>Ga0114970_10002239_pt1 | contig 14524 bp, 25 predicted proteins | sample M_140205_XF_Meta_FD_87030 | JGI IMG/M metagenome (GOLD analysis project Ga0114970, IMG submission 87030) | Freshwater microbial communities from Lake Montjoie, Canada to study carbon cycling - M_140205_XF_MetaG | ecosystem: Environmental > Aquatic > Freshwater > Lake | place: Lake Montjoie... | reverse complement strand
GCACCACCACCGCCACCTCCGTTAGAACCGCCACCACCTCCGCCAGCAATAACTAATGAAGCTATGCTGTATGTTTGTGTAGTAATAGCTGTCCAAGTCGTGCCAGAATAAATTTCAAAAGAACTTAATGTCGTGTTATATCCTTGCTGACCAGCAACAGGGCTTGATGGTCTACCAGCAGTAGTCCAGTTAGCAGGGCTTATACCGTTAGTACCATCAATAATTACACTCATCTTATGCCTCTAGTTTTTCAGGTACTTCCCAAAGCCAAGTTGTTTCATTTAGCGTTGCATCATCGGCAGGTTTAGGTGCATAAAACACATCGTGTGTATGGTCATATGTATAACCAATACCAGCGTAGTTGCCTCTTAATGGTCTACCTTCAGGATGTTGATTACCTTGGGTGTTATAGGATGTTTGAATCCAAGTGCCAGGACTTGTATCAACAAATGTATTAAAAAACTCGGCTTCAGCCACAATTACTTGTGTAACTTTACCGTCTACTACTTTTGCATAATGGCTCATGCTAATTGTTCCTCAGTAGGTTTTGTTAATGTAGGATGATTCCAGACTGCTATGTAATCGCCTTTACCATCAGAATCATTTTGTAAAATTACACCGCCCATAGGCACTAAGTCATTCTCTGAAAACTCAGGGTAAATAGTTTTAATTTTTTCAAATAATGTCATTATGCTGTCCTTGCCAAAAATGCTTGAAAGAATGTATTTGTAGCTCCATTACCAAAAAATGTAGATGTCCCACCGCTAGACCTTGCATAAAACTCAAGATAATCTGTTGTTCCATTCATAGAAATTAATGCTGTAAGTGGTGCTTGCCCTAACAAAATTGATGTTGTTGCGTATAAAAAATTAGTTTTGACAGCAACACCATTTTTATAAATAAGATTATAAAAAGAAGATGGGCTAGAAGCATTGGTATTGTAATAAACTTGAACAGTTACTTGATAATAACCAGCTACATTAGGCGTAAACCTGTAATTTGTTGTATTGTCATAACAAGAAGCAGTATCAAATTCTTCTGTATTACAAGTAACTTTTGTAATAGTTCCGCTAGTAACATTTAAATCCGAACTTGCATAAGCACTAAAAGCAGGGCCAGCAACAGGTAACTGAGAAGTTAAAGCAACTGTACCCGTTGTATTAGGCACAGTAATTGTGTAAGTTCCACCTTGAGTAGTTAAAGCTAAATTACCAGTAGTATCAGCACTCATATTAAGGGCTGTACCTGATGTAGTTCCTGCGCTAATTATCGAAGCCATTATGCTAATTCCTCATCTGTTGGTTTAGCTAATGTAGGGTGATTCCATTGGGCAATATAGTCACCTTTACCATCTGAATTATTTTGAAGTTTAATAATTCCTGTTGAAAAATCAAAATTAACTAATTCAGGGTAAATAGCTAGTATTTTTTCAAATAATGTCATTATGCTGCCCTCGCAAAAAAGCCAGTCATATAAGTTTTTGCAGAACCAAATTCAACAACACCACCGCTTGCAACACTCATATATGTATACAATTCAATGTAATCTGTAGAACCGTTCATTGAAATTAATGTGCCATTACCGCCAGCATATTGAGAACCATTGCCATCAAATAAAATTGCATAACTTGAACCATTTTTATAAATGTAAATAATTTGCCTTGTTATACCAGTACCAGCATAAGATATTTCTCCATTAATTTGATAATAACCAGCTACGGTTGGTGTAAACCTATAATTAGTGGTTGAATCAAAACAACTTGCTGTGTCAAAAGTTTCAGCATTTAAAGTAATTTTTGTATAAGTATTAGTTGTTATGCTTTGATTTGTTGTAGCCAAATAAGCACTAAAAGCTGGGCCAGTTGCCCCAAAAGTGCTTGCTGTAGTTAATACAGTCCCAGTATTAGCTGGCAAAGTCAGCGTATTAGTACCAGCTACAGCAGGTGCAGCAATGGTAATTGTGCCTGAGGTATCTCCTGATACGACAATAGAACTCATAGAACCACCCACCGACTACCCGAAGGTACGGTTATTGAAGTGCTAGTTGCTACTGTAAATGGCCCTACACTCATAGCGTTATTCCCTGTAAGTATTGTGTAACTAGTTGTGTTAGTTATTGCGTTTAATACTAATCCATTAGATGCTTGGACTGCGGGGGCTATCATTAGTCCCGTTGTAGAGTTAAATGTAAAGCCAGAATTAGCCCCAAATGCGCCTGCATTATTGTATTGAACTTGAGTTGTTGAGCCTGCGGGGGTAGCGCTAGGTGTAGCCCATGTGCCATCGCCACGCCAAAATGTAGATGATGTTGCACTTGTGCCGCTATTTAAATTAGTTACAGGAATATTTCCTATGCTGATTGCGGGGGTTGCGCCACCACTTGAAACAATAGGACTTGTGCCTGTTACTGAAGTTACCGTTCCTGAACCTTTACTGTTAAAAATAGTCCAATCGGCAGCACTTAAAGCGCCTCGATTAGTTGCTGAAGCGGTAGGAACTTGTAATGTAATTACTGGGGTAGTTGTTCCTGTAGCAACTGTAGAGCTTAAATCTGTGCCTGTAGTGCCTAAAGTTATAGCAGCTACAGAAGTAACTGTGCCGCTACCCTTATTATTAAATGTAGTCCAATCGGTGCTTGTTAAATAACCATTTACTGAGGTCGTAGCTGCAGCCATGCTTATAGCTGGAGTTGCACCACCACTACTTACTACTGGGGCTGTACCTGTAACGCTAGTAACTGTACCTACGCTAATTGACCCACCAAGGCTTGTGCTTGTGCCGTTAATGGTAATAGCTGAGTTATTTAAAGCTGAATTAGGGATAGATGTAAGACTTGCACCAGAACCGCTAAATGTTGTGGCAGTTATGGTTGTTCCTGTAATGGCTTTAGGTGTTGTAGCACCAATAGTTATATTGTCCATTGTTCCTACATAAGTAGGATTTATTTGGATTGAATTAACGCCAGTAGGGTTTATATGAACATGACCAGTACCAGTAGGACTAATATCAATTTGTGCGTTTGTACCGTTTAAATTGGTAGAAACATTGATAGACATATTGTCACCACCGCCAGCACCTACACTCATCTGGGTAGTTCCACCTGAGTTTTTAAGGGCTAAACCACCTGAATTGGTAGCTTGAACAATAGGGGTAGTAACGCTTGTAGAGGCAGCTAATGTGGTAACACCTGATACTGCACCTGTATCACCTACTGTGACTACGCTGTTTTGAATCAGCTTGCCTGTAGTGGTATCAAATCTAGCTACTGCATTGTCTGTAGCACTTGCTGGGCCTACTACATCACCACCTAAAGATGGGCTTGTGTTTGTAATAGTAAAGTTAGGGTATGTACCAGTAGTAGATATTCCTGTGCCAGCAGTTAAAACTACTGTTTGGTCGGGTGCGGTGTTTGTAATGTTTAATGTGCCGCTAGTAGTAATAGGACTGCCACTTACACTAATTCCTGTTCCTGCTGTAGCTGCAACGCTAGTAACTGAACCACTACCTTTATTGTTAAAGGTTGTCCAATCGGTACTGGTTAGATAACCATTAACTGAAGTTGTAGCAGCAGGCATTGAGATAGCAGGGGTAGTACCTCCACTAGAAACCACAGGGGAAGTGCCAGTAACCGAAGTTACTAAACCAGATACACCGCTAATTGTGCCGCCAGTAATAGCAACTGCATTAGCATCTTGAGTAGCCATTGTTCCCACGCCTGAAAGGGTATGGGTAGCGTTCCAATCTGACGGCCTGATTAGGCTTGTATCTGCATCATCAGGGATGGTACTGACTTTGGTATGGGTTACTGTAACAGCCATTAATGGACTCCCACTATTTTGCCATTCTCATCTCTGATTACTGTTTTGGGGCGATTTGCCTGTTCTTGTTGTTGTTGCAGCGTATTAATTAATGTTGTCAATGTCTGGGTCATTTGGTCATTGCCTTGGGCGATTGTATTAGCAATCGGGGCTAAAGGATGTTCCATAGCTTGAGCCAAATCTTGATTATCGTTATACGCTTCCATGCCATCATCTACGCCAGCAGAGATACGAGCAGTTTCAATCTTAGCGCCATTGTTTACATAAGCAAGTAAGAGTGCGGTATTGCGCTCCATGTGCATCTTCATCTGGGCTAACTTAGCTTCCATCTCTCTATCGGCTTGATTTCTTTGAGCTTCCAGTTGGAATTTAAGGGTATTTTCTTGTGCCTGGTACTCTTGTTTAGCTTTCTCTAACTCATTCTGAGCCTGCATTTTTTGCATCTCTAACTGTGCTGACATCTGAATCTGTTGAGTTTTAGCTTGGTTATCCATCTGAGCTTTTTGAACTTCAGGTGTTGGCGGCTTGGGTTGGCCTTCCATCTGTTTAGCAGATTCCCTAAATTTATCAGCAGTTTCATCAATCATGCCTTCCATTTGTTTGCCAGCTTTAAACGCTGTTACGCCAAACTTGAGCATTTCCATGAGTAAAGGTGTAAGTTCAGGGGCAGTCTGACCAACAGGTAAAGCAGTCTGAATAAAGCCACTAACTGCTTGCAAGAACGCCATTCTGTCAGCTTTTTCTTGTTCTTCATCCTGATAAATCATGGAGTCAGAGGTAACTTCAATCCTAAAGTTTTTGCTTGCTTCGTCTTTTAAGAGGGCTAGTGCTTGGGGAATGTGTTGCTTATCCGCATCAGATAGCTGCATTGCACCGCTAATCTTAATGATTGTTTCGTCTGTAAAGTGATTACAGATGATTTGCGCCTTGATTCTAAGTAATTCGGTAGCAAAGTCCACTACATTGTGTTGCATTGTCTTTAAGCGACCAGAAGCGTTATTAGACTTAATAATCTGTGCGCCAAGGGTTTCATTCGGGTCTGATTGTCCACGCTGAATATCAGCAATACCCATGATTTCGTAGATTTGATTCTTAACTTGCTCCATAGCTTGATAAGCAGCTATCAAAGCAGTAGCAAATGGGGTAATGTCTACAAGGTCAATAGCACCTCTCATGCCCTGCTTTTCGGCAAATGCTTGCCAGTTCTTAACAGGGATTAAGGTATTGTTTTCGCCTTCAGAGAACAAGCGGCTTAATTCACTAGAACTAGCGTCATAAACTCCACGCACTTTAAGGGCGTTAATCAATCCATCAATACGGTCAGCCAAGGTGTCAAGCTCTCTTGCTTGGTCTTGGTACATCGTGTAGTCAGGGATTGGGTCTAAGCTATCAGTTGTAATCGTTGAATAGAGTGGTTTTGGGCAAGGCCAGAAGTTCTCTAACTGAAGTGGGTCATCTCTTTCATCAAGGATTTTGCCTAATGACTTAGAAATCCATAAGACTTTGCCTGTTTCTTTGTCCCAGATTTCATAGACAATAGCTTGTGATGCGCCTTCGCCCATCTTTTCATTGTAGGTTCTAGATGTGTCAGGCTTTGTATCCAATGGGATACGGTAGCCTAAATCTTCACCAAAACGCTCAACCAATGCAGGGCGATTCATATAGACTTTACGCCATACTGCGGTTACTTCTTCCCATGTCCTTGCTACAGTATGACCAAAATCACGCCAATGCACATAATCCACAGGAGCGCACTCATACTCAATCCGTTCAGGAGCTTCGGCTGCTTCAGCGCCAGGCGTTTCTGATTCATCCGTATCCTCTGTAATCTGGTAACCATCGTCAGGTTCTCCCTCTACATCAGCATTAAAATGTGGCTCATAGCGTACCCAAGCTGTGCCTCTACCACCCAATAGTCTGTCTAATACTGAGTTAGACATAGCGGCTTTATAGTCGGTGTAATGCTCTAATTCAAACTCCAAGGCTCTTTCCAGCATCATTGAAGCTACTCGACCTATTGGGTCGTTATCTCTAAACCTACGGCTTACATCTGGGCGAGGCAGTCTAGCAAAGATAGCTGGGGTGATAGTTTGGACATTAGACCAAAGGATATTAAAGCGAGCATTTGGGTTGTTTTGGTAACGGGTGTCATCTCTATAGCGTTTGACAATTCTTTCTGCCCGATTCTGCCAGTTTTTATATGTCCGTTCATAGGACAAAATGCAGTTATACCAGTCCTCATATGTATGAGCTACTTCGCCTTTAAGTTCTGCCATTAAATTCTCCCACCCGTTGTCCTTTGCTTTTGTTTCCAAAGGTCATTAAGGCTAACATCTGTTTGACCGACAAATAAGCCCTTAATCGAGTCATCTTTCGAGGCAACTTTTTCTTCTTCCCGCCAGGCAATACTCAAATACCTAAAAGCGTCTGCCGAGTGTGATGTCCAATCGTGCCTAGGTCTATCCCTAAACACTTTCTTATCTTCGTCATACTCTCGCTGATATTGCCTTAAACACTCTATGCCTTCCATGCACTTATCACCATCAAACCAAGCTCTCTGTAACGCCATGCGACTTGCTTGTATTCCGTCTTGAAGTGACAAATTTGGCACAATTTTCATAGATTCTAATGGAATTTTAGCAGAAAGTTGCTCAATTATCGACTTTCCACCAGAACTTAATGTTTTAGCTCTAGCGTCATGGGGCAACCAATGTATCCCATAATCGTAATCTTTAGACTGTATTAGCCCTGTATAAAATGGGACTGACTGACCATTACTTGAGTGATGTTCTAAGACTCTTATCTCGCCATGGATGACTTGATACCACCAGATTGAGGTGCTATCTGTATAGCCTAAGTCCCAAGCTGTATTTACTTTATACATAGGGTCATACTCAACCTTAGTAATTCTGCCTTGGTCTGTCAGTAGGCGCATCTCTTTACCGTAGTAAGCACCAACAATAGCACTTTCAAAGTCGCACTCAAACTCTTGTAAATATTGGTCTTGAGTCATAGACTTAGCTGCGTCTGCAAGCTCTGAGTCAGGAATTAAGCCAGTAACACTAGCTCTTAAAGTCTTTACATACCAATCATCTTTGTTTACTGCTGCGCTATACAACTCCCAGAACCCATTGTGGCCTTTAGGCGTACCAATAAAGACTGCCCATCCTAGTCTGTCTGAGAGTAGCGGCCTAATAATCTCGCCCCATATCCTCGGGCGCATATCAGCGTATTCATCGAGAACGATACCGTCAAGGTACAGACCACGCAAGGCATCAGGATTATCAGCACCAAAGAGTCTAATCCTTGCCCCGTTAACGAGTTCGACCCATAGTTCAGATTGATTAGCCTTTGCAAGGACTGGTTGAGAGTACCTTTGTAGATAGTCCCAAGCAATGTTTTTGGCCTGACTGTAATACGGTGCGACATAGGCGTATCTGCCATCTTCTTTACCTTCGGAGATTGCTCGGTAGATTAAATCTAGGATACAACCCAGAGTCTTGCCGCAGCGTCTATGAGCAACTATAACAGCCCAGCGTTCTTTCCTATCGTGGAAATCTTCAAATACTGTTCTAGGACAGTAGTCTAGTTCGACTTCTAAGACTTCTTCCAACTTACTATCATCTTTATTGGTGAGGTTTCATCACTAGCAAGAGTTGTAGGTAATACCTTACCGATTAGACTTAGGAAAGCATTAGGGTTCTCTTGGGCTTGTAAAGCTAAATAAGCCTCACCACCAGCCGTATCTAATGCGTTGAGTATCATCTGTCTAAGAGTGGCATTGCCCTTGTCTAGAGCGCCTTTAGGTCTACCAGCGCCTATCCTAGCGCCACCTTTTGAATTTTTAGATTGTTTTTCAGTCATATATTGTCAAGTAATTGATATATAAGGCTTTTATTATATCATCCTATGTCTGGGTCGTGGTACTTGTTCATTGCTTTAGCTAATGCTTCTTTACGCTTCATCCTAGCGTTTTCTTTAGCATTAAGCATTTCGCCTTTACCACCCTCTGCTAGAAATGGTGGCTTTCTCTTTTCTTGGCGCATACGCTGTTGTTTCTCTAGCGTTGATTCATTTTCTGGGCGTAATAGAGCATCTTCTTTTTTGTATTTGCGTGTCATATGTTCCATTACATACCTTTCATTTCATATACTTTGCGTAAGCGGCTTCTAACTTAGCCTTGCGTTTGCCTTTAGCATGGGTGCGTTCTTCTGACAATGCGATTGCCAATGCTTGTTTCTTTGGCTTTCCTGCGGCAACTTCAGTTTTATAGTTCTTTCCTACCGATTGGGCGCTGCCCGATTTGTCCATTGGCATATAGTCTATTTCAAGTATTTAAGTTTATAAATGGTGGTATCAATCAATTCTGCTATGTTTGCCAGAATATTGACTAATGCCTGTTCATTGGGTAAGTCGGTTGTTGCTTCTTCTACAAATTTTTTAAGGGATTCCATGTATTTCAGCGCATCTTTCGGCTGATGATAAACATTGGGAAAGGACTTGATTTGTTCGTAACAGCCCATATATGTCTCAATATAGCTATCTACAAAATCTACAATTCCTTCGTAATATTTTTGAAGTGCCTTATGCTGGCTAAATGAATTGGTAGACCAATGGAAGAAATGAGTGTTTGTCGCTGAGTGCAACAAAGTGGCAGCAAATAGGGCAACGGATTCAGTCATAATTTAGTCCTTTCATACATTTTACCAATCTTTCGGCAGCTTCGGGGGAATCTATCCTAGAAACTGTGCCTCCCTGCCAATTAGTCATAAAAGTTTCCTGCGCTGGGGTAAATTTAGCATTACCTACCTTAACTTCTACTAAAGCGCTGGTATTTGCTATCCCTATTAAAAGGTCGGGACAACCCATACCCACTCTAGAAAGGTCTAATACGCTAGCACCAAGTTTTTTAAATGCCTGCATGATTTCTGCATGGTTGGCATCGGTGCGCTTTTTATAATGGGTCATAATTGGGGCTGTATTTGGCAGTTGTTACAAATAAGTAAGAAAGCCGCAAAACTACCCAATTACTGCATCCTACAATGGCGGCTTGACGCCCTTTCATAATTCTAAGCTATCCCAGCCAAATTCTCTTGCAACTTGCCTAGTACGGTTTCTAAAAGCTATCCCATGCTTATCCCAGTTATTTGTTTTCCAAAAACTCATATGACAAATCTCATGCGCTAGGCTACGCTGAACAGTATCAAAATGCTCATTACGCAATCGACTTATAGTAATAATATGAGGTCTTTGTAAATCTTCTTGATAGCGATAGGTAGCCATAGCATCGCTTTCCCGAGTCACCTTAAAGCTAATAAGTTCAGGCGCAGGCAAATCCCAATTACGCATTGGGTGGCAAGATGCCATACAAAGATACAAGTTTTCTAGAATAAATGAGGTTAGTTTCATACTCTGTTTATACAACCACGAAACTCAAACTCATCTTCTCCCGAAACCATAATTAATTCTGGCATTAGCATCCTACCGTTTTCCCAAGACAATAACACTAGTCCAGAACGCCAATCTTTAGGAGAATCTTCCGCATATAAAAACGCATTTGAATGAGGGTCTGCAAGACAACCAGTTTGAACGCCCCAACGAGTTCCCAAGTTAAATGCAGGATTAAAATCTGTAATTGGAAACGCAGATAAATTGTGAGTGTGGCCCGTAATAAAATTCACGCCCGAATTTAAAGAATTTGACCTTGTAGCCCCGAATCCACCTTTCCAACGGTGCTTTATGCAAGTATCCTCGTTTACCCAAAAACTATAGCAAGATTTCCATAAAGGAAAGAAATCTTTTAATTGAGTCATTGGCAAACCTTCTAAAGCGGGGGCGTTTCTAGAGATATAGTTAGTTAGCCTAGCATCGTGATTTCCAGCAGTCCAAATTAAAGGTACTTGGTTAGGCGTAGCTTTTTCAATACCGCCCATCATTTCTTGGCAATATTCAATTTCTTCTTTGGCTGTAGGAGCATCTTCCCAACCCATTCTTGGATGACTAGATATTTGCCCAGCGCCATCCATCATATCCCCATTAGCCACCACCGCTTTTAATTGGCCTTTAAATTCTTTAATCATTAACAAAAGAACTTTATATGCTGTGCTCACTTCCCCTGGTAAAAAATGGGCATCACTAAAAACAATAACCCTTCCTTTATCGAGTATTTCAATGCCTCTACGCACATGACCATGAGTTTGATGAATTTTTCTAATTTGCGGCCTTTTTTCAATTCGCTGGGAATTAAAAGTAGGTAACTCAATGCCTAATCGTAGTTCTATAGATTTGCGCCTAGCCATAACAGACCTAGGATTCATCTTTATTTTTTGAGCTACAAGAGTCGGACTACCTAATTCATTCCAAATCTTTATAAATTCATCATCACTAAATGCTGGGTTGTATGGCATAGAAGCCCTATAAGTTAGCCTACACTAATAAATCCTTGTTCAAAAAGTTGACCAATGGTCTGACGGTGTGCACTCTCCCACACCTCAACCCGTTGGGCCTTATCAAGCGATTTGCCCTGGTCGATATTCGCATGGCAGCGATAACAGAGAGAGGCAATTCGGTAATCTGCAGCTTTAAGTCCTCGACCCTTGCCGTCACGAAGCTGATTACTGTGCGCTGCAACAACTGTCCCATCTTCAGCCCCACATAGTTGGCAAGGTAATTGTCTGGCTAATTCTAATAGTTTTTTATTACGATACATTAGCCCACGCATACCATTCTGAATAATATTGTTTAAATGAATCAAATCCGTTTCCAACATGGATACACCTTCCCTGTGGCTGCACTAAATAAAACTTATCAACAACAGTTTGTTCATCAGTATTTCCTATAATAATCAATACGATAAAGTTAGGTAAGGAAGCTAATGATTGTAATAGCATCTTTTGACCCACGCTAACTGTTTCCTTAGGTCTTTTCCATTCCATGACCAAAAACCGCCCTTTTCGCTCACATATACCGTCTACATTACTTGGTACAAAGTTAGGGTTATCCGCTATTAAACCCTTAAATTCACCATAATCGGTATGGGTGGGGTTTGAGCGCATGAGCTTCATAAACCTGCTACTTTGTCCTCTAGCTCTTGAGCCGTATCAGTCAAAACACAAGCTATTTCATGAGCTTTATCAAATTCCCTTTTTATTAAAGCGCTAAATAGTTCGTTTTGCAGGTTTTTTAACCTAAGTAATGCGTCTGCCCAATCATTCATCGTGTCATTTTCTCCAAGTTACGGTTACTGGCTTGTTCGGTGCGCCAGGCATCAAATTTCATTTGGGCTATAGTCATAGTCCATTTAAGTTTTTCAACATTTTTAGTAGCTTGTCCAATGGCTTTGCAATGGTTTTGATATTCTTGACTAGCGCTTGCATCACGCTCCTGTGCGCCTAGACTTGATGCCCCTGATTCAATCATCTTAATTGCTTTAAGACTGCTTTTAAATGCTTCCATTTCTGCTAATTCGCCTTTAGCATCCGATAAAGCATCTTTGTTATCTTCTATTGTTTGTATTGCATCATGCGGGTCAAAGTCGTTCAATTCTTTCTCCTATCCATTTCATTACAGGGACAGCCATAGAATTACCAAGGGCTTTGTATCTTGGGCCATCAGGACAATTTTCTTTAATATTTGTATAGTTATCTGGAAAACCTTGCAATCTTTCACATTCAATTGGTGTAAGTCTGCGAACTGCTAAATCTGCAACAACTCCATGCACATCAATTACATTTAAAGTAAAAGATTGTTCTTCTTTATAACCAGAACCATTTGCATTTTGACTTGTAGAGCCAGCGCCTTGTAAAGCAAAAGTATTAATTATTGTTTTTTGAACAAATGGCACATTCCCCCCCCCTGTTCCCCATGAACTAGTTACTGTTTGGCAAACATTGCCCATTTCTTTAACTCTGCTATCGCTTGGATGGTTTTCATAAACCATCATAGTAAAACCATCGGCTCTAGAATAATCATTAGCAGTTGTTTCCAAAGTTGATGCTATTTTTTCAGACACTATTAGCTTCCCCCCCCCCCGCTGCATCATCGGTACTGATTCCTTTGTAATCTCTAGCGCACAATGTTCCAGCGCAGTTTGCAACATAAGCGGAAGCATTTTCCCTCTTTTTTCTGCCCTTCTTAATATTCCCTGACAGGCTTTCGGACTCAAATAATACTTTTGCGGCAGACTCCCAGTTTCCAAGACATCCGACAACAAACACTCTGCGCCTTCGCTGGGCGACTCCAAAATATTGAGCATCAAGCACCCTGTAGGCCCACCCATACCCGACTTCCCCCAGCGCACCGAGGAAGCTGCCAAAATCTCGCCCCCCCCCAGAACTGAGGACACCTGGCACATTTTCCCATATGCACCACTTGGGTCTAAACTTGTCAAGAATTGCCACATAGGTAAGAGCAAGGTTTCCTCTTGGGTCATTAAGTCCTTTTCTAAGTCCTGCGACTGAAAAGGATTGGCAGGGAGTTCCTCCGACCAAAATGTCAATTGGCTCATTTAATACCCATTCTTTATATTTAGTCATATCTCCAAGATTAGGTACATCTGGATAATGATGTTTTAAAACTTCACTAGGAAACTTTTCTATTTCACTAAAAGCTACAGGATTCCAACCCATATGATGCCAAGCAACTGTCGCAGCTTCTATGCCAGAACAAACTGACAAATAATTCATTTAGTTGCCAATCCAAGGCCAACATTGCCTACAAAATAACCTATGAACGCTAGTCCTAGACCAACATTACCTTTGTTAAATAAGTCTATTGCTACTATTAAATAGACAATTCCGACTGACCAGATAAGCCATTGAGCCATATTCCATTTTCCCCTTTGTTTCCAAGCCTAAACTGCGCTTCGTAATCCGTTAAATAACTTTGTAAATTGTGTGGTTTTGCTAAAAACTCTCTAAACTTTTTAATTCCCCATTCATGCCTATATTTAAGCAGTTGTCGGACTCCGCACCGATGCAAGTCTACTTCTATACTGCTGCATTGATTCGCCTGGGTGTGGGTTAAGTCCAATTTTTCTACCATGCTCCATAGTAAGTGCATCGCTACTATACCAAGGAAGTTTAGGTCTTTCAGACTTAACCGTTAGGTCAATTTCATCCTCAAATCGTTCTTGATTAAGCCAAGTAGCAGGAAATGGAATAAACTCCGAGTCCGTTTCCTTTTGCTTCCAATATTGAAGATGATTAGGAAGTGCTGTCATAGCCGCCACTTTTTGTTTATCGGTAAGTTTAAACCAAGCCGTTCTTGCCATTTTCTTACCCACTTTCCGAGGGTACAACTCCCAAAAATCTTCCCACATAATTTGTTCATTTCCTTTTCAGGTTCAGGTGCTTCCATTGCTTTATCAATAATTAACCGAATCTTATAGTCAGATAGATAGTCAGGAACATTGACCGTATAACTTTCAGCGTTTTTTCTATCTTCGGTTGTCCAAGTGGTCATTTTTGCTTTACCAATGCGTAATCATTTAATGGACTATAGCCTAACTTGTAGCAGGTGCAATATTTTTCCATAACATCCTCAACAGCTGGCTTTTCTAGGTTTCGGTTTGTTAGCGTAGTGTGTAATTGAAGTTTCGACGCCTCTATTTCAGCTTGTTGCCTCATGTTTAATGCTGTGTATTCACGCAGTAACGCTTGTAACTTTTCTAGCTTTGCTTGTTGCTGGCGTAGCAAATCAGGTATCTCCCAAACAAGGCGGTCATATTCTTCACCTTTGAGGTAATGCTCCAATTCATCAGCTAATTCATTTGCGTTCATTACCAACCTTTAGGTGATTGTGGCTGCATTGGTGATGGTGGAATATAAACATTTGTGTTTGTAGGCGGGACTAAAGGTGCTTGCACAGTTCCCTGATAATTTCCTGTAGCACCGTAATAGTTTGTTTGGTTGCCGCTTGCCTGCGCCATTCCCTGATATTGACCTTGTGGCCCGTAGTAAGCTGCGGTATTACCCGTTGATTGGACATTACCTAAATATTGACCCTGAGGGCCATAGATAGCTTGGGCATAACTGTAATTACAAACTAGGTATCCAATAATCATGCCTGCTGCAAAAGTGGCTAATTGTTTCATATATTCCCCTTGTTAAAAGCGTAGTATCATTAACTTTACTTAACAGGTCAACATTTATTTTATAGGTGTTTTCCCTATGTGTTGTATTTTTACATAAGTACCCCAAGGGTGATAAGCCTACCTCTAACTAGGTTTGCTTTATCTACCTGACCCAGCCTAAGCCTAGTCCTTCCGAAGATAATGTTCTCTCGATGGCGGGTCTTGTATCACCGTTGTCCCTGCCGTCTTATCTAGTACCCATTTAAGTCTAGGAGGCTTGCAGTCGGGTGAAGGACTAGCCTATCTTTTCTTCCACGCAGCCGATTTAAGCTCTTATTACGCCTGGAGTGCGGCAGAAATAGAAAAACCCCATAAGGTAGCTCTAAGTTGACACCACTTAACAAAAGATTCGACAACTTTTGCTAAATGCTCAAAGCTACCCTATAGGGTCTAGTCGATTTTTACAATACAGGTTTCAATCTGCACCACAATTTTACTACAAATATTTGTCCATGTTGTATTCCCCATGAAAACCAAAGCTGGGAATGTTTGTGGCTTCCCGTTCATAGCTAAATTCCCTAGCTAATTCTTCTGGTGCAAAGCGTACGCCATTGTGTACGAGATAGTCCCTATTG
>Ga0114970_10002238_pt1 | contig 14525 bp, 10 predicted proteins | sample M_140205_XF_Meta_FD_87030 | JGI IMG/M metagenome (GOLD analysis project Ga0114970, IMG submission 87030) | Freshwater microbial communities from Lake Montjoie, Canada to study carbon cycling - M_140205_XF_MetaG | ecosystem: Environmental > Aquatic > Freshwater > Lake | place: Lake Montjoie... | reverse complement strand
TGTCCACGGCGGCGAAGTAGTCGGTCACTTGCTTCCATGAGGGAAGCTTGCGGTCGGTGCCGGGCTCCCAGCCCAGCACGCTGGCCGGTGATGGAAGGGTCGGGGGCGTGCGTTGGGCCAGGCCGGGCGTCGCGACACTGGCCAGCAGCAGCCCTGCAAGGGCATACGAAACGAAGGAGCGGGACATACTCACACCTGGTGAAAGCTGGAGGGCACGCGCCGAACGCGTGCAACCAATGTGCAGCGCCGACGGCGCGTTGGGAAACATCCGTCGCAGCCGCCCCCCGTGACGCCCATGGTACGCCACGGGACGGCCCCCGTTACGCGATCAGGTCGCGCGTCAGCTCGGCCGGGGTGCGACAGCCTGCGAGCGCGAGCGCGAGATCGCATTCGTCCTTCAGCAGCTGCATGACCTGTTGGACCCCGTGATGGCCGTTCACCGCCAGTCCCCAGAGCACCGGGCGCCCGAGCAGCACCGCCTGCGCACCCAGGGCAAGGGCCTTGAGCACATCCGTACCGCGCCGGATGCCGCCATCCACCATCAGCACACCACGCCCCGCCATCGCGTCGGCACATTCGGGCAGGGCGCGCGCGGTGGGGACTGCAGTGTCGAGTTGGCGCGCGCCATGATTGGACACGATCACCCCCGCCGCGCCATGCTCCACGGCCAGGAGCGCATCGTCGCCGCGGACGATCCCTTTCACGAGAATCGGGAGGCTGGTGATCGATTGGAGCCACGCGAGGTCGCGCCATGAGATCGACGGATCCCAGTGTTGCTCAAAAAACTGCGCCAACGCCGACGCCGGAGACTGGGCGGCGTCGGAGCCGCCGGCGAGCGTGTCACGCAAGGCGACACCGAGATTGGGCACGGCCAAGTCGGCCGGCAGATGGAAACCGTTCAGGAGATCGCGCTCCCGTCGTCCCAGCAACGGCGCGTCGACCGTGAGCACCAGCGCCGTGCACCCGGCGCGTTCGGCGCGTTGCACGAGCTCGGTCGTGACGCCACGATCGCGGTAGATGTACAGCTGAAACCACAGAGGGCCGGTGGTGCCCGCGCGCACCGCCTCGATCGTGCGGTTGGAGAGGGTGGACAGGATCATGCCCGCGCCGGTGGCCTGCGCCGCCTGCGCGGTCGCCACCTCTCCGTCGTCGTGCGCCAGCTGCTGAAAGGCCATGGGCGCCACGAAGACGGGCCAATCCAGAGTGTGGCCGAGCACGGTGGTGCGCTGCGAGCGCGCGGACACGTCGCGCAGTACCCGATACCGGAGCGTCAGGTCGCTCCAGGCGGTGCGAGCCGCTCGCAGGAGGATTTCGTCGTTGGCCCCCCCGGCGTAGTAGTCGTACACCATGCGGGGCAGCACGGCGGCGGCAGCGGCCTCAAAGTCGTGCAGATTGATGAGTGGCGTCGGAGAGTGCATGCTGGAAGATTGCTCGGGGTGAGCCGTTTCGCACCAGTCCGTCCGTCACAACCGTAGTACCCGTTCTCCTCCCTCCGCCGGCCCCCGATCATGCATCGACTCCTCTCCGCCCTCCTGCTCGCCGGTGCGCCGGCGATGCTGCACGCCCAGGCCCAGCCCGTACCGGTCACGGCCGCCAAGCCCGGATGGAAGTGGTCGATGGACAGTGTGAATAGCGTGGTCAACGAGGTGCGCGCCGGACGCTCGCTCCAGCCGACCGCGTGGCCCAACGGCTCGCGCGTGGCCGTGCTGCTGTCGTTCGATGTGGATAACGAGACCATCGCGATTCGCTACGGTGATCCTACCGTCGGCTCGTTGGCGGAAATGCAGTACGGCGCCCGCGTTGGCCTGCCGCGCATCATGCGCCTGCTCGACCAGCATAGGATCCCCGCGTCGTTCTTCATTCCGTCGGTGAGTCTCGCGATCACGCCGGGCATGGCCGATCTCATTAAGAAAAGCGGTCGGCATGAGTTCGCGGTACACGGCTGGATTCACGAGCTGAACATGACGCTCCCCGATTCGGCCGAGCGGGCGTTGCTTACCAAAGCCGTGGCCGAACTCACGGCGCTCACCGGTCAGAAACCGACCGGATACCGCGCGCCGAGCTGGAACTTCAGTCCGAACACGTTGTCCATTTTGCGCGATATGGGTTTTCGCTACGAGAGCTCGCTCATGGCGGACGACGCGCCGTATGAACTCCTGCAGCGTGGCCAGCCCACCGGGCTGGTGGAACTGCCGGTGCAGTGGATTCTCGATGATGCGCCGCTCTTCGACCCGCGTGGTGAGCGCTACATGAATCCGCGTGACGTCGCGCGCGTGTGGATGGACGAGTTCGACAAGGCCTACGAAGAGGGGACGATGTTCGTGCTCACGCTGCATCCGCATGTCTCCGGGCACCGCTCCCGCATTGTCGCGCTCGAGCTGCTCATCGCGCATATCAAGGCAAAGGGGGCAGGGAAGGTGTGGTGGGCCACGCACGCCGCCGCCGCCGAGTACGTGCGCAAGGCCGCCAAGCTTGGCGAACCGAGGTCCCGGTAATGCGCGCCGTCATCGGGGCGGCGGCGTTGACGCTGCTGATCGGTGCCGCGCCGGACGCGTTCGCGCAGCGTGTGGATTGGGCCAATACCAGTGGTGACCCGGGGGCCATGCGCTACGCGCCGGTGGCCGATATCGACCGCAGCAATGTGGGTCGGCTCAAACTGGCGTGGCGGTGGAACACCGGGGAGCAGAGTGTGCGCGCCGGCGCCAACCAGAAGGCGGCACGTCCCGGTCTGTTTCAGGCATCGCCCATCGTGCTTGGCGATACGATGTATGTGTCGACCCCGTACGCCGCGGTGGCCGCACTCGATGCGCGTACCGGGCGCGAACTGTGGAAGTTCGACCCCGAGATGTGGCGCACCGGGCAGCCGTCGAACGGCACCGGCTTCGTGCATCGTGGGGTGGCCACCTGGGCCTCGCCCACGGAGCGGCGGATCTTCATCAACGCGCGTTGGAAGCTGATCGCCCTCGATGCCACTACGGGGAAGCCCATTCCGTCGTTCGGCGTGAATGGCGAAATCGATCTCACCAAGGAGCTGCGTCGCGCCGTGAACCAGCTGCAGTACACCAACACCTCACCACCGGTGGTGTATGGCGATCTCGTGATCGTCGGCAATGGCGTGGGTGATCGGATCCGCTATCGCAACGATCCCCCTGGCGACGTGCAGGCCTTTAACGTGCACACCGGGAAGCGCGTGTGGAGCTTTCACACCGTGCCCGATTCCGGCGAGGTGGGCTGGGAGACGTGGGAAGACGGCTCGTACCAGTACATGGGCCACACCAACGTGTGGGCGCCGATGAGCCTCGACGCGTCACGCGGTCTGTTGTTTCTGCCGGTGTCGACGCCCACCAACGATTGGTACGGTGGTGATCGCAAGGGCGATAACCTGTTCGCCGAGTCGGTGGTCGCGTTGAATGCGACCACCGGCGCGCGCGTGTGGCACTACCAGATCGTGCATCACGGCTTGTGGGACTACGACCTCCCCGCGCCGCCGGTGCTCGCCACGATCACCTGGAACGGGAAGCCGCGCGATGTGGTGGCCGTGCCCTCGAAGACGGCGTGGATTTACGTTTTCGATCGCGAGACCGGCGTGCCTATCTGGCCGATCGTCGAACGCCCTGTTCCTGCGAGCGATGTGCCCGGCGAGCGTGCCGCGCGTACGCAACCGATGCCGACCAATCCCGCACCGTTCACGCGGCAAAGCGTGAGCGAGCAGGATCTCATCGATTTCACACCGGAGCTCAAGCGTCGCGCCCTCGAGCTGTTCGCCAAGTATCGGAGCGGTCCCATTTTCACGCCGCCGTCGCTGGAGGGCACGATCGTGATGCCGGGCTCCATTGGTGGGGCGGGGTGGGGCAGCACGTCGTACGATCCGGAAACGCACACGCTCTACGTGAAGGGCACCGACAACCCCGTCGTGTATCGTGTGCAGAAGGGGGTGCCCAACGACTCCATCGGGTTCGAGTACACGGTCGACCTGGTGCGCAGCGGCCTCGGCGTCACCGCCGATCCCGATTCGGGGAAGGCCGATCATGCCCCGCCGGAACAGCTGCCGCTGATCAAGCCACCGTACGGCACTTTGACCGCGATCGACCTCGATACCGGCAAGCGCCGTTGGCAGGTTACGCTTGGCGATACGCCCGCGATCCGGAATCACCCGCTGCTCAAGAACGTAAAACTGCCACCGCTTGGCGTGGCCGGGGCCGTAGGTGGTACTGTTACGAAGGGAGGGCTGATCTTCGCGACGGGAGGCGGATCCGTGCTGTACGCGCTCGACACCCGCGATGGTCGCGTGGTGTGGCAATTCGAACTGCCGGCCGGACGCGGCTACGCCAATCCGATCTCGTATCGCGGGGCAAACGGCGTGCAGTACATCGTGCTGGCCACCGGTGGTGGTGACAACAGCGAGCTGCTGGCGTTCTCACTGGACGGCACGCACTGATGCCGCTCCCCTTCTCAACTCTCACTGGTGGACTTCCTATGCGTCGTTCTTGCGTGCCACTGATTGGTCTCCTCGCGGCCTTGACCGCCTCGTCGCAGGTTGGCGCGCAGCCGCGCGCGCCGATTTTCAACCCGGCCGCGCTCACCGCCCAGCAGCAGCTCTCCCGCGAGATCTACAAGGAGCTCGTCGAGATCAACACGGGCGTGGAAACAGGGAACATCACCACCGCCGCGATCGCGATGGCCGCTCGTTTCAAAGCCGCCGGTATCCCCGAGGCGGACATTTTCGTGGGCGGTCCGCGCCCGGAAAAGCACAACGTGGTGGCGCGCATTCGCGGCAAAGGCGGCCCCAATGCGCCGAAGCCGCTGCTCCTGCTGGCGCACATCGATGTCGTTGAAGCCCTCAAGGCCGACTGGTCGCCCGACCTCGACCCCTTCGTGTTCACGGAGCGCGAGGGCTACTACTACGGTCGCGGCACGGCCGACGACAAAGCGATGGCGTCGATCTTTGTGGCGAACGTGTATCGCATGAAGCGCGAAGGGTTCGTACCCGATCGCGACATCATCATCGCGCTCACGGCCGACGAGGAAAGCGGTCCGGCCAATGGCGTGGACTGGCTGCTCAAGAACCACAAGGAGCTACTGGACGCCGCGCTGGTCATCAACGAGGGTGGTGGCGGCACACTGCGCGATGGCAAGCCGCTGTTCAACAGCGTACAGGCCACCGAAAAGATCACGACCAACTTCACGCTGCGCGTGACCAATAAGGGTGGCCATTCCTCGGTGCCGCGTGACGACAACGCCATCACGTCGCTCTCCGATGCGCTCGGAAAAGTGGGGCGCTACAAGTTCGCGATTCAACTCAACGACGTAACCCGCGCCTTCTTCTCGCAGACGGCCGCGCTGGAAGAGCCCGCGATGGGGAAGGGCATGAAGGCGCTGGTCGCGAACCCGGCCGACCCGGCAGCCATTGCCGTGGTCACCGCTGATCCGAAGTACAACTCGATGCTGCGCACCACCTGCGTCGCGACCGAACTCAAAGGCGGTCACGCCACGAACGCACTGCCGCAGCTGGCCGAGGCCAACGTCAACTGCCGCGTGTATCCCACGCAGACCGCGCCGCAGGTGCAGGCCGAGCTGGCGAAGGCGATTGGCGACACGACGGTGCAGGTGATCATCCGGTCGCAGCGACCGGCCTCGCCGCCGTCGGCCCTGCTGCCGGAGTTGATGCAGAACGTCGCGCGCATTACCAAAGAACTCTGGGGCGAGATGCCGATCATCCCCACCATGAGCACCGGTGCCACCGACTCGCGCTTCTTCCGTGCCCTCGGCGTGCCCGCCTTCGGCGTGTCGGGACTGTTCTCCGATCCCACCGTCGATGCGCGCGCGCATGGTCGCGACGAGCGGATGGGCATCAAGAGTTACTACGAAGGGCAGGAGTTCCTGTATCGCCTCACGAAGGCGCTGAGCGCCAACGTCGTCGCGCAGTAATGCAGCCTTCGTGATTCGTCTCGACACACTGAGCGCCCGCTTTCGCGCCGACACCGGTCTCGGTGGGGGAGGCGCGGCGCTCGTGCTTACGCGTGGGCTCGAGCGCATCGGCTGGCGCTCGGTGCGTGAGCCGACGCCGGAAGTACTGGCGAGTTATCTGGTCATGCTGCTCGACGCCTGCGTGCATGAACATCGCGATGTCGATGCCCTGGCGCACGGCATCGCGGCCGTCTTTCGCGATGCGGGCCCCAACCTCGATGGTGGGCTGCCACCAGTCGAGGCGTATCTCCCCGCCGCCGAGGAGCTGTTGCAGCATTACGTTAACAACGACCTCTCCGAACGCCCATCGCCGATCCCGTAAGGGATCGGCGTGAGCGGCGCGAAAGGCCGACCCGGCGTCCCAGACTTCGCGACGCTTACGCGCCGGCACCCGGCTTCTGCGCGCGCACGAACGCCGCCATGAACTTGCCATCGATCTCGTCGAGATGCGCGTCGATGTCCACGCCGCTTTCGGCGAGGAACTGACGGGCGTCCTCACTGCGGTAGAAGCGGGTCGGTTCGACCGAGGCGTCCACGAAGCCGACGTCGGCCAGTAGGCGCGTGAATTCGGTCTCTTCGAGGGCGCCCGCTACGCAGCCCACCCAGAGCTCCATGCTGCGGCGCACCGCCTCGGGCACGTCGCCGCGAACCACCACGTCGCTGACCGCGAACCGTCCGCCTGGCTTCAGCACGCGAAACGCTTCGGCGAGCACGCGGCGCTTGTCGCCCGACAGGTTGATCACGCAATTCGAGATGATCACGTCCACGCTGTTGTCGGGCAGTGGAATCGCCTCGATCTGCCCCTTCAGGAACTCGATGTTGGGAATTCCTGCCTCGGCCGCGTTCCGCCGGGCGAGCGCGAGCATGTCGTCGGTCATGTCGAGGCCGTAGGCCTTGCCGGTGGCCCCAACCCGCCGTGCTGACAAAATCACGTCGATGCCACCGCCCGAACCCAGATCGAGCACCACCTGGCCGGGCTCGAGCTGCGCCAGCGCCGTCGGATTGCCACAGCCCAGCGACGCCAGCACAGCGGCGTCCGGCAGTTCATCCGTCTCGCCATTCACGTACAGGTTCGACGTGATCGGATCCACCGAGCCGTTGAACTCGGTGCCGCCGCAACAGGAACTGGTCGGGCCGCAGCACGACGTCGGCTCATTGATCTCGAGCACCCGGCGGGCGGCCGCACCGTACTTCTCGCGGACGATCTCCGTGACGTCGACCGAGGCGGCAGACGTGCGGGGGGTGATGCCGATAGGAGCGGTCATGTGGTCAGCCTCGGGATACGAATCCCATGAGAATATGCTGGCACCAAAAAATCTTGATGCGTGAGATTAGAAAAATGGGCGGCGTCGCTACCCACAGCAGCGGCCGAGAACGGTCGGCGTTCGCGAGCCGACGGGGCGCGGCGAGGCCAGCGCGTGCACGATATCGTGGGCCTCGGTCAGGGCGTCAGGCACCAGCGTGTAGTACGACCAGCGCCCGTCTTTCCGGTCAGACACCAGTCCCGCCTCCTTGAGCACCTTGAGGTGAAAGGAGAGGCGCGACTGGGCCACGTCCAACGCCGCCTGCAAGTCACAGACGCACCGCTCGCCATCGCCCAGCAGCTGGACGACCGCCAGCCGGGTTTCGTCAGAGAGGGCGTGAAAGATGCTGGTGGAGCGCGACAGATTGAGCAGCACGGACGTCATTCTGATAAATATATCAGAAAAAATTGATGGATCAAGGGCGGCCAGACTGAGCATTGTGGGGTACTTTATCGGCGTACGCTGATTCACCTCTTTCGACGACGATCGACTATGCGCACTACGAATCCCGTTCTGTCCCGTTTGGCCGACGCGGCTCGTGCCACCGCCGCTGGTTCGCGCTCGGGTTCCATGACCACCGCCGGCGTGGCGGGCAAGGCTGCGATCCTACTCGCGGTTGTGCTCTTCTCGGCCGCGGTCACCTGGCAGCAGTTTGCCACCGGCAACCTCGACCTGCTGATGCCCGCCATGCTGCTGGGCGGCATCGGCGGTTTCATCGTCGGCATGATCGCCAGCTTCAGGCCGCAGACGGCGCCGTGGAGTGCGCCGATCTATGCGTCGCTGCAGGGCATCTTCCTGGGGGCGATCTCCGCGCTGTACAACCTGCGCTTCGCCGGACTGCCGCAGCAGGCCGTGCTGCTCACCTTCGGCGTGGCCGCCTCGGTGTTCCTGCTGTACCGCTTCAACATCCTGCGCGCCACCGAAGGGTTCAAGCGCATGATGCTGGCCGCGATGATCGGGATCGGCCTGTTCTATCTCGGCTCGATGCTGCTGTCGCTCTTCGGCGTCTCGATCGGCTACTTCACGTCGTCGGGCCCGCTCGCGATTGGCATCAACCTCGCCATCGCTGGTGTCGCGGCGCTCAATCTCGTGCTCGACTTCGATCGCATCGAGCAGGGCGTGCAGTCGGGAGCGCCCAAGCAGCTCGAGTGGTTCGCGGCGTTCGGACTCATGGTCACGTTGATCTGGCTCTATCTCGAACTCCTGCGCCTGCTCTCGCGCCTGCAGGGACGTCGCAACTAAGGCATGGTGGTTGTTGCACAGAGAAGCCCCGGTCGAGCATCGCTCGGCCGGGGCTTCTTCGTGCACCGGGCACGCTCGTCGCCCGTTACTGCAGCCGGAACAGATAGCTCAGCTTCATGAAGAACTGATCGCGCGTGCGCTGCAACCGCTCCGGTCCGGCGGGACGATTGGCCGCCAGCGCGTCGCCGTAGCCGAGGTAGACCACGGTGCCTGGTGACGGCAGATACGACAGGAGTACGTCGATGCGGGCGCGTGTGCGCTCGAACGTTGCGGCCCGCGTGAGGGCGCCACTCGCGCTGCGCAGATAGATCGGCGCGTTGGTGCGCGTATCGTCGCGGAGCGAATCCTGCGTAACCACCGAGCGCTCGCCGATCACCCGCACGAAGAACTGCCGGGTGACCTGATACTCGGTGCGGATGCGAGGCGTGTTGCGCGTGAGGACGCGCGTGCCGTCGCTGCGTCGGTCGAACGTATCGTAGTTCCAGGTGGCCGCGATGCGCAGCTGTTCGGTGGGGCGCAGGTTGAGCGTGTTCTGGAGGCTGAAAATGCGCGCCGAGCTCCACTCCTGGAAATTTTCGTCGTAGCCCACGATGCCGAAGCCGTTGTAGCTGAACCGACGGAACTCCGGCGTGCCGATCGAGAACACCCAGTCGCGATTGCCGATCTTGGGCGTGCCCGCGTATGCCACCGTGTCGGTGCGTCCCGCGCTCCGCGGTTGCAGCAGCACGTAGTTCGTGTACAACGACGGGTCATACCCGAATACCTCGAGCAGCAGCTGCGTGCCGATCTGCCAGCCACCCTTCAGTCGCGTGTTCGCGCGCAGGTGCAGCTGGCGATCCTGTGAGCCATCGCCGTTCACGAAACTGTCGTACTGGTAGCGGCCCAGCATGTACAGCTCGGGGCTGAACAACTCCACCAAGGCTTTCGGCTTTCCGTAGAAATTCCATCGGTGCGTCGCGGAGATGTTGGCAATGCCCGGCCGCGCGATGAATCCCGTCTGGGCGTCGAAGTCTGGGCTGATGCCGTTCAGGGCGTAGCGCGCGACGAACCGACGTCCGTTGCGCGACGCGCTCACGTCGAACAGTGGGGCGCTTCGCACGCCGCTGTCGCTGCTCGTAAAGCTGCTGGCGACCTGACCCTGCAGGTTGTAGATACCACGCACGAGGCGGCCGTCCACGCCGACCACGCGGTTCCAGCGCTGGCCGTCGATCTTGTCGGTGTAGGCAATGCCCATGCGACTCTGCGCGCCGAGATCGCGCTGCAGGCGCACGATGTTGTAGAGCGGCGAGTGATTCTGGTTGAACGACGCGTCCTGGTTGTCGATCGCCGACAGCACGCCGATATCGAAGCCGCCGTACTTGCCCGTGAGCTTGCTAGCCGCCACCGGCTGCGCGATGCGACGCGTGTAGATCAGCCGGTTCGGGGTGGTGAACTGCTCCTGACTTTCCAAAAAGAACGGACGTCGCTCGGGAAAGAACACCGCCTGACGCGGATCGTACGAGAACTGCGTGGCGTCCGCCTCGACCTGTGAGAAGTCGGGATTCGCCGTGCCGGCAATGGTGAGATTGCTGGTGACGCCCCAGCGTACGCTGCCGCCCAGTTCCGGGCGACCACCATCGTAGTCCCACGCCGCGCCGCTCGTGGGGCGTGTGCCGACCGCACTCGACGTGATGGTGGGAATCACGTCCACGGTGAGTCCGCGCCGCAAGTCGCGCAAGCCGGCCAGGACACCCGATTGCGCGAGGAAGCTCGCCGCGCCGCGAAGGGCCGGCGTCCACGTCTCTTCGTGCCCCGTGATCTGCACCGTGCGCGCGATATTCAGCTGCCATCGCTGTTCGTCGCCGGCACGATAGCGCAAACTCTTGAATGGGATCGAGAGCTCCACCTGATAACCGAAATCGGTGAGTTGCCCCTTCGACTTCCACACGTAGTCGGGGGCGAGATCGGAACTCTCACGCGCCTTGGCCGTGGTACTGGTGAATCCACCACCCAACACCGAGCCGGTTTCGGTGAGCACGCCATCGCTCTGAATGCCGAAGGGATTCACCGCGAACACCAGCGCCTGCCGGCTGTCGCTGTACGTGCCCAGGAACAGTTGCACATTGTCGTCGGCGGAGATCTTGTCGCGGTCGGCGAGCGTGGCCCGGACCGTGCCCGGCGCCGCGAAGGCGCGGATGCCCACGTGCAGTTCGGTGGGGGAGTACCACACCAGCACTTCAGTGCTGTCCTGCGCCGCGACGCCATCGGCGGGGAAGAACTGGGAAAATCCGGTCAGTACCGCGGCGTCTGCCCACGCGGGTTCATCCAACCGGCCGTCCACCACCGTCGTCGCGTCGCGACGCGGGGTGGTCACCGTGAGTTGCCCGAGGCGCCCGTGGTACACGGCCCCGGCGTGACGCGAACCACCGGCTGCGCTGTTCGTGGTGGTGGAGGTCCCGGCGGCCGGAGCGCCGGACGCCGGAGCGCCTGCCAACGGCGTCAGCTGCGCCGGGGGCACCGCCTGCACGACCTGCCACAGGGCAGCGAAGAAGTATGACGTTGGCACGTTGAGCGGTGCGAAATCGGTGGCGAGGAGAGCAGAGCGTTCTGACCCGTCCGGCTTGTGCGGCGATGCCGGAACATAGCACCGGCGGACCACCGTGGGCGCGGTCGCGTGCAGAGGCCCTCGGTTCGCATAGTTATGCAACCGGTTGTATCCTTTACGCGTTGGATACCTGTTGGATACCGCCGCACCACACGTAGGACCACGGCGGCCGCGTGATCGGCCACCGCGCGCTGGCGTTCCCGTTCCTTTTCCACTCACGAGGAGACTCGCACATGCAACACCCTTGGCGTGCCCTGCTGGTACTGGCAGGCACGATCGCGGTAGCCGTTCCCCAAGCCCGCGCGCAAAGCGGGCCCGGAACGCTATCCGTCCGTGTGACTGACGCGGCGAACCAGCGTCCGGTCGAAGCTGCGCGTGTATTCCTCGTCGGCACCACCTTCGCCGGTGCCACCGGTGTCGATGGCCGGCTGTCGCTGCGCGGTATTCCCGCCGCCGAGTACACGATTCGCGTGCTGCGTGTCGGATACACCGAGCAGACGAAGCGCGTACCCATCGCGGCCGGCCAAACGGTCACCCTCGAGTTCGCGATGGCCACGGCGGCCGTCAACCTCGCGGCTGTTGTCACCACCGCGACCGGCGAACAGCGCCGCGTGGAAATCGGCAACGCCACCGCCAACATCGACGCCTCCAAGGTGCTGCAGGCGGCGCCCGTGTCGAACTTGAGCGACCTGCTCAACTCGCGCGCCCCCGGTGTGACGGTGACCAGCGGCTCGCAGACCGGCACTGGCTCGCGTATCCGCGTGCGCGGTATGAACTCCGTGAGCTTGTCCAACGAGCCGATCTGGATCATCGACGGGATTCGTATGACCAGCAATAACGCGGACTTCAACACCGCAACGGGTAGCGGTGGCACGACCGGCGGTAACAACGCCAGCCGCGTCGGCGACCTGAATCCGGAAGAGATCGAGAACATCGAAATCGTGAAGGGACCGTCGGCCGCCACGCTGTACGGCACCGACGCCGCCAACGGCGTGATCTTGGTCACGACCAAGAAGGGTCGTGCCGGCGCCGCCCGCTGGAACGTGTACGGCGAAGGCGGAGCCATCACCGACCGGAACTACTATCCCGACGCGTACAGCCTGTTCGCGAAGACGGGGACCGCCACGACGTCGTCGCGCACCAACGGCTGCAGCCTCCAGACGGTCGGCACCGGCGTGTGCAAGGCGGACTCCACCGTGTCGCTCAATATCTTCAACGAGAAGGACCTCACGCCGATCGGCACGGGCGCGCGCCGTCAGGTGGGCGCGCAGGTGTCGGGTGGTACCGAAGCCGTTCGCTATTTCTTCTCGGCCGAAGATGAAAAGGAAACCGGCGTCCTCTCGCTGCCGCAGTTCGAGCGCGACCGGTTCGCCGCGTCGAACCTCCCGCTGCAACCGTGGACGAGCCGTCCCAACGTGATGGCGCGCAAGTCGCTCCGCATGAACCTGAATTCGGCGCTCTCGCCGAAGCTCGACCTCGCCGTCGCGACGAACTTCATCAACGTCGCGCAGCGCTACTCGCTCGAATCCAACGCCACCGCCGGTCTCGGCTCGCACCTGTTCGGCGGTCCGGGCACGCGCGACAACGGCACGGTCTCCGGCCTCGGCACGCCGCTGTTGGGCTACCGCGCCTGGACCCCCGGCTACATGTGGCAGGAAAAGACCAGCCAGGACGTGAATCGCTTCATCTGGTCGGCCGGCGCCAACTGGCGCCCGTTCAGCTGGCTCGCGAACCGCGCCACGGTCGGTAACGACTTCACCGGCCGCAGCGACGAAAACCTGCTGCTCCGTGGCGAGGGCCCGCCGCTCACGGCCACCACGCGTCTCGGTGCCCGCGGCATCAATCGCGTGAATATCAGCAACACCACGGTCGATGTCGGTTCCACGGCGTCGTACGCGCTGTCCAAGTTCGCCATGAAGACGACGGTCGGTGCCCAGTACATCGGCTTCCAATCCGTCGGTGCATCCACCGGTTCGACGCAGCTCGCGCCGGGCTCCACGATCGTCGGATCTGGCACCATCCCGACGGTCAGCGAAGGCACCACGATCCAGAAGACGTTCGGTATGTTCATCGAGCAGGCGCTCAATGTCGGCGATCGCCTCTTCCTCACCGCCGCCGTGCGCAGCGACCAGAACTCGGCGTTCGGTACCAACTTCCAGAGCATCGCGTATCCGAAGGCCTCGGCCTCGTACCTGATCTCGCAGGAAGAGTGGTGGAAGGCGCCGGCGTTCGTGAATTCGGTGCGTCTCCGCTACGCCTACGGACAATCGGGCGTGCAGCCCGGCCCCAACGACGCCCTCCGCTACTTCACGGCCAACAGCACGAGCATCGCCGGGACCGATCAGCCCACGGTCACCCAGGCTGCGCTCGGAAACGACAACCTCAAGCCGGAACGCTCGGCTGAGCAGGAAACCGGTTTCGAAGTGCAGATGTTCAGTCAGCGCATCAACCTCGACGCGACGTACTACAGCAAGATCACGAAGGATGCGCTCATCAGCGCCGTGCTCCCGCCGTCGTACGGCTCGGTGGCGTCGCAGCTGCGCAACCTCGGCTCGGTGAAGAACGCCGGCGTCGAAGTCGCGATCAACGCGCAGATCCTGCAGGGCGACAAGCTCGGCTGGGACATCAACCTGTCCGGTTCGGCCAACGACAATAAGGTCGTCTCGCTGGGCAACAACCCGCCGCAGGTCGGCACCACGTCGCGCACCGTCGCGGGCTATCCGATCTCTGGGCTCTGGGCCCGTCCGATCACCGGCTATGAGGACAAGAACGGCGACGGACTGCTCACCTACTGGGCTGATGCGGCCAAGAACGAAGTGTTCGTCGGCGATTCGGCGATCTTCCGTGGATACCCCACGCCGCGTTACATGGTCACGATGGGCTCGGGCTGGGATCTCTTCTCCCGCAAGCTGCGCATCAGCACCATGTTCGACTACCGCGGTGGCAACAAGTGGTACAACAACACGGAGCGCATTCGCTGCACCCGCCCGAACTGTGCCGGTCGCCTCGACCTGAAGGCGGACTTTATCGACCAGGCCACGAACATCGCGGCCAACGAGCATCCCGCCCGCACGCTCGACGGCTTCTTCCAGCCGGGCGCGTTCGTTCGTCTGCGCGAAATGTCGGTGCAGTACACGATGTCGCCGGAACTTGCGTCCAAGCTCACAGGGGCCAAGTCGCTGTCCGTGGTGTTCACCGGTCGTAACCTGTTCCTGAGCACCAAGTACCGCGGCACCGATCCGGAGTCGGGCTTCAACACCACCGGCGCCGGCGAAGCGCCCCAGGAGTTCCAGACCGTCGGGCCTCCGAGCTACTTCATTTTCCGCGTCAACGTCGGCTACTAGGAGAACAGCCCATGACTCAGAAACACACCACGGGCCGGTCCACCATGCCGCGACGCCTGGGCACCGGAATCACCCTCGCACTGG
>Ga0114970_10002237_pt1 | contig 14528 bp, 20 predicted proteins | sample M_140205_XF_Meta_FD_87030 | JGI IMG/M metagenome (GOLD analysis project Ga0114970, IMG submission 87030) | Freshwater microbial communities from Lake Montjoie, Canada to study carbon cycling - M_140205_XF_MetaG | ecosystem: Environmental > Aquatic > Freshwater > Lake | place: Lake Montjoie... | reverse complement strand
CCAAGAAGATGTTAGAGATTTAATATCCGTTCCTTGATAATTCCAATTAAATGCAGAATTAGTATTAACTATGGAATAGACTGATAAATTATTAGCTGATTGAGTATTATAAGAGGAATAGACGCTTTGCCAATTGGCACTTGATGTATTAACCGTAGTATAATTGCTTGAATAATTACCTGTTAATGTTTTAATATCTGTTCCTTGATAATTCCAATTAATTGCACTATTATTTTGAACAGCAACAAAAGTTGCTTGATAATTAGCAGAGTTGCTTTGTGCCCAAGAAGTGAAAATTGGATCATTTTCTACTGATACTGTTCCCCCTGATAACGCCCAAATAGCACTATTATTTTGAACAGTAGTGGCAATATTGTTATAATTTGCTGAATTGTTTGCAAAAATATTCGATTGGGTGTATGCATTATCCCAATTCCCTGATGTTGAATTGACCTTAGAATAAACTGAATTCCAGTTAGCACTATTATTCTGAACATTAGTATAATTACTAGAATAATTACCAGTTAATGCTTTAATATCGGTTCCTTGATAATTCCAATTTGATGCACTATTAGTTTGAACATTGGAATAAACAGAATTCCAATTAGCACTATTTACATTAACCGTAGTATAATTGCTTAGATTGTTGGCACTTTGGGAAGCGAAACGTGTGGAAGTATTTTGCCAATTACCTGTAAGAGATTTAATATCAGTTCCTTGATAATTCCAATTTGATGCGGAGTTACTTTGGACAGTTGTGTAAACTGACGCATTATTAGCAGATTGTGTATTAAACGAAGTATATACATTATTCCATTTATTACTGTCACCGCCTGTAACAGTAATAACCCCATTAACATCTAATTTTGTGGCGGGGGTCAATGTACCGATACCGACGTTACCAATATTTTCTGTTAATATTACATTTGTATTAGGATTAATTATAATATTATTACTTGCTCCTATATTCAAATCTCCATAGGAATTTCCTATATTTGTGGAATCTATATTAAAATATAAAGGATCATTATTAATTCCTATACTGCCAGTTAATTTGCCTCCACTTAAAGGAAGATATGTTGAATCGGTAAACTCTTTTGTCGTAAGCGTGGCAGACGCACTATTCCATGAAGAAAATACCTCGTTCCAATTAGCAGAATGGGCATATACTTCTGTGAGAACAGATGAATCTATTCCTATTCCAGTTAGGGTTAACCCGTTCCAATCAAGCATAACATCTCCGTTGGCATTATGTAATATACGTGCATTAGGATCAATACTATTGATATTACTACTGTCTAGAATATTAGTATCTATCAAAAATGATAAAGGAGAACCTAATGGAAGTATCTTAACAGTTGATCCGTCTTGTTCATAATTAGTTAATCGGCCTGCTTGATAATTTAACTCATAATCAAGTGAACAACGCAATGAAATACCTTTATTTCCGCCAGTAAATTGATCGGTAGTTCCTTGCACTAATCTTGAACCATTTGGAAATGCAATGGCGGCACTCTCAGCCATAGTTCCTCCTGATAAAGGAAGATAACCTGTTTGAATAGTATCTATTGCTGCACTAATAGTATTGAAATTATTTTGAACATCTGTAGAAATAGATGTTCCGAATTTTCGATTCAATTCAGCTTGAAGATATGTTTGTTCCGGTGTCATTATATCAATTATTTAATAATTTAATCTCGATCTTCCCAGTTTCCAATATAATTGAGAGCTACCCATTTATAAGGAATAGGAACGTTCCATGTAATGGTTGCTATTCCTTGATTGGTTATATCCAATGTGTTAGGATCAACTACATCAATATATTCACCATTAATAAATGTACCTGTTACATTATTAAGAAGAATAAAATAATCAGATATATGATACATGAATATACCTATTGCTCCACTATCCCGACCTTTTACAGTATCACCTAAATTAAAAAATCCATCCCAATTAGATACCCACATTTGCGATTCATTCACCGGCAACACCATCAATTCTAAATAATTTCCTACATCGCTTGCATAACAGGAATACTGTGACATTTGGCGACCAATACGAAAACACCATGCCCCCATTGATAAATCTCCCGCATTTGCATATATTGAAAATTGGGTTTGTCGATTAGGTCTTGTAGCAAGAAATTTGAAAACACCTTGTCCTACACACGCAGATAGGGATGGTAAACGGAAATTGGAAGTACTTCCATATGGAGTTGACTGATCAGTTATAATTAATCCTGCTTGTTCAACATTGATAGGAACTTCATACCATCCCGGCGCATTAACAGGGGATAGATAAATACTATTCATCCATGATGCAGAATGCGTTTGTACAATAGTTGTGGTATCATTATCACCTCCTCCACCCATATTCCATGCTGCTGATAAAGTGTTTACGGTATCATAATTACTATCATAGTTAAGAATTTTTAAATCTGTGAGACTTTCAGCATTTAGAAATATATTAGTGGCGCTTAAATCGCCTGTGAGGGTTCCACCAGTCAGCGGCAGATAATTAACCAATAAATTACCCACTACTTGGTTAAAATCTGTAATATCTTTAACCGTATGGGTATGGGAAATCTTTTTGGTTACTATTTGCTGAGAACAACTCATAGTTTTATTTATTGTAAATCAGTTACCGTGATTTCTCCCAACTGCATTAACTCTCTAATCTGTTCCAAAATAGCCTCTCGATTTATACTTTCAGGTTCATAGTAGATAATATCTGCTTCTTCGTCTATGAGAGTTGGGGTGTTTAAATCACTGGTTATGATTAATCCATTTAAATATGGAAATTGTTCTACGCACCAATTATAGTGTTCGGGCAGATTTATTGGGTAAGGATTTTCTGAGCGGCTACATCTATTCGCATCTTTGGTAAGTCTGCTCCATCCACAGTCTGTTACTGCAATGATATCTGTAAATCCTATAACCTTTGCAGCAGGTAAATCAAATGATAACTTCTGTGGTGAGAATATTGAATATTCAGAAATAGGATAACCATTGAAAACTGATCCATCAGGGGCATTATATGCAGACATTGGATACATCGACGAGTCGCTTCCGCTTACAAATAAACTAGTAACTCTCTCAAATCCGCCACCTTCTACTGTAATAGTAGGAGTATCAGTAGTTTTGAAATAATATTTATCAATATAGCGCAATTGTGGTACTCCTGATATAGAATAGGATTCAGTAACATTATCAGCAGTATTAGATGATAATTTATCATAATCACATGATAGCATATCAGTAATGACTATATCATCATATATAAAGCATATAGGTTTAACGGGGTCTTGAGAAGTTCTAAATAACCATGTTTTAATAACCATATTAAGTGAAGCACTTAATCTATATGATTTATCGTTAGGTAAATCTCCGCCAACTGTAGGGTATTCAATAGCAACTTGTCCGTCCCAATTAACTTCTACTCTCAATTCTTTGCCTGTTTTAGGCTCTTGTAACGAATATACTAAATATGGATTTATGAAAATAGCTATATTTTGAATAATTTGGTCAAGGTCTTGTTGAAATTTACTTAGAATATTCAATTGAACATTTATATTCCATGGTATAGGACTAATATTGGTATATCCTCCTTGTGGATTTTTATATACTATATCTTGTATTTTATTCTTATTTCTGGCATCGTCGCGCCCCATACCTGTCATTGTCATACCGATAACAGGGAATTTTATAGTGTCTGGTTGTCCTTTTATGTCTTGTAATATGCGGGATTTTGGTCCATAGACAAAATTAACCTTTATTTTATCAGTCATTTTACCTGTCATGTCTTCATAACGACGAATCTCAATATCGTCTAAAGCATGTTCAAGCATCTTCAAATTCTTACTGATTTCAAAATTATAATTATATTCATTCACAATAATACTATTTATGTAAATAATATTATGTCTTACGGTAATGCCAACTTTTCATTCAACCCTAAAATGGGTTATGCCTTTGACCCTGCGGGGAACAACAGGAGCGCCGAAAACAGTAATCCTGTGGCAGTAACGGACAATTTATATGTTCCTAAGTGTGGAAACAACTTCATAGAAAGCAATCACCGCCAACAATATCAGGAATATGTGAATAATTATGGACAAACCGTATCATATCAACCTGTAAAGTACAATTTCAATACACATAATTTCCTTTACGGAGAAGACCCTACATCAGGTTATCACTTTGCCCGTAAGGTAAAAGCCATTATTGACTTCAATTCATATACCACATTCTTGACTAAATTTGGTATCATGTCAGATGCGGATATTACCATTTATATTCCTATTTCAGAATTTTCCCGTGCATGGGGTTCTCCACAAGGAGAAACATACCCGCTTGCGGGCGATCTATTCATGATAGATGATTCCGCATGTGATAGACCATTGGGGCAATCTCCTATGGTATTTGAAGTCACGGATAAAGATGATAAAATTAAACCCGTAGATTTCATGGGCAAACATTATGTTTGGAGATTGACTGCTAAGCGTTTCGACTACAGCTACGAACCAAATGCCCCTCTCGAAAAATTCCTCTCCGAGAGTACATCAGATTCCAAAGAATATGGAAGATTACCGGGAGGCGACAATCCTCCTGATCTTTCGGGAAAAGATTATGATGTAGATGATTTCGCAGAAAAAGAATTCAAACTACCTGAAAAGGATCAATCCGTGTACGGTAGATATTTGTAATTTAACTAGTATATAATAAATAATGGTATATATGCAGATTTCTCGTAAATTAATTATTGAACAACCTAATTATGACCTAGTGTTTGAGAAGGTTCAAGAAAACCGTGATGCGGAAAAACGGTATTATATAAACGGGCAATATGTAATGATGAACAGAGGGAACAAGAATCGTCGTATTTACGAAGAAGATGAAATGGTTCCTGCTGTTGACACATATATTAGAGAATATGTTAAAGAGAATCGGGGCGGGGGCGAACTCAATCACTCTGATAAACCCGATGTGGACTTGACAAAGTTAGCAGATAAAATTGTATCTCTTGAGCGTGATAAACACGACTCAGATTATTATCTAGGTCGCTCTCTTGTTCTTTCTACTCCATCCGGTAAAATCCTTGAATCCTTGATTCATGATGGTGTAAAGTTTGGTAAGTCAACCAAATGTTTAGGTCAAATCTCTGAAAGCACAGATGGTTACAATCGTGTTAAAATGCCTATTCTTGTCTTAGTTGACAATGTATTCGATCCTTCTGTTTCCACTGCATTCGTTAACGGAATCTGTGAAAATAGAGAATATATTATTGGAGACGATGGCAAAATCGCCCGCGCATACGAAGCTCTTGATAAGAGTCTTTCCAAGTATCCTTCCAAGCACTCGGATGAAATCCGTGCCTATATTTTCGAAAACCTTCAGAAATTCCTTGCAAAAATTTAATTAATATGAACACTCATTCTAAATTAGAATTAATATATGAAAATATGCTCACCCCGATAGGAGCATTAAGTATTACTCAACAGCAACAACCTGTACAAGTTACAGAAATTGAAGAAGAGATGTCGGAAGCCGACGAAGTGAAAATTGCTAAACAAATACTTAAACAAGTAGATCAATTGGATATGGCGGCAAGTGAAGCAGCAGTTAAAACATATCGCCGCAAATTAGAATCTATTGCTGATGCTATCAGAGATTTAACTAGTTTGTTAATTCAGGGACACCCCGGCGTATGACACAAAAATTTGATAAATTTGTAAACGATTTAATTTCTAAATATGGTGAAAAAGAAGTATATTCGGGTATAGATGTTGAAAAAGAACACAAAGATATTACGCATGGAGATAAGCTAAAAACAGCTAAAATAGCTGCTGTGCATTTAAAAGAAAGACCAGATTACTACAAAAAACTTAAAAAATACGTAGAATCTAATAGCAATTAGCAATTCCATTTTCTTAAGCTTTTATTGATGCGGCTATCTGGATCATTTGCAGTTTTAGCAGAAGTTAATTTAGATTTCATGCCTTTCATACGTGAGCAAAAAGATTTTCGACGTTTTGCAGATTTACTCCCTTTTTTCAATTTAGAGGGTTCAGTAGTTACTGCTGTTTGTAATTTAGAACCGGGATGTTCCCTTTTATATGACTCTACCCCTTTTTTATTAAGACCGCCTTCGGGATTTTTCCCTTCTTTTCGTTGCCATGCAGGGGTTGAACTTTCTTGGACAGGCACACAATTTGGTACTGTTCTTTTCCCCTTCTTTTTCATTCCTACTTTCTTGTAGCCTTTCCAACAGGATTCTAAGATAGAAGTTACATATTCATCAAATTGTTCGGTCATGTATATTATTTACATTTTTTTATATTATATGTGTTGTTGTAATGAATTTTGATTTGATTAGTAAGAAAATGCATGATTCGTCCTTCATTTTCTAATGCAACAGTCCATACATCATTCTCATGCATTCCATTTTCTTTTATATATAGTACATAACCTTGACCCATTGGAGTGACTACAGGAATAGGATTTTTTGGTTCAAATATCATAATTTTCATAACTATATGAGGTATAATCCATTTCATCATATACATCCTTATGACCTTGACATGCATGTAGCCAAGTCCAAGAATCTCCGTCACTCTCATCACCAACTACTTTAACATCTCCCCAACAAGGTTTTTCCTCAGTTGAAAGATAGTTATATGTGCAATCATCTCCACAACATGCACTGGGATTATAAGATTTCGTTCTGTAATTCATAATTTTTAAATAATTGAACAGCACGTAAACTATATCCAGTTAACCAACCATGGAAACCTTCTAGTTTTTCTATTTTCAGAATTTGTGATTTAGACCATTCGGGATTATCTCTCGAAAAAGCAATTTTATCTGCCACAAAAACATCTTCTCCAAAATCATCATATTGTTTAATAACTCTTTCCATCATTGTACAATATTCATTATAAGTACCTCTGAACCATGTAGGCTCATATCCTAATAACGTTTCAAAAGTTTCCAATGTAACTTTTACAGGGCGGTCTGATTCTTTCCGATGTCTTTCATAATATAGAATTCCAACAGGATGCATATCACTGAACGATTCGGGCAATACTTCATTAGTTTTTACTATCATAATATATAAAAATTGCCGGTATGGGGATTCCATACCGGCAAAAGTTAGTTAGTTTTCAGTTTCTTCAATTGCTACTGATTCAGCAGTTTCCATATCAACTTCACCGGAGTCAAGTTGCTTAGATTCACCTTCTAAGAAGGTGAAGCTTTTCAATTTAAATGCATCCCATTCATGAGGAGTATCTTTTCTCAAAATAACTCCTTCACTTGGAACATCATTCTTACAAAGTGTACATTTCTTTTCAAGATAGGTATTAATCATCTTGTTAAGGAAGTTTTCATGCCAATGATTAGTATCAGCAATCTCAGGGAAATGATCCTTAGCCTTACCGTAGTAATGAGTTGCAGGCATTTTAAAACCGAACTTATTACAGAAATCTACAGTTTCCCGATGAGAAAAGACGTACACTTGACCGCAAGCGGAAGTATAAGTTACTTTAAAAATCCAGAAATCAAGATTCCCCGGCGAACAACCATAGTCGTACCCCTTTTGAATTGCTGCGCCAGATGGAGTAAATCCTACAATTTCTCCTGTTACAGAGATACCTTTTGCAAGGGAAGGAAATATCTTATCTGCTACAATCTTCCAAATATCAGTATCATAGAAGTTGTTGTTAAGTTTACCATCGTCCATCACATGGTTTTTAATCACGGAACGGCTAGAGTAAAGCATACCGTACTCAGTATCAGCAACATTAACACCGAAGAATTTAGCAACCCTATCTTTCAAGGAAAGCTTTCTCTTAGTTAATACATTTGACACGATGAAGTTACATCCGTGCAACTTTTCAGTCACAGCAATATAATCATCTGGTGAAATCTTATTAACTTCTCTCTTCAAGTGGCTTGTATCCTGATGGAAATGGAACTGGTTATCAACCAATTTAGAAGCATATCTTTTCACGTTTCCGCGAGTCTTCTTAGAAGAAAGATTGCTTGCGGTAACACCTTTAGGGACGTATTTCTTACATAGCTGATGTCCTCCGATTGTGTCGAAGTCAGTTCCTGCATAAGAAGAATTAAATTCAACAGTCTTACCAAGTACTTCTTTACAGAATACTTCAAGTGCAGCTACTGGTACAATATACCCTTCGCTTTTTTGCCCCCGCATTCTTATCGCTTTAACTCTCCCACTGTTAGAAAAATATCCTTTTTTATTACTATCTTTATTTAGAGCGGTATCTATAAATGAATTAGAATATGATAAAAATTCTTGGGAAATAGCACATTCTAATGGAAAAAAAACTACTAATTCATCATTTAGCATATTGTTTCCTATGATGATATTGTTTCCTATGATGGTAGTCATAGATAATTTATCAGCATTAGGGTGTTTTCTTATATTATTAACTCTAACGATACTTGCCAAGTAATTTATATTATGTAATGGGGATTTAGTGAACATCTTCTATAATATCATTCTTTTGTCTTAATGTCAATACATTTCCATCTACATTTTTTATATGAAAGATGGTCTTTATTTAAAACTTTAAATATATTTGAACCATTAGTTAGATTAAAATGATGGATTATATCTGATATGTTTTCCCATATTTTAATTAAATCTCCTTGTAGATTATATTGATGAATACTCTTATATTTTAAACGATTTTTGGTTCTCTTGGCAACTTCTCCCATATAACGTTTTCGTTCCTCGGTGAAGACATTTTTATGTCTTTTTAAAGAATCTTCATCTTTCTTAGCTTTAATAATATTAACAACTTCTATTTGTTGTTTCTCTGTGTAAAAAAACACAAATCCATTAGTGATGCCGTTGGTACGTAAACTTCGTCGAATATTACTCTCAAAGATATTTATATCTTTAGCACATTCGTATGAACTCCCCCATTTTTGTATAAAGTTTCCATATTTATCATATTGATATATCGGAATTTTAATATAATCTGCTCGTTTTTTAATTTTGATGTTATTATCTTTAAGAATTTGCGTAACGACACATTTACCAAGTGATAATATCTCTTTTATCTGTTTTATAGAAAAGTTATCATTGTATAATTGTAATACTTGTACGGTATTTTCTTTTTTATACTTTTCAAAAAGTGCTTTCTTCATCTTTTGAAAAGATGTTATAGTTTCTTTCGAATGTTTAAATCCTGTTTGATTACTAGCACATGGTCTGGAATTATAACCATACTCATATGAGTTGTATAAATTTATATAATGTTGTTCCCTTTGCTCGCATTCATCTTTATTACACTCTTCGATAAGTTCCAAATATAGATTATCTTTTCCATATTTATTATATGCATATTGTAACTTTTTTGAAACATGTTTATTACATAATAGCGCACGTAGATGTGTTATCCATCGTTTCCTTATAGTAATAGATGACCCAATGTAACATTTACCACTATTACTATTAGTGAATGATATTTTATATATTCCACTGACTTGTGGGAAAATTTTAAATTGTGCCGCATTGAATATAATCATTTCAACTATTTACCTGACACTATCATTCTTTTCAAAGAATCCTTTTTGAAAATCAACCACTATATCCTGTTGAATATTCAAAAGGTGGTTCATATGCATATGGATCATTTTTTTCTTTTTGTTTCTTAAGAGGATAAGAAACTGTGCCGTTCCATGATTGAAGTTCTTTATTGAGCCTATCATAATCTATATAATCTTCATCATATGGAGCATCTTCATTTGCACTATAAATGGCATTAATTAATGTTTCTCTAGCCCGCTTCACCTGTTCAGGAATAACTGTTTGGTCTTCTGCAAAAAGGGCAATTCCTTCTTTGTTTTTCATGAAACTTTTCTCACCCTTCTTAACAACACGACCATGTTTTTGCCATGCATTAAAAGTATTAAATAAAGTATAACCATAAAAATATTCAATTACCCAACTAGGTAATTTACTCTTAGTATCAGCTAAAAGATCATCAAATAATCGTTTAGCACGGGCTTTATGTCCTGTTTCGATTTTATTATAAAGTAATCGAATTTTACCAAATTCTTCAATATTAATTACCCCACAATAATTGTTATAATTATGCCAGCAATTCCATAGCGTAGCTTGCTCGTCTGCAATGCGTTCTTTTATTGTTTTATTCATATTAAAATTTTCTCCTTTTATCTATAACTTTGACTGGTTCTGGATTAAATGATAGATAATATTCTTTCATTAACTTGAACAATGTAGTGTTTGGAACGGCGATTCTTCTACCGTCTCCTGTCCATTCATATCCCAATAATTCCATACAGAATTGTGCTACAGCGGCTGAACGAGACTTTCCTGCGCGACAGTTAACAAACACATGTTTATTTTTATGTGCTAAGATGAAATCTACGATAGTTTTTGCGTCTTTTTCATTAGGAGGATATAAGAAAATTTCTTTATCATCCCCTCCTATAGCTGGTACTGGAACAGTTAAATCCCAAAAATTGATATGCAGGTTAGGCAGATCATCTAAAAATGGATTTCTAACTGCATCGTAAGACATATGAGCATGACCCGGTTCACCTATGGCAATCCAAATGGCTTTATCAGGATCGACATAAGTTGACCAATCTCTCATGGTTCTTCGAGGAAAATTAACTACCGTTGTCATGATATTAGCATAACATATTATCTAAAGTTAAGCAAATTATTGTTTTATTTAAAACAAATCAATAAATATTAAATTATGACTAGCGAAGCCCAATCACATATTCAGAAGTTTCTATATAATTTATCTATGGAGAATTATTCAGATGCAGATAAAAATCTTAACAATCTTGTAAAACAGAAGGTAGATCGAAGATTTAATGATGCAACGGAGAAGGTTAAGAGTGATTTAACGAAGATAAAATAATAGAAAATATAACTATTTCAATAAATAATCCTTATATGTTAAATGAATTACAACCTATTTTTGAGCAGATTGATAAAAATCTCTTTAATGAAGACACCATGCAGAAGATTGCATCAATCGTTGAATCTAAAGTCAACGAAAAAGTTGAGTCCCGTGTAACCCTTGAAGTTGAATCTGCTAAACAGATACAGGAAGAAGATTACACTAACAAGATGCAACACCTTGTAAAAGTTATCAAAGAAAATATTGATAAAGACCATTTAGCTAAAATTAAATTTGTAGTTGAAAAAATCAACACAGATCATATGGACAAGCTTATTAAGCTTAAAGAAAACTATGAAAACCTCTTAAAGAAAACTGCCGTGGAGCACAAGATGCAATTGGTAGAAGGCGTTGATGCGTTTTTGGAAAAGTATATTGACAAGAATCTTCCTTCCCAAGTAATAGAAGAAGCTGCAAAAAATACTCACGTTTCAAATCTTCTAAATGAAGCCCGTAAGGTTCTTGCAGTTGATCCTACTTTTGTTAAAGATAATATTAAAGAAGCCATCGTGGATGGTAAGAAACAAGTGGATCGTCTCATTCGTGAAAATGCTGAATTGAAACAAGCAAAAGCATCCGAAGAAACTTCAAGATTCCTTGCAGAGAAGACCGCAAATCTTCCTCTAAATACAGCAAAATTTGTACGTAGTCGTTTAGCAAATAAACCACTAAAAGTAGTTAAAGAAAACTTTGACTACGTTGTTGAAATGTTTTCGGTTCAAGAAAAGAAAAATAAAGTTTCTTTAGTGAATGAAAACAAACAACCTATTTCTAACGTTGATCGGTCTAAAATTTCCGGTGATGCAACAACAATAATTGAAAGTACTGAAAAGAATATATCTGCTCCATCCACAAATCCGTCGATGGACATGTATTTAAATATTCTTAATTCACGAAATTAATAGATAAACACTAAATATAAAATATATGGTAAATCCATCATCACAATACGTAGACAGTGCCCCAGCCTTTATCAACAAGGATCGTGGGCGTTCCCTAATCAATAAATGGAGTAAAATACTCGAATTCACTGACAGCCAAACCGCGCCAATCGTGGGCTATCAAAAACAATTGGCAACATCAATCATTCTTGAGAACCAAGAAAACTACCTCAAACAACAAGGTTTCCTACGTCCTAACGTGATTCAGGAAAACGGTATGGTTGCAGGTGGCGCATTTGCTTCTACACCGTTTGGTGGTGGTACCGCTGGTACTGCACCAACAGTTAACGGTCAATACGGTAATGCTTTGGGTTCTTCCGATTGGTATGCTCCCGGTGATGCACGTCTTCCTAAGACTCTCATTCCTATGATCCGTCGTACTTTCCCTGAGTTAATCACTCATGAAATCGTCGGTGTTCAGCCAATGAGCGGTCCAGTAGGTCTTGCTTTCGCACTTCGTTATCAATATGATCAATCTGCTCTTGCATGTAGTCCATATGACGACAAGAATTGTACAGCATCTAGCTCTAAGTGGAATCCTAACGGTCAACCATTCAACACCAACCATTTAGGTTCTGGTGAAGCTGGTTATCAAAAGTTATACACCGCACATACAGGTATCACCGCTGCTGGTCTATCAGGTAATTCTGATTTCTCCATCCCAGCTATTGATTCTGGTGTTGCTCAACTTCTTAGTCACTTTGAAGCAAGCAGCAATATTCCTACTATGTCTCTTAAGATCGAAAAGACTGCTGTTGAAGCAGGTACTCGTAAGCTTGGAACTAGCTGGTCTATGGAACTTGAACAAGACTTGATGAACATGAATGGTATCGACATTGATGCTGAAATGACAAACGCGATGAGCTATGAAATTCAGGCAGAAATCGACCGTGAAATGGTTATCCGTATGATCCAAGTTGCCCTCAATGCAGGTCAAGGTACAGGTTATTCCGTCTGGAAGCCACAGCTTGCTGATGCTCGCTGGTTCGGTGAAAGAGGCGTAGACTTCTATGCTAAGATCGTTGTGGAAGCTAACAGAATGGCTATTCGTAATCGTCGTGGTCCAGCTAACTTCATCGTTGCTACTCCGAAGGTTTGCACCATTCTTCAGTTGCTCCCTGAATTCCGTCCGTTTGAAATAAGTTCCAACATCCAAGTTCACCCAAATGGTGTCGCTCGCGTTGGTTCCCTTGCAGGACAGTTCAACATCTATCGTGACACTCGTTCCGAAGCGCAGTATCTTGCAGGTGTTCGTGCAACTTCTATTGAATATGCACTTCTAGGTTACAAAGGTTCTGAATTCTATGACACAGGTATCGTGTATTGCCCATACATCCCTGTTCTTGTTCAGAGAACAATTAGCCCTCACACCATGACACCAAATGTCGGTATGATGACTCGTTACGGTGTTATTGACTCTCTATGGGGTGCTTCAAACTTCTATCACATCATCATTGTGAAAGATATTGATCGCAATCACTATAGCTCAAGCTTAACTCCAACCTCTGCTGCAACTCTTCCAGTCTATTCAGTTTCTAACTAATAGCTAAAGAAGAAAAGAAAAATCCACGAAAACCCGCTCAATTGAGCGGGTTTTCTTTTTTACCCGTGATTGATTTTAAAATAATGTTTATTTTTAGCAAGTGTAATAGATGCTGCCACGGTATCAGATAATTGATCATAAATTCTATCATCAATAGCAAGATTATTTTTTTCGGTGGCATCGGCTCTCCACATAATATCAAGATATGTCATTCTATAGGCATCATTTGGACGACCATATACCACTTTACTTCTATCTCTAGCTATCCAATATCCATGTTCCCAATTAGTAGTTAATCCAATTAGTTCCCGTGTTCTAGGAATCCAGAACATAATACAGTCAGCAATTTTCAATCCCGCGAATTCCCATTCAGGAATATCATATCGGTATTGATCTGATTCGAATTTATCAGTGAATTCAGGAACAATGAGTGTTCCATCAAATCCTTGTCGTTCAAATTCTTCAATGGCAGCGAATCGCCACGATGTTAAATGAGGCTGATTACCTCTTACAGTTGGCCCCGCAAGAAAAACAATAGGTTTATTTGTATAGTTAGTAAACTCTGTTTGGGGTGTTTCGTATCGTAATACATTCATATTTTTAGTTTTTTAATTTTTTCATTTAATTCATTATGGGCAGGGCATAACCACCCCCATTCTTTATTCCAATAATTGCTGTATTCACATTTATATGGTATTGGTTGAGCACAATCATATGGATTCTGGTATGGTTCTGTACATAAAATACTTTTCATAGAGGGAAGATTTTTTAACTGTAAATCATGTACTTCTTTTTCTAAATCTTTAACTCGTTGTTTTAACTCTAAAAGCATAATTTAATAAGTGTCAATAATTTCTTTAGCTTCTTGTTCTGTCATTCCCAAAGAGATTAACCATTTAATCTCTTCTTCATATGTCATCGGTGGTGGACACGAAGTGGGGTAAGAGATACAAATAAGCCATAAAATAGGTATCCCTAATGCTATTATTCCGAATAAACTTCCTATTATAATATGCCACATAATTTAATAAGGGAAAACATGTTTATCATAGTGTTTTTCACATGCGGT
>Ga0114970_10002236_pt1 | contig 14530 bp, 26 predicted proteins | sample M_140205_XF_Meta_FD_87030 | JGI IMG/M metagenome (GOLD analysis project Ga0114970, IMG submission 87030) | Freshwater microbial communities from Lake Montjoie, Canada to study carbon cycling - M_140205_XF_MetaG | ecosystem: Environmental > Aquatic > Freshwater > Lake | place: Lake Montjoie... | reverse complement strand
TAAAGATTATAAAGGAATGCTTTATGACTATATGGCAAAAGAATGGCACCTCAATTGCGGATCCTGTAAAGAAAAAATGTACGCACCAAATAAAAAATCAATAATTAAAGCTAGACTTTATCACACTAGAAATAAATGCTTAGGCGGTTATTAATGAGTTTCACACACTTACACGTTCATTCATACTATTCATTAATGGATGGATTGAATTCTCCTAAAGATTTGTGCCAAGCGGCTTTAGATGCTGGCCAAACCACCATAGCAATTACAGACCATGGAACTCTTTCATCTCATAGAGAAATGCAGATTGCAGCAAAAGAGGTTGGCATTAAGCCGATACTTGGAGTAGAAGCCTACATAGCACCTACAGACAGATTTGATAGGTCATCTAAAACAGACAAAAGCATTCAGGCCTACAACCATATAATATTGCTTGCTAAGAATAAAAAGGGTTTAGAGAATATTAATATTCTTCAGGAGCTTGCCTGGAACGAAGGGTTTTATCACAAGCCAAGAATAGATAGAGAAATTTTAAAACAATACAAAGAAGGAATAATTGTATTATCTGGCTGCCTAAATGGATTAATATGTAAGGCTATAGAAAAAGAAAATTTTGAAGATGCTGTAGAAGTCTTAAAAGAATTTAAAGAAAATTTTGGAGCAGATTTCTATATTGAGGTTCAATCACATAATCCACCAGAGATTAATAACAAACTTTTAGAATTAGCAGACGAGTTAGGGATAAAGCCAGTGGCTACTGGAGATGCTCATTATGCAAAAGCCGAAGACAAAATTCTTGAAGAGGCTTTATTAATTTTATCAACCTCTCCAAAATCAGATAAAGAAGCAGACTTTGATATGTCCAGACAAATGCCTAATATGCTGGATAGGTTTAATTATTTATATCCAGATAGACGAATATCTTTTCAAGACTATAATTTATTTATTCAATCTAGGAAAGAGATAGAGGATGACTTTAATAATTCTGGGATAATTAGAATAGACATTTTTGATAATACAATGGAGATAGCCCAGAAAATTGAGGAATACGACTTTTACCAGGGTCTAGACCTTCTCCCTATACCTAAGACCAATGCCGACCAGAAACTGGCTGAGATGGCCTTCCAGGGCCTAGAAAGGCTACGCCTGAGTCCAGCATGGCTAGGAAATGACATATACGAGCAAAGATTAATGGAAGAATTAGAGGTAATTAGGGATAAAAGCTTTGCCTCATATTTTCTAGTAGTCGCAGATATGATTAACTGGGCAAAGAGCCAAAGCATATTGGTTGGCCCAGGCCGAGGGTCTGCTGCGGGATCCCTTGTATGTTATTTATTAGGTATCACCGATGTAGATCCAATCGAGTACGACCTTTTGTTCTTTAGATTTATTAACCCTGAACGTAACGATTTCCCAGATATTGATACAGACTTTGAGGATCGTAGGCGAAAAGAAGTTAAAGACTATTTAAAAAAGAAATTTAAACACGTAGCTTCTATTTCTACATATACTTATTTTAAAGACAAGGGTGTTGTAAGAGATGCTTCAAGAGTATTTATGGTTCCTCTTCAAGAAGTAAATCGTGCATTAAAATCAGTAGATACCTTTGAAGACTTTATAGATTCTCCCAATACCAAAGAGTTTAGGTTAAAATATCCAGAGGTTGGCTGGTTGGCAGAAAAACTTAGAGGTAAAATAAGAAGCGTTGGCGTACATGCTGCTGGTGTTGTAGTTGCTAAAGATGACATTAGAAAGTATGCTCCAGTAGAATCCAGAGAAGATGCACAGGATAAAGTATCTGGAAGAATACCAGTTGTTGCATATGATATGGACACAGTAGCGGATATAGGATTAATTAAACTAGATGCACTTGGATTAAAGACCTTGTCTGTCATATCTGATACTTTGAAGTCTATAAAAACTAGAACTGGAGAAGATGTTAATTTATCCATATTAGATTTTAAAGATCCTAATGTTTATAAAATATTAAGCGAAGGCTACACAAAAGGAGTCTTCCAAGCAGAAGCAACTCCTTATACAAATTTATTAATGAAAATGGGCGTAGACAAATTTGAAGATTTAGTTGCTTCAAATGCTTTAGTCAGGCCAGGAGCAATGAATACCGTAGGAGCTTCATATATCAATAGAAAGCATGGCAAAGAGGCAGTAAATTATGTTCATGCTAACATAAGGCCTTTCATTGAGAACACATATGGTGTTATCATATATCAAGAGCAAGTTATGCAGGCTTGCGTCTACCTAGGCAAAATGTCTTGGTCCGAGGCCGACAAGGTCCGTAAAATTATTGGAAAGAAAAAAGATGCAAAAGAATTTGACCAGTTCAAAGATAAATTTATTGCTGGGGCTTCAGAATACATTTCTGAGGCAAAAGCCAAAACCTTATGGCAAAATTTTGAGGCTCATGCGGGTTATTCTTTTAATCGTTCTCACGCTGTTGCTTATTCCATGCTTAGTTATTATACAGCTTGGCTTAAAAATTACTACCCCCTTGAGTTCATGTTTTCAATACTTAAAAACGAAAATGATAAAGACGCAAGGACCGAATATTTAATAGAGGCAAAGCGACTTGGATTAAAGGTTTTGCTGCCTCATATTAATGAGTCTGAAATGTATTTCTCTTTGCAAGGGAATGCAATTAGATTTGGTTTGGCAGAAATTAAATTTATATCCGATAGCATTGCTAATAAAATTATGGAGAAAAGGCCCTATACGTCTTATTCAGATTTTATAGAAAAGGCTTCTAAAAAGGGAAGTGGAATTAATAGCAGAGCGGTAAGCGCATTAAACTTTATTGGTGGTGCAGCCTTTGATGACAATAAAAGATCTGGTAAAGAAAAAGAAAATTACTACGAGTATTTAGGAATACCAACGTTCAACGTAGACTTGCCTCCAAGAATTAAATCTCAAGCTAGACCCATAGAAGATTTTGATGACTTGGGATCATTTGTTATGTTTGGAATGGTTAAAAGCATTAAGCGAGGAACTGGGTGGGCAAGAGTTGAGTTAGTGGACGAAACAGGATCAATAGGATTATTCCATCATGAACAAACACCAATTGAAACAAATCAAATGTATTTTATTTTGGTGGGAGACAATAGAATTTCTAGATATATTAAAGTGTCAGACGTAGACCCTAATGGCTCAGATATGCTGGTAGATTATTTATATAGAAAAGAATACGACCTTAATGAAGACGAACATTTAGTTATTAGTCATACGCCATATAAAACAAAAGCTGGTAAGATGATGGCGCATATAGTCTTTACAAACAAAAATAAAGAATTAACTAGAGCAATTGCTTTTCCAACAATGTATAAGATGGCTTTAGCAAAATTGCGTGAAGGCATGAAATGTAGGATAACGTTGTCTAAATTAGACGACGGGACTTTAATGGTAAAGGAAATAAAATGACAGATGACGTTGAAGGTCTAGTAGCTTCAATAAGCATGAATCAAGTCCTAGTTGCAATACTAGAAGACTTGGGTAAAATTACTATTCCAACTTTAAAATTTTTAGATGCAAAATGGGATAATAAAGAACTAATAATAGATTATGATGAAAATGGACCTTCATTTACTTTTAGTTTAAGGAATACCAATGAAGTCATTTGATGTTGTTACGGAGTACGGCCTTGACGCCCTTGCTGCCGTTTTGCATGAAAATTCAAAAGATAAAGGATTTTGGGATGGGGAATATACGTATGACAAAATAGGAAATAAGCTAGCCCTAATACATTCTGAGGTTACCGAAGTTTTAGAAGCAATAAGGAAATCAAAGGGTAGTCAAGAAATTGTTCAAGAAATTGCAGACATATTAATTAGAACGCTAGATGTATATGCAGCGCTTAGGAATAAAGAAGAAATATTCCACAGCCTAGATGAAGTTTTAGAAAATAAAATTAATACAAATATGAGTCGTGAAAGACTTCACGGCAACCTGTTTTAATGCTATAATAAGATCAAAGAATAGAGTATAATGACAATTCAGATAACTGATATATTATCAAAATTAGATCCAAAAACAAGAGCAAGAGTTCAATCAGCAGTAGATGTAAAGATAGATAAACAAAAAACTGCAAGCGTTGGATTAAATTTAGCGCTAAACGGAGGACTGGGATACGGAAGACAGGCCCTTGTTTGGGGAAATAAATCTTCTGGTAAATCATCTTTTTGTTTACAGATGATTGCTCTTGCACAAAAAGAAGGCAAGAGTTGTGCTTGGATTGATGCAGAGCATTCTTATTCTCCAGAATGGGCAGAAAAACTTGGCGTGGATTCATCTAAACTTATTTATTCTTCAGCAAAAACTGTCAACGACATGGTAGATGTTGCAACAAGCCTTATGGAAGCAGACGTAGATTTAATTGTAGTTGATTCCATTTCAGCTTTATTGCCAGCAATATACTTTGAAAAAGATGGAAATGAATTAAAAGATTTACAGGATACTAAACAAATTGGTGCCGAAGCAAAAGACATGACTCACGCAGTTAAAATGCTTAACTACGCAAACAAAAACACGCTGCTTGTGCTTATATCTCAACAAAGAAATCAGTTTGGAAGCATGCATGCCTCTCACATACCAACGGGCGGAATGGCAGTTAAGTTTTTTTCTTCAACAGTTGTAAAGCTTTGGTCTTCAGAGGCCGAAGCAAATGCTATTAAGGCTGGCATAAAGGTAGGAGATAAGATAATTGAACAAAGAGTTGGAAGGCCAGTTAACTGGATAATTGATTACAATAAACTTGGCCCACCAAATTTATCTGGACAATACGATTTTTATTATCAAGGAGATTCTTTAGGAATAGATTTTATTGGAGAAACTTTAGACGTAGCAGAGATGTGCGGCATTGTTGAAAAAGGCGGCGCCTGGTATACAATTGATGAAGAAAGATTTCAGGGTAGAGCAAAGGCTGTAATTTATTTAAAAGAAAATCCTAAAATAGTTGAAAAACTTATTAAGGAAATAAATGCCAAATATTAATGAGTTTATTAATCAGCCAGAAAAGATATACAAAGCAGAGCTTGAAAGAATTGGTGGCACTAAGCCATGTTCAAAGTGCGATAAAGACTCTGAAGAATACTTTTGGGATGCTGTAAAAATGATAATGTCTTGGAAATGTCCAGATGGTCATGACAATAGTTTTGAGATTAACTGATGTCAGAAAGATCAGAAGTTAAAAGAGACAATGCAAAGGCTCAAAAGAATAGTGGTCGAGGAGATTATCAAAAGGGAGATGCTCAATGGAATCAATTCCTTGTTGATTATAAAGAATCTAAGTCGTCTTTTAATTTAAATAAAGAAAACTGGGCAAAAATATGTACGGATACATTTAAAGTAAATAGGAATATGCACCCAGCTTTAAAGATTATTATAGGAGAAGATGTAAAAATAAGGCTAGGAATAATTGAGTGGGCAATACTAGAAGATTTAATTAATTTTTGGGAGGAAAAGAATGGGATCAAGTAATAAAATACCTTTTAATAAAACAATTATTAAAGATGGCAGGATTATTAGGCTTCGTAAAGATGGAACTGTAAAGGCTGACCTAGGTCCATATCGAGTAAAGAAAAGGAAAACAAGCAATGATTAGAGTAATATTTGCATTAATTTTGGGATATGCAGCTGGGTACGTTGTTGCAACCGCAATAGAAACAATAGATAATGAGATAAAAAATGGTAAATGATAAAAATACTTTAGAGTTGATTAACGATATTACGGAGTTCAATGACCTGCATGTATACATGGCAGATCAACAATTAGATAAAGCTTTAGCTATTGTAGTAAAGCTACTAATGAATCCAGATGTTCCTTCTGCAAAGGCTCCTCATTTGATTATTGAGTTGCAAGCCATATCAACTAAATTTGCAATGATGGCCTCAGTCTATTCAACAATTATGAAAGACAAAGCTGGGTCAGTAAATAACAATAAAAAGAATATATACTATTCAGCAAAAGAATCTATTGATAAATTAGTAGATGCACTTAAATATGTAGTTAGGTATAATTAATGGTAAGAGATATTTTTTTGTGCACCCTGACTGGAACTATTTTAGGCGCAGTTTTTGCAGCATTTAAATTGCCAGTTCCAGCGCCTCCAGTTTTCCCAGCCGTAATGGGCATTGTAGGCATTTGGCTTGGGGCTTATTTGATTGGTCAATTACATAATGGGTAGACAAATAGTAAGCAATTTAAAATTTAAAAAAGTGACTGGTAAGTTTGATCCAGAAGTTTTTGCAAAGATGCTTGATGACGCCTACCTATCTACAAAACGTGGAGATCAGTTAATGACTAAAACTTCATTTAGTCCAAGCTCTTTGGGGTATGGTCATGGTAAATGTCCTAGATATTGGTATTTAGCATTCACAGGAGTAGGCTTTATTGACGAGAACGATTCGATTGCAGTTGCAAATATGGCTCAAGGAGTACAGGCTCACGAAAGATTGCAAAAGCTAATAGAAAAAACTGGCAAGCTTAAAGAGCAAGAACGAGAAATTAAAAATGAGTATCCGCCAATTAGAGGTTTTATAGACTTAGTTATGGATTGGAATGGGGAAGAAGTAATAGGAGAAATTAAAACTGCAAAGCAAGAGGTGTGGGATCAAAGGCAATCTACAATGGCCCCTTCCCCCAACCACCTGCTGCAATTATTAACATACATGAAGCTAACAGATGCGAAAGAAGGATTTTTTTTATACGAAAATAAAAATACCCAAGAGGTTTTAATTATTCCAATTCAAATGAATGATAAAAACAAAAAAATAATTGACGATACGTTTATATGGATGTGTGAGGTTTGGGATAATTTTAAAGATGGAGACCTTCCAATGAGGCCGTTTACAAAGTCTACCTCCGCTTGCAAGTACTGCCCTATTAAAAAAGAATGTTGGGGCATGGAAAATGGAACAGTTCAAATAGAGCCATATGAGGTGCCAGTAATATGATTTGTGCAAACAAGGAATGCTCTTCTAAATTTAAAGCAAGAACTCATAATCAAAAGTATTGTTCAGACGAATGCTGCAGAGTGTCTACAAACAGAAGGATTATGGAAAAGTATTATGAAAAAAAGGCAATCAGGCTTGGTGCGCCAAGAGTTTGCAAAAAATGTAAGACAAAATTAAGTAGGTACAACCAGTCAGATGTGTGTTCTACCTGTGAAAAAAAGATTGTTATAGAAAGCCAAAATGCTATCTGGAAGATTATTAATGACATTAGCTGATTTAGTTAAGACAAAGGCATACAGGGTTCTTGGCATAGACGCTTCTACAAACTCTATTGCTTTTTGTTTGATGGAAAACGATATACCAATTAAATGGGGAAAAATTAATTTAATGGGTAACGATATATATGAAAAAATATATGACGCTAAGGTCAAAATGCATTCAATGCTTAATGAATTAAAATCAGATTATATTGTGGTTGAAGGAGCGGTATTTGTTAAATCAGCAGATGCTGTAATTAAATTGTCTTATGTTTACGGGGTTGTAATAGCAGAGCTGATGGCCACGGGCTGCAAAGTAATTACAATAGCTCCGTCATCTTGGCAAGCCTACATAGGAAATAAAAATCCAACAAAGGAAGAAAAGGCGGCAATAAGATTAAAGAACCCAGGATATGCAGACTCCTGGTATCAAAATCAATTGCGTACAATGCGTAAACAAAGAACAGTTGACTATTTTAATAACAAATATAATCTGACCCTGTCTGATTTTGACGTAGCCGACTCATTTGGAATTGCTCATTATGCAAATAAAGTATTGACTGAAAGATGATTTGTGAACATATATATAAAAACAGAAATGAAGAGGTTTGTTCTTTATGTGGAGAATTTACCCATAATATTAATTGGGAAAAGCAAAATTTAATGCACCAACAATGGTTATTAGATAATCCTAATGCAGAGTATATAGGGTGGACCTCAATATGAAATTATACCAAAGTGAGGTATGGCTATATAGAAAATATGTAGTTCAGAAAAAAAGTGTTGTTCAAATCGCTATTGAGTGTAATGTTTCTGCCATGACCGTACAAAGATATTTAACTAAATTTGGATTAATTCAAAAACGATGAATATATTAGAGCTTGGGTCTGGCTCAACCCCTTTACAAGGTGCCGTGCATCATGATAGAATAAAGCATTCCGAATGGATAGATGTAGCATGGGACCTAGAAGTTATTCCTTGGCCCTGTGAAAATGAGGAATGGGATGAAGTCTATGCAATTGATGTGTTTGAGCATCTAAATACAGAAATTGTAGATTGGCTGTCTGAATGTCACAGGATACTTAAGGTCGGCGGAAAACTTACTTTAAGACTTCCAGCATGGGACAACGAATTATCTTATCGTGATCCAACTCATAAGAAAGTTTTTCACCACGAAACATTTGACTATTTTGATCCTGAAAAAGAATTGTATGAATTGTTTGGAAGGTACTACTGGGATAACGTTACGTTATTTCAGGTAACATTTGTAGGCAGAGAAAATAATGACCTACGATTTGAACTGATTAGGAGATAGTATGTTAAAGCCAGTATATACAGATGTAAAGGAATTTAGATATGAGGATCTATATCTTCATTCAGTTAGCGCTCCAGCGGGAGGCAAAATATTAAATTCTTGCTTAGAGATAGCGCAAATGCTAATTGATAAAAATATATCTTATGGGAACTCAGCTTTAGAGCCCTCTAGAATATTTTCAACGGCGGATTCCGTAGAGCAATTAAAAGTCAGAATAGACGATAAATTAAATAGGATTAAAAACAATAAAGGATTTGCAGGGGATAATGATATTGATGACCTAATTGGGTACTTAATATTGTACAAAATAGCCAATTCAAATTGACTTTTCAGTCAACTGAAAGTATACTTATGAGATATGGAAATTCAATTATCCGATCATTTTGACAGAATGAACATGGTTGTTAGCGAACTACTCAAGGGTAACAGCGCAACCAGCATATCTGCAATTACTGGGATCCAGCGCAAGGAAGTAGTTGAGTTAATTGACGAATGGAAGTCTGTTGTCCATAACGACACCAGCACCCGAGAGAGGGCCAAGGAGGCCATTTCTGGGGCAGACAAGCACTACGCTATGCTTATTAAAGAAGCTTGGAAAACGGTAGAGGACGCAGATCAGTCTGGCCAGCTAAACGTTAAATCAACTGCATTAAAATTAATTGCCGACATTGAAGGTAAAAGAATAGGCATGCTGCAAGAAGTAGGCCTTTTAGATAATGCAGAAATTGCAAATCAAATTGCAGATACTGAAAGAAAACAAGACATACTTGTTAAAATTTTAAAAGAAGTTACAGCTACCTGCCCTAAATGTAAAATGGATGTTGCAAAAAGATTGTCTCAAATTACTGGGATTGTAGAACCAATAGAAATCATTGAGGAAGTAAGTGGATCTTAATTTTAATGATTTAATTGATATCCTTGACGGCGAAGAGTTTGACGAAAAGCCAGTCGATTTAAAAACATTTGTACGTAATCCAGAGTATCTTGGGTTGCCAGAGTTATCAAGTTATCAATACGCATTAATTGAAAAAAGTTCACAGATATACAAAGAGTCTACTCTTATAAAGTTATTTGGCGAAGAAGAAGGACATATAAGGTTTAAGCAGACCGCAAATGAAATAGTTGCACAATTGGGCAAGGGATCTGGTAAAGACTATTGCTCAACAATTGCAGTGGCGTATACCGTATATTTATTGCTATGCCTTAAAGATCCAGCATCTTATTATGGTAAACCTCCTGGTGACTCAATAGATATAATAAATATTGCAATAAATGCTCAACAGGCTAGCAACGTATTTTTTAAAGGATTCAAAACAAGGATAGATCGATCCCCATGGTTTGTTGGTAAGTATACTGACAAAGCTTCTGAAATAAAATTTAATAAATCTATTACTGTACATTCTGGACACTCAGAAAGAGAGGCTTGGGAAGGATATAACGTAATCATTGTTATCCTTGATGAAATTTCAGGCTTTAGCGTAGAGAATACAACTGGGCATGATCAGGCTAAAACTGGCGGAGCAATTTATGATATGTATAGGGCCTCAGTAGATTCTCGTTTTCCAGATTTTGGCAAGGTAATCCTGCTATCTTTCCCTAGATATAAGAATGACTATATACAACAAAGATACGACGCTGTTGTGGCCGATAAAGAAACTGTAATCAAATCACATAGGTTTAAAATGGACGAAGATTTGCCAGACAATACAGAAGGCAATGAGTTTGAAATAGACTGGCAAGAAGATCATATTCTTTCTTATAAAATTCCAAAAGTTTATGCGTTAAAGAGACCAACCTGGGACGTTAATCCAGTAAGAAAAATTGATGATTTTAAAACTGCATTTTATACCAATCCATCAGATGCTTTATCTAGATTTGCTTGTATGCCGCCAGATGCAATAGATGCATTTTTTAAGTCAAAAGAAAAAATTGAAAAAGCATTTAGCATTGGTCAATTAGCAGTAGATAATTTTGGAAGATTGCAAGAGTGGTTCATCCCTGACCCAGATAAAGAATACTTTATTCACGTAGACCTTGCTCAAAAACACGACCATTGTGCAGTTTCAATGTCTCATGTACAAAAATGGGTAAGTATTAAAATAACAAGCGAGTACTCACAGCCAGCCCCAATTGTAGAAATAGATGCAGTTAGATATTGGACCCCAACAAAAGATAAATCTGTAGATTTTACGGAAGTTAAAGATTACATTCTTTCTTTAAAAACTAGGGGATTTAAAATTAAAGTATGCACATTTGATAGATGGAACTCTCACGACATGATGCAACAGCTTAAGCAATACGGAATTAATACAGAGGTTTTGTCTGTTGCTAAAAAGCATTACGACGATATGGCAATGATCGTGGCAGAGGAAAGATTAACTGGGCCATATATACAATTATTGATTGATGAATTGTTACAGTTAAAAATTATGAGAGATAGAGTAGATCACCCAAGAAAAGGATCTAAAGACTTAGCAGACGCAGTTTGCGGATCAATTTACAATGCAATTTCAAGAACAAAGCATAAAATAGATGAAGAAATAAAAATTCATACGTATGAATCAATGAGTTATGAGAATGACTTTTCTAAAGATAACCCAGACGTTTCTGCTATGAATATGATTAGAGCACCAAGAATGCCTGAACAATTGCAAGAAGCTATAGATAGGATGATGATAGTATGAGTACGTATCAAGAAAAAGCCAAAGAATGTAAATGTTGCAGCAAACATGTTCCGCTTCCGACTGTATTGAAGGAATATAGCGGAGACACAATATGTCCTACAACTTTTGCAAATATACTAGAGTATAAAAGAATATGGACCGCTATTGGATCAAGACCCCCAGGAAGCATTAGGAAACATTTTTCTGATTACGTGCAGCAAATAGTAGAGACTACTATTGACAAGAATCAAGATGGAACGCTATAATATACCAAGGCCTACCCTTTGCAGGGTTAGGGGTATAATATATAAGATGGAAGAAGAAATTTCTATGGATGACTCAGACGATAGATTAGAGTACTATCTAAGTATCGGAGCGGTCACCCTTGAGGGTATGGATGAAGATGGCGAAATAATTTATGCCATAACTGAAATTGCAGAAGAAATAGCTCCAGAATTATGGGAATCACATATTGAACATATAGATAAATCTTTAATTGAATTATATAAAGAGGGATTATTATCTGTTGATTATGATGAAAATTTAGAAGCTACATTTACCTTAAGTCCAGAAGGAACTAAAAAAGCAAAAGATTATGGATTAATTGAAATTTTAAATAAAGATATACCAAACGATTAGGAGAATAAAATGGAAGAATTAATATTAGAACTTAAAAGGTATCAAGCAAATTCAGTAGTGCTATATAGCACAGCACATGGATTTCATTGGAATGTAGAGGGTCCACTTTTTACACAGTACCATGAATTTTTTGAACAGATTTATACAGATGTATATGGCACAATTGATACAATAGCAGAGTGGTTACGCAAGTTTGATGTAAAAGCCCCATATACATTAGAAGATTTTTTATCAAGCAACACTTACGGAGATACTCAATTAGATTCAAATTCTCCAATTATAATGTCAAGACAATTATTAGATATGATCACCAAAATGATATCTGATCAAAAGGCTTTGTTTGATGTAGCAACCTTACAAAATGAACAAGGTCTTGCAAACTTTCTTGCCGAAAGACAAGATAAACTTCAATTCTGGGCTTGGTGGCTAAAATCAAGTTTAAAATCAACATTTAACTAAAGGAGAATAAAATGGCAGACAACATACACCCAAATGCGGCAAAAGTTGTAACAGCAGCTAAGAAATATGCTGATGAGGGATATGCAGAAGGACCAAATAACGATACAGTTTTTGGAAAACGATACGGAATGAATCACCAACCTTGGTGTGCAATGTTTGTTTCAGGATGTTTTGATGATGCAGGACTAGTTCACCTAGTTGCCGCTTCAACAAAGAAAGGCTTTGCGTCATGTGATGCAGGAGCGCAATGGTTTGCAAAGAATAAGAGAATTGTTCCAATTGGGCAAGCTCAGGCTGGAGACGTAGTATTCTTTAACTTTGATAAGACTCCTACAGACACAGAACACGTAGGAATTGTAGTTTCAAATGATGGAAAGAATCTTATTACATACGAAGGAAACACATCTGGAGATGCTAAAGGCAGTCAGGCAAATGGAGACGGCGTATTTAAAAAGAAACGGCCATATAGTTTAGTTATGTCAGTTGCCCGTCCAGATTGGGATAAAAAATAATGTACGAATATCATGTTAAGAAAGTAAATAACGTAGTAGACGGAGATACAATAGACGTAGACATTGATCTAGGTTTTGACATATCATTTAGTTCAAGAGTCAGACTTGCTGGTATTGATACTCCAGAAAGCAGGACAACAAATAAAGCCGAAAAAGTTTTAGGGCTTGAAGCTAAAGAATACGTAAAGTCTAAGATTAAAGACGCTAAAGAATTTGTCATTAAGACAGAAAAGATAGACTCATCAGAAAAATACGGGCGGATCCTTGGATGGCTATTCCTAGATGGATCTAAAGTTTCAGTTAACGAGCAAATGATTGCTGAGGGATATGCTTGGGGATACCTAGGAGAAACTAAAGTAAAAGACTTTGAAGCGCTTGCTAAAGTAAGGGCTAAAAAGAAGTAGACAAACTGTAAATATTTTGCTATAATAATATATGGATCGCTCAACAGAGGGTCCATATATTAATTTATTCGCTTGAAAGGGGAATAATATGGTAAATGCATTAACAGTGGATTTTTTTAATGATCCATTTTTTATTGGTTTTGATCGCCAAATTAAAGATCTACAAAATATAAATAGAAACACTTCAAACTACCCACCTCATAATATTTCTAAGGTCGAAGGGCCAGATGAGATGTACGTGATTGAATTGGCCATGGCTGGATTCAAAAGAGAAGATATTGAAGTAGAACAAGATAAGAATGTTTTAACAATTAAAGGCTCGTCACATGAAGACCCAAACAAACAATATCTTTATAAGGGAATCGGTGCTCGTTCATTTATTAAAACATTTTCTCTTGCAGAATATGTAAAGGTTAGCTCTGTGTTTGTCTTAGATGGCATTCTAGTAATAATGCTAACTAAATTTATTCCAGAAAGTGAAAGACCAGTCAAATTCAGCATCCATGACTTTGATTCAAAAGAAAGCTTTGGAGGCTTTGAGGATCCTAGAGACATAGAAGAAGTTTCTACTGCAAAGGCCAAAAGAATAAAGAAATAGTATAATAAGAACCTGCACCCCTTCATCGGGGAGTCGCAGATTCGTCGGGGGAGACAGCGACACTAAATACCTGTTCATAGTCCTGAGTATGACTGTAAAGTGCTCATTATAATTCAAGGATAGGTATGCCAGTATACGAATATAAATGTAAATGTTCCCAAGATGATGTTGTGTCATTTGAACGTGGTATTTTTGAAGACGAGCCAGAGTATGCTTGCGAAAAATGTGGCAATGAACTAGATAGACACTTTGGAACTTTTGGAGTACAATTTAAAGGAAACGGGTTTTATAAAACTGACAACTCTAAGTAATTAAATTCATATCTATGATATAATTTAATAACAACAAAAGTATTGTTGTTTGGAGAAACCAGTTGAGTAGAAAGTTAAAAGTACATTTGTCCAGCCTATTCTTAATAGTCTGGCCTTTTCTTTTTCTATCAACTCCAGCAAACGCTGAAGACATTATTATTAATCTTGACGCTACAACTGCTTATATAGATGTAGTAGTAAATGTAGATACAACAACCGCTTATGTTATCACTACCACTACTGGACCTAGGTTTGAGGTAGTTGATTCAGTTACAGTTGAACGCCCTGCTTGGGTAGATTCCTGGCTGTGGTTATATCGTGGTGTAGCAGATAGCACTACTGCCCGTACTGGTCAAGGTGCTATTGCAGCAGATGATGATGGTAACTCTTCATCTAATAACTATTGGGC
>Ga0114970_10002235_pt1 | contig 14535 bp, 12 predicted proteins | sample M_140205_XF_Meta_FD_87030 | JGI IMG/M metagenome (GOLD analysis project Ga0114970, IMG submission 87030) | Freshwater microbial communities from Lake Montjoie, Canada to study carbon cycling - M_140205_XF_MetaG | ecosystem: Environmental > Aquatic > Freshwater > Lake | place: Lake Montjoie... | reverse complement strand
CGTGGCCAACACCCGCGCCGTGATCCAACTGGGGTTCGACGCGGCAGGCCAGGAGGAGGCTGGTGTGCGCGAGGACGTGACACGTCGCTCGCAGGCGGTCACCGGCGCCCTCAAGGAGCAGCAGGTCGAAGGATTGCAAACCACCGCGGTGAGCATCCGTCCGGAGTTCAGCCATGAGCCCTTGGCTCCGGGCAAGCGCCCCCTTCCACCGAAGATCACGGGCTACGTCGGTCAGGTCGCGGTGAGCTTCAGGGCGCCGGTAGAGGCGGCGGGACGCATTATTTCATCGATGATGGGCCTCGGGGCGAACTCGGTTTCCAGCATGTCCACCGAACCGTCCGACGAGGAGCGACGCAAGGCTGAGAACGAGGCGCTGACATCGGCGGCGAAGGATGCAGAGACACAGGCGCGCGCATTATTGGCAGCGCTGAACCTCAACTGGAGCGGTATCCGCGCCATCGATGCAACCGGCGGGCGCGGCGGGCCTATGCCGATGCCCCGCATGCAGGCCATGATGGCCGACGCGGCAGCCCCGCTCCCGGAACTCGACATCCAAGGCGGAGAGACCGTCATCTCCCGTGAGATAACAATGCAGGTCGAATTCCGGGGACAATAGATGGAGCAACGAGGCACCTGTTTAGCCGCTGATATACCAAACAGAAAAAGATGATGACAAAGCTGTCCACATGGTCCCACAGCTGCGACGAGCCTTGTGGCCCATTCTCACGCTGGGCCCATGTGGACAACTTTCCTCCGCGGGTGGAGCAACCCAAAACAATCACCATCACCCAGCGTCCCGTTCAACACATATAACATCCATCCGCCCCTAACTACGACAAGGGGACTGCTTCAGTGAGCGGAAGCATTTGCATGATCGAGGCGGGAGCAACTCGCGCCTTCATAAGTTCCGCCATTTTCTTCATGTAAGGGTCGACGTGACAGAAGAACTTTTTGTATCCGGCACAGAGATAGTTCAATCCATCCTCACCATCGGGAGTCTTGATGAAACGGTGTTTAGGGCATTCACCATTGCAGGCAAAGCGAACCTCACACTCACGGCAATACTTTGGGAGGGTCTTTGACTTGGCCTCACCAAATGCCCTTTGGCGATCGGAGTTCACCAGATCGAGCACCGATTCATTCAGGATATTTCCAAGATTGTACTTCGGATAAACGAAGTGATCGCAGGAATATAAATCCCCGTTGTGTTCTAGCGCGAGTCCCTCTCCGCAATCTTTCAAGAAGATGCAAAGCCCCGGTCCATGCCCCGACCAGATTCCCAGAGAGACGTCGAACATCTGGACAAAGACTTTGCCAACATCCCTCGCCACCCATTCATCAAAGATTGTGATCAGAAAATCACCGAAGGCCTCCGAGGGTACACTCCAGCTGGTGACAGGTGATGGTAGTTGTCCCGGTTCGGGTGGCTCGGCATAGTCAAATCCAAGGGTTTGACCGTCTTGCGAGGGCAATCGCTCCACAAGCGGAATGAACTGGATGTAGCCCGATCCGACATTACGCAGGAAATCGTAGACCTCGACTGCATGCTTCACGTTACTGGCACTGACGACGGTCAAGGTGTTGAACTCCACCTTGTGTTTCTTGAGAAGATCCAATCCAGACATGACACGGTCGAAAGTTGGTTTCTGCCCCTTGTCGAGCCGGTAGGTGTCATGGAGTCTCCTCGGTCCGTCGATGCTTATGCCGATGAGGAAACCATGCTCCTTGAAAAACACACACCAGGCATCATCAAGCAAGGTTCCGTTGGTCTGCAGGGTGTTGTTAATCTTTCTGCCGGCGGAATGTTTTTTTTGGATTCCGATGATCTTCTTGAAGTAGTCCAATCCCAGCAGCGTCGGTTCCCCGCCCTGCCACGCGAAAGTGACCTCCAGTGTGTTCTGTGAGTCAATATATTGCTGGATGTACGCCTCTAGGACATCGGGCTTCATCTTGAAGTTTTCACCCTTTGGAAAAAGTTTCTCTTTCTCAAGATAGTAGCAGTAGGTGCAGTCCAGATTGCAGATCGGCCCGATGGGCTTTGCCATCACGTGAAAATTTCTGGAGGCTGCCGATATTGGAGTCATTGAAAAAGTGGCCGAGTCGAGTCGTCCAGTGCTTTGGGTGTTCGTCTTTGTCGTTTCATGGTGGTCGGGCTTTTAACACCCACCGAACCCAATCCGACCTTATTCACCCTTGGCTCCGCCTGAAGGGGACCACTTCAGCCTAATCGCCACCCTGATGCGACGGAGCAATAGGAGAATTTGGCACCGGCGGAGGGTTGATATTTACTGGTCCAAGTGAGGGGGGTCGAGCTTTGGTGGGACCATTGTAATAGTTGGTGACGCTGTATGAGGGGGTGGTCGTGCGGGCTTTTGACACAACAAACACCGTTCCAGGCACGAAAAGCGGGTTGACAGGTTTGTATTCAAGCGCTGGATTCGCATTATACCATTTTTTGCGATACATGAAGTAGGTATACAGAACATTCCCGTGTCCGTCGTCGATTAGGATCTGATCGTAATTCTGAAGAGGCGGGGGAGGTATCGTGGGACTCGGTGTGAAATTCGAGCTATTAAAGCCAAACTGGGAGAGAAGGTAAGAAGTGTTCCTTGGCAGGACATAATGGGTGTAAGTGATTCCTTCGGGTGAAGTAAGGATCTTCAAGGAAAACGGATTCGTAAGAACAGTGCCCGGAATCCAGACATTGAGGGGATAGTTATTGCTACCGGTGTTTTTTAGGCGGAGGTATTGCCCCGGCAAGATGATTGTGTCGCCGGCCGCAACGCCAGGATTCGCAATATTCACCCAGTTGGTGATGGAGGAGTCGAAATAGAATGAAGGCCGCCCATCGCTTGGCAACGAGCCATTGGTCTGGGAGAGGGTCAAGGTCGTCATCACGTTTGAGGAATTTGTTGTAGGGATGAACGAGATCATCGACTGACTTGCCGGAAAGAGCATGGAGAGGGACCAATAGGGCTGAATCATGATTCCGGTCATGCTCTTCGCGGTGATTTGGTAGCCGGCGGTGGCAATCGTCACAGAATTCTTATCGTTAGCGACGATGGGGAAGGTTTGTCCTTGGAGTAATCCTGCCTTCACATAGACGTAGTAGTGGAGCGGTTGGTTGGTGGGATTGTAAACAAGTTGGTTGGACTTCAGCGGCGCGGTGTAACTATTGAGGGGGGGATTACCAGCAAGCTGAAGCTGGCAACTGCTGCCGATCGTGGTTGCCCGTGTGATCTGGTAGGATCCTGTGACCGCAATATTGTTGCTGAAGGTAAGCGTCAGGATGTTGCTCGTATTGTAATTGGGAGACTGAAACTGCTCGATATAGAAGCCGTTGTTGGTGGCGACACCAGTGTAGCCTGACTGTGTCAGAAGGCCGCTGCCCGGGCACAGCAGAGTGGGAGCGATACAGGTTGTTTCGTTGGCGGGGACGTATATGTACTGGTTACCGAGCCCGGGTGTAGCAATCCCGGTATTTGCACCCGAGGCACCAACGGCGCAGGCCAGCAGGAGGGAAGCGGATAAAAACCTTTTCATCATGATCAAAGATCCATGCAAATTAGACTAGTGCCGAGCTAAGTATGTAGGAGAGGTTTGGTTCCTGAATTTCCTCTTTGTAGGGGTTGGGCGCCCATGCCAGTCGGTAGGAGACATTCATCCCGATCAGAGGCTGGATCAGGATCATGGGTCCGTTGTTTCCAGCGATAGCATCCCCGACATTTGTCCAGCGAATGTTGTCGGTCGACATCTGTAGCTGATAGGCCGTGGAACTGCGCGAGAGCCAAGTGATCTGGATGGCACTCTCGAGCTGACTGTACTCATTTGTCCAGTTGACCTGACCAATACTCAAACTATCGGGGGGCACCGCCGGTTGAACAGGCAGGGGTTGAAGTTTGGTGCGCGCGGCCTTCACCAGGAGTGCTTCAAGCTCTGCCCGTTTTTGAACAAGCAGAGTGGAGATTGAGGCAGTCTGTCCTTGGCTGTAGGCCCACTGCGAATAATTGATGTATTGAAGAGGACCGCCCTGCTGGGTAGGCGACGGGGCCTGATAGTCTGTGCCACCATTCAGATTGGATCGCAAATCATAAAACTCGGAGTTGGCCGGTTCGCCGCCGAGACCATCAAAGTAATAGGCGTAAACAAAGTCCTTCTGCCTGACGGCACGAATCCTATTTGGCGCCACGCAAATTCCATTGGGGTTTCCTTCGAGGTTCTGTCCGCACCAGATGTCATCATAGGTAAAGATGATGTAATCCTGAACGGCAGGGCCGCCCGGGTTACGGACGAGCGAACTGTAATCAACTCCTGAGAAGGCATAACTCTTGGAATTAATCCCCAGCACCGCGCAGAGCGTTGGCAAGAAGTCGACGTGGCTGACCAGTTGGTCACAGATCTTTCCTTGGCCGGCGGGGTAATCAACGGGATTTGACCAAATGGTCGGAACGCGGATCGCTTCGTCGTAGACGGAGAATGACTTTTGACGAAGCCCGCCGTGGACTAGGCCGTATTCACCATGGTCGGCCAAGCGGACAATCCAGGTGTTGTTGTAAAGATCTTGAGAGGTTTGAAGCAGGCTCAGGATCTGCTGGAACATGTTGTCTACTTGAGACATCAAGTATCCATAAAAATTCAGGTAATTGAGCTTCTTCTCCGGAGTATCCAAAACACCCAAGCCATAACAATCTTCCAGGTAACTCTGCTGACAAAAGGGTTTGAAATTGTTACCAAGATTTTCGGAGACCGTGGTAGGTAGTTCAATTCGGGCAAGCGAGTTTGTTGGTTCGGTGGTGGGAGGTGGGTACCAGCAAGATTCACTGAATCCCGCATCTTCATACTTATCAGGATAAGCCAATAGGTCATGCGGATTGACAAGGGAGACCACGAGGCAAAACGGCTTACCTCCGGGATTGTTGATTTTGTTCTGGATGTAGGCCAGCGCGTCATTGAGGAACCGTCCATCGTTATTCGCGTATCCTAAACCGCAGTCGCCCGGCGAAGTATCACGACCCGCATCAGGCGGATCCCATTGCGAGAAATTATAGCGAGCAATATCGTCCCAAATCGTCACCCCTGCAGCATTGGTGATAGCATTGCTCATGTGAAACTTGCCGATGTATGCCACCTCGTAACCAGCATCCGTCATGACCTTGCCAAGGTTGGGATACGATGGGTCAAGTTGATGGTCGAGAGGAGCCTCTAGATTTCCTTGGGCAAGGGTATTGTAAGTCTGGTGCTGGGCAGGATAAAGACCCGTAAATAGAGTCGTCCTAGCGGGGGTGCACATATTCGTGTTCGTGAATGCGTTCGTGAAAGTGACACCGGTACTGGCCAGAGCCGTTTGGCAAGGGAGATTGACCTCGGCCCAGCCATGAGGGAACCACTGCATGGCGCGCTGCTGATCGGTCAGGAAAATAATGACATTTCGCCCTGAAGGTGCGGACGCGGCTTGCAATGGCCAGAGATTGACGGCTCCCTCCGTGGCAAGGAGTGCGCCGGTTGCCGCAGCCATCTTGATAAAATCGCGACGCTTGATGCCGGCCACGTTGGTTCCACCTGAGGATGAACTTGTATTCATTGGATGAGAAAAGCAGCACGCTTTACCGCATGCTACCACAAAAGGCAACTCTGTTTAGATTCTCCGCATAATTTGGCCCAATTTGGAACAAGCAGGCGCAAGTGACAGGTTTACCAAAGAAGAAGAATACACGGGGTCAGAGCTTCAAAGCATGCCAGGTCGCGGGCGTTGGCGATGATGCGCGCCACTTGGGGAATACCGGAGGTCTTTCGGCCCGTAACCAAGGAGCACGAGCAGGCCGAGAAAACCGAGCGGCTGCAAACGTGCGTGGAGCGAAAAATGCGGAGCTTGGGCTACGATATCCTTGAATAATCAAGACCATATACCACCGCATCAGTCTAGGCGGGCGGGTCGGCGCAAAGCGGGCCTCAAAGCTCAAAAGCGCAGAGGCCAAACCTGCCTTACCGACAACACTGTCTCCTTGGTTGCCCAGGGCTCAGATCTCGACCGATCCCTGCCAGATGTCCACGCCGCTTCGCCGAGTTGCAGTTTCCCAATCCGCGCGTGCAGGCTAACATACGATTCGATGGCCACCGAAAAACTCACCCCCATGATGCGCCAGTATCAGGAAATCCGGCGCGAGTTGCCGCCCAACACCCTGCTGCTTTTCCGCCTCGGCGATTTTTACGAGATGTTTTTCGACGATGCGAGGGAGGCATCGGCGATCCTGAATGTCGCCCTGACCAAGCGCGGCGACACGCCGATGTGCGGAGTTCCGCACCACAGCGCGCGAACGTATGTGGCCAAGCTGGTCGAAGCGGGCAAGCGTGTTGCGATCTGCGATCAGGTTGGTGATGTAACGCCGGGAAAACTCGTGCGCCGCGAGATATCCCGCATCCTCAGCGCGGGCACGCTGGACGACTTCGGGCTCGAGGAAGGTCGGCACAATTTCATCGCCGCGGTCTGCCCGGGCAAAATTTTCGGAATGGCATGGCTTGATCTCAGCACCGGTGAGTTCCGTCTGGCGGAGATGGCGACACCCCAACTCCTCAGTGATCAACTCGCACGCCTGCAACCGAGCGAGATCCTCGTGCCGGATAGCGAGGATGCCGCATTTGCCTTTGCCGCCACACCCCACGACACCTTTGCTTTCGAACCCGTGCAGGCCGTCGACCTGCTCCGCGACCACTTCCGAGTGCAATCGCTCGACGGATTCGGTTGCACCGCGCTGCCGCAGGGCGTGCGCGCCGCCGGCGCGCTCCTCCACTACGTCACGCGCAGCCTCCGACGCGGCGCGCAGCACATCGTGGCGCCCAAGCCGTGGCACGCCGACGAGTACGTTCTCCTCGATGCCGTCACGCAGACCAACCTCGAGATCGTCGAGTCGCGCGGAGCGGAGGGGACCAGCCTGCGCGAAGCCGTCGACCGTACCCTCACTCCGATGGGGGCGCGCCTGCTGCGGGACTGGCTTCTCCATCCGCTGCGGAATCTGGACGCCATCATCGCGCGGCAGGATCTGATCGAATCGTTTTGCCGCGACGAATCCCGCTTGGCGGCGGTCCGCGATATCCTGCGCGAAATACGCGATATGGAGCGCGCTGTCTCGCGTCTCAGCCTCGCCTCCGGCAACGCGCGGGATCTCGTCGCCCTGCGTACATCGTTAGCCCTGCTCCCCTCGCTGCGCGCAGCCTTGGTCGAGGGGCCTGATTCGCCGCTCCTTGCCCTGGCCTCGGACATCACGACCTTCGATCCGCTGGTCGAGTTGCTCGTCGCCTCGCTCGTCGATGATCCCCCTCCCACGGTCCGCGACGGCGGGATGATCCGCGAGGGATATGATGTGGATCTCGATAACTTGCGCCGCGCTGGCACGGAGGGACGACGCTGGATCGCGGAGATGCAGGACCGCGAAGTCGCGCGCACTGGCATCAAATCCCTCAAAATCCGATACAACTCGGTCTTCGGCTACTACATCGAGGTGACCAAGACCAACCTTGCGGCGGTGCCGGAGGATTACACGCGCAAACAAACCACCGCCAATGCGGAGCGTTTTATTACGCCCGAACTAAAGGAGATGGAGGGTCGCATCCTCGGCGGGGAGGAAAGGGCCCGCGCGCTCGAAGGCGAGATTTTCGCGCGCCTGCGCACCGCTGTTCTGGAGCAAATGGCAGCCTTGCAAAACACCGCGCGCGCCATCGCGCGCATCGACACCCTTGCCGGACTGGCCGAGACAGCTCGGACCTTCCGCTATATTCGCCCGAAGCTCAGCGCCGGAGGCAATATCCAGATCACCGATGGCCGCCATCCGGTGCTCGATCAGACCATGTCGGCCGGGCGCTTCGTGCCGAACGACACTGAGATCGGCACGGAACAACACCGCCTGGTCATTCTCACCGGACCGAACATGGCCGGCAAAAGCACCTACATAAGACAGGTAGCGCTGCTCGTGCTGCTCGCGCAGACGGGAAGTTTCATTCCCGCCGGAGCGGCTGAGATAGGCATCGTCGACCGGATCTTCACGCGGGTAGGCGCCACCGACGACCTCGCGCGCGGACAATCCACCTTCATGGTGGAAATGAGTGAGACGGCGAACATCCTCAACAATGCGACCGACCGCAGCCTCGTCATTCTCGACGAGATCGGTCGCGGGACTTCGACCTTCGACGGCTTGTCGATTGCCTGGAGCGTGGCCGAGTTCCTGCATGACAACATCGGGTGCCGGACACTGTTCGCCACCCACTATCACGAACTGACCGACCTGGCCCGCACGCGCAGCGGGGTGGCCAACTGCAATGTCGCCGTGCGGGAATGGAACGACGACGTGATTTTCCTGCGCAAAATCGTGCCGGGCCCCGCCGACCAAAGCTACGGCATCCAAGTCGCACGCTTGGCCGGTCTGCCCGCCCCGATCCTCAAGCGCGCGAGGGAAATTCTGACCAATCTGGAGAACTCCGAACTGAACGCCGAAGGCAAGCCGGCGTTCGCGGAGAAAGGCAAGCGACCACACAAACTGCGCGCCTTCACCGACCAACTCGATCTTTTCGAGGGAGCCTGATCTTTTTCTAGTGCTGGCGGTTTTGCCACCCGCGATTGACAGCATCCCGTCCGCTTGGGAAAACCTCGCGATGCCAAACTTGAAATTCGTCAAAATGAACGGAGCCGGCAACGACTTCGTCATGCTGGATAACCGCACCGGCCAGCTTTCGCTGACGGATGCGCAGATCGCAAAGATCTGCGACCGTCACCGCGGGGTCGGCGCCGACGGGCTGCTCATGGTCGAATCCTCCAACGACGAGAGCGATTACCGCATGCGCTACTACAATGCCGACGGCGCCGAAGCAGAGATGTGCGGCAATGGCGCACGATGTTTTGCGCGCTTTGCGGACAGGCTTCTCCCGGCGGCAGACGGGAAAGTGTCCTTCACGACGCCCGCGGGAGTGATTTCCGCGCAACTCAATGGCGACCGCGTTTCTCTCGCCATGAGCGAACCGGGCCCATTCGCCGACGGAGTTGAACTCGACGCGGCCGGACAAAACCTCACCGTTTATTCGATCAACACGGGCGTGCCTCATGCCATAGTGCTGGTCGATGATCTGGATGGGACGGACGTCCACATGCTCGGCAAAGCCCTGCGCCACCACCACCACTTCCAGCCGCGGGGAACGAACGCGAATTTCGTGAACCAGATCGGGCCTGCGAATTTGGTGATCCGCACCTACGAGCGCGGCGTGGAAGCCGAGACCCTCGCCTGTGGGACCGGCGTCGTCGCCAGCGCACTGACCTTGGCTGCACTGACCGACGCCCCCTCACCCATCTCTGTAACCGTAAGAGGCGGCGACACCCTGACGGTGGCGTTCGAGAAAAATGGCACGGGATTTTCCCGGGTCATCCTGACGGGTCCTGCTGATTTTGTCTTTGCTGGCGACATCGCGCTCTAGTTGACTGCTGCTATGTTCGCCGGCACATACACCGCACTCGTCACCCCATTCCGCAATGGCCGGGTCGATGACGAAGGCTTTCGCAAACTGATCGAAGCCCAGATCGCGGGTGGAGTCGACGGCATCGTGCCGGTCGGCACCACCGGTGAATCCCCAACCCTTTCGCATGACGAGCATCGCGACGTGATCAAAGCGGCCGTCGAGATCGCCGCAGGCCGCATCAAAGTGATCGGCGGCACAGGGTCCAACTCCACCGACGAAGCCATCGCTCTCACCCGCGACGCAGAAAAAGCTGGTGCCAATGGCGCGCTCATCGTCGCGCCATATTACAACAAGCCCTCTCCGGAAGGACTGTACCAACACTTCCGCGCCATCGCACAGTCCACCAAGCTTCCAATTGTCCTCTACAGCATCCCCGGACGCTGTGGAATCGAGATCGGCGTTCCCGTGGTGGCTCGCTTGGCGAAAGATTGCCCCAACATCGTTGCCATCAAAGAAGCCGGGGGCAGCGTCGAGCGCGTCAGCCAACTACGGCAAGCCGTCCCGGAGACTTTCGAGATCCTCTCCGGCGACGACTCGCTCACACTGCCGTTCATTTCGGTCGGGGCTGTCGGCGTGATCAGCGTGGCGTCCAATGTCGCGCCCGCCGAAGTCAGCGCACTCGTCCACGCGGCACGCGATGGGCAAATGGCGCGAGCCGAGCAACTTCACCGGCGCCTCTATCCGCTGTTCAAAAACCTTTTCATCGAAAGCAATCCCTCCCCCGCCAAATATGCGCTGTCGCTGATGCTCAATCTCTCGCCGGAGGTGCGCCTTCCGCTGGTCGAGATGTCGGAGGACAACCGCAAGCTCGTGCGCGCGACGCTCGCTGATCTCGGGCTCCTTTCATGAGCACTCCCCTTCGGCTCTGCATCTGCGGCTCCAAAGGCCGCATGGGAGAGGCCCTCATCCGCTGCGCGGCGGAGGATCCCGAGCTGCAAGTCACCGCGGAGATCGATGCTGGGGATGATCTCGCAGCCGCGCTGGCGAAGTGTGATGCCGTGATCGACTTTTCCGCCACGCAAGCCACCCCACAAATCGCCAAAGCATGCGCTGAGGCAGGCAAAACCCTCGTCATCGGGACGACCGGTCACGAGCTGGCCGAGCGCGGGCAAATCAACAAAGCCGCAGAGCGCGTCCCGCTTGTCTTTTCACCGAACTACAGCATCGGCGTGAACACCCTCTTCTGGCTGACCCGCAAGGCGGCGGAGATCCTCGGCCCTAGTTTCGATCTTGAGGTCGTCGAGATGCATCACCGCCTGAAGAAGGATTCTCCCTCGGGAACGGCCTGCCATCTGGCGGAGATTTTGGCTGAGGTGCGCCAGCTCGATTACGCCGAGGCCGCACGCCATGGACGTGCCGGGATCGTCGGCGAACGCACCGCGGAAGAGATCGGAGTGCATGCCGTGCGTGGCGGCGACGTGGTCGGCGATCACACGGTCATTTATGCCACACCGGGCGAGCGCCTCGAACTCACGCACAAGGCATCCAGTCGCGACACATTCGCACGCGGGGCACTGCGCGCCGCGAAGTGGGCGGCAAAGCAACCTGCCGGTCTCTACGATATGCAGGACGTGCTCGGCTTGAAATAGACTCGAGAAGTCACAGCCGATCCCGACCGCCGACAGGCGCTCGACAACGTCAGTCGCGATCTAATTTACGATCGTCACTCTCTTCGCCTGATTTAGCAATCAAAGCTGCCTCGCGCTTGCCCATCCAGCGGGCGATCCAGATGCATGCCTCGTAAAGAACGACCATCGGTGCACCCATGAGCAGGAGGGTGAAGATATCCGAAGTCGGCGTGATCACCGCAGCCAAAGCGAATACAACGACAATGGCATAAGGACGGGTGCTTTTCATCTGCGCGTAATCAAGCAGACCGACTTTGACCAGCGCCAGCACCACGACCGGCAGTTCGAAAGCCAAGCCGAAGGCGAGGACGAACTGGGTAGTGAAGCTGTAATACTCCCCGACCGTCCAGGTGGGATGCCAACGCATGGCTTGGGCGTCGCGGTAGAAAAAATCCAGCGTGGAAGGCAGCACGCCGTAAAACGCAAAGGCGGCCCCCGTCAAAAAAAGACCGAAACCGACCGCCGACGCAGCCAACACCACCTTCCTTTCTCGCAAGCTCAGCGCCGGAAGGACAAACTCCGCCAGAAAATAAAGCAACGCCGGAAAGGCGACAATGAGCCCAGCGTAAAAGGATAGCTTGAGCGAAATCGTCATGGAGTCGGCCACGCCGAGCGACTGCAATCCGGAGGCCTGCGCTGGATCGACGGCGATGAGCGGCGCCTGGACGAACTCGGCGATCTCGGAACGGAAAGCGAAGGCTGCTGTCATGCAGACGGAGAGCGCGACCGCCATGCGCACCACCATTCGGCGCAGGTCCTCCACGTGGTCGAGGAAGGGCTTGGGTGTGTCACGCTCATCGCGGAACTTCAGAAATTTGTGCAGGCTCACGACAGATATCCTCCGGCAGCCAGACGAGCGTAAACGCCCAGCGTGTTGGCGTCTTCGATGATCCGGTCAGCCACCATTCTTCGAAGTACTTCCGCTGAAAATGCTTTGATCTCGAGGATTCTCTCCTCGCTTTCATGCGCGACGGTCCCACGCTCCCACACAACTTCCGTAGCCAGAAATTGGTGCGCATGCTCATCGGTGAAACCGGGCGAGGTGTAAAAACATCCGAGATACTCGAGGCGACCCTTGACGATGCAACCAGCCTCCTCGGCGAGTTCGCGACGGGCAGCCTCCTCGCAAGCCTCGGGCGACGACTCACGCTCGACCTGACCGGCAGGGAATTGCCAGAAATCGCGGCGGGCAGGGACACGCTCCTCGCGGATCAAAACAAAAGAGCCGTCGGGCAGTCGGGGCGCGACCGTGACACCGACCTTGCGGGTTGCCCTGATCCAGGTGCGCCCGACCTCGCTCGAAGGCGTGCGCACGTGCTCTTCGACGACCCGGAGGTGAGGCGAGTCGAGCAGCACCTCCTCGCGGAGAACCTCCCAGCCTGCGGGCTGCATCATCGGGCGACAGCCGAAAGGTGTTTCAGCCACCAGGCTAGACGCTCTGCCACCCTCCCCGGCGCGGGAGCACCCTCCGCCGTGCGCGCCTCGAGGGATCGGCGGGCATCGAGGCAATCCATCGCATCCCTGCCGAACAAATCACTCGCCGCCGTGAGATCATCGTTGCTCAAATCCCGCAGCGTGACCCCGCGCTGGATGCTTAGGGCGACCAATTTTCCAACCACCTCGTGCGCCTCGCGGAAGGGAAGTCCGCGACAGACCAAATGGTCGGCCCAATCGGTGGCGACGAGCAAAGCATCACCCGAGGCCTCGGACATGCGCTGCGGATTCCACTCCGCCGCCGCGAACATCTCGGCCAGGATACCGAGCGAGGCGCCGAGCGTGTCGGCCGAATCGAAGACCGGCTCTTTGTCCTCCTGCAGATCGCGGTTGTAGGCCAGAGGCAAACCCTTGAGCATGGTCAGCAGCGAAAGCAGATTGCCATAAAGCCGCCCGGTCTTCCCCCTCGCCAACTCGGCGATGTCGGGATTCTTTTTCTGCGGCATGAGGCTAGATCCGGTGGTGTGCGCGTCGCTCAGCCGGAGGAACCCGAACTCGGAGGAATTCCACAGAACAACGTCTTCGCACAGGCGGGAGAGATGCATGCCGGTGATCGCGCAGGCGGAGAGAAACTCGCAGGCGAAGTCGCGGTCGGAGACAGCATCCATGCTGTTCTGCGAAACCGAGGCGAAGCCGAGATCCCGGGCCATGGCGGCACGATCGAGAACGATGGTCGAACCGGCGAGCGCAGCCGAGCCGAGGGGAAAGATGTCCGCGCGGCGTCCGGCATCAGCCAGTCGCCCGGCATCGCGTTCGAGCATCTCCACATAGGCCAGTGCATGGTGGGCGGCCGGCACCGGTTGTGCCCTCTGCAAGTGCGTGTAGCCGGGCATGATGGCCCCATCGGCACGCGATGCCAATCCGACCAGCGACAGTTGGAGCGCGCGCACCGACACCAGCAACGACGCGATCTCGTCACGCAGCCAGAGGCGCAGGTCTAGAATGGTTTGGTCGTTGCGGGAACGGGCGGTGTGCAGTTTGCCGCCGACAGCCCCGATTTTGGCAGTCAGTGCTGACTCGATGTTCATGTGAACGTCCTCGAGTTCCTCGCGCCACTGGAAGGCACCCGAGTTCACCTCCTCCGCGATGGCATCGAGTCCGCCGACGATGGCGTCGAGCTCTCCCTGATCGAGCAGTCCCGCACGATGCAGGCCGCGTGCGTGTGCTTGGGAACCATTGATGTCGTGCAGGGCGAGACGGCGGTCAAAGGAAACGGACTCCGCGTAGGCACGGAGACGGGCCGAAGGATCCTGCGAAAATCTTCCGTGCCACATAGTCAATGCGCCGCAGCGACCATCTCGCGGCCGCCTTTCCGGCAAACGCCCTTGAGCCGCAGTTCGTCGCAACGCGCCTCGATGCGCACCTGCTTGTTGGCCGGGGTGAAACCCATCCGCTTGGCCATGCAGTTCTCGAGCAGTTCCATGTTGAGGTCCTCGAATTCCAAAATGCTCTGGCAATCGATGCAGATGAGATGGTTGTGGTGCGGATGGTCGACGAAGTTCGGGTCGTAGACCTTTCGCCCCTGGGCGAGGTCCAGTTCCCGCAGCAGCCCGCTACCCACCAAGATCGGCAGAGTGCGGTAAACGGTCGCGCGGCTCACCGTGGGATCGACCTGGCGGGACATCTCCAAAAGTTCGTCGGCGGTGTAGTGGCGATCGGTGCTGAAGGCCGCCTCGATGATGGCGTCGCGCTGGGTGGTCTTGCGCAGCCCTTTGCTGGCAAGAAAGTCCCGAATCTGATTGCGCACGAGCTCGTCCATGGGTCGGAGACCGCGGTCGGGACTCCATGGAGAATAATCCGTGCACCCACCCCACAGGTCAAGAACGGGACAACCAGCGCGAAATTTCTCCCGCCACCGCCCCGCGGCGTGCATACTCCGCCGGTGGTCGCAAACGAACCGGGCACAGACGATTTG
>Ga0114970_10002234_pt1 | contig 14535 bp, 33 predicted proteins | sample M_140205_XF_Meta_FD_87030 | JGI IMG/M metagenome (GOLD analysis project Ga0114970, IMG submission 87030) | Freshwater microbial communities from Lake Montjoie, Canada to study carbon cycling - M_140205_XF_MetaG | ecosystem: Environmental > Aquatic > Freshwater > Lake | place: Lake Montjoie... | reverse complement strand
GCTGGTGTAAGATTCGGTCTAGCCATTGTTCGATTCCTTTACTGATTCACAGTCACAGTGTGATTATACCGCTCGACTCTTTTAAAGTCAAGCTGTTTCTCGTTCCCACACATATTTGTAGGTATACTTACCATCAGCCCACTTGCGCATGCTGACGAACTTATAGCCTCTCCGCTCGATCTCGCTAATGATTCGGTTGGTGTAGGATACAGATCCCGTGAAGATCTTTTCTACTCGAATCTTAATCATAATCAAACCTCCGCAGTTGTGTTGTACCAGTTGTCGGTCTCAAGGCGGTCTTCGCGGTCGAGATCAGAGCGATGGTCGCCGAAGAAGTTGTAGTATTCCTCGTCGTCCATCAGCTTCTCGCAGTAGGCGAAGAGGTCGCCGTCCTGATACAGACGCCAGACGTTCCCCTTCTCGTCGGTGTATGAGGCGTCGCTAGTAATTGAATCCCAGGTGTCCCAATACAATTCGTTCTCGGGTCCAGCCTGAAGAATCTCGATATCTTCGGCAGTGACTCCATCCCAGTTACCGCCGAAGTCGGCGAAGTCGCGAGGGATATAGACGCCACGATTATCAGACAGAAGGATTTCGATACCAGACATTTGCGTTCTCCTTGTTTCAACTTATAACCTACTATACCGCGATGACGTTTTAAAAACAAGTCCTTTTTGCTCCTTGTTTTTAAAAGAGCGACGAGGTAATATAATGTATGAGTTGATGAGGAGAACGAACCTATGGATATCGCGCACTTTGAACTTCCTACGCACTGGGCGGTCGCTCTTATGTATGGCGATGAGAGCATTTTTGAAGACAACGACGAGGACTTCAAATCTTACAGCTATTTCGTAGACGAGATGGAGCGTCAATACGGACAGTGCTGGTGCGTTGACGTTGGCGACGAAGAGTTCTTCTCTTTCTTTCACGACGCTACGCCGTTCGGAGTCGGCGGCTCTGACTGCTACAAATATGCGTTCGATATCACGAAGAGGGCTTGATTTTAAAAGCCAGACGAGGTATGATTGTATATAAGTTGATGAGGAGAACGAAAATGTGCAATAAGACAATCTACACAGTTTACGGCGACTACGGCACCGACGACGAGAACATTCTGTTCGACTCAGAGTATCTCTCCGATGCGATTGACTTCGTCAAGCGATACATTCGCTGGGGCGATATGGGCGGGTATAAGGTAATTGAGGTCATCTCCCTCGACCCGATGGGAATTGAGTTTGTTGAGGCGAACTGGTTTGACGAATCAGTTTACGCTTGATTTTAAAACGCTACCGAGGTAAGATAGTTTATAACTTAATGAGGAGCCTGAACATGAATAAGAACTACCGCAAGATTCCCCTTGATAAGCTCGAGTCTACTCGCCTCTCTATTCGGGCGCATCTTAAGTTCCTTGAAGAGACGACTGGTAAGAAGTACGCCATCCGCACTTTCTACCTTGGCCCTCGCAAAGAGCAATCCTCTAAGTATCATACTATCCGTCAGGGCACGACGAATAAGGCAGACGCCTACGCAGCGAAGATTGCGGTCTATCGTATCACTCGCACGGCGACTCGTGACGGTCGTGCCTGGAATTATACAGAGCTCGATCATTACATTTGATTGGGCTTGATTTTAAAACGCTACCGAGGTAATATAGGTTATCAATCAGGAGAGAGAAAAATGGATAAGCAATTCATCTTCGACGCATTCGACGAGCTCGAGACCGTGTGGGATAAGATTCAGTTTCTGAAGGAGCTTCAGCGCATGAATCTTCCCTACGACATTAACTATGAGGCTCTGATCGCCGCATGGGAAATTCGCGCTCCCAAGGCGGATTGATTTTAAAAGCCAGAAGAGGTAATATAGGTTATCAATCAGGAGAGAACAAATGGCTACTCGTTCCGCTATCGGCTTCGTTGAGTATGACGGCTCTATTACCGCAATCTACTGCCACTGGGATGGCTATCTTGAGGGTGTAGGTAATACGCTACTTAAGCACTACAACAACACATATAAGGTTCTTGATCTGCTAGAGCTTGGCGATATCTCTTCTCTTGGCGAAGAGCTCGGTGTTAAGCATCCGTTCTCTTGTCATATGACTAATCTAAGTCCTCAGGCGTACGACGATGCGTACGGTAAGATGACTACAGCCTATGGTCGTGATCGGGGCGAGAACTGCCCCGCCAAGGATTTCGCCGACGCCACGGCATTCCGTAGTAATTACACCGACTGCGACTTCTTCTATCTTTACGACGGTAAAGAGTGGACTTACGCCGAGCGTGGTCGCCCGTACTTCAAGCCTCTGCCGATCTTGATTGAGGCTTGATTTTAAAAGACAGTCGCGGTATGATTGGTTATAGGTTGAAAAGGAGGTCACATGTCTCGTTCTCTCGTTCAGGAATTCCTCGCCCTCCACCCAGAGATTGATGGTTATACACTCATCTGTGTCTGTGAGGAGATTAACCGAATCACACACGCTGGTGGCGTTCAAGTGGTGCTTCGTCAGGCTCTGCTCTATCCGAGGGCAGAGAAGTATCTGGTAGACGTCTGTGGTTCATTTCAAGCTCTGGAGAATGCATAATGGCTAATATGTCCTACTGCCGTTTCTATAACACTGCCTTGGCTTTCAAGGATTGCCTTAACGCACTAGAAGATATGTCTTCTATAACCGATATAGACAGCGGAGAAGAGGACCGAGCGATGCACCGTCTGGCTGTTCTGGCTCAGTTGTATCTCGATCGTTTCGAAGAGCTTCAAGAACAGGCAGAACTCGAAGAGCTCGAGGAGACACAGAATGCCTAAGGATAACAGCCTAGCAAAGGTACTCGCCGAGATCGCTCTGTCGCTCGGTAGCCTAGTCGCCGGAATCGTATTCATCGGATTGGGAACGAACTTGAACATTGCTTTGGGCGTGTTCTTCCTAATCCTCTATTACAATAGCACACGAAAAGACGACTGATGGCTTGTTTTTAAAGGCGAGTCGCGGTATAGTAGGTTATCAATCAAGAGGAGATATATATGCCCCGTGGTGTTCCGAAGTCTGGTAGCCGTGCCCCTCGCTCTAACGACCGCATGGCTGCGCTCAAGGTAGTTTACGACGCTCGTCCTCAGGAGACCGAGGCTGAGGTCGACGCTCGCATTTCCGAGCGATTCGATATTCTCGACACTCTCACCGAGGCTTGCGTCGTCGGTAACGCACGTGCTCTTATCGTCTCTGGTCCCGCTGGTCTCGGTAAGAGCTACACGGTAGAGAAGCGACTCACCGAGTGGGACCCCGAAGAGGCCAATCACATGATCGTCAAGGGCTACGTGCGTGCGACTGGTCTGGTTAAGTTGCTTTATCATTACCGTCACGAGAATAACGTCATCGTATTCGACGACGCCGACGCGATCTTCTTTGACGACGTCTCTCTTAATCTTCTTAAGGCGGTCTGCGACACGACCGAGCGTCGCCGTGTGTCTTGGATGTCCGAGGGTAAGTTGGTTGACGACGAGAGCGCAGAGCTCGTTCCCCGCACGTTTGACTTTGACGGCACGATCATCTTCATTAGTAACTACGACTTCGACGCGATGATCGATCGCGGTCATAAGCTTGCGCCTCATCTTCAGGCACTGGTTTCGCGTAGCCATTATATCGATCTTGCCATGAAGAACCGTCATGACTATCTGGTTCGCATTCGTCAGGTAATCAAGCAGGGTCTTCTCAGCGATCTTCCGGGCAGCCAGCAGATCGAGGTCATCGACTATATCGAGAGCAATCACGAGCGTCTTCGCGAGTTGAGTTTGCGAATGGCTCTTAAGATTGGTAGCCTCCGCAAGCAGAGCGGCGAGTGGAAGAAGCTTGCGAACGTCACTTGTTGTCGCTAGGATATAGAGCATGATTATCTCCGTAAGAGTTAAGAACCGACAGTACGATAGGCGAGACAAGTTCGCCTATCACATAGAGATGCATGATATGTATACGGGAGAGCTTCTCCCACGCAAGAGTTGGATGAGCGCCGACGAGTTCTGTTTGTCTACGGGAGACAAGAAGTTCCCGTTCCGAGTAATACATATGGACGACGTGGTTGACGGTCTTTTACATTCAAACGACAGGAGAGCAGCATGAATATCGACGAGCGCGAGTTTGAATATACTGCCAAGGCGGTCTTTATTATGAATCCTTCTGCCCGAGAGCGATATGATTCTTGGGAGGACTTGAAGTCTTTCATGGTAGGAATGGCTTATGCTTATTGTCATGAGAGCAATTCCTTTTCTACTGGTGGATTTTGTCTGACGGCATATTCTTCACTTGACGGTAAGGAACGTTTCGTTCGTGCGTCGGTCATGGCTTATGTGGCGTGTAATTATGCCGAGAAGACTCAGCAAACCACGAAGCACATTAAAGAACTGGCGGCTGTATTATGAGCCAACCAGTTCGTTCTGCCTATATTATCAAGACACTTCACTGGGGTAGATATCCTGCTATGTATGGAGAAGAGTGGGTCGACATAGAGTCGATCGCCCATAAAGATTCGCTATGTGAGGCTATAGCCTACGCAAAAGAGCAATCTAAATTATTGAGGACCATAGAGTCCAAAGTATTCTCTAATATTTCTAATGAACTAATGTATAAGGTAGAAGGTAAAGACCAAACGCTGGACCAATGTGGTTGACCAATACACTGTGACCAACAGTCATTGACCAACTATAGCTGACCAACTATCATTGACCAACTATAGGCTACCAACTATATGGACCAACTATGGCTAGAATAACCAGGATTAATCCAATAACAGAACAGCCTAGGACAATAGATATACCTCAGTATGATGCTGATGACTTTGAGAGGTGTATGTATGCATATAAGAATAGTGGTGCTGATCTTGATATTGTGTTGCCTCTATTGACAGATAGGCAGAGATTCTTTATACAGATGGGAATGACGGTAGAAGAATATGAAGAACAGGTAGAGGGTAGGCTGTAGTAATGCGATGGTCGCGTGTTGTAGCTGTGCTGTGCCTGGTAAATGATAGTTTTTGCCTATCGAATCATGGTATATTATTGGGGGAAATAAATCCCGTTTTAGAAATGCAGCCGTTGTTAGGTTCATGTTGTCAAAGATCTCGAACACAGCAATAGCACGATACTAAAGCTGTGTAATTGAGAGCCACACACGAGCTACACAATAAGACACACACAGGAGCTGTGCTATTACGCAGATACTCTAGCAGAGCAATAGGGCGGCACACAACGAGCTTTTATATTAGGGCATAAAGCTTTTAAAACAAAGCCCCCAAATGCCTATCGTTTATCCTTTTTTCATAGGCAGAAACTATCGTCGTTTTTTGATTTTTTGGTTTTTTTTAAAAACGTTTCGGCGTATTATTAATTATAGGTTGAAACGGAGAAACGAAAATGCTTACAATTTCTGAAGCTTTGAAGCTTATTGCTCAGACCGAGTTCAAAGCGTTTGACGCAAACGACTTTGCGTGCTGGGCTGGCGTTGAAACAGAAACTCCGCTTATAGGCTTCAACGGAAGCTTTGCAATAGTTATTGACGGACCCAACGTTAATATTATTGCTGAAGGCGACGAGTACGGCGGACAGTTTTTCTTCCTCGGGGAGAATTGAGGCTTGCTTTTAAAAGACTCCTGACGTATGATTGGTTATAGGTTGAAGCAAAGCTTCGAAAACGAAGAGGTGTTCTAATGGCTACGCAATCCGGTCTCGCTCTCGCTCTCTATGAGGGCAATACTTCTATCACTTGTGCTGAGTTCGTGCTCGAGTTCGCTCTGGCATTCCCCTCTCTGCCCCCGAAGACTGCTGCACTCTACTGGCAGAATAAAGCACGTCGTGCTAAGTTCGGTCTGCCTCCGACTGCGCTTCCTGCTGAGTTTAAGGATGCTGTTGCGGCTCCTACGCCGAAGGCACCGAAGACCCCGAAGGAGAAGGCACCGAAGGTCGTCAAGTTCAAGAAGGAAGTGGCTGCGAAGACTCTGCTGCCCGATTCCGAAGTTGCTAAGATCAAGGCAGCGAATCTCGCCCGTATGAAGGCAGTTTCTTCGAAGACGAAGATCTACGCGAACGTCGCTCGCCCTGAAGGTCCTGGGGTCGAGGACTTCGACGCCGATGAGGCACGTGCTGAGGTGACTAACATCGTGAACGACCTTGACTCGTTCAAGGCACCGAGGTTCCTCTCTAAGGCACAGCTCAAGGCAATGATCTAACACCTATCATACTACAGCTGGGCTTTAAAAACAAGTGCGTGCTAGTCCTTGTTTTTAAAAGTCCAGCACGGTATCATGGACTATAGGTTGAAACGAAGAGGTGCTACATGCCCAAGTATACTGCGCTCGGTGGATTCTGCGGCTCGGATGAGCTCTACGACGTCGTTGCCTATGCCTTCTCCTACGAGGATGCGCTGATGGCTGTCGAAGCTCATCGGATGGCTGATGATGAGTTGTACTATGACTTCTACGTGATCGAGGCGAACCTCAACGGAATGGTCCTCGCAACGAACGTCTAATCATACCTCAGAGGTGTTTTAATGTCAAGCAACGAAACTCTCCTCGTCTTCGCTCCCCTGCTGGTGCTTGTTACGGTCATGCTGTGCGTCTACCTCGCCCGAGAGATCGCCGGTCGAGAGTAGATCGACCCCACCCTCCCCCTTTAGAGAGTTTGGTGGAGGGTACCTGCAGGCTGTGGCGCGAAGCCCCCAGCACAATATTAAAGACCCATTAAGAGTCACCAAGACCAACCACACATACCCCCCCCCACCGCTTTTCCTATGCACAACTTGAATTCTAAAATTTTTCTCTCTAGAAAAAATCATTGACTAAACCTCTTTTATACAGTATAATCATTAATGAAAGGACCACACATGAAACATCGAAGTAAGCTCAATGGATTCAGTAACACAAATACAGGACATGTCGTATTGGTTATCGATAAGACACGTATCATTGAACGATTAGAGTATCCAACGTATGGTAAGGCGATGTGGGGAGTCCTGGCGATGGAAGAACAGTATCCAGGCATGGAAGTAGAATACCGTGACGTGCGAACATTTCGAGAAGATACATATGAGTAAGTATGATGACAGCTATAAACCTTCTCTAAGGGAACAGCAAGCCTATGCCATGGGTTATGGTGCAGTAGAGAATGGAGTTGTTACTTTGGATTTATTCGAGGATAATCCCTTTGATAATATAAAGGATACTTTATTGTGGGAAGCCTGGGAGATTGGATTCAACGATGCGTTTGATGATTATGTTAAGTATATGAAACTGATGGGGTTGTAATGATGAAGAAAACAGTATTGATGATTGATCCACCTTCTGGTTGGAAGTATGGCTTTCCTATGCCAGTACCAGATCCAAAACCAGAGAATATGACAGCCTGGCTAGTTGAGCAGGGCTACCCTCAGAAAGAAATCGATGCCTGTGGAGATTACTTCTACTGCAGGTATTGGGAAACTGAAATCGAAGATAACACAGAGAAGGAAAATGGTAATGAAGTTTGAAATTGATGATGATATCGTATCTAAGATTATTGTTAACGAACTAAAGCGAGACTACATCTCCCAGCAGGATGAGATCCGTAGACTCAAGGAATGTCCAGGTCCACTGAAGCAGTTTCAGTATGAAGACCTCTTTCATGCCTTTGAGATCTCCGAGGCTCTTGAGGTTATCCTCCAGTACTACATCTATCGCCCCGAAGCACAAGAGTTCATTCGTGAGCATAGTGTGCGTCAGAAATTTCCTAGGGAGTAATAAGATGAATAATGTTCTTAAGTTTCCGAAGAATGTAGAGTATATCAATAACGTTCCTGTGCCTGTTCCTAAGACGGCAGAAGACTATCTTAGGCTCTGTAAGAGACTTCTTACCGAAGAAGACTACGTAGAGGTCTGTATGGCGATTCTTGATCCCGAAGAGTACGACGAAACAGAAGTTGAGATTAAACGTATCGTCGACTCCTATTATGCTTTTGTTGAAAAAACAAATTGACTTTAGAGTGAAAACAAGCTAATATATGTATATGATGAGTTGATGACTTGTCTGTGAAACTGAAAGGAAACTTTGTTATGGCGCATGAAATCGAAAACGTGAATGGTAAGGATCAAATGGCTTTCGTTGGGGCGACGCCCTGGCATGGTCTCGGTGTTAAGGTTCCTGCTGACCTGACTCCCCATCAAATGCTCGAGGCTGCTGGTCTCGATTGGACTGTCGAAAAGATCCCTGCCTTCGCAGAGGTCGGTGGTAAGAACGTGGCGATTGGTCAGTCGGCTCTCGTTCGCTCCATGGATAATAAGATCCTGGACGTGGTCTCCGATGACTGGAATCCCGTTCAGAATGAGGAAGCCTTCGAGTTCTTCAATGAGTTCGTGGCTGCTGGTGATATGGAAATGCATACTGCTGGCTCGCTCAAGGGTGGTAATATCGTCTGGGGTCTGGCCAAGGTCAAGGAATCCTTTGAACTCTTCAAGGGCGACCAGATTGATTCCTATCTTCTCTTCAGTAACTTCCATAAGTATGGCTACTCGACCGACGTTCGGTTCACTCCGATCCGTGTCGTTTGCAATAATACGCTCACTCTGTCTCTGAATAGCAACGTCGAACGTATGGCCAAGATTAGCCATCGTAAGGTCTTTGACCCCTCGAACGTCAAGGATATGCTCGGCATTGCTACGAACAAGCTGGCCAAGTATAAGGAGATGGCTTCATTCCTCGGCTCAAAGCAAGCCAAGGGCGAAGATATCGTCGAGTACTTCTGCCGCATCTTCCCCGTCTCTGGCTCTAATGTCAAGAAGAAGGAAGTCTCGAAGTCTGCCCAGCTGGCTCTGGATATCCTGCATACCCAGCCTGGCAGCGAGTATGCCGAGGGTACTTGGTGGCAGCCATTCAATGCCGTCACCTATCTGACCGATCACCTTGCTGGTCGTTCGGCTGATACTCGCCTTACCTCTGCCTGGTATGGTTATAACAAGGGTGTCAAGACCAAGGCTCTCGAGCTGGCAATCGAAATGGCGGAGGCTGTGTGATGGCTTACAATACAGAAAAGTGCACTTCTAAATTAACACCTGTAAAGCTTAATGGGGAAGTAATAGACAATTACTATCTTGATAATAATGGTGACTTGTACAGCACCAATCATTTGAGGTGGAAATATCAGGGAAATAATCTCGCCAGGAAAATTAGGTGGTCTATTGCTGGCAAAACAAAATATCCTCGTTGCAATTTGCGTATTGATGGTAATAATAAAACCGAAAATATGCATAAAATTGTAGCCGAAACATTTATTGAGAAACCTTTGCCTCCAGGTGTTTCTGTGAAGGAATGGATGGGTACCCCAGAAAGCGTTAAGCGTTGTTTCGATAATTTTTGGGAAATCAATCATATCGATCATGACCCAACGAATTTTAATCCTCTAAATTTAGAGTGGGTCTCGAGGCGCGAAAATATAAACAAGTATCAAGAATATAGGATAGCAGCGTGATGAAGCAGGACGAAGTAGATATTCTAATTAAGTCTCGCCTTGATTGGCAGCGTCTAGATACGATTTTCAATCCTATGTCTAAACGGATGACAGAGCTTATCGAGACGCATGGGTCTAATGGTGTATATATCGCCACTCGTGCAGAATTTAAAACCGACGATCTTATCTCTCCTAACTTCGGTTATATCGGTAAGAGTAAGTCTATCTTTGGTCGTGTTTGGTGCATGAAGACCAATAAACATAATGCTTGTAATTACATAAAGCATAACAATATCACAAACGACGATATCTGGGTTCGTTTTTTATTCACCGAACCTGGGAACGAAGCAAGGCTCGAGCAAATCCTTCACGATAAGATGAAGGAACAGTTTGGGTATACCTTTGCCTGGCGCGAAGCCTCTGCCGGAACTGAAGGCTCTATGCTTCGTATCTTTGAATTGATTGATAAACTAACTAGTCGTGAAGATGCAGAAAATGTCTTTCAGCGTGCAAAAGAGCGTTGTGTAGAACTGTATCTCGAGACGCTTGGAAATGAAACGGAAAAGGACTAATCAATGGCTCGTCGCGCTGCACTTATTGCTAAAAAGCCCAAGACCAATCGCATCTCACGAAGCGAGACGTATCTTGTTAATCGTAAGTATATGGGCGACGAGCTAGAGTTCCTTGGTGCTATGACCGAAGGGGAAATGGCACGTGCGTGTAATTGGTATAATTGCATGTGCGATAAGAAGGATGCTCGCGATTATACAGAGACTTGGCTCAAGAATCAAAACCGTCTGATCGAGCTTAAGAAGTTTCGAGCAGTTCCTGATGAATGGGTTAACCTCACCTGCGCCTGGATCGCCCGCCTGATCAATAAGGGATATGAGGTTCCTGCGCATTCTAAGAAGTTTCTTGAGGAAACCTTTGCCTATATCCTTACAAAAGCCAAGGTAGCAGAACCTACAAATACAAATAAGACGTCTATCCAGGATCGTATGCGCGACCGCCAGTCAGAAATTATTGGCGATATCGAAGAGCTTATTGACAATGGCGAAGTGTTCTCGCTCTACGATTGGCTAAAGGGCAAAGAGATCCCTGCTGCTTATTGTCCAGCTATAGCTACGTATTACGCTCCTATACTTGGCGAACTTATCGAGGCGCTTGACGGCGTAGACCCCCAGCTTAAGGAAGCCTATGGGCATATGACCAAGAAGCAGCTTAGGGATCGAATCGAGTTCTATAATAAACTGATCGAGGATGCCGAGCGTTACGGTAATGTAACCAAGAAAACTCGTGCTCCTCGCAAGCCTCGTACTATCTCTGTAGAGAAGAAGCTCAAGAACTTTAAGTATCAGAAGGAAGATAATACCTTCAAGATCGCCTCTATTAACCCAGAGAAGCTTATTGGGTGCCAGGAGCTTTGGACTTTCAATACAAAGAATAAAGTTCTTACAGTGTTCCGTGCTATCGATCGTGGTGGGCTTCAGGTAAAGGGCACTAGCATTATCAATTATGATGAGGCTAACTCTATCAGCAAACGCACTGGTCGCAAGCCAGAAGAGTATGTTAAGAAGGTCCAAGAAGCAGGTAAGGTTACTCTTCGTAAACTTATGGACGAGCTTAAGAGCGACGCTACCTTTGCCCACCGCATCAATGAAAATACTATCCTGCTAAAGATAACTTGACTTTAATTGGTTAGTGTAATATACTAAATATATTACTTGGTTGTTGAGGCGCACGGAATAGACGATCCAGACTCGGGGGCAGTACCCGACGCCTCCACCATGGATACACTTGCTAGTGAGGCACATCCTTTAAACCAAGCGGGTTTGAGTCCCGAGGCTGGTGAGTGTATCTTTGATGGGGGCGAAATAGGCTCGATGGATTGAAGTAAAGGTACGAAGAGACTAAGTAAACGTTAGATGCAAACGATAATGCACCCCTAGTTATGGCACTTGCTGCCTAACATGCGTTCGGCGGGAACGTGGAAACAGAATCCCGCCACCCTTTCAGGTCTCTTAGCTCAGTTGGATAGAGCAACAGCCTTCTAAGCTGTGGGTCGATGGTTCGAGTCCATCAGAGATCGCCATTATGGGGGTGGGTGTAAGACACGAGAGAGACTTATAAACTCTTTAGCAGTAGATGACTGTTCTAGACCAGGAGCGTTACCTGGCATCCCTACCATTATCAGGAGATAGCATGAGCAAGGCAAAATTCGTTAAGGATATCCCTCTTGGCGTTCTAATGTTAGTTTTATCACAGTTCCTATTCTATGGGGCAAACTACTTCGCCAACTTTCCTAAGTGGTATGAGATGGCAGGAATCCTATTTTGCACATTGATTGCTAGTGATATGATTAATTTTGGTTTTCGTTTGATCAAAGGATTTGAAGTTGATAAACCTGAATAATTTTGTTTTTATTGAAGAGATCGAAAAACTTTGTAGCACCAAAAATATCGAATATATAGATGCAGTTGTTATGTGGTGCGAGAAAAATAATCTAGAAGTTGAAACTGCTGCTCATTGGATTAGAAAAGATCCTGTGATGAAATCTAAGATCCAATCAGAAGCAGAGAATATGAATATCCTCAAACGTGGGGCAAGGCTCCCTCTTTAATAGGAGTAAGCGGTGGGTTATCGTAGTACAAGAAAAACAGCTTGCGTAGAGGTTGATGTTGATTTTGACCTTGATGATTTTGACGAACAAGATCTTGTTGATTACCTAGAAGAAAAGGGATACACTGTTATGGAAGGTAAAAACGAATCAAAGTTTGAAACCTTCGAGGCTCTTGATAAGAAAATCTGGCAGCTGTATCTAATGTACATCTCGTGCAATGGTGCTGGTCATTTGATGGATAAAGAGCTTGGTGACTTTTTCGCAGAGTACTACAACAAAGTAAAAGTATGATGTCAGCATTCGAATGTTATCAAGAGTATCTTGCTCTTAAGAATCATTTCAGTAAGCCCACCTATGACTACTTCAAATATAATGGCAAGATGAAGGTAAACATATCTTCGTTTGATAAACGTAAAGATAAGTTGTTCTTTCAGAAGCTTGCCAAGCATCCAGACGTTCATAACTTCCTTATTGCTAATCTTTCAGTTAATGAAAAGTCATGGATACGTGAGTTAGCTTATAGTGAAGAGGCAGAGAAAACATATAAGGATTGGCTAAAACGTCAGCAGTCTTTATCTTATGTTTTCAAACAAGAGCTTGGTAAACTTGACCCCAAGTTCAACGATAACTTCGTTTGTAGGAATAACGAACATCCTACACTTTTGAAATTGTATCTTGGCAAAGAGATTAGCCTTGATACTATGTGTTTGCTATTAGATATATCTCATGCTAAGAAGCATTGGGACTCTAAGATGCAATATGATTTGATTTGGGATAGTCTCCGAATCAAAGTTGAGAAGTACTCTCCATTCATATCATACGATAAGGATAAGATAAAAAATATCATCCTTGACTATTTTGACGAATAGAGGTACACTAAATAATGTTGAAGCATTAGCTTCTATACATCGCAATATATTGTCATACAAACATACGGAGAATACATATGGTAGATTTTTCTAAGCTTAAGTCAATGTCTGGTAAGAAGTCACTTGAGGCTCTTACTGCTGAACTTTCCAAGGTTAATGGAACTTCAGAATCAAAGGGTTCAGACGAGCGTTTCTGGACCGCCACAGTCGATAAGGCTGGCAATGGATACGCAGTTATCCGCTTTCTTCCTTCCCCTCCCGATGAAGATGTTCCTTTCGTTCGCGTGTTCGATCACGGGTTCCAGGGTCCAGGTGGTTGGTATATCGAAAACTCCTTGACCACTCTTGGTAAGCAGGATCCAGTTTCTGAGTATAACTCTAAGCTTTGGAACTCTGGTATCGAGGCCAACAAGGAAATCGCTCGTAAGCAGAAGCGTCGTCTTCACTTTATCTCTAACATTTATGTGGTTAGCGATCCTTCTAATCCTGCTAACGAAGGTAAGGTATTCTTGTACAAGTATGGCAAGAAGATCTTCGATAAGCTCAACGATGCTATGAACCCACAGTTCCCTGGTGACGAGCCTGTTAATCCTTTCGATCTTTGGGCTGGTGCGAACTTCAAGCTTAAGATTCGTAACGTTGAAGGCTATCGTAACTACGACAAGTCAGAATTCGATAAGGTTGGACCTCTTCTTTCTGATGATGAGGAACTTGAAGGGATTTGGAAGGCTGAACATTCTCTCCAGGAATTTCTTGCTCCTAAGAACTTCAAGAGCTACGAGGAACTTCACACACGTCTTATGAAGGTTCTTGATGAGAATACTCCTGCTGTTAAGGTTGCTCGTGCAGAGGAAGAAGACCTTCCATGGGCACGAACTGAACCTGCTCCTAAGTTTAAGGCAGCTGATACACCTAAGCATATTGCAGAAGACGACGATGATGAGTCCTTGGAATTTTTCAAGAAGCTTGCTGGTTAATACGGAAAGGGAGCTTCGGCTCCCTTTTTTTTATGCTGCGTTAACGCCATAATATCTGAGAACATCACCAGCCCAATCGCCCTTACCAAAAGAAGAGTCATCGGATCTAGATCCAGGATTATAAGAAGCTTGTCTTAGTTGGGGTTCTTCAGTTTGCTGTGGTCTCTGTTGTTCCTGTTTTCTTGAAGCAGCTTCATCGGCATTTTGTCTCGTTGCGGCTTCTTCGGTTGCTTTTTCTTTTATAACTTTAGCAGTATTGGCTTTATCTGCTTCAAATAATCTACCAGCTGTGTCATCATCTGAACCAGGTTTTGCATAAGAAGGAGCTAAATTGCCTTGTGCTGCTGGTGTTTGAGGAATTGGAGCATCTTCCCTTTTTGAAGGGGTTAGTGCTGATAATATACTTCCTAATATTCCGCCTTGACCTGGGAATCCATTTTCTACCCCTCTTTTTGGTTCAAATGGTATAACTTTACCGCCCATGAAATCTTTATCGAAAGTTTTTGGGCCAATATTTGGCCCGCCAGCAGTTTGCGTTCCTCTTGTAGATTCATTTGAAGCTGTTGGCCCAGGAACTTGACTGCCAGTTTCTTTTTTAGTGCCTCCTTTAGAATC
>Ga0114970_10002230_pt1 | contig 14550 bp, 12 predicted proteins | sample M_140205_XF_Meta_FD_87030 | JGI IMG/M metagenome (GOLD analysis project Ga0114970, IMG submission 87030) | Freshwater microbial communities from Lake Montjoie, Canada to study carbon cycling - M_140205_XF_MetaG | ecosystem: Environmental > Aquatic > Freshwater > Lake | place: Lake Montjoie... | reverse complement strand
CGGTGAGCTTCTGCACAACAAGCTCGGGTTTGCTGCCTTTGACTAGTGCGAATCCCACGGTAAGGGCTGGTTCGGGCTTCGCTACTCGTTCGATCTCGCCCTGCGGCATGAGTCCCGGCGCCCGAAACTCACACCACCGCCATGCACCAGCTCCGTCGGTGACGCTCACCAGGTCACCAGCGCGCAGTCGCCGTACCTTTTCGAGGTGGTGCAGGTCTTCGTCACACAGCACCGGAGCGTCGACATCATCAACGATGACGTGGGGCGAAGAGCCGCCAGGCCGATCGGGAAGTTCGATCGAGTTGTTAGCCATGGCCTTACTTGAAGGCCCCGCGCAATTTCGACATCAGACCCTGTTCGGGTGGATCGATGTCTTCCCCCCGGAGTGAAGCGAGTTTCTCAAGGAGCGCTCGCTGCTCGTCGTCGAGATCATTGGGCGTTTCAATCACAAGACGAACAAGGAGGTCACCGCGCCCGCGGCCTTGTAGATGAGGAACACCCTTGCCACGAAAGCGAATCACATCGCCGGAAGCGGTTCCGGGTTCCACCGGAACGACTTCGTCGCCGTCGAGAGTCTCAAGCACTATCTGCGCACCGAGAACAGCCTGGGTGAACGCAATGGGTAGGTCGTGGATCAGATTGTCGTCGCGTCGATCGAATCGGCTGTCAGGTGCAACTCGAATGTGCACATAAAGGTCGCCCGTTGATCCGTTCCTGGGACCTACCGCTCCGCGACCCGAGAGTCGAAGGGTCGCTCCTGTGTCAACGCCCGCTGGAACATCGACGTTGTACGCACAGTCGTCGAGGCGGCGGCCCTCTCCAGCACATGTCAAACAGGGACGATCGATGATTGAACCGAAACCGTTGCACCGGCCACACGGGCCAGCAGTAACCATCTGACCCAAGATGGATTGGCGCACTCGGCGAACTTGGCCGGCCCCTCCACAGTCGGGGCACGTGCTTGGCCCAGTCGCTCCGTCGGCACCCGAGCCCTCGCAGTCTTCGCAAACGACAGCAGTGCGAACCGTGACCGAAGCTTCGCAACCAAAGACAGCCTCAGCGAACTCGATATCGAGAATTGCTTCAACGTCGGCGCCGCGTGGTGGACCGGTCTGGGTAGAGCCACCGCCAAATGGAGAGTTGCCATTGAAGAACATGTCGAAGATATCGCCGAGTCCCCCGCCACCAAATGGCGAACCCGTCTGGGGACCACCCTCGCCGTACATGTCATATTGCTGGCGACGTTGAGGATCGGAGAGGGTTTCGTAGGCGCGAGCTACTTCTTTGAACTGAGCTTCCGCATTTGGATCATCGGGATTCGCATCGGGATGCAACTGGCGAGCCCGCTGTCGATATGCCCTCTTGATTTCATCAGCCGTCGACTGTCGACTCACACCCAGCAATTCGTAAAAGTCGGCCATGGGCTCAGCCTTCACTCAATGTGTGGCCAAGGCGATTCGCAACAACTGCAACAGCCGAGAGCGCTTGGTCATAATGCATACGAGTTGGCCCAAGAACACCGATGGAACCGGCGGTCTCACCATCGACCATGTACGGCGCAACGACAATCGAACAATCGGCAAGTGCCTCATTGCCCGTCTCGCGTCCGATCGCAACTGAAAGGCCTCGGTCGAGTACATCCTCGAGAAGGCTGACCACGACGAGTTGTTGCTCAAGAATTCGAAGGATTTCGCTGACCGTACGAACGGCGTCGAATGAGGCCGCCATATCGGAGGTGCCCCCGATGAAGACCTGGTCGTCGTGGCGCTGTCCACCGCGCAACTCGATAAGCGCTGTTTGGATGATGAGCGAAACATCTTCGGGCTCACCTAAAACTGCAGCGTTGAGGTCAAGCGCAGCAACTCCTGCGAGCGTTTGGCCAACAACGAGTGACGACAACCGAAGATCAGCTGAATTGATTGCTAGTTCTTCGGTATCGGCGGCCAACTCAAGACTGTGCTTCTCGATTGAACCGTTCGATAGAACTGCTACGACGAGAACGACACGCTCCGAGAGCGACACGAGTTGGATCGATTTGATTGTTGCGACCTCGAGTTGTGGTCCAACAACGACTGCAGCGTAATGAGTCAGCGACGACAACAGCCGACTCGTATCGGAAAGCATCTGTTCCATCTCGCCATGAGTGCGGGAAAAAAACGAACGAACTTGCTGTGACTCGGTCGCACCGAGCTTGCCCGGACCACCCAATTGATCGACAAAGAATCGATAGCCTTTTTCCGTTGGGATACGTCCGGCACTTGTATGGGGCTGAGCGAGGTATCCCTCGGCTTCGAGGGTGGCCATGTCATTACGAACAGTGGCTGACGACACGTTGATTTCGGTTGACGACGCAACGTGGCCAGAGCCGACGGGCTGAGCGGTCTCGATGTATTCGGTGACCACCGCCCGGAGGATCGTGGCCTTGCGTTCGTCAAGCATGTCGACCTCGGAAATCAGGGCACCGACAGGACGGCGCATAGAGCAATGCTACCCGGCGCCCCGCTTCGTAAGCAGTCGAAGGGTGAGAGTGCCAGCATGTTTTGGCTCAATCTTCGAGGCGGAGAGCGGACACGAACGCCTCTTGGGGAACTTCCACACGACCGATGTTCTTCATCCGCTTCTTGCCCTCCTTCTGCTTCTCGAGAAGTTTTCGCTTACGACTGATATCTCCGCCGTAACACTTCGCAAGAACATCTTTACGCTTGGCCTTGACCGTCTCGCGAGCGATGATCCGACCACCGATCGCCGCCTGGATCGGAACATCGAACAGTTGCCGAGGGATAAGTTCCTTCAGCTTCTCCGTCATCCGAAGTCCGTAGCTATAGGACTTTTCCTTGTGCACGATCATGCTGAACGCATCAACCGCAATCGCGTTCAGAAGAATATCGACTTTCACAAGGTCCGATACTCGATACCCCGCAGGTTCGTAGTCCAGGCTCGCGTAACCCTGCGTTCGACTTTTCATCTGATCAAAAAAATCTGTAACTACTTCGGCAAGCGGAAGCTCATAAACAAGTTCCATGCGTTCCGGCGAAAGGTATTCGAGTTTGATCATTTCGCCGCGACGCCCTTGGCAAAGCTCCATGAGGGTTCCGGTGTAATCGGTCGGCGTGAGGATCGTGGCGCGAAGAAATGGTTCTTCGACGTGATCAACTTCAACAGCAGGCGGAAGCTCGCTCGGATTGTCGATGGTCATCGTCTCGCCATTCGTGCGATGCACGATGTACTGCACTGACGGGGCTGTGGCGATCAGAGAAAGGTTGAACTCTCGCTCGAGACGTTCGCGAATGATTTCCATGTGCAGAAGTCCGAGGAAACCACAGCGGAATCCAAACCCGAGTGCACCCGAACTCTCTGGTGCGTAGGTATAACTCGAATCATTAAGTCGAAGTTTCTCGAGCGCCTCACGCAGCGATGTGAACTCATCACCATCCACGGGATAGAGCCCACAGAACACCATTGGCCGGGGTTCGGCATAACCCTCGAGTGCGGGCGCAGGCTGTGAAAGATTCGTGATGGTCTCGCCAGAACGGGCTTCACCCACATCCTTAATGCCTGCAATCAAGTACCCGACCTCGCCCGCTCCAAGTGAAGCGACGGGTGTTGGGTCCGGGCGACGAGTGCCGACCTCTTCCGCGTTGTAAACCGCTCCCGCTTGAACAAACTTGAGTCGGGCACCGGTAGTGAGAGTTCCCTGCATGATGCGAACCGAAGAGATAACACCGCGGTACTGATCGAAGTGCGAATCGAAGATAAGCCCCTGCAGCGGCGCGTCGGGATCGCCGACAGGAGGCGGTATGCGGTCGATTACCGCATCGAGAAGCTCTGCAACCCCTTCACCGGTTTTTGCGCTCACCCTAAGAATCTCGTCGGCGGGAATACCAAGGACCTTTTCAATTTCGGCGGCGTAGCGATCGGGATCGGCGGCAGGAAGATCAATTTTGTTAAGCGCGGCCACAATCTCGAGATTGTTTTCAAGAGCGAGATAACAATTCGCAAGTGTCTGCGCCTCAATGCCTTGTGCGGCATCGACCAAAAGAATTGCGCCTTCGCAAGCCGCCAGTGAACGACTGACTTCGTAGCCAAAGTCGACATGACCAGGGGTGTCGATGAGATGGATGCGGTGATCTCGATAGTCGAGACGAACGCTCTGAAGTTTGATCGTGATGCCCCGTTCACGCTCAATGTCCATAGAGTCGAGGTATTGCGCACGCATCTCACGAGGATCGACCGCGCCACACAGCTCGAGCAGGCGGTCCGCGAGTGTGGACTTGCCGTGATCGATGTGGGCAATGATGCAGAGGTTGCGGATGCTGTCGAGGGGGGCCACGAAGGCAGTTGTCCTTAGGGCGAGGGGCCTCAAGAGCCTAGACGGCCTCGGCCGGAAACCCCGCTCTTGTGACTACGAGGCCTCTGCCCGCTATGCTTTCCGATCCGTGTACGGGGCCGGTCTTTTGACCTCCACCCCATCCCCCGAATCACATCAAATCTTCAACAACAGAGGACCCCTGTGGCCAACATTAAGAGCCAGATCAAGCGAAACCGTCAGAGCGAGAAGGCCCGCCTTCGTAACAAGGCTGTGCGTTCCGAACTGAAGACACGCACGAAGCGTGCGCTTGCCGCCGCCGACGAAGGCAGCGCCGATATCGCCGAGCAGGCCCGTCTTGCGATCCAACGCATCGACACAGCCGCTTCCAAGGGTGTCATCCACAAGAATCAGGCAGCACGCCGTAAGAGTCGGCTCATGGCTCGAATCAACGCCGCTTCCAAGTAACCGAAGCGCCGAGTGGCAGAAGAACGATCACGAACCGGAGCCTTGCTCCGGTTCTTTTCGTTTTGCCGGTCATGAATGCCTACTAACTAAATCAACGTCGACTACGACCTGAAGCAGAACGGTTTCGACCGGCGAGGCGAGCGACCAAGACTTCGATGACAAGTTCGGAGGGCCAGGCCTTCGCCCCATGGAGATCAAGATCGGCTTGTGCCAACAACGAGGCGAACTCAGACAAGCGATCGCTACCGAGTCGCCGAGCCCCAACAAGGGCTTTCTTTGCGGGGAACGTGCTGCCTTTGATTCCGAGAACCTCAGCCGCTTCCTTATCGCCGCGAATATCCGGATCATCGAGCCGAATCATTCGGAGATAGTGGTTTGTCAGAGTCGCGAGGATTTGAAGCGGATGACGACTTCCACCGATCATCATTCGGTTCAGCACATCGAGCGAGCCGCTGACATCGCCACCATCGATCGCGTCAGTTAGATCCCAAGGCGCGACATCGCCAGACATCCCAAGGTACGGCTCAATGTCTGGTGCGGAGACTTTGGTGCCCGCTCCGTAGACCGACTCGAGCATTTCGAGCAGAGCCGGTAAGCGGCCAACGTCGCTTCCTAGATGATCGACAAGTGTTCGCCTGGCCGCAGGATCGAATTTGAGGCTCGAGTCAGAGATGCGCTCGTCGAGCCAACCGCTCTGCGCCTTGCCTGTGCCTGGTGAGGAGTCAACAACGACTCCCCCGGCGCTCGTAATCGCCTCGAGAAGTGTCTTTGGGACGGCCGGAGTTTTGGCCTGCTTGTTTGGTCTGGGATCTTTCTCCCACACCAGCACAAGCGATGTGGTCTCAAGCGGATCGCTCAGATAATGAACAAGAGGAGCGCATGCATCTTTCGTCGAGAACACTGCAGCATTTCGCACAAGAACGATGCGCCTGTCGCCAAAGAATGGGAACGTCTGCGAAGCGTCAACCACCGGACCGATCGTGTAACCGCCGTCTTCAAGCGCATGGTCAGTGACCGACAGTTCAGCAAGGAGAAGTGTTCGATCATCGTCGCCAAGAAGTTGGGTAATAAGAGCCGACACTTCGTCGCCGAGAATGACGTCGTCACTGCCTTTCACCAAGAACACTGGCGACGAGAGATTTACGTTCATGCAACTTCCAAAATGGCTGCCATCGAATCGGCAACACGTCGCCCATTGCGCACGTCGTGCGACCGAAGGATGCGGCAACCGAGTGCAATCCCCAGTGAGTGGGCAGCCATGGTCCCATCTCCCGCCGAACCTCGCTCCACATCAAGCAATGTCCAGAGAAAGCGCTTATTCGAAGCGGAAAGAAAAACTGGATAACCAAGCGATGTCAACGCGTCTGACGATCGAAGGAGAATTTTCGATTGAAGTTCTGATTTTCCAAGGTCGAGCCCGGCGTCGACCATGATCCGCTCGCGTGGGATTCCCGCCGTCCGAGCTCGTGCAGCACGATCTGCGAGGAACTCGCAGACGGAAAGCACCACATCTTCGTACTGAGGATCAGGGTCGGGGACACGAGGCGCCAACCGAATATGTGTAGCGACCACCGAGGCTCCAGCGGCGGAGCAAACGTCGAGATACTCAGGATCGGCGAAACCGCTGATGTCGTTGCCGATACACGCGCCAGCCTCGAAACAAGACTTGGCTACCGAAGCCCGCCATGTATCGACCGAAAGCGGGAGGTCGAACCTCGAACGCAACGCCTCGATAGCTGGGACCACGCGATCAAGTTCCTCTTGCTCGCTGACCTCGTCGCCGGGACCAGCCTTCACTCCGCCTACGTCGAGGAAATCAGCGCCATCTGCAACCAACTGCTCTGCTTTGCGAAGGAAATCCTCAAACCCGAAGTAGGAACCTTGGTCGTAGAACGAATCGGGTGTTCGATTAAGAATTCCCATGACTACGGCGCGATAAGTGATGTCGAAACGGGTAGTGCCGAGGTCCAAGAACACGCCGTGACCCTAACCGGCGGAGGGCCTTTGACGATGTTCCAACAGATGAGAAATTGGCCGATGTCGCCAGCATGCTGCAATGACTCCGCCAGCGAACAGCACGACGACCGATATGAGGTTGAGCCTCGGTAGCGGCAAGACGGCACACCATTTGGCGACACTCAGAATCCACCACAAACCCGCCATCACCGGCGCTAGCAATAACGCTGCTGTTCCACCGCCCACGACTCCCGCAATCAAGCCCACTGAACTCCCCCACATCATCACGAATCCAGCGATCGGCTCGGCAAGAACGTTCGCGGGCAGCGAGGCCAAAGGCATCGGTCCGAAGGTGGGAATGATGAGCGGAGCAACCGCGATCTGTGCGGCCACGGTCACCGCAAAGACTTGGCGGAACCACACGGGACCTCTCAGCCACTTCATGATTGGTTGACTGAAGCACGCGATGCCCGCCGTTGCTGCAATCGAGAGTCGGAATCCGAAAGACTCGACCAGGAGGGGATCGATGAGAACAAGCAACGCAACTGCGGCAGCGAGCCTCTTTCGCGCGTCGATCGGCCGTCCGCGGCCAACGCCAATGATCGCGATCATTGCCATGGCTGTGGCTCGTAAAATTGAAGGTTCGAAGCGCGTCACTGCCGCGAACAATAGGAGGATCAGGATCATGAAAGTGGTCCGAGCACGTCGCGGAAGGCGCGACACGAATGGTGTTGCGACAGCGACGAGAAACACGACATTTTCGCCGGACACGACAAGCAGGTGGGCCAGTCCAGAGTCGTCGAAGGCCTGAGCGATCGTCGGATCGCTTCCGCGGTCATCGCCGATAACGAAACCGTTGTAGATCGGCCGCTGTCGAACAGGCAGAGATTCCGATCCGCGAAGAACCAGGTTTCGCACCGCATCGACCGGAACCCACCACGGCGATCGAACTGACTGATGGTCCAATCTTGTGGCAGTGAGACTCATTCGTACGTGTCGGCTCGCAAGGCGGCCCGCATGCGCTGGGGCCCGGAGCATCCCGCTCACCGTGAACGCAGAGCCTGCAGTTGAACGCCTAAGTTCAGCAGCGACCGACGATGATGCAGTCAATTGAACCCGACCGATGTCCGAATCGGCGATCACAATGACTCGTCCCGGGAATGTTTGAGGATCGCCCAGAAGGGTGACCGATCCCGTCCACGACTGTGGCGGGATCGGCGAAAGTCCTGCGTGGGCGTTGAATGAAAAGATCGCCGACGCGAACAACCCCGCAAGGAATAGCAGCCCCGGTCGACGACTCGCCAAGCTAAGAGCCAGAAGGAGAGCGCCAACCCACATTGGCAAGGCAATCGGAAGGAATGCCCCAGCCCAACAGGCACAAGCGAATGTCGTGCCGACGTGAGATCGGAGTTTTCGCCGCATCTGAATCAGGCGGTGTGGATTTCTCAAGAGCCCCTGAGTAGGGCGTGCATCACCGGACAACGACACTGCTGCGGATCGCATCGAGTTTCGATGGACCAATTCCTTTGACGTTCAACAAATCATCCACGGAACGAAATCGACCCGCAGCTTTACGAGTGTCAATAATCGCCTTTGCAGTCGCCGGGCCGATACCGGGCAGTTCCTTGAGTTGCTCAGCGGTTGCGGAGTTCAGGTCCAGCGGCGCTGTCGACAGCAGGCTCCCCCGGGCTCCGGCGCCTTGTTGTGCAGGCCCAACAACGACGCCATCGAGCGATTCGCCCCTCCGCGGAAACCACACCCGCTCGCCATCAACCAACAGAGCAGCGAGGTTGAGGCGACTCATATCGATATCTTCTGCTGGGCCACCGGCCCGCTCAAGCGCATCAACAACTCTCGAGCCGAGAGTGAAGCGATAGACCCCAGGCGATCGAACTGCACCTCCGACATCAACAACCACTGAGGGACCAGTCGTTGTCGTTGTGCTTCCCACTTCGATTTGGGAACTGAACGCCGAGGGACTGCCGAGTGCCGACTGTGTCGAAGACGCGGAGTACCTCACGAAGACAACAGCGCCGACGAGCGCGACGAAGAGAACAGCGGCGACCACCAGAACCAGCCGCTGCATTGATGCAGACACCCAGCGAGCGAAGCCGATTGCGGTTACGCGCAAATCTCCCAGCCGACGTGGCCGCTCACCTTCGCCGCCGCCACTACGGAGACGATCAAGCGCTCGGCGTGCTTGCTCATCTTCAACACCTTCGCTGGCGCTAACGCCTCTCCAGTGAGTCTGATTGGTCATGTGCTCTCCTCCACAGTCCGCACGCCGATGGCGCAGAGACCACGATCAGTGGAGGGAGCAGATGGAACTTATCGGCATTGGCGAATTCCGAATAGAGCGATACGAACTAGTTAGGATTCAAAACAACGTGTTCGTGAGCTTCTTTCGCCATGCGCTCGTACGAGGATCAGTAGGGCCAAGCAGCTCAAGAAGATCAATGAACTCTTGACGAGCCTTGTCATCGGTCTTAACTTCGGCCAGGAGCACGGAAAGTCGACTCTCAATCTGCTCCTCAGATGCCATGCCCGTTCCGCTTCGGACATAGGCAGCAATGCGCCGAGTTTCGGCAGTCTCTGGGATTTTCGAAAGAAGTTCGAGCGCCTCGCCACCACGATCGTCGCCCGCGAGGAGCTCGGCAAGATCCACGATCACATCGGCGTTGTCGGGTTCGAGTTCAAGTGCTTTTCGGAGAGAGACCTCGTCGCCTTGCTCGCGAAGAAGTTCAGTTTCGGTGGGTTCACCCGCCGAGAGTAGTCCGTTCACGAACTCTTGGATTTTTGCTTCCGGTTGCGCTCCGACAAATGAGTCGACGATCGTGCCACCAGCAAAAGCGAAAACCGCCGGGATGCTCTGTACTTGGAAGGCCTGTTGGGAAAGTGGGTTCTCGTCCACATTGATCTTGGCGAGAACCACTTGACCGCCTGTGGCGTCGACGGCAGCCTCAATCATTGGACCGAGGGTCTTGCATGGTCCACACCACGGGGCCCAGAGGTCGACAACCACAGGGGTCGTGAGAGACCTATTAACGACCTCGGCTTCGAGGGTTGCGTCTGTTACGTCGATGATCACAATCCAGAGGATACGGCGCCCAGCCAAGAAGCGGAGCAAGAAGAGACACCGATAGCGTGTCGGGATCCTGACTACGGAGTTGACGTGACACCAACAAGCGACGTCGCTGGTATCGATGCCAAAAATCTCACTGCATGGATGCTGGAGCGAGTACCTGATCTCGCCGAACCGCTCCGGTTCGAACCGATCGCCGGCGGACTCTCAAACCTCACTTACACCGTCACTGATTCAAACGGTCGGCGCTGGGTTCTTCGCCGTCCTCCCCTCGGTCACGTCCTCGCTACTGCACATGACATGGGTCGAGAGTTTCGAATTATCAGCGCACTGAGTTCCACAAATGTTCCTGTCGCTCCCGTCGTCGGCTTTTGCGATGATGAATCCGTGAACGGCGCCCCGTTCTACGTAATGGAATTTGTCGACGGGATCATCGCTCGCAACGCGACCACAGGTTCAGAACTAGAAGTTGCCGCAAGAACGAATGCGGGGCACTCACTCATCAATGTCCTCCTTAAAATCCATGCGGTCGATGTCGATGCGATTGGTCTGGGCGATCTCGGCCGCAAAGAGTCCTACGTCGAGCGGCAACTGTCTCGTTGGCAGCGTCAGTGGGAAGCAACGAAAGACGATGCAATCGAAGAGATGACCGAACTCCACCTGCGTCTTTCGAGTTCGATTCCGCCACAGGGCCCAGCCACAATCGTCCACGGCGATTACCGGCTCGATAATTGCATCGTCGACGAAAGCGGCTCGGTCATCGCCGTACTCGACTGGGAGCTGTGCACACTTGGTGACCCTCTCGCCGACCTCGGATTCATGTTCGTTTACTGGGCCGAAGCGAACGACAGTTTTGCGATCATCGATGAAGCAGCCACGGCGCTCGAGGGCTTTCCCACTCGAACCGAACTATTGGCGTTCTACCAACAGCACTCAGATCGAGATCTCAGTCAGATCGGCTATTACGTCGCCCTCGGCTACTGGAAACTGGCCTGTATTTTGCAAGGTGTTCTGGTTCGCTACCGTTCAGGGGCCATGGGCGACCAAACCACCGATGCCGATTCAGGAACGAGCCCAGTGCAGCGTCTTGCTGTTGCGGGACTAGAGGCGCTTGCCGGACAGATTGGCGGCAGCAATGTCTGATCTCTACGAACTCCTCGAAAGTCCAGAACTGGATTCGCCAACACTCCTACTCGGACTCGATGGTTGGATCGATGCAGGCCTGGCTGCAACGAATGCGTTCGGCACCGTTCTGGAAGATCTTGAAACTGTCACCGTTGCTCGCTTCAATGCCGATGCACTGATCGACCATCGTTCGCGTCGCCCCACAATGCACCTTCTTGATGGCGTGAACACCGGTCTCACCTGGCCGAAGATCGAATTGCAAGCCGGATTCGATGCCGATGGAGCATCAGTGCTGTTTTTAGTTGGAGCAGAACCCGACCATCGATGGATGGCCTTCTCTGAAGCGGTCGTTGATCTCGCTCATCAATTTGGAACCGAGGCCGTCTTCGGTCTTGGCGCATACCCCGCCCCAGTTCCGCACACCCGTCCGACTCAACTCGTGACGACCGCAACCGACGGTGAAATGGCGCAACGCGTCGGCTCTGTTCCAGGTCGAATCGATGTGCCCGCCGGTATCAACGCATCAATCGAATTTGCTTGCGCGGCCGCCGGACTTCAAGCCACCGGATTGTGGGCTCAGATCCCTCACTACGCAGCAGGGATGCCCTATCCCGCTGGTGCACTCGCATTAGTAGAAGGCCTCCGCTCAATAGCCGGACTGAATTTCAGCCTTGGTTCCCTTGTCGAAGACGCACGGACTTTGCGAGAACGCCTCGACGAACTCGTTGCCAACAGCGCGGAGCACATCGAGATGGTTCGCCAACTCGAGGCTCAGGCCGACACCCAAGTGGTCATCGAAGATCCTTTGCCGATGGGCGACGACCTAATGGCTGAGCTCGAGCAGTTCCTTCGCGATCAGGAATAAAACCGGCGCCGACTCCGCTAACTAACGACAGTATTGACGAGGTTCGGTGGCTTGCAGATCACTTTGCGCGGTGGCACTCCCCCGAGGTGGGCTTGAACCTTTTCGCTCGCCAGGGCGATTGCCTCCGCACCGACAGCATCGGTTTCAGAAGGAACTTCGATTCGGTCTCGAACTTTGCCGTTCACTTGGACGACCAGGGTTACGAATTCAACGGCGAGCATCGACTCGTCCGGCAGGGGCCATGACAAACGGTGTATGTCATCTCCGTGACGAATCTCCTGCAGTTCGGCGGTGATGTGAGGAGCCATTGGCGCCATCAGCAGCAACAGCGTGTCGATGGCAGCGTCGAGAGTTGCCTTACAGGGCCCTCCGTCAGATTGCACATAGCGATACAACTCGTTCGTGAATTCCATGAACGCTGCAACCGTGGTGTTGTACGCCCACCGTTCGTAGTCGTCGGTGACCTTCACGATCAGTCGATTGGTACGCCGCTCTAGTTCGGTATCTCTTTCATTTGGAGCGCGATCAACAGGAGTTATACCTGCCTCTCCAAGTGCAAGTCGCCACACTCGATGAAGGAAGCGCGAACATCCATCGATGCCCACACCCTCCCAATCGACATCATCTTGTGGTGGACCAACAAAGAGATGGGCCAGACGCAGTGCATCGGCTCCGTCGGTGTCGAGAATTTCCTCGGGCGCAACGAGGTTGCCCTTTGATTTCGACATTTTGTCGCCATCGAGCCGAATCATGCCCTGGGTAAATAGCCGAGTGAACGGCTCGCGCAAGTTTGCCGGAGCAACGCCGAGATCGGAAAGCGCTTTTGTAAAGAAGCGCGCATACATCAGATGCAAGATCGCGTGTTCGACGCCGCCGATGTATTGATCGACTGGCATCCACGCGTTGACTGCTTCAGTTGAAAACGGTTCTTCGGTATTCCATGGATCACAAAAGCGCAGGTAGTACCAGGACGAATCGACGAAGGTATCCATCGTGTCGGTTTCTCGGTGTGCTGGCTTCCCGCACTTCGGACACGAGGTTTCGAAGAAGCCTTTGTGCAAACCAAGCGGCGATTCACCGGTCGGGAGGAACTCGACATCATCGGGAGCGAGAACCGGAAGGTCGGCTTCGGGAACCGGAACCATTCCGCAGGCGTCACAGTCAATAATCGGAATCGGGCAACCCCAAAAACGCTGTCGGCTGACGAGCCAGTCACGCAACCGGAAATTAATTGTGCCTTTTCCAATTCCTTCGTTTTCTAGGAACGCTATGGCTGCGGCAATCGATTCCGATTTGCCCATGCCATCGAGAAAACCACTATTTATGTGGACACCATCGCCGGTGAATGCCTCACCATCGAAATCAGACGGAGGTTGAATCGTGCGCACGATGGGAAGGTCATGGGCTTTGGCGAAATCCCAATCGCGTTGGTCTTCCGCCGGTACGGCCATGATTGCGCCAGTGCCGTACCCCATGAGCACATAATCGGCGAGATACAACGGAACGGGATTTTTCGTGAATGGGTTGAGCACATAGGAACCGGTAAAGACTCCGCGCTTGTCCAGCGAACCCTCCGAGGACATGCGCTCGACATCGCTGGCTTTCCGAGCTGTCGCTACGAACGCAGATACATCAGCACGACGGTCGTCCGTGACAACGATGTCGACAAGTGGGTGCTCGGGGGCCATTACCGCGTAGGTCATGCCAAAACTAGTATCGGGCCGTGTGGTGAACACCTTGATGGACGTTCCGTCAGAGCGTGGCTCGCCTGATTCATCGACCACGGCCATTGAGAACTCGGCGCCTTCCGATCGGCCGATCCAGTTGCGCTGCATGATCTTGACTCGTTCGGGCCAATCGAGACCGTCGAGGTCATCAAGGAGTTGCTGTGCATAATCGGTGATCTTCAAGAACCATTGTTCGAGATCGCGCTTCTGAACGATGTCACCAGAACGATCGCACGTGCCGTCGGCACTTACTTGTTCATTCGCTAGAACGGTTTGACAGCCTGGACACCAATTGACCGGAGCGTTTCGGCGGTAGGCCAATCCGGCCTCAAGAAACTTGAGGAATATCCACTGTGTCCACTTTTGATATTCGGCCGAATGGCTCGTGACTTGACGACGCCAGTCATACACCGCGCCGATTCGAAGGATCGAACTGCGAAGCATTTCGATGCGTTCATCGGTGAATTCACGAGGATGGCGCCCAGTTTTTATCGCCGCGTTTTCAGCAGGGAGCCCGAAACTGTCGAATCCCATAGGAGAAAGAACGGCATAACCATTCATCGTGCGGTAGCGAACGATGAGATCGCCGAATGTGTAGTTACGCACGTGACCCATATGAGCGGCGCCGCTCGGATAGGGATACATGCAGAGCGTGTACCAGTGCGGCCGCGGATCATCATTCTCCACGTTGTAGAAGCCATCGGCTGCCCAACGCTCTTGCCACTTTGCCTCGAGGATGGGTGGTTCGTAGCCGTCAACCATGAAGGCGGATGGTAGGCGACGAACTACCCGATTCCTTTCAAATCACTCAACGGTGACATGCGAAGCATTTATTCAGGGCACCACTGTTCCGATTTTGCTGCCCTCCGCGCTGCCGGTACAGTTCGGACTCCTTACGGGGCTATAGCTCAGTTGGTAGAGCGCTTCCATGGCATGGAAGAGGTCAGGGGTTCAATTCCCCTTAGCTCCACTCAAGCACCGGCACATCGCGCCACAGGCGCTCAAGATCGTAAAACTCTCG
>Ga0114970_10002228_pt1 | contig 14560 bp, 10 predicted proteins | sample M_140205_XF_Meta_FD_87030 | JGI IMG/M metagenome (GOLD analysis project Ga0114970, IMG submission 87030) | Freshwater microbial communities from Lake Montjoie, Canada to study carbon cycling - M_140205_XF_MetaG | ecosystem: Environmental > Aquatic > Freshwater > Lake | place: Lake Montjoie... | reverse complement strand
CTTCAAAAAAAAATAAGAATAAAAAAATGGATAAAAAAAACCTCGAAAGATTTTTCTCCCGAGGTTTATTTTTAATGTAATTTTGAAATCTAATCCGTGTCAACTTTTTTCAGGACTAGACAAATGATGCAAAAAAAGTTGTTGACCTAATTCAACAAAATCACCCCCCCCCCCCAAATAACCGTCCCCAAAAACCCTTCTTCTTCACCTTTTTCCCAGTAAGCTTTTGCCCTTTTATGGGCTTAGCCATTTTCTTGCCCACAGGCGAGCGGCGCAGAGCAGTAATATTACCTTGTTCAGCCTCTACTTCTTTGCGGAATTGGTAGTCGCAACTTTCAACGTCCAAGCATTCAAAAAGGTTGGTTTTGGTATTGAGTTTATATTTGTTTTGGCCAATAGTGAGCAAGCCATCCTGTGCTTTGCTAAGTATGTCATTAATATCATCACTGATTGTATATACACTGCCACCTGTGCGGTAGGCCAGGTTTATATATTCTGCATTAATGCCCCATTCGCAACCAGTAAGTATTACACGCACGGGGTGTTTTATTTTTGATAATAATTCATAATCGCGTATTGGGGTATTGTCGGCCACCAATATCAACTCATCAAAACCTTCAAAATGTTTCTCGGCTTCTATTAATGCTTCGCAGTCGTTTTCATCAAGTGTTTCACCACCGTACCCTGCCCGCATTACGGTATATAACATGCGTGAGGCTTTCTCGGCTTTGGCGACTTCAATAAAGTATATTCCGCCAGTTGCACCGATCACTTTATCCTTCTCTTGTTTTTTATCGCCATCGTTAAAATAGCAAAGATATTTAATGCCACTAGTGCCCGCATTTTTGAGATGCCATAGCAATACCTGTGGTGAATATTGATACATGCTGCCTGTCATGTCCATTACTACCAATGAGTTTTTCCAACTGGGGTGTTCGGCTAGTGTGCGCCACACAAATGAATCTTGCAAGCCCCCCACTTCTACTAAATATCTGTCGACACGCTGCACGGGGGTCATACCCGCATCGGGTTTCGGCACTTGCTTGGCTTTTCGCTTGGCATAGCGAATAATAAACCCATGAAACATAGCCTTGGCTTCATCCTGTGATTCGCAACTAGTTTGTAATATAATATTGAACTTAATATTTACATCATTCAAGGTTGAATCGTACGTGAATAATTCTTTGAGCCTTTTAACCAACAGCTCATGGTAATCGGTGAGCCAGAATTCTCTGTCTTTTGGATATTTGGTATATACCACATCGATAGTGTGTGCTTGGTATTCTTCCTTTAACATCAACCAGTCTTTCACATTTTTTATTTTGTACTGGGCATATCCATTCTCAAGCACGACCATATCTTTCAGGTTTCTGGTATATACTTTCTTGGTTTCCGAAACTTTAAAAATAGCTTCAAGCTCCGAAGTATATAAGCTAGGTTTCTCCAACATGCGTGCTGAAAATCTAAGTGTGGCAGTTTGGGCTTTCGCAACAAGGCAAAGAGTAACCAAAGTAAATAAAGTACAAAGTTTTTTTATTCCCATTTATAGGCTGCAAATTTAACTAACCTCAATAGGTATATAATGCATGGGAATTAAAAATATTGTGTACAATGTGGATATATGCGATGCACGATATACGGTGTGGCTATCGCCTGATTTTTTTTCAGATTGTTATACTGAGCGAAGTCGAAGCATGCAACCCTTTTCTATTGTTATGGGTCTTTGCTATTGTTCAGTATATTTGCAATCTTATTTCATGATTAAATTTAATCGCCTTGCGGCATTTATTATAATAACTTTTGTGTTTTTGCTAATGCCAATTTTTTGGGGCGGGTGCAAGAAAGACAAAGTTTTGTCGAGTAATTTCTCACTTAGTTTTTCTGCCGATACTTTAATGTTCGATACCGTATTTACTAAAATGGGGAACGGCAATCCGCCTTCTATGTATCAATATTTGGTAGTATATAATAATGAGAACCATTCAATAAATACAAGGGTAAGACTAGCAGGTGGGGGCATCTCCCCATTTCGCATGAATGTGGATGGGCGAAGCGGGCCCGTGGTAGATAACGTAGTAATAAGGGCCAAAGACAGTTTGTTTATTTTTGTAGAAGCATTCCCCGATCAAACCAATCAGAACAACCCACTCGTTATCACAGATTCAATCTTATTTGACAATACCAACGATTTGAAAAATGTAAAACTAGTTTGCTGGGGGCAGGATGCACATTATTTAAATGATTCAGTACTTACGGGTACTGTAAAATGGGATGACAATTTGAAACCCTATGTAATATATAATTCTGTGTTGGTCGATCCCACTTGTAATTTAACTATTGGCAGAGGGGTGCATGTATATTCACATAACAATTCAAAAATATATGTACAGGGAACACTTAAAGTGCAGGGCGATACCGATGCCAAGGTGGTGTTTGAAGGCGACCGTTTGCAATATAGTTATCGCAATGAATCCAACCAGTGGCGTGGCATCAGGTTTATGGTAGGAAGTACAGGGAATATTATAAAGAATGCCATCATAAGGAACGCAACAATAGGAGTGGAGATAGACTCGATACCCATTACCGGTAAGTATAATGTGATATTGGATGGGGTTGAAATTAGGAACCATTCTGTTGCAGGTATTTATTCTTTTATGGGTGGTGTGCAAGCAACCAATTGCTTAGTGGCCAATTGCGGTCAATACACTATGGCAGGCCTTGCAGGCGGAACCTACGATTTTTATAATTGTACATTTGCAAGTTATAATACAATGTTTACAAGGAAGAATGAACAATTCGGTATTAGCAATAAAGCGGTGGAAGCTGGAGGTATAAGTTATAAAGCCCCGCTAAGTTTCGATATTCAAAATTGTGTGATATACGGAGACCAAGATGATGAAGTAGTTTTTGTATTGGAAACACCAGCCACATCAGGCGCAATAGATAATTGTTTGATAAAAGCTAAGGATGCGGCACTCGTTAGTTCTTTAAGTGGGCATGGCAATATTTTAGATAAAGGTCCCGGGTTTGTAGATAATGTGAATTATAAGTTCGCCATTACCAAAGAATCTCCTTGCATTGAAGCTGGGAACAACAAGCATCCTGTTACCTATGATATTGATGGCAAGCACCGCATTAATTTGCCCGATATAGGTTGCTACGAATTTTATTAATGACTGATTAAAAATATATAATGAATAAAAACATGTCGAACCATAAAAAACATCCGCACGAAAGTATAACAGTAATGAACGAACTTGTGTTGCCCAACGATACAAACATACTAAACAACTTAATGGGTGGCCGCTTGTTGCATTGGATGGATATATGTGCCGCCATAGCAGCCCGCAAGCACTGCAACCGCAGTGTGGTAACCGCGTCTGTCGATTCAGTTTCATTTAAAGAACCCATTAGGTTGGGCGATGTAGTGACTATTACAGCCAAGGTAACCCGCTCATTCAAATCATCGATGGAGATACATTTAGATGTATTTGCTGATAATATACAAACCGGAGAAAACCGCCGATCGAATGAAGCGTATTATACTTTTGTAGCTGTGGATGGTTATGGAAGCCCTATTAATGTGCCCGAACTAGAACCGCAAACCGAAGAAGAAACTAAAAAGTTTGAAGGTGCCCTTCGACGCAGGCAATTGAGACTGATATTGAGTGGTAAAATGAAGCCAGAAGATGCTACTGAATTACGCAGTTTGTTTATTACAGATGAATTAACAAAAAAACATTTTTATTCATCCCGATATTTCTTTAAATTTGACAAAAAATTTTAAAAACACGTAAATGAAATCTTCGATTCACGAAAATAATATAAAAACAATTAAATTTATGAGTAAAAATAATTTTACAAAACTCTTAACAGCTATTCTACTTTTTGTTGTCGGGGCAATTAATTATCAGGCTAAAGGCCAGTGTGCAACCCCTACTACCAGCTATAAATGCTGCGGAATCGGCATAGTGAGAGTAGAAGTGTATGGTCAGTTTCAAAAAACGACAAAATATAATCAAGGCGATACCTACTTTGATTATTTCAACAGTACAAGTACTTGCTTAAATTTGGGCGATACTGTATACATGGCTGCTGAAGTAGGCACTTACAGCTACCAGCAGGCTTTTATGTATATAGACTGGAATAGAAATGATACTTTTGAAAGTGCCGAATTATTGCTAAATAATTCAAACCTAACTGCTGGCGACAGTCTTTATGGGTCATTTATAGTTCCTTTGGGAATAGCTCCTGGAGCCTATCGAATGCGTATAGGTTCTGATTGGGGAGGAATGGCTGTTACCAATAATCCTTGCCTAAGCAACTATGGCGATTTCTGGGATTTTCAAATCGATATCAATGCCGATACCAATTATAATGTAGCAGCAGTTTCATTAGGTGGTCCTTCAAGCCTTACCATTGGCCAGTATGATACGCTTAGCCTTACTATATCAAATCACAGTGATAGTTCTTTGGATAGTGTGCGAGTGTATTATTCTTTTAATGGGAATACATATACTGAAGATGTGACAGGGATGAATCTGATATCATGTGGTCAATATACACATAAATTTTCTCAAACAATATCACCTTCTACAAGTGGTATGTATACCATTCAAGCTTGGGTTAAATATCCCAATGGAAATAATCCTGATGCAAATCCCAAAGACGATACTACCAGTGTAATATTATGCACGGGAATACAAGGTACATTTACCGTAGATCCAGCAAGTTCCTCTTCCTATACCAACTATCATAAACTAAGCGAAGTGGCACAATTGATGAAAAATTGTTTCATCAGCGGCCCTGTTATAATAAAAATAAAAGCAGGAACTTATTCTGATAGTGCCTATTTTTCAAATGTAAATGGCCTAAGCAGTACCAACACTATTACCATAGATGGAGGAAGTGCGGATTCGACTATTATATCTACCAGTAGTAATATAGTTCTTGGGTTTGAAGATGCATCATATATCACAGTTAAAAATCTAACAATAAACCAGTCAAGCACTGGTACGGTCACAAAAGTTGCCTTGTGTTTTTCAGGCGATATAACCGAGATTCATGTAGATAGTTGTATTATAAAATCATACATAAGCAATAATAACTATTATACTTATAATATAGCTTTTACTGATGTTTTCAAAGGTGGGCAGCAATATACGCTCACCAATAGCTCCATCACCAACTCTAAGTTAATAGGAGGTTATATGGGTGTGTATTTATATGGGAACAGTACCAATAATAATAGGGGATATAATGTGACCATACAAAATTGCAATATTTCAGATCAGACCAGTATGTCATTGTATATATTTTATACCGATTCTTTAAATATCTATAATAATTATATTTATAATACCAAAACCAATTTACAAACTTATGGAATATATACATATGAAACAGCTGAATCGAAAATTATTGGAAATAAAATAAATTGTAATTATATGGGTATACTTGCCTATGTTACAAATAATGTTTTAATACAAAATAATTTTATTTGGGGAACAAACCCCTATAGTATGTATGTTGCCAATTCGGGAAACACTCCAGCCAATGTAATGATTTATCATAATACTATTCGCAATTACGCACCTAGCGGAAATACAGGCCGAACAGGTTTATATTTATACGATATTTCTGCCAATCTGCGAAATAATATAATAAGTGTGCAGCAAACTAGTAATCAGTGTTTATATATAGACAAAGCAAGCACACTTAATCTCTCTGAATATAATAATTTTCATGGTGATGCAGGTGCTGATATGATGAGTATAGGTGGCGTAATTTTTAGTGCCATAAAAGATGTGCAGGGACTAAATGGTGTAAACAATAATGTGTTTAACCAACAGGCTTCATTTATTAGTAATAGTTCGCCTTATAATTTGCATTTAGTGGCCAATGTAGCGCCACTTCAAGCCGATACCCTAGCAGGTGTTACTGATGATATAGATGGCGATCAGCGCTGTATGATTGCACCTCAGTTAGGAGCAGACGAAAGCAAGTTTCAATATAGTACCCCATCTGCCGGTTTTAGTGTTCAAGATACTGTTTATATTAGCAGTCCATTTACTGCCAAAAATCTGGCGAAAAATACAGGAGAGTATTACAATTGGTATATTGATGGCAGTTTGGTAACGGGGCTTTTAACCAAAAACTTAATCAGCAGTGGAATATCAAGCACCGGCAGCCATACTATCAAATTGGAGGTAACAAATTGTAAGGGCACTCACGATACAACAATTACTATTACAGTTGTTACACCAACCCAAGCGCCAGTAATTAGCTTTTATGCAAGTGACACTATTATAGATGCAGGTCAAACTATTAGCTTTAATAATTACACTACTTTAGGTCCACAAACATTTAATTGGACCATTACACCAGGCACTTATGGTAACGATTGGGTATTTCAAAATGGTACCGATACCAATAGCTATCAACCCATAGTCACCTTCATTACCCCTGGACGTTATAATATTTGCCTAACTGCCGATAACTCAGCAGGCAGTAGTCAACTTTGCAAAACAATATATATAAAAGTATTGCTAAATCTTAACCTGGATGGGTCTACCACCTTTACCAATGAATCTGAAGGACGTTTGTTTGATGATGGTGGAAAATACGGTTACCATGGTTATAATAAAAAGTATGATTTATTGATTTCGCCCTGTGCTAAAGATGTAACAATAGAATTTGACCCTAAAAAATTTGATTTAGGTTATCAAGCTTGGATTGGTATTTGGGATGGAACCGATAGTATAACCGGTAAACCGCTTCATACCAATTATGGGTTTTCTACAAGTCCAAATTTGAATAAACCACCAGCTAAAATTACCGCTAAAAGTGGCAGTATGTATATATATATTTATAGTTCTTGGTCCACAGGAGCTGGCTTTGAAGCAAAGTGGTATTCAACCCCAGGAACTTTCCCCAAACCTAGTGCTGCGTTTACCACACCCGATTCGGTATATATAGGTTCTACTATGAATATTAAAGCTACCTATTGGGACAAAACATATTCTTATAGTTGGGACTATGATAATGATGGGGTAGAAGATGCTACGGGATGGAAAAATCCTTATACATTTAACAATGCAGGAACCCAAGTTTGCCAGTTGACAGTGAAAAGCTGTGGAGGGGCTGACACTGTTGATAGAACAATATTAGTGCTTAATCCAACGCAAGCACCCGTTGCCGATTTTGGAGCGGAGTATTCATATGTGCCCAATGGTTGTGTTGCGATTCAAAATACATCACCTACCAAACTAACCTTAAACAAAATAGTAACCTTAATCGATAAATCTCAGTACGGTGCCACAGGTTGGGATTGGGATATTCAACCCAGCAATAATGTGGTGTTCGAAAATGGGACAAGCCAATCCGATCAAAATCCAGATGTGTCATTTACCGACACAGGATATTATACGGTAAAACTAACTGCCACTAATGCTTATGGAAATAATGTTAAATCAGTTACAAATTTTATTCGTGTAAATGATGATTACTGTTATCCTACATGTTCTACTTTTACAGGTACAGAAGCTGGTGTCAGCATGTTTAATGTGGGAGATATATATAATGTTTCAGACATTGGTACTTCTGATTATTGGGATTATACAACAGCAAGTACCACCTGTTTGGTATTGGGGGGAAAATATAAATTTAATGCAGCACGTCTTACAAATAACACCAAAGCAACATGTGCTATCTGGATCGATTATAATATCGACGGTATATTCCAAAGCGGGGAACGTGTATTTTTTAGTTCATTAACATCAAATAAAACTTGGGCTAATAGCTTTACGATACCTACCAAAACCAGTGGGAAATCGACAACAGGATTTACCAAATTACGTATCTCCGTTACTGATGGAGTTAGCATGGCGGCCTGCGGCACCACTAAGTATGGCGGGGAATACGAAGATTATGGAGTATTCTTGGTTGATGATTATGAAGGACCTGTAATTACCTTAATTGGTGGCATGAATACAACTGTGGAACAAGGACGTACTTATAATGACAGTGGTTCTAAAGTTACCGATAATATAGACCTAAACTTAAAAGCCATAATAACAGGATTGCCACTCAATACCCAAACATTGGGAACATACGCACTTGTATTTAACGCTGCCGATAGCAGTGGAAACAAAGCTATTCCTGTATATAGAAATATAACAGTTACCGCAGATGTTACTGCACCTTATATTGCTCTGATAGGAAACAATCCTGACACTGCAGATGCAAATATTACTTATAATGATCCAGGTGTTGTGGCTTACGATTCTGTGGATGGAAATTTATCAGGTAGTGCAGTGAGAACCGGTAATGTGAATGTTGCTATTTTAGGTACTTATCAATATCAATACAAAGTTGCCGATAAAGCCGGAAATAAATCAGGTTCTATATCACGCGATTTGGTAGTAGCTGACCGTGTAAAGCCTGTTATCACACTTACAGCACCTAACCCCTATACCATGCATATTGGTGATGTGTTCTCAGAACCTGGATATAAAGTAACAGATAATTATTCTAAAAACTTATCCGTATCGGTTAACCCAAACAGCTTTACCGGCACCAAACCCGATACTGTATATATAACCTATAGTAGTACTGATAGTGCTGGTAATACAGGTGCCGCACAACGTATGGTAATTGTTACCGATAATGTTGCACCAATTATTAAACTTAAAGTAGCAGATACTATTTATTCTGAAGCAGGTTATGTATATACTGACCCAGGCTATACTGTAACTGATGATTATGATACTGGACTTGTGGCTACTGTAATTGGCAGTATTAATATTATGCAATTGGGCAAGCAATCACTCACCTATTTCGCTTCCGACCATTCAGGAAATTCTACTTCTAAAAATAGGATTGTGATAGTACAGAAAACTAAAAAACCAGTATTAACACTTAATGGCAAAGCTATTGATTCTGTAGTTCAGTTCCAAAGCTATACCGATCCAGGTGCAGCTATTACTGATAGTTTTTATTCATCGGCCACTCTGCAATCATTATTAACTATTACGGGTACTGTTAATACATCAGTTACGGGAACATATACCTTAACATATGGACTTACTGATCCGTCAAATATTAAAGCTAATGATGTTACAAGGTCAGTTGTGGTTTATAGTGGGAACTCAATTAAAGGAGCAACTGTGCAAGAGGCTTTGCGTTTATATCCCAATCCTGCAAATGATGTATTAAATTTAGTTTTTGCAAATACTACCACAGCCAAGCAGGTACTTATATATAATCAAGCAGGGCAATTGGTATATAGTATAAATGCACAAGCTGCAGCCCAATCTATTGTAATGCCCGTAAATGAGCTTGCTCATGGGTTGTATTATATAGCAGTAGTAACACCAGATGGACAGAGACAAATTGCAAAATTTGTGAAAGAATAATTCATTATTTCTATAATAGAAAGCCCTGAAACTAATTGTTTCGGGGTTTTTTTTGCTTAATATTTAAATGAAATTAATATTCTTATTTGCTGATGCAGAGTTTATTGAATATCAAATGTTCCTCTGTTCATGCTTTTGGTACGCTTTTTATAAAGTTAATAGAAACTAAAAACTACAATCATGAAGAAGATTATTAAAATTGGCATTTGTGTTATTATTATAGTATTCGTTTGGGCTTTCACTACCAAGCCACCAGAATCAGAACCATACACTGTAGGTGAGAGGCTCGAATACAGAGTGCATTACGGAATGGTTGACGCAGCCAAAATAACTATGAGTATTGATACGGGAATAAAAACCATAAACGGACAAAATACAATTAGAATTATTGGCGAAGGCCGCACATTGAGTGGATATGATTGGTTTTTTAAAGTTCGTGACCATTATGAAACGTTTATTGATACGCACACCAATTTACCAGTTAAGTATATTCGTAATGTGGAAGAAGGTACTTATAAAGATGTGGAGCACGCATCATTCGACCATAAAAATAATAAAATATATAGCAGTAAAGGAATATATAAATCAGATGGTCCTTCATTTCAAGATGTATTATCAGCAATATATTATTTGCGTGGGAAAAACATAAAGCAAATGAAGAAAGGCGATATAATAAAAGTGAAGTTTTATCTGGATAAAGCAATATATGAATCGGAAGTTACTATAGGTGGGCGAGAGGTGATAAAAACAGCTTTGGGGAAATTCAATACTATTATATTAAAACCCAATGTCGTCGTCGACCGAGTATTCCCTAATAAAGAAGCACTTACTATTTGGGCTACTGATGATGTCAATTTAATACCTTTACGCATTAAAACTGAATTGATGGTAGGTTCTATTAAAGCAGATATTACAAAAATTACGGGGAACAAAAATCCGCTTAGCAGCAAAATAAATTAGGAAATCAGTTACTCGATTTATATATAAAGTCAGGATGCGAAAGTGTCTTGGCTTTTTTTATTAGTAGTCGGTAAAAAGTAAACAGTAGTCAGTGCCATACGGCAGACAAGCGATAACAGACAAGCGATAACAGGTGCGATGGCTGTGCATTACTGACTGCTATCTACTGGCCACTATTTACTATATCTCCAATTCAATATTCGGGTCCCAAAAGACTTTTTCAAAGTTTTGAATTTGATTTTCTACAACAATTATTCCTTCGTTTTCTAAAGCCTTTTGCATGGCATTTTCACTTTCGAAATGGTGTTTTCCACTTAGCAGCCCGGCTTTATTTACAACCCTGTGTGCCGGAACATATTCATGTTCAAAGTGACTGTTATTCATAGCCCAGCCAACCATGCGGCTACTTTTTGCACTGCCCAAATATCGTGCAATTGCACCATATGAGGTAACCTTGCCCTTGGGAATTAAACTTGCTACTTTATATACTTGTTTAAAAAAATTGTCATCTTCATTTTTCATAAACTATTATATATATATTTACTGAATATTAAAGTTGATGGGTAACATATAACTCATTTTCACTTTCTTCTTTTCAATCATTGCGGGTGTCCATGATTTTCCCAATGATTGTACAACGCGTATGGCTTCCTTTTCAAATGCATTATTCGTACTATTTTGCACTTTAGCATCTATGGTATAACCTAGTGTATCTATTATGAAACTCACTTTTATAGAGGCAGTTTCACCTTTCTCAAATTCAGCAGTTGGGTATAATGTTTCATTTTCAAGCGCACTGTATAAATTACCCAATCCACCAATAAAATAGCACATTCGTGCATTGTTATCATTATTTTGAGGAGCTAAATATGGATATAATATTTTTTCTTTTTCTATATTATAATATATTAAGGAATCTGTGGTGTGGTTGTATGTTTGGATTAAATCTCCATTAATACTATAATATTCCCAAACACCGGTTTTGTGGTCATTCTTATAATATCCCCTTGCCATTAGTATGGCCGATTTGGAAAAGTGCTTCCAAAGACTATCTTTTTGGTTGTAATTATAATAGCCCTGTTCAATTAGTACTTTGTTTCTGTATTTAAAATAGTCCCCGTATTTTATATGTGGGTTCGATTTGAGAACCATTATTCTTTCTTTAATATTATTTGATTTGGTAGGTTTTATTATAATACGGTTTGTTTTTTGCCCAATGCAAATATTGATAGAAAACCCAAATACAATTAATATGTATAATATGCTTTTCATTATATAGTTTGCAATTCTAGCAGTCTTTAATCATATCAGGTCTACGCAAGTGGGTGCGCTCCATTGCTTGCTCGTGACGCCAGTTTTCAATCTCGGCATCATGACCACTTAACAATATTTTTGGCACCTCTAATCCACGCCAATTTGCAGGCCGAGTATATACTGGGGGCGATAATAATCCATCCTGAAAACTATCTTCCAGTGCTGATTGTTCATCGCCAATTACACCTGGTATTAATCTTACTATGGCATCAGTTATTATAGCAGCAGCAAGTTCGCCGCCGGTAATTACATAATCGCCAATTGAAATTTCTTTGGTGATATATGTTTGTCGGATGCGTTCGTCAATACCCTTATAATGCCCGCAAAGTATGAGTAAGTTTTTTTTAAGTGAAAAGTTGTTTGCAGTGTGTTGGTTAAATAAAACACCATCGGGAGCCATCAATATAATATCATCGTAGGTTCTTAGTGTTTTTAAATGCTCTATACATTTAGCTATAGGCTCGGCCATCATTACCATACCTGCACCGCCACCAAATTGGGTATCATCAGCTTGACGGTGTTTACCATCTGCATAATCACGAATATTGATGATATTAATTTCTACTAATTTTTTGTCCTTTGCACGTTTTATAATACTGTGGTTAAAGGGACTTTCAAGCAAGTCAGGCACCAATGATAATATATCGATATGCAAAGGCATTTTAATTATTTTTATAAAAATCGAGTAGCCCCTCAGGGATATGCAAATGTAAAATATTATTTGCATCATCAATACCTAAAAGTGTTTCTTCGTTCATGGGCAACAATACCTCCTTTCCGTCAATCATTACTTTTACTAAATATTGATTATAGTTCACAATTTCTGACACCATGCCTACAGGTTTATCATCTTGGTCAATAACAGCATAGCCATTTAGTTTTTGTAAATCGTCCACTTCTACAATAACAAATTTGCCACCGGCATACACTTGTCTTCCTATAAGTTCACTGGCTTTTTCTTCACTATCAATTCCTTCAAAATGAATAACTAGCTGATCGGGTTGTTCTTGGAAAGAAGTAAAAAAAAAAGGGACTGGTTTGTTTGCAAATTCTACAAACAATACCAGTCCCTTAGGTTTCTTAATTGAGGTATTTGGATTCAGGACAATTTTAACTTGTCCCTTATAACCGTGTACACGGCTCACATGCCCTATGTGTACTAGGTTTTCCAAATAAAAAGTTATTCAGTTTTTTCCGAATCAGCAGGAGCTTCTTCTGTTGCATCGGCAGCAGGGGCTTCAGCAACTGTTTCAGCAACAACTTCAGCAATTGGCTCAGGGGCAACCTCAGCGGGAGCTTCGGTAACTGTTTCAGCAGGTGTTTCAGCAACTGGCTCGGCGGCAACCTCAGCAGGAGCTTCGGCAACTATTTCAGCAGGTGTTTCAGCAACTGGCTCGGCAGCAACCTCAGCGGGAGCTTCGGCAACAACTTCTTCAGCAACAACTTCTTCTGAAGCTGTTTCAGCAGCAGCATCTGCAGCATCGGCAGCCATAGCGGCGTTACGTTTTGCAGCAAGAGCTTTTTCGCGTGCTTCTTTCACTTTGGTTTCTGCTTCCATTGCCGATTTGGCTTTGTCCTTACCAGCAGTGGCCAATGAGTCGCGTTTGCTGTTTACTTTGTTTTCTTTTTCTTGAAGCCAAGCTGCATATTTTTCTTCAGCTTGTTCTAAGGTTAAGGCTCCTTTGTTTACACCTTTTAAAAGGTGAAGTTTCATCATTGCACCTTTATAAGAAAGGATTGCTCTGGTAGTGTCGGTTGGTTGTGCACCTTTTTGCATCCAGTCAACAGTTTTGTCGACATTCAGCTCAATGGTAGCGGGGTTGGTGTTGGGATTATAACGCCCTAACAATTCAATGAATTTACCATCCCTCGGAGCACGTGAGTCAGCCGCCACAATGTGGTAGAACGGATACTTTTTGCGTCCGTGTCTTTGTAATCTGATTTTTAACATATTTTATAATTGTTTTTTAATCCTTTTGCTCTCCTCACAAAAGGGCAGCAAATATGGGCATTTTTTGCCGATTAAAAAAGTAGAAATTTAAATTTGATTTCTGATTAATAGAAACCAATTATTAAATTTTGAAATGAGATAGCTTGGAAAACTCTTGAACCCTTGCCATGATTATGTCTTGGTTAAGATTGAGTAAGTTTTCTGTACCAAATTTCTCTACACAAAACGAAGCCATCGCTGAACCATAAATCACCGCACGTTTCATGTTTTCAAAACTTAGGTCACCAGTTTTTGCCAAATGGCCTATAAATCCTCCTGCAAAAGTATCGCCGGCACCTGTGGGGTCGGTTACTTGTTCAAGCAATAATCCAGGTGCAAAAAACAAATTTTCGCCGTGGAATAATAAAGCACCATGCTCTCCTTTTTTTATGATAAGATATTTAGGTCCCATTGCTCTTATAACTCTTGCAGCTTTCAACAATGAATGTTCGCCACTTAATTGGCGGGCTTCTTCATCGTTAATAGTAAGCACATCAACCATTTTTAAAGTTTGTTTCAAATCGTCCAAAGCAATGTCCATCCAAAAATTCATGGTATCCATCACCACTAGTTTTGGTCTTTTGTTCAATCTTTCCAAAACAGTTTGTTGAATTTTTGGAGTAAGGTTTCCCAGCATTACATAATCAGCATTTTTATATGCCTCAGGGATAATGGGGTCAAAGTCGGCAAGCACATTGAGTTCTGTAAACAAGGTGTCTCTGCCGTTCATATCATTGTGATAGCGGCCATGCCAGAAAAAAGATTTTTCACCCTGCTTTATCTGAAGTCCTTCAATATCGATGCCCCTGCTTTTAAAATGTTCAATATCTGCTAAGGGAAAATCATCACCAACAACGCCCACCAATTGAACATCTTTGGT
>Ga0114970_10002227_pt1 | contig 14561 bp, 13 predicted proteins | sample M_140205_XF_Meta_FD_87030 | JGI IMG/M metagenome (GOLD analysis project Ga0114970, IMG submission 87030) | Freshwater microbial communities from Lake Montjoie, Canada to study carbon cycling - M_140205_XF_MetaG | ecosystem: Environmental > Aquatic > Freshwater > Lake | place: Lake Montjoie... | reverse complement strand
GACCATAACCCAATCGCCCACCCGAATATCCTTACGGGCGATCTCCGCTTGGTTATGCAACGTCGCCCGAGCCACGGTTGAGCCGGCCAGCAGGACTGGCGCCAACTCCGCCACGGGCGTCAGTACGCCGGTGCGACCGACCTGCACGGTGATGGCGTTGATCCGCGTCTCCGCTTGCTCCGGTTCAAATTTATAAGCGATCGCCCAGCGGGGGGCTTTCGCCGTTTCCCCCGCCTCGCGTTGTAAACCCAAGGAATTTAATTTCACGACGGCGCCGTCAGTCCCATAGGCAAAAGAATGCCGCAGGGCATCTAAGGCGCTGACCGCACTCCAAATGCCATCCGCGCCACGGGCCGGCCAATAACGCTCCACCGTGGGCAGACCCCACTGCTTAACCAAAGCATGGAAGTTAAGTTGCGAATCAGCCACGGCTGGGCGGCAAAAACCCAGACCGTAGAGCACAATCTCGAGTTTGCGTTGGGCGACTTCCTTCGGATCAAGCTGCTTAATCGTCCCAGCCGCGAGATTACGCGGATTAGCATAAAGCGGTTCACCGGCTTCTTCGCGCGTTTGATTAATGCGCTGAAACTCTGCGAGGGTTAAAAAAATCTCGCCCCTAATTTCGATAATCTCCGGCCAAGGCTGATGATCGATAGCCTGTAATTGCTGCGGAAGTGAATAAATCGTCTTCACATTATTCGTGATATCATCCCCGGCCACCCCATTGCCGCGCGTCACCGCTTTAACCAACTGACCGTTTTCGTAAGTTACACTCACGGCTAAGCCATCAATTTTTGGCTCCACCACGTAGTCGAGATCCTCCCGGCCAAATAATTTTACTAATCGCTGATGAAATGCGCGGAGCTCAATTTCCGAGTAAGTATTATCAAGACTCTGCATGGGCTGCCGATGACGATACGTCACAAAACCCGCCAAGCGGTCGTCACCCACCTGCGTCGTAGGGGAATCAGGCGTGGCCCATTGAGGAAATTTCCGCTCCCAGTCCGCCAATTCACGCTTCAAGCGATCATAATCAAAATCGCTCACGACGGGCTGGGCTTGCCGATAATATAACTCATCATGCCGCGCAACTTGCGCGCGCAAGGCCGCCATCTGGGATTGAGCTTCAGCAGGATTCATCTGTCAAAAGTAGGCACGGATTCGGGCTTAATTTCAACCCGGAGCTTTGATCAAATTACCCGCGCGCTCACAGCGCGAAACTATCTGCTGATGGTGGCTTCTTGCTGGGTTTAGTCCTCTTAAATTTTAGCGGTGTTTCCAGTAAGCGGCGGTAACTCGTCCCGTGCAGATAAAGCCCGACGGCCAAACCTGCCCCCAAGCTATCAGCCAGCCAGTCTGCCCACTCAAACATTCGAATAATCGTAAAACTCTGTCGAAATTCATCACCCAAACCGTAGGCGGATGTGAGCACAAGGGCCCACCAAGCGCCGAGGAATGGCCACCGCGCTAAGGCTGGCAAACGCACCACGGCTGTTGCCAGCGTCCCATAAACCGCAAAATGCCCCACCTTATCGGCGGCGAATGCCGTAACGGCAATATTGACCACCGCGAAGCCTGAACACCAGGTGATGGTTCCAGCCAGCAAGACCGGCCACGCGACGGCCCGACGTTCCCTCCAGTGCGATTGAGCAGCATCCATCAGACTACAGTTACCGATCATAAAATCTGCGGCGAGCGGGATTTTTCCGCTTCAGGCATATGCAAACCGCGCGCCCCCAATGGCTGATATTACGATGCTTAAAATGGTCGGGCTGGTGAGATTCGAACTCACGACCTCTTGCACCCCATGCAAGCGCGCTACCAGACTACGCTACAGCCCGTCTCTACGAGGGATCAAAAAGCCTCACCGCTTGGTGTGATGCAAGCCCTTTCCTTAGCCGCAATTCTGGGGATCAAGAGGGGCGATTTCAGATACAGTAAACCCACTCGATTTGTAAAAAATGCTGCAATCCCCCAAAAGTGCCTTCAACTAGGTGAGGTTAAAGTGTCCTCGTAGCTCAACCGGATAGAGCTCTTGCCTTCTAAGCAAGCGGTTGTGGGTTCGAGTCCCGCCGAGGACGCCATTTTTACTCGAAACGTAGGATTAGCTTGCGAGGCAAGATCTCGGCCCGAGCACCCCAGCCGCAGCTCAAAGCGCGCTACTTTAACCAACAAAGGCTGGCCGTGCCATCCGTAGCCTTAATCGCCTGCGCACATTCATTGCCCTCCTACGCTGAAGCTTCGGTGGGCATCCTTCGTCCTCGCTCTGCTCGGCGGAGGATGCCCGTGCCATCCGTAGCCTTAATCGCCTGCGCAGATGATTGCCCGCCTACGCTGAAGCTGCGGTGGGCATACTTCGTCCTCGCTCCGCTCGGCGAAGGATGGTGGAGCAGATCGGGATCAAACCGACGACCTCGTCGTTGCGAACGACGCGCTCTATCAACTGAGCTACTGCCCCCCAAGGGAAGGTTTCTTCTGCGGGAAGCTTTCGCGGGAGTAAAACAAAAATTTATTGCTCACCCTACCCGCTTACCCAGCGCGACTTAAAACAACCGCAAACTTGGCGCTATAATTGCTCTTGCAGCTCTCGGGAACAGACGAAAAGAGAACGCCTAACCCGTGAGCAAAATACTAAAACCATCATGAAAAAAAGCATCAAGAAATCTACGGGGCGCTCACCGGCAGTCAAAAAACCTGCCGGGCTTGCTAAAAATAAATTAAAGCCGATGAAAAAAATCGCGGCGCCCGCCAAGAAAAAAATTGGAGCAACGGCCGAACCGCCCGTTACATTTATTTCCGCCAAAATCGATGTGGGCTTCGGCCAACATCTTTATCTCCGCGGCGAAGGTCCGGGCCTAAGCTGGCAACAGGGTTTGGCCATGGATTGCGTCAGCCCCGACTTGTGGACTATCGCCATCAAAAATGCCGCTGATCCCGTGATCTTTAAATTGCTAGTGAACGATGTCGCCTGGAATCAGGGCCATGACTTCGTCACCGCGCCCGGCCAAAGTATCACCGTCATTCCGACCTTCTAGGCCGCTTGCCGCCTTCGCCTGCCACCGGCGGTTTCCAGGCGACCGGTGGCGTTTAGCCCAAAAGATCCCGCGATTAATTCAGGCGATCCGGATTAATCGCCAGCAATTCGGCCCGCACCTCTGCGACATCCCACTTCTCGCCATCTGTTTTTTTGGCCGGCAAGATCGTGCAACGCATAACGACCCGAGAAAAGGGCCAAGGAATATAAATCCGATCCCAACTCCGCAGACGTTTCGCCCACATAAATTCAGCGCCAATTAAGAGCATAGGGGAATTCGTGCGGCGGGTGACCACTAAAGCTCCCGGTTTAACTTCATACATCGGACCGCGCGGGCCGTCGGGGGTAATGCCAATATCGTGACCCGCCCGCATCACCTCGATGAGCGCCTTACCCGATTCTCGAGCAAAATTGCTACTCGATCCGCGCAGTGGCTTCAGTCCCACCATACGATAAAATTCCGCGATTAAGGCCCCATCCTTACTGGCACTGACCAGCGCATAAACACTGCGGCGCGTCCGGTAGCGGCTAAAATATTCCGCCGAAATAAAAAGCCGATTGTGCCAGATAACAATCGCCATGGCCTCGTCCGCATTGGCCAAGCGCGCTTGCGTGGCGGCATCAGCTTCAAAACGTAATGTCCGGCACCACAGCCGCAAGATTGTCGCCACCAGCCAGAGCAACAGCCGGCGCCAGCCGCTTACCACGTTAATGGAGTCAGGATCTTCCATGATTCTGCCCTTTTATGCAGGGAACGTAGGCCAGTCGCCAAGTTAAACTTGTGCCGGCCTCCATCACTTAAGAACCTTGCCCCATGCCGCTTAGTTTACCCCCCTGCCCCCATCTTCCGGTCCCGCCCGCACAGATGGCCGCGAGTGCCCTCTCCGCCCATGGCTCAAACCGGGATGGTGCCTTTTATCTCACCGCTCTCACCTACGGTCATTTTCTCTGGCAAAATGGGCAAGCGGCCCGCGCTATTTTGAAATTAGATCGCGCGCTGTTGGCTGATCTTCGGGGCGATGAACCCGTGTTGCGCGACTGGCCCTTGCCCTACGAGGCCATGACCTGGTTTTTGCGGCACACCCCGCCGGATGTCTTTATCGGCAACCCCCGCGTGCATTTCCAGCACCTCGCGGACCGCATGAACGAGCCGCGACGCGAACAACGTCGCTGGCGCACGTGGGCCTGCTGGGCTCTCTGCCGAAGCGTCCGCCCAGAATTTCCGGCTGACCCCCTGCATCAGGTGATGGAACCAGCCCGCGAGCTCATCGCCGAAAAACTCACCACCCACGGCATTGCTGGCGAAACTGACCTCTGGCTACAGGTTCTAATTAAAACGGCCCTACCTAACCATTAACCAGCGCCATCGACCTACTCATTGTGCCCGTCGATCCGGTAAAGCGGCCAAGCTGGCCCGCCGGTAGGAAATCTCCAAGACCCTCAGGGCGCGGGCAAAAAAATCCGCTAAATTTTGCTATTTAGCGGATAAGAAAACTGGCGGGATGGACGAGACTCGAACTCGCGACCTTCTGCGTGACAGGCAGACGCTCTAACCAACTGAGCTACCACCCCGTAAATCGGGAAAGAGTCGAAAAAGTAGATTTGGAGGGAGGTGTGTCAAGCGTCCTTCTTCGCCCGCCCTCGCTTTAGTCCTAACAGCCAAAAAACCATCATGAGCCCATTCATTGACCAAAAAAATCAATGGCTTTTTGCCGATCAAGTGCGATCTGAGCGCGCAAGGCATCTACGCCTGCGAATTTTTGCTCAGCCCGGAGATACTGCAGCCAGCTGACCGTAAGATAATTGCCAGCATCAGCGGTCGTAGCCTCTAACAGATGCACCTCCAGCAGCGGCGCGGTCGCTCGACCCACCGTCGGGCGCAGACCGTAGTTAGCGACCCCATTAACCACCTGACCGGAGGGCAACGTAACTTTTACCGCATAGACTCCTAAGCGAGGCTGAAGCTCCGGGACCCACGCAATATTAAGCGTGGGAAAACCGAGTTGCCGACCCAGTTGCCGGCCAGGCTGAACCATACCGGCCGCGAAATAGACATACCCGAGCAGAGCGTTGGCCGCCGCCATCTCCCCCTGGCTCAGCAGCCCCCTGATACGCGAGCTGCTGATCGGCTCCCCTTCATGATTGAGCCGCGGTGCACTAAAAACACTGAGCCCGACTTGCTTAGCCGCCGCGATTAACTGGCCAACATCCCCGCGACGCTCCCGACCAAAGCGCCAATTCTCCCCGACATAAATCGCGGCCAGCTGAGGCAATGCACGTTGCAAGTAAGGCAGGAAATCCTCGGCGGCAATTTGGGCGAGGGCGGGCGAAAAATTCTGCTCGATAATAAAATCTAACCCGAGCCGTCCGAGCACCGCGCGTTTCATCTCAGGCGACATCAACATCTGCGTCGGAGCCGTCGGCCGAAATAAAACGCTCGGATGTGGCCAAAATGTAAGGACGCCCGCCAGCCCACCATTGCGTCGCGCGCCGGCCAGCGCCGCATTGATGACTGATTGGTGACCGCGATGCAGGCCATCAAACATGCCAATGGCTAAATGCAGGGGCTGCGGGGGCAGCGCCACCTGATCCAAACCGGCAAACTGGCGGGGAGCGCTCACAGCGCCACACTCGGCGCCGCTTCGTAAACCGGAATCAGGCGCTTTTGAATTTCAGGTAACGAGAGCGCTTCGATCTGCTCGAGGGGCAAACATTGGCCGATGGTGAACTTGCCACTGCCGGTCCGGCGCAAAGCCGAAAGATGAGCGCCGCAATCCAATTTCTGACCAAGGTCAGCTGCCACCGTGCGCACATAGGTGCCCTTGGTACAGTGGAGCTCAAAGGTGATTTTGGGCGTAGCAAACGACCGCAAATTAAAAGCGGCGATCCGAATGAAACGGGGCTCCCGCTCCACCTCCTCCCCTTTGCGGGCTAATTTATATAACGGCACGCCCCCAATTTTTATGGCGGAATGCATGGGCGGTATTTGGTACTGGTCGCCCAGAAAACCTTTCATCACCTCGCGAACACGGGCTTCAGTTAACTCCGGCACGGGCTGCGTCGACATGACTTCGCCTTCTGCATCCTGGGAATCGGTGACGACACCGAGCGTAGCTTCGCCTTCGTATACCTTGTCGACGCTCATCAGGTATTGCGAAATTCTCGTCGCCTTACCGATCAGCATGACGAGCACCCCGGTCGCCATCGGATCAAGCGTGCCCGCGTGACCGATTTTTTTGATCTGCAGCTTGCGCCGCAAATGATAGACGACGTCGTGTGAGGTCAGCCCCTGGGGCTTATCCACCAACAATACTCCTTCCATTTCTTTGGGCGGCAGCAGACTCATGATTGGGCGGTGTCGATTTCAGCTAAGCGCCGGGTTAAAGCCGCCACTAGCCGAGGATAAAAATTAACTAATAGATCAGGGCAATTGAGTCCCGCGGCACTCGCGTGCCCGCCGCCATTAAATTGCGCCGCAATCGTATCCATGCGGTAAGAACCATGCTCCGCCCGCAGACTAGCCTTGATCGTGCCGGGACGTTCTTCGATGAGCACGCCGATTTCCACCCCTTGAATGGAGCGGGCATAATCGACTAACCCCTCCGTGTCTTCAACCGTTGCCCCCACTTGCTCAAAAATCCCTTGCGGTAGCACCCCGAGGCAAATGCGTCCGCCGCATTCAAATTTAAGTGAACCAAGATAATGCTGCAGCAGTTTTAATTTACCCACTGACTCCCGTTCAAACAGTTCAATGCCGGCCTGGGCGGGCTGCGCTCCGCAGGCGACGAGTTGAGCACACAGCTGAAAAACCCGGTGCGTAGTGGAGGGGAAGCGAAATTGCCCTGTATCGGTCATAATCCCCGTATATAACGCCTGCGCAGTGGTCGCATCGACCGGCAAAGCAGCATCAAAAAATAGACCCGCTAGAACTTCAGCCGTCGCTGCCGAATCGACATCGACAAAATTATGCTGCGCAAAGCCCCGATTCGAAACGTGGTGGTCGAAACAAGCCAAGGGACTCGGAAATAATGTTTTCACGTGCTCACCGGCGCGGGCGTGATCCGCACAATCAGTAAATATCGCCAGTCGCCCGGCGAGCGCAGCATCATCCCGCATGACCAAAGGGGTATCGCCGAGCAGAAATTTAATCCGACGCGGCACGGCATCAGGATTCATGCACACGGCATCAATTCCCTGGGAACGGAGCACGCGACAGAGTGCCACTTGGGAGCCGATACAATCGCCATCCGGGCGCTGATGACCAATCACCACGATCCGTTGACCACGCAATTTCTCCAGCAAATCGGTCCACCGACCGGCAAATTGAGGATAATAGCTCACGGCTTCTTCTCAGCCTGATCAATCGCCCCGAGCAGTTGCTCGATGCGTAAAGCCCGTGGGGCGTGATCGTCATGCACGAAAGTTATTAAAGGGACATGACGAATAATAACATTTTTTGCCACCGCACCGCGAATCTCCGTGCGCTTACTCAACAGCCATTTACCCGCGCGCTTAGCCTCGAGGGCGGCACCGAGCACCGAATAGAAAATCTTGGCCTCCCGCAGATCACCCGTGATCTCTACTCCGGTAATCGTAATGGCCACCGACTCGCTGCTATAACGCGAATGCAAGTAAGCGCTAATTTCGCGCTGCATCAGCTCGTTGACGCGAATAAGTCGGTTGCTCATCGATTTTTCGAATTAGATAACTGCTTAATGATTTTTGTGACCCGCGCCGCCGCGGGGGAAAAACCGTAAAGTGGTAATAAAATTTAGAGCGAGGCTCTAACCTTTTGCACCTCGAAGCATTCGATCCGATCGCCAGGCTGATAGCCGTCATAGCCATCGAGGCGAATACCGCACTCGAGGCCCGCGCGGACTTCGTTGGCATCATCTTTAAAGCGGCGGAGCGTACTAACCTTACCTTCAAACACGGAATCTTTACCGCGGCGAACTCGGGCCGTGGTGCCGCGATTAATTTTCCCTTCGGTGACCAAACAGCCCGCGACAAAACCCTTCGCCACCGGGAATACCTGACGAACTTCGGCGCCACCGGTTTTATTTTCCTTCAAATCAGGATCCAGCAGATCGGCCATCAACTCTTTCACCCGATCGGCGAGTTCATAGATGATCTCAAAGCTCTCGACGGTGACCCCATGGTGTTTGGTCAAGGCAGTGACGCCATTTTCCTGCTTCGTGTTAAAACCGATAATAACCGACTTAGAAGCGCTCGCCATGAGGACGTCGTTCTTGCTGATGATTCCGACATCGGAAGCGACAATATCGAGGGAAACCTTGGTGCTCTTGATTCCCTCGAGAACATTTTTTACGGCCTCCAAGGAGCCAAAAACGTCGGATTTGATCACCACCCGTAGCATCTTACCTTGCGTGGCGGCGATATTGGCAAACAGCGCCTCCAGCGAAGTATCCTTCGGCACCGCATCACCGGTCGTGGTCACTTTCTTCAGATTATCTTCCGCTTCTTCCGCTTGTTTTTCCGCTTCGCGTACATTTTTAACCGCGACAAATTTAGCGCCAGAATCCGGCGCGCCCGACCAGCCAATCACGCGGACCGGCAAACCAGGAGGGGCCTCTTTAATATTGCTCCCTTGGTCATCGAACATGGCGCGCACTTTAGCAAAATGCGGACCGCATACGATCGCGTCGCCGATTCGCAGTGTACCCCGTTGAATAATAACCGTGGCCAGCGGACCGCGGCCCATGTCGATCTGTGACTCAATCACGACCCCACTGGCTTCCGCCTTGGGATTAGCTTTGAGCTCGAGTACCTCAGCTTGGAGTAAAATCATATCGAGCATCTCGGTGATGCCCTGCCCCTTGATCGCGGCAACCGGCATGGTGACCGTCGTCCCACCCCAATCCTCCGGCGCGATTTGCCGTTCCTGCATCTGCTGCTTGACCCGCTCAATATTGGCGCCCTTCACGTCCATCTTATTGACGGCAACCATGAGGACTACCTTGGCGTCGAGCGCATGCTGCAAGGCCTCGTCAGTTTGGGGCATGAAGCCGTCATCCGCCGCCACCACGAGTACCGCAATATCCGTGACCGAGGCGCCGCGCGCGCGCATTTTGGTAAAAGCGGCGTGACCAGGCGTATCGAGGAAAGTTACTTTGTGGCCGTTATGCTCGATTTGGTAAGCTCCAATGTGCTGCGTAATGCCACCCGCTTCCCCCGCGGCTACATTCGCTTTACGGACGGCATCCAGCAGGGAAGTTTTTCCATGGTCGACGTGACCGAGAATACAAACCACGGGCGGACGAGGAGCGAGATTCTTGATATCTTCTTCGCGCGCTTTCTCCGCTTTGTTAATTTTGATGATCTCAGGCGCAACGGGTGCCACGACGGCTTCGCCGCGGTGCTTGATGTCGAGGAGGAAGCCATGCTTTTCCGCGACCTTAGTCGCAATCGCCTCATCGATGGACTGATTCATCGAGGCGAAGATTTTCATCTCCATCAATTCCGAGATCAGTTTGAAAGGCTTCAGGCCGAGCGCGACGGCGAATTCGCGGACAATAATCGGCGGCTTTAGATGAATGACCTTAACTCCATCCTCTTCCGTAACCGTGATGGTCGGGGCCGAGGCAGAAGCCGTTGTCGGCAACTGCGGAGCAAATTTAGCCGGTGAAGGTGGCGTCGAGACCGGCGCACGCGGGATGCTGACCGGCGGCGGCGCGACCGGCGATTTAGCTAAAGTTGGGACCGCCGGCGGCGAACTGCGCATGGCTGGAGCCGGCGCGGGTCTGGGGGCCGACGAGAACGGCGACGCTACCCGCGGGGCTGGAATGGGTGGCAGTGGCGGGGCCTTCAGCACCGGCGCCACGGGCAATTTTGGGGCGAGCACGACGGGAGCCACCGGCGCCGGATTAGCCGCCGCGCGCGCCGCGGCCGCAGCTTTAACCACCTCTTCTTTCTCGCGGGCAATATCCTGCACCGATTTTACAAAAACGCCCGGAGGTAATTTGAGCTTCGGCTCGGCCACCACGACGGGAGCGGCGACGATCACGGGAGCGGCGACAGGAACTCCGTATTTTTTCTCAATCTCGTCGTAATAAATCTTACTGACGGTGCTCGAAACCGACTTGGTATCCGCCGAGACGTAACCCTGCTGCTTGAGCCAGACCAACATGTCTTTGGGCTCAATATTGTATTGCTTGGCGATCTCGTGGATACGGGCACTCATTCAGTTAGGCGTGGGCGGGGAAAATAAAACGTTTAGGGTCCAGAAACTTTGTTGATGACGTCCTGCGCCTCAGCCTCGGTGAAACCTGATTCGACCAAATCTTTAGCCTCGACGCCTTCAAAGGCAGCCGGCGAGTTAATGCCTTGGGTCACCAAGCGTTCGGCCACCGCGGGATCAAACGCATAGGTCGTGACGAGCAAGGTGATGGCTTGAGCCCGTGGATCAACTGCGACGAGCTTGTATTCCTCGATGTCGAGCCGGCAGCCGACCAAGCGTGAGGTCAGGCGCGCGTTTTGTCCCTTGCGGCCAATGGCGACCGCGAGGTCATCATTGACCACTCGGACGAGCAGACGCTTATTTTTTTCATCGAGAATAATTTCCCGCGGCACGGCCGGCTTGAGCGCCTCAATCAACATTTCCTTCGTGTCGGTATGATACGGAATAATGTCGATTTTCTCGCCATTCAGTTCGCGCACCACGCTCTTCACGCGGGCCCCACGCGCGCCGACGCAAGCGCCGACGGGATCAACTTTGGGATCGGTGCTCGTGACGGCGATCTTTGTACGATAGCCTGGTTCGCGAGCGAAAGCCTCAATCTTGACCGTGCCATCAGCAATTTCCGTGACTTCGAGTTCGAAGAGGCGCCGAACAAATTTGGGGCTCGCGCGACTGAGAATGATCTCCGGACCGCGGCTGCCATTCTCAATTTCCAATAAAATACAGCGAATGCGCTCGCCGGGCGCGTATTCTTCACCGGGAACCTGCTCTTTGCTGGGCATCACCGCCTCAGCTTTGCCGAGATCGATAAACAAGTCATTGCGCTCACGCCGACGAACGGTGCCGCTGACGATGTCGCCGACCGAATCCTTAAAGTCATCGTAAATGCGCTCCTTCTCGAACTGACGGAGCTTTTGCATGATGGCTTGACGCGCCGTCTGCGCCGCAATGCGGCCGAGGTAGGAAGGATCAACTTCTTTGTCGATGGTGTCGCCGACGACCGCCCCGGGCTTCAACGCCTGGGCCTTCTCGACGTGGATCTGCAGCTTCGAATCTGAAACTGAATCCACGACCTTCAACTGCGACCAGGCCGTGAGCTGGCCGTTCTTAGCATTAATTTCGATCCTGAGTTCCTGCCCAGAGGTAACGCCCTTCAATGCGGCGGTTTTGATCGCGGTGACGATCGTGGAGATCATATCGGCACGGGGAATGCCTTTCTCCTTTTCAATGTATTCGAGAACGGACAAGATTTCGCTGCTCATTATGTGTTTTGATTAATGTGAAAAAAAAAGCGGACCCGAGGGCCCACTTTTTAGAAAGTGAACTAGTTGTAGGAGGCGGAAGATATTGAACGGGTCGAACGCTTGTCAAGCACTCGGCAAGTTTTCTGCCTATCAGTGACTTGCACAAGCTTCATGCTGTAAAATCCAACCCAGCAACCCCTGCGCGCAACCGTGGCAAAGCGATTGTCCGCGCGGACCCGTCAGCCCCAGCTTCGGCAAGGCCCGGCGCAGCCCGTCTGGAAAATCGCCTAAATACCAATAGAACCAGAGATTAAAGAGATCATCACCGCCTTTCCGCGCCGCCAACAGCGGCAAGAAACCATCGCATACAAGATTATCTAACCGAGTTCCCCCGACCGCGCCCCCCAATAATTCGCTGACTAACTGCGAGCGCTGAAGTTTGAGGCCAAGGAGTTGTCGGGCGCGGCCCGGACTGACGCCCTCCCCTAGTGCAACGCGGTTGTTAAGCAGGCGACCCAAGTGCTCAGGCCATTCTGGTTGGTGGATCATCCAGCGTTGATATTGCCGCAAGCGAGTGAGCGGATGATTCGCGGGCCGAATTCCCTGCCGCCGCCACGACAAGTCTCTGGCCGCGAAAATTTCAGCGGGCTCGATTCCGGCCGCCCAATGCGCCAGCGGGTAATGAGTAGCCACAGCCAAAAAAGCCGCGCGATTTTTTTGATAACCTAAAATTTCGAGTGCGGTCTGATGCGCCGCTTCCATCCAGCCCAACTGCTCGATCCGGCGCTGCGCGAAATGCACTTTCTGCTGCCACCGACGCTGCGCATGGGCGCGCATGACCGCGCGGCGTTGTTCGATTGGCTCCGCCGCCAGCTCGGCAAAACGCTCCCACTGATCGCGAGCAGTGATCATCTCGAGTGCATCGTCCGAAGCATACTCCTCGAGGTCGCGATGCAAGAGCGGCAACAATACGAGCGTTGGCAGCACGCGGCCATCAGCGTGCTGCGCCGGCACTTCACCTGCACTCGGCGGAAATAAGACCACATGCAGAACCACGCGGGCATACGCCGGATCGGCCGCATGCTGGTGCGCCCGCCAATCCGCCTGATGGAAATGCACCTCAATGTCCCCCGTGATTTCTTGGCCAGCGATCACGAGCCGCGCCCCATAAAAATCGGGACCACCCAATAAATTCCACGCCCCCACCGAGCGAATCTGGAGCGCGCGACCATCGGTCAATGTGGCCCGATCTCGGGCAAAATCTTCGCGCAGCCAAATTTTCTGCACGACCCGCTCCGCCATTGTAAAGGGACCGTACAGTCCCTGCAGTTCCGCGACATAATTAAATATAATGGCCATGGGAAAATTAATCCGCGCTTGGCCCCGCAACGAACGTGCTCGCAAGCTGAGTCGTCCGCTTCCCCGCGGCGAGGGGAAACCGCACCCGAACTTAAATAAGCTGCAAATGCCGATCCGTCGCGCGTTCCACCGCGGCAAAATGTGCGGCATTGGCCGCGAGTTTCACGTCGAGGGCATACGTGGGCACCATCGCCGCTAAACGCGCTTGGCCTTCACTCGTGGCGAGCAGTTCCGGCAAACAAAGCTTAATGACATCGAGGACAATATTAACGCACACCGAGGCACCGGGCGAAGCCCCGAGCAGCGCGGAAATAGTGCGATCTTCATTGGTGATGACTTCCGTGCCGTAATGCACGATGCCCGCTTCCCCATCGGTTTTCTTGATCGCTTGAACGCGAATGCCCGCATCGATGAGTTGCCAATCCTTGGCCTGTGCGTTCGGATAAAAAATATGCAGGACCGCCAAACGATCCGCCATACTCTGCGTGCCTTGCTGCACCAAATAGCGAACTAAGGGCAGATTCGTCGCGGCAATCTTCAGCAGCGTTAAAAAATTATGAGGTTTTACCGAGGCCGGCAGGTCCAGCCAACTCCCTTGGCGATGCAGGAATTTTGTCGTCCAAGCGGCGAACGGTCCAAAGAGCAGCGTTTTTTTGCCATCAAGCACGCGCTGGTCGAGGTGCGGTACGGCCATGGTCGGGGCGGCATCCAGCGCCTGCCCATAAACTTTCGCCGCGTGGCGTTCCACAATCGCGGGATTATCACACACCAACCACTGGCCACCAATCGGGAAGCCGCCGATCCCTTTGCTTTCCGGAATGCCGGCTTGCTGCAGTAAATGTAAACTGCCGCCGCCGGCCCCCACGAAAACAAATTTAGCATGATTCTGGCGCAGCTCGCCGGTGGTCAGATCGCGACTGTTCACCGTCCAACCGGTCGCAGTTTTCTTCAGAGCCACCACGCGATGATTCGTCGCGAGGCCACACCCCGGTTGGGCGTGGAGCCAATTTAATAATTTCCGCGAGATTACCCCGAAATTTACATCGGTCCCGCTCGCCATCTGCGTAGCCGCAATCGGCACCGCCGGATCCCGCCCTTCCACCAACAAGGGGGCCCAAGCGGCAATCGTCGCCGCGTCCGTGCTGTAATTCATGTCGGCAAAAAAGTGATGCGCCGCCATACCCGCGTGCCGGGCGCGCAGAAAATCCACTTGGTCCGCCCCATGCACAAAGCTGATATGCTGGATCGGATTGATGAATTCGCGGGGCTGATTGATCATGCCTTCCGCCACCGCGTAACTCCAAAATTGCTTGGAGTGTGAAAATTGCTCATAAATCTCGATGACCTTTTGCACATTAACGGTCCCATCAGCTTCCCGCTTGGGGGTGTAACTGAGCTCGCAAATTCCCGCATGCCCCGTGCCCGCGTTGTTCCAGCCGTGCGAACTTTCCTGCGCTAATTCCGCGGTCACTTCATACAATTGAATCTTTAACTTCGGCTCTAATCGCTTGAGCAGCGCGCCGAGATTAGCCGACATCACGCCGCTTCCAATCAGGATAACGTCCGGTTTTTCGATGTGCTTAGAATAGGCCATAATTCAATTTTTGCGCTGAGCGCCCGAGCCCAGCGAAGGGCATCGAGCGCAGCTCGCTTTAAACTTAACCGCGCTTACTGAGTACTTTGGTTTCGTAATTGGCCACTGCCGTGAGCCACGTAGCGGCCGGCG
>Ga0114970_10002226_pt1 | contig 14561 bp, 24 predicted proteins | sample M_140205_XF_Meta_FD_87030 | JGI IMG/M metagenome (GOLD analysis project Ga0114970, IMG submission 87030) | Freshwater microbial communities from Lake Montjoie, Canada to study carbon cycling - M_140205_XF_MetaG | ecosystem: Environmental > Aquatic > Freshwater > Lake | place: Lake Montjoie... | reverse complement strand
CAAATCCACATTCAAGAGTTCATCATTGGTACACTCCAAGGCCAAAATACAATGGGATCACGTGAACCCAGGTGCAACTTGGTCTGCGCCCAGTGCTATGGCTAACTTTTTGCGTGAGTTGTATATACGCAATGGTGGCGTGTTGAATCTACCTTATCACGGCGAAGGTTCTAAAATGGGCATTGAAGATGGCAACATTGCTGAAGGCTTGTTCCCTACAGTAGAGGCTTAATATGTTAAAAGAATCTCTAGATCAATTTACGCCGCCAGTGTACGGTAAGACCAAACGTACACCGGACACTTACCGAACAGTAGCAGGTTACTGCCAACGCAATTTGGTTCGCTTGGTTGCTGATTATCATGCTGTACAAAACGACCAACAATTGCTTCGTGAGATTCGTAATGACATTGACGCATATCTGCGTAGGTATCACGAGTACTGCATCCAACAACGTGATGGAATGAAGGCACACTATCACGAAGTTGGTGCAGATGAAGAGTGTGACTTTGAACATTTAATTCCAGCCGCACGAATACGTGACTTACTGCTGGTCGGTGCTATTTCTGTAGAGCAGGCACTGAATGCACCAACTGTGCGATTGAGCCGAACAAAACATGACGCTTTAAGAGAAGCAGGGTGGGCCAGTACCACCCCAGACATGTGGCGTCCGTTTCAGCGTTATACTCAGGTGTTTGATGCCACGTACGAAACACATGATGGAACTCAAATTGATCCCAGCACTTGGACCTTGGAACAGCACTTTGACTATTTCAAGCATTTGGTAATTAACTAAAAAGTAATACTTTAGTACTACAAAAACCCTACAGAAATGTGGGGTTTTCTTTTGGTTGACCGAATATTCTCTTTTTGCTATAATACTTGTATAGAAACTAAAAAGGAGTCCAGAATGGGTACACGTAGTCGCATTGCTGTTATGCATGGTCCAGTTGCCAAGTCAGTTTACTGTCATTGGGATGGCTACCTTGAACACAATGGCGCTATCTTGTTGGAACATTATGACTCAAGCAAAGCCAACCAACTGGTTGCCCTGGGCGACTTGAGTAGCCTACGTCCAGAGATTGGTGTGAAGCATCCTTTCAGTTGCCTGGACCCTGAGGCTGGTAGCAACTACGAACAACTCTATGGCAACATGTGTACCTTTTACGATCGTGATCGCGGCGAAACAGAATGCACTTGGTCAGTAGATCACACGTTTGAAGACTTCCTGGACCGTGCCAAGGGTTGCGGTGCTGAGTTTTACTATGTGATGAAAGATGGTGTATGGTATGTGGGTGACACTTACGACTCTACTGAATTAAGTAATAAGTTAACACCACTTGCAGAAGCCATGCAAGCCGTGGAAACGGTTGACCAATAATTCCCAAAGTGCTATAATTAGGACATAAACAGTAAACAGGAGCCCGTATGCCAGGATTTATAGACGTATCAAACATGACAGCCCGTGAAATTCGCATGATGGATCATGCGGCTGACGCCGATGAAACATATCAGCCACGTCAAACTTGGAAACCCCGGGCCAAGCCCGCTGGCGTCAAGCACTCTGTGGACAATGTTTGGGGTGCGGCAGTGGCGGCACAACGCATCAACGGCTCTTATGTAAAAGAGACCCAGTACAAGGTCGATCCAGAAATGTCTTCTGATACTGTGATTGATAAACGCCGCAACCGTGACATCATGGTGGACATTCTCGCCAACCCTGCTCAACTCACTGTAGAAGATATTGCACAGGGCCAGGAGTGCCGCAAGTTCCTGCAAAACGACATTACCTTCCGTGCTCTTAAAAACAAACTCACAGAGTTTGATGGCTCTGTTAGCAAAGTATTGGCTGTGACAGAAGAATTTGATACTGTGAAACACAAGTTGGAATTGGCTGTGGTTGCGTGTCTCCCACAAAGTCATACTCGTGCCCTAGAGCGTCAGGCAGTTCAGGAACGTGTGCGCCAAACATCGGGCGCCTTGATCGGCACCCCTGGCGACAAAGTCACTCTGGCAGTTGAGATTGTGAAATCCAACTACAGTCAGCAATGGAACACCTGGTATGCCACTGGCGTTACCGCAGACAACTCTGCTGTGTTTTTTGCATACCGCCAAGAACTGGCCCGGGGTGCAAAACACACTATCCAAGGAACCGTCAAGGCTCACAGAGACGGCTCTACTCAACTCAACCGCGTGAGCATTATCTAAGGAAATTGTATGCGTAACTTCGTACTTGGTATTATTTTTGGTTTGGTGATTGCCACAGTGGGCTTCTCCGGATTGGCACGTATGTTTGACAAAGGTGTCCATACCATCCAGCAAACCAGCAAGGAACTGGCCCAGTAATTTGGGCAAATCGAACCAAAAATTATTGCAAAAGTGGTTGACCATAATACTATCTTTTGTTATAATTTAGGTATGTTGAGCAGTAATGCAAGGCATTTTTTTAAACTTTAGGCAACTTTGAAAGGCAACCTATCATGTCAGCAGACAAACTCTTTACAGTAGCAGGTACCGCTACAAATTCCGATGGTACTACCAAGGCTCGCTTTGCGAACGACTTGGTAGCCCGCATTAAGATCCTGAACAAGGCTCAATGCACCAACATCAACTTGGTAGAATTGCCACGTGCAATGACCAAGTTAGAGGCTCTTCAGTTCTTGACTGAGCAGGGCATTACTGACGGCGACGCTGGCTATGCTGTAGCCAACAAGTTGGCCGAGAAGACCAAAGTCGCCAAGAAAGGCGAAGTCAAGGTCGCTGGCAAAGGTGTAAAAGCCTCCGCTCCAAAGACAACTGCAAAGACTGCTCAAGAAGCATAAGCAGGTTGGAGTGCCAAAAAAGCGGCTTTCGGGCCGCTTTCTCATGGCTTTTTGGTCGGTGTTGGTAATTAATACTATGCTTGAACCAGATGAATACTTACACGAGCGCATCCAAACTGTCATGCTCGAAGTCATGGGTGTGCTGTATGGCAACAACATTACTTTGGTACATATGGGTGCCATGATGAGATTGTTAGGAGTGCCAGATTCCAAGGCCGCGGAGCATGACAATGAGATGTTGGAACTGGATGAAAAGTTCGGTGCCATGCTCCGGGAATTAAATAAAAGCACCCCACAACAAGTCCCCCAGGACGCCACTATCCATTAATGTCCATACCTAACTATCGTGCAGTGGAACCACTGTACATTGTGATCCTGCGCAACACCAATCAAGCCGAATCGTTGTTCAAATCCTGGATCAAACAAAATCGAATCGAACATGCCAACATCTCGGGCAATCGAATGATGCTTCATGACCAACGTGCGTTTGAACAGTTCCGCGTGACCTGGACACACAACTTTGATTCTGTCACCGTATGGGACACTTGGTTAAAAAGGCATGTTTATCTTGATTAGCAAGAGTGCCAAAAACCTGGCATTTAATTGACAATCGTGTTGTATGACTGTATAATTACTATTGTCGTTAAAAGGAGAATATCAATGACACAACACGAACAAATCGTAGCCGCTTATGAAACCTACTTGGCCGAGAATGCCAAGTTCACTGAAAAGGGCGTTAAAGCGTCTGCCGCTCGTGCTAGAAAAGCCTTGCAAGAAATGAGCAAAGGTATCAAAGAGCGTCGCAAAGAAATCACTACAGAAAAAGAAGCCCTGGCTGCCAAGTAATGCCCCAGGCTCAAGTGGTGGAAGACCCAGATAATCCAGGAGAACTACTATTGGATTTGGGTCTTGAACTGTGTGCTGAAATCGGATGGAAAGTAGGCGACACAGTGCAATGGATAGATCAAAAGGACGGCTCATGGCTGTTACAGAAATCAAAGACATCAGCGAGTTGCTCGAACAACTCAACTCAAGAAACATAGAAGACACTCATTTTAAGTGGACTGCTGATCCTATTGAACCAATTACAGCCACAGTCAGTAGTGGTGGTACTGGAGCCAGTCATCCTTTTTACGGTGCTGTGCCTAATGTGGCTATTAGTGGTAGCACTATGAGTGCCACCGGTATCAATGTTACCAGTCCTGTTTGGACAACTAACACCACTGCTGGCAGTTACAGTTTTACTGGCCTGAACGTTCAACCCAACAACACAGTCCATATCAAAGGTGAAGACGCTGATCTCTTGATCAACGACAAGAGTCTCAAGACCTGGATGGAGAAGGTTGAAGAGCGATTGAACATCCTAACACCCAATCCTGAACTTGAGAAAGAGTGGGATGATTTGCGTAGACTAGGCGAGAAATATCGTAAGTTAGAGAAAAAGTGTAAAGAACAATCAGACATGTGGAAGAAATTAAAAAGCATGCCTAAGCCTAATATCGCTTAATAACTACGCCGTTTACTTCAAAACGGTACCTTTTTGGCCCGGTCTGAGCCCGGTTCTGCAACCAAGTGAGTAAGTAAAACTACCATGAAAGCACAAGTAAGCCACCTCAGCGATCAAATCGCAATCTGGAGTTCAAGGGCCTTCCGAGTCGCAGGACTTTGGATTATTGCCCTTGCTGTGATTGCAGTATGCAATCACAAATTAACTAATCTCCGCGCAGGAATTGAATCAATGCCTGCTGGTTATGTGTCAGCCACAGAAAAAATTCGATCATTGGATTGCCTCACACGTAACATTTACTGGGAAGCCGCTTCGGAGCCTTTTGAAGGCAAAGTTGCTGTGGCCCAAGTCACAATGAATAGACTAGCATCAGGACGCTTTGGCGATTCAGTATGCGGAGTTATCTATCAGAAAAATGTATTCTACGAAAAGGTAATCTGCCAGTTTAGTTGGGTGTGTGAAACCACTCATAAAACCCGACCGGTACATCAACCCCTGTGGGCAGAGTCAGAATTAGTGGCCAAAAAAGTTCTGCTGGAAAACTTTAGACTGCCTAGTTTAAAAGGCGCACTTTATTATCATGCTGACTATGTTAGTCCAGGCTGGCAAAAACCCAAAATTGATAAAATTGGTCACCACATTTTCTACGGAGAGCGTTAATGCCCTTTAATTTTCCTGTTGCAATTGTTGCCCTTCGTGACTATGTTACTAACAGCCTGACAAAACTATCAGCAGATACACTGGGTTGGTTGGCAGCCATTGTGTTGCATTGTGCAACCTTGCCCAGTTTCTTAGCACTGATGACTGGGCTATCAGACCGGACTCCAAGTCTGGATATAGTCCTGTTTCTTTGGAGCGGCCTGGTCCTGCTGTTCTTGCGAGCAGTGGTGCTGAAAGACATGCTCAACATCATCACCATTGGATTTGGTTTCATACTACAGGCTGGATTTATGGCCCTGTTGTTGTTTAAGTAAAAAGTACTACTTGACCACAAACTCTGAATATGCTATAATATAGGCATGTTTAAGACAGCCAAACACACTTACCGAACGCTGAGGCACAAAGACCCTAACTTCAGTTTCAGCCCTGACGGCATTACTCTAGTTCCACGTGCAGGCTTTGAGATTTCGTCTGGGTGCCCCGGCAACTATGCAGACATCATTCGTGAGTGTATCAACCATGGCTGGCTGAAACCTGTGGCTCACATACGTGACGAAGAACTAACTTGGGAATTATTAAAATATGAAACTCTGCCCTAATTGTGATGAACGAGCCTTGTGCTGTGATCACTGTGCCTACTTCAACTTCAACGGAGATGCTGACGGTGCCTACACCGGCGATGGTTGGTGTCGTTTGCACAAGCGAGCAGAAGACCCTGGCAGTCTCTGTGACGAGTATTTTTGTTTTGAACTTCTAGCAAAGGACCTGCCCAATGAGCATGCATCTACACCACCCCAGTCTTAGTCTCAACGGCCGTAAAAAAGGCAAAGTAAAATTCCGTAACGCCGAAGAAGCACAACGTGCCCGTGAACTTGATGTGTCGTGGAAAGAACTCAAGAAAAAGTGGGACGTGGATGCAGAAGAGAAACGTAGAAAACGTGCCTTGGCCGCTGAGCCACTAAACTATAAGTTGACCACTCCTGCTGGTCGTAGCACCGCACACATTCCCAGCCTGTCGACTCCGGGCGGATCCACTGCACCTGTTTACAAAGTTTATACAGGTACCAAGGTAAAAGGTATTGCTACCATGCACAAGTCAAATGCTGTGCCTGTGTTCTCGGATGAAGAAGCAGTAGAGATTTCTAGAATGCGCCGTGGATAAAGACTTGTACTCCACACCTGAAGCCAGACTGGATACCATACTAGGTGAGGTCTCTTTTTGGGCACAGATGCAACGGTGCAGAATGTCCGAAGAAGGTCAAAAAAACTGTACCACAGGCGCAGACACAATCACATGGTTTAGAGACACTTGGGGTATACAACTGCTACCCTCGGATGATACCATATTTGGATTCCAGCGTGGAGTCAACATTGTGGATGAACAGAAGTACATGATATTTTTATTGAAGTGGGCATGATTAAAAAACGTTTATTAACTTATAGAGGAGATGGTAACATGGGTGGTATGTGGGAAAAAGATGAAGTGGTGCGCTTGCTCAAAGGTGTGCCAGGCACGCAATATCAAGAAGGTGATGATCAAATCAAAGAACAGATCCGTGAGTGGGTCAGGGGTCTGTTACAAAACAGCGCGATCAACATTACGTTTACCAAAGCAGATGGCACTGACCGTGACATGCTGTGTACTCTAGATCACTCAAGAATTCCGGTCAGTGTAGCAAAGCCGGTATCAACCACGGCACCAGTAGATGGTATTGTGCGCGAAAGTAAAAAGCCTCGCAAAGAACCCGACCCTCATAGTATTCGGGTGTTTGATTTGGAAAAACAAGAGTGGCGCAGTTTCCGCTTTGACAGACTTAAAAAAGTCACAGCCACCTTGGATTTCCAGTAAGTATATACTATATACCAGGAGATTAAATAATGAATATATCAAAACTTTTTAAAACACTATGCTTGGCCTCTTGCATTACATTAAGTAATCTTTGCATGGCCAACGACGTTTTGTTAGTCAGTGCGCACGGCCAAGGCGGCGGCATTCATAAACATGCAATACAGGTTCAAGAATTATTGACTGAATGGCTCAATGAACCAGTGGTGTTGGAATTCAAACCCGGAGGTAATGCCGCGGTTGCCGCACAATATGTCACAACCAAGGTCACTAACAAACCTGTGTTCATGATTGGACTTTTGCAATATGAAACTACAGTAGATCAAAGTCAGGACATTGTGCCTGTGGTTGAATTGGGGGTGTTGAATCCTGTGATCTTTGGCGGCAACCACTTGGGTGTTAAAAACTGGAAAGAGTTGTTGGCAAGCAAAAAATCAGTGTCTTATGGTGTGCCCATTGGCGGTCCAACATTGTATCTCAACGGTCTAAGTCGACAAATGAAAGATCGATTAGAAATGACCGAAGTTAATTACAAAACATCAGCACAGATGCAGACAGATATTATTGGGGGCCATTTAGATATTGCCAGCAGTACACCGGCTGCCATAGCACCATTGGCTCAAGCCGGAAAAATAGTACCGTTAATGGTGTTTGGCCCAGGCCGAAGCAATGTATTGCCTGACGTGCCAAGTGCTCAAGAACTGGGGATTTCGTTTCCGGAAGACAGATACAAGGTCAGAACCTTTTTATGGGCCAGCACATCTACAGATCCCAAGATCATAGCATTGGTAAGAGAAAAGTACATGAAATGGGTTGCTACCCCACAAGCAGTGCAATCTTTGGCCGGACTTGATTACATTGTGCCTACCACACCGTTTATGACTCAGCCTGCTGAACAGATCAAAAAACTCATGCAAACTGTACCACAAGGTAAAAAATAAACTACAACATGAATCTAGCGTCACTGGGTCGTAAGTATGGCGTCTATAAGGTTGACCATAAAGAATTTTTATTAATAGATGAAGCATTGGACTATGCCAAAAATGATCGTAGTAAAGTTAAATTTTCTATGTTCGGCCTTGACACTTTGGATATTTCACATGATCCTTTCCCTGGTTTGAGTATCTCTGACCTATATCGAATCAGGGCCCAAGAAATAAGAGACAGTTATGATTATGTGGTACTGAGTCTCAGTGGTGGACCAGACAGCATGAACATTCTCAATGCATTTGTTGACAACAACATTGTGTTGGATGAAATTGTAAATCACAATAGTCTTGACAGCACAGGCATAATCCAAGGCGCCAACAATAACACTGACTATGTGTACAACATAAAACCTCGTTTGCAAGAACTAGAAAAACGTCCAGGATGGCGTACCAAATTTACACAGATAGATGAAGTCAAATCAGTGCATACTTATATTAGCACAGCATATGATCTTGGCAACGAACAGATGCTACAAGAGCAAGGTGGCCCAAATGGCAGTACCAGTGTGCGTGGTCAAGGCGCTCAGTACATTGATCATATTTGGAAAATGATCAGAGATGGCAAAAAAGTTGGTTACATCACCGGTGTTGACAAGCCTTGGTGTAGAGTAATCAACAATCGCAGATGTTTAATAATACCAGACAGCAATCGTTCTAGATTTGTTGAATTTCTCATTGACAATCAGGTACAGCCTTATTGGGAATGGTTTTATTCAAGCGACTTTCGCATAGTCTGTAAACAGGCTTACCTGTTGCATACATTTGTCTCAACTCACAAAGATCCTTTGTTATACGAACGTTTCACACTCCCACGATATAGAAGAGCACAAAATTGGCCCAGTGCAGATGGTAGGAGCAATCTAAGATATGCTCCTTTCCATCAGGTGATTTATCCAGGTTACATAGCCAATGTGATTACTCCCAAAGATTACAACACCCTGCTTAGACCTCGAGATAATTGGTGGTTATCCAATGCCGAAGGTAAATTAAAGCGACTGTATGTTCAAGCAATTGTAAAATGGGCAAATCAGACCAAAACAGGTGACCCCAATGATACATGGACATCGCCTGGTTCACGTATTGATATTATGCAGTTAAAAACTTAAACTAATATGGCCAAAGAAGACATTATAAACATGGAGGGACGGGTAGAAGAAGTACTACCAGCCGCCATGTTCCGAGTAAAACTAGACAACATTGAAAATTTGGTTGTAGCACACTTGAGCGGACGTATGCGCAAGAACAATATCAAGGTGTTGCTGGGAGATCGTGTTGAAATGGAATTTAGCCCTTATGATCTCACCAAGGGACGTATTACTCGTCGCAAATAAATACAACATGGAATTACGCAACCACATCAATCTTGTAGAAGCAAGCACCCGCCCAGCAAAACTGGAAACCACCCCTCTTCCTTACGGTGTTCGAGACCTTGAACCTGTAATGAGTGAGGAAACCATCAACTATCATTTTGAACATCTAGCCAAAGGCTATGCAAAGCGTTACAACGCAGGAGAAGGCAATGCGGATTTTAATCGTGCTGGCAGTTTTTTACACAATAAATTTTTCCCTCAGCTTCGGGCTCCCAAGGGTGCCAACCGACCCCGTGGTGCTGTATTCACATTAATTGAAGAAAAGTTCAAGACATACGAAGACTTCAAAGAAGCGTTCAAAGAAACTGCAATGAAGATCCAAGGATCTGGTTGGGTTTACTTGAGCACCGGCGGCGACATCAAGACCATTGCCAACCATGCTGTACGCACAGACATTTGTGTGTTAGTGGACTGGTGGGAACACTCATGGAGTTTAGACTACCAGTGGGATAAAGAGCGTTACTTGGATAACATCTGGAAAATTATTGATTGGGACGTTTGTAACGAAAGATTATAAATACTCGTGGGAACATGCACCATGAGAACAACCAAAAAACACAGACGCATCTATGAAGATTATTATAATGTGAGATTACCTAGTGATGTTGAGATACATCACATAGATGGCGATCATAGCAATAACAATATTTCAAATCTAAAACAAGTTAGCATAGAAGAGCATTATCAAATTCATTATTCTCAAGGCGACTGGGCCGCTTGTTTATTAATGTCTCATCGTATGAAAACTAGCCCTGACGAAAAAAGTAAATTAGCGTCGCTGGCTGCCCATAAAGGTAATGCCGAAGGTAAATGCGGATTCTCTTTAGGACATGCATCAGAAGCAGGTAAGGTTGGTGGAAAAAAGGGCGGAGCATACGCTAAAGAGAATCGCACAGGTATCTTTGCGTTAACTCCAGAACAGAATAAACAAAGACATTTCAATTCTGTTGTGTCAAAGTTGATTAAAAACGGCAAAGCAAGTGCTTGGCCAAGAATGGAAACTATATGAAACTAGAAACTAGTGCTGTAACTAAATTACGTGACCTGGTTGCTGAAGAAGGCAACCCCAATCTCATGTTACGTGTGTTTGTACAAGGCGGTGGGTGCTCGGGCATGAGTTACGGTTTTACCTTTGACGAAGTGCAAAACGAAGACGATTTTGATTTTGCATACGAAGATGTCAAAGTACTAATAGACTCAATGAGTATGCAATATCTACAAGGTGCTTCAATTGAATACAAAGAAGATTTGATGGGTGCCAGTTTTGTGATTAACAATCCCCAGGCACAGACCACTTGTGGTTGCGGGTCAAGTTTTAGTATCTAGCCAAGAATCATACTGTATTGCAAGTGGATGAGTTATACTCTCTTGTCCAATTACATGATTGATCAATGGCAATCCAGGCATGAGTTTATTGAGTAACTTACCGTGGTCAGTCACCAATTGAAATAATTCTAGTTTTTCATCATCAGTTAAGCCATAAATGGCTTGGGTGATTGTTTGATTGTTATACATCTTTTCCCTTAAATAGTTTCCGTGCTTTGTCTATTGTAGATATTGCAGTCACAGCCACCAACAGCAAAGTGGTAGTTCCCCAAATCAGCACAGTCTTGAGCCACATTGGTAACTCTCTGCGTTTGCCAAATCGACTAATAGCACGGCACATTGGTAATCCAATGTTCATAATAAAGCGTCCAGCGGTATTGCTTTTTCCATAACCTTCTGCCTTCATGCGATAAGCCATCTCTTCCGCCCAGGGTCTAGCAATAACGTCTAGATAATGTGCCACAATGTTGCTTTGAATCTGTTGACGACGTTGTTCATCTCGCACCCAGAAAAATACAATCTTGCGGAACCTCACACTGCCTTTGCCTTCTAGCAAATCAACCACAGGCTGTGCCCAACGCAAATAGCCATTGTAAGCATCAGGATCTTGGTCTCGTAGCATTATACCAAACTGTTGATCAGCGGCATTCATTGCTGAATCAAAGAAGCCCATTTCGGCTAACTTTTGGCAGATGATCTTATTTCCGCCACCACCGCCACCATCGCCAGCATCACCATCTGCTTCTCTAGAGTTTACGCCAAATGATTCAGGATATGTATTGAAAATTGGTGCAAACGTACCACGTATAGCAGACCATATACCATTTTGTTTTACAAAAACTTCTGCACGGTTCCATATATTGTTTGCTTTCACAAAAGTTTGTGATACTGGCACAAAATCAGATCCATTATGGACAAATGCGCCGTTTAAAACAAAAACTAAGGTACCAGAACCTGTAGCACCATTTGTTCCTGCAGAGCCACCACGACCAATGTTGGGTGAAAAATAAGTGTACGAGGATCCTGCAGGAGCAATCGATCCAGGATTTTCTGTGGAACCGTTTGAAGAATAACTGAGTCCATATGACCCAGCCTGACCTCCAGTATCACCCCCTGGGGATTGACCACCGTTACCACCGGCATAGCCACCACCGCCACCACCACCGCCACCACCATCTCCGTTTTTGTTAGTGCCGTTTTGTCCAGACGAGACCTCCACAGTTGCTTGTCCATTTGGGCCCGGAGCAGATTGGCCAATTGGACCATTACCACCACCACCGCCACCACCACCACCACCTGCGACCGCTAGTAGTGTGCTGTTGAGGTATAATACAGTGGCACCGGCACCACCGCCACCTGCACCAGAAGTACCATTACCACCTGCATTACCACCTCTTCCACCACTATAACTACTACCGCCACTGATAGTTAAAGCAACTCCACCTGGACCTCCTGTATTTTGTCCTATAATTCTAATGATATGGGAGCCAGCAGATAAGTTAATCACTTGTTCAAATGTTTGTGTGAAACTGTCTGAATAGAATCTTGCGGTTCCATCAACACGTAATTCAGCAAGGTTATCTGCACTCATGGTAAAAGTATAATCACCAGTAACTGGAAAATTCACAGTCCAGGTTCTGTCAAAGTATGTGGCAGAAGATGGATTTTCCCATATACTGTAAGTATTTAAAAATGTACACCAGGCAGAATTGAACTGTGGATATACTGGAGGTGATGTCACTGCCGATCGGGTATCAAACACCGGAGTAATAGTAAAACTACCACCGGCACTACCACCGCCATATCCGCGGGCACCGCTTGCTCCTGTTCCGCCACTGCCGCCAACAGCAATCTTTATACTGTCACCTTCATTAACTGTGAAATTAACTAGACTAAATCCGCCACCGCTTCCGCTTCCTCCCCGGGCTGAATCGTTGCCGCCTCCGGCTCCTCCTCCACCCCACAGGTAAGCTGTTACCTGCACATCATTGCCATCAGTCCAGATTATTTCTTCTGTGGCTCCAGTGTATCCAACTGGCCTAATTACAATATTTGACATAGATTAAATTTGATACCAAATGTCGCCGTCACTGCCCCCGGAGGGTGCCGAGGCAGAAATATATCTTGTACCGTATCCGTTGGAGTTTGATGCAATGGCTAATGTTCTGTTGGTGGTTAAATCACCGCCGCCGCTCAAACCAGAACCTGCGGTTATTGTAGTAGCACTTGCCGCGGCACCAAGATTTGTTCTGGCGCCAGCAGCGGTGTTTGCACCGGTGCCTCCTGCGTTAACTGCTATTGGAGTTATTCCTGTAATTGATCCGCCAGTAATGACCGCATTGCTGGCACCCAAGTTAGTTAACCCAGTGACAGTACCGCCAGTTATGGACACCGCCGATGCCTCTTGTGTTGCAATCGATCCCAGGCCAAGATTGGTTCTTGCGCCAGCGGCTGTGTTGGCGCCGGTGCCACCATCGGTGATTGCAATTGTTGAATTCAGTCCTGTAATTGATCCCCCAGTAATGGCCACATTGTTTGCATTTTGCACAGCCATTGTACCAAGTCCTAGACCTGTTCTAGCCGATGCTTGAGTATTCCCACCGGTACCTCCGTCGACCACTGCTATTGGAGAAATAAGTCCACTAACAGTTGCCCCGGTGATAAACACGCTGTCCATTGTTCCGCCAGTGAATGCCACGTTGCTGGTATTCATCACAGCAATGTTTCCCAACTCCAATGCTGTTCTTGCGCCAGCGGCTGTGCTTGAACCAGTACCGCCATAAGTTAAAGACAATGGAGTTATTCCTGAAATTGTGCCACCAGTGATGGCCACAGCATTGGCATTCTGCTGACTCATGGTCGGTAAGGCATTGGTCCAGTCAGTCACAAATCTTGTAGTAGCAATTTGTGTATTGCTCACAGTGATCAAGGCAGTGGGTGCCAGCGGTGCTCCAGTGAATACAGGACTGACTTTTTCACCTTGCACAAAAGCAGTGGTAGCAATTTGCGTAGAATTATCGTTATAAGTGGCAGTAGTGGCAACGGGTACGCCGGTGAATACAGGACTGACTTTTTCTCCTTGTACAAATGCTGTGGTAGCAATTTGTGTTGAGTTATCTCCATATGTGGCTGTGGGCGCAATGGGGGTGCCAGTAAATTGTGGACTAGCAGTAACAAATGCTGTGGTTGCTAATTGTGTTGTCGCTGTACCTTGAGCGGCTGTTGGTGCTGTGGGTACGCCAGCAAATGCTGGACTGCTGGTAACAAATGCTGTGGTAGCCAATTGCGTTGTGGCAGTTCCGGTGGCAGCGGTCGGGGCTATGGGTACGCCAGTAAATTGTGGACTTTGGCTGACGAAAGCAGTGGTTGCAATTTGTGTGTTTGATGTTCCGGCAGAGGCAGTGGGTGCAGTAGGTACACCTGTAAACGCTGGGTTGATTTTTTGTGCCTGTACGTAATCTTGACTGGCCAATGCTACCCATGTGTTAGCAGTACTGTATGAGGAAATAACATCAGTGTCACTGTTGTACCAAAGTTGTCCTAAAATTGGTTGCAGTGGGGCAGTTGAGTTGGCAAAATTTTCCAACAAATATACGTAGTTTTCGTTTTCGTAAGTGCCGTAATCTGTTAGTGCCCGTCCTACCAAGGCCAGGTCTGTGGCGGTGGTATTTACAGTACCGTCTGCGACGATGGCAACTACATTTCCGCGGGTGTTGTTGATAATATATGACATTGATAACTCCGAGTCCCTGTATTTAGCGACGGATTTGGTTCGCAAGCCCGGAAGTAAACTTTGGTAAATACAGCACTAGGACTGCAAATTTATGACACAGCAAATAATCAATGTAGGAAACGTGGCCAACGACGGGCAAGGAACTCCATTACGCACGGCGTTTCAGTATATAAACAGCAACTTCACTGAACTTTATAATAATGTTCAAGCCACACCCCCTGTTTCTTCTAGCGGTCAAGCCGGTGATGTTCCAGGCATGATCGCATATGATCAAGAGTATCTGTATGTATGCGTGTATGAATACGATGCT
>Ga0114970_10002225_pt1 | contig 14561 bp, 15 predicted proteins | sample M_140205_XF_Meta_FD_87030 | JGI IMG/M metagenome (GOLD analysis project Ga0114970, IMG submission 87030) | Freshwater microbial communities from Lake Montjoie, Canada to study carbon cycling - M_140205_XF_MetaG | ecosystem: Environmental > Aquatic > Freshwater > Lake | place: Lake Montjoie... | reverse complement strand
CCAGAAATCTGGGTCCGGGATGTCTCCAGCAAGTCACTCGAAGCCTCTATGTTTACTGTGGTGCCCGCATTGCCAAGCGTCAGAGCTACCGGCAGGTCGAAGGCGGAGCCTACCGTGAGATTCACGTTCTGCGTCCGGGTCGAAAAGCCATCCTTGACGATGCTGATCTGGTAGGCTCCGGGTTTCAGAATCGGGAACCGGAAGCGGCCCTCCCGGTCAGATGCGGTCGAATTACTGAGGTGTGTTTCGTTGTCTGTCGCTGTGACCTTTGCTGCGGTCACAACGGCGCCGCTGGGGTCCGTCACACGGCCCCCGACGCTGGCGTAATGAATCGTTTCCTGCGCTTGTGCCAGGTTCGCACCGAACGCAGTCAAAATCAACAAAACTATCGTTTTCAAAGTAGAGATCTCCCTGTTTGCAAAGCTGACGAGCGAGTTGCCGCGTATTCGTCAGCAGGCCGGAGGGGGCCGTTGAAACAGGCAGAAGGCTATTGGGGGGAAGTGCTTTGCCGAACAGGGGGCGACTGTTACTTCCTCTGTACCGGCAACGAGGGCCACAGAGGCAGCTGCTTTCGGGCAGGCAACTTCGGCAGTCGCCACCGCTGGAGAGGCCGTGCAGCATGTGCCGCAGGTAGCTGCGGCGACAAGCTGGGGTCCACTTTCGCGGTGCCCATGCTTTGTCCGGTGGCAGGCATCCTTCGCTGCACTCCGTTTGCAACACGCCATTTCGCAGCCCTTCTCAGGAACCACGGAAACTATGGCGAGCGCAAAGGGAGCCAGTAACGACAGCACAGCCAACAGCGCTGTGAATCGCAAAAGGCGCATGCCGCTTTCACGGCAAAACGACAACATTACGTCCCTTCAAGATATGTGGGTGCGGGGAAATTACAGAGAACAGCTACGCAGGAAATCGGAGGCCGGCGGACCGCGGGATTGCATGGTCGGTGCCCGCGACAGGTCTGGTTCGGTGGCCAGGCTGGCTAATGTTGCGGGAACTGCTTCCGGCGGGGAGAACCGGACTACGGGGCTGGCGACATCGAAGTGTTGCGGAAGTACGGTGCTGCCCTGCCACTGGAATTGTGCACACCCCTCGCGGGTCAGCGTGGGGCCATCCACAGGCGCTCTGTCCATAGAGCAGTGGTGCTTTCCCGCGCGCTTGCAGCACTCGGGTAACTCGCGCGAGGGAGCCGAAAATGCCGGGGTGATCAGCAGCAAGCTGAACAACAACGACATCAGGATGGCTACAACGCGACGCACGAAGCCGAGTATAGCGCGATTCGTATCCTGGGGTTGGTGGGCTACCTCGTGGAGAGGTAGCGAATATCGCTCACCAGTTTCTGCAGTTCTTCCCGGTCGAAGGGTCGGTAATAACCCCGGACTTCGCTCTTCTGATCCACCAGCGCAAACTTTGTACCGTGTTCGAGCGAGCCATCCACTTTGGTCAGGTGGAGACCCTGATCTGTTACCTGGTTGAGGGCCTCAGCCTGACCGGTCAAAAACAGCCACTGTGCCGGATTCACCTGGAAGTTCTTGCCATAGGCCAGTAAGGCTTCCGGCGTATCTCGTTCCGGGTCAACGGACAGGGAAACGATCCGCACATTGGCCAGGCCAGCCACTTCTTTCGCGACTCCGCGCATCCGGCTGGTCATCATCGGACAAGGCCCCTGGCAGTTCGTGAAGATGGTGTCTGCTACCCAAACCCGGCCTTTCAGGTCGTTCAACGATACTTTCTGGCCGGTTTGAGATATCAGCTCGAAATCGGGTATTTGCCCCAGGGACTTGAGTTCCGGCACCCGGTTACACGAGGCAAACAGAACCGCAGTCAGGATCAGGACTCGCAGCATACTCAGATGCTGCGAACCGGCATCGACACTACATCATCGATCCGCATCGTTTCCTTCATCACGTAAGGTTCGCCGTACTTCACGCCGATCAGATTGCCATAGAATCGGGCCATGGCGGCCAGCCGGTCGCGAATCTCCGCTTCGTCGGGAAACAGATTTCCACCCTCAGTTACCTGGCCGTATTGGGAGGGATACGCCAGCAGCGACTCCATCCTGCGGTCGAAATGCTTTGTGATGTCCACCACAAAAGTGGGCGTCACGTTCGCGTAGATCGACGAATATAGGATTTTGTAGGGTCGGTGGGGTTCCGTGTACTGGTCGATCTTGCGCAGGCCAGCCAGAAAACAGGCCTCGTAGCCGATCTCGGAGGTCCGGTAATGATCCGGGTGGCGACCTTCCCAGTAGGGGAGAATCACCGTGCGCGGGCGCAGTTCGCGAATCCGGTGCGCCAGGGTCATCCGACCGGCCATGGAATTCTCCAGCCGGGCATCGGGGAAGTGCAGGTTTTCGCGGTGCGACACCTTCAGGATCTTGCCCGCCGCTTCTGATTCCGCGACGCGGGTTTCGGGGGTCCCGCGGGTCCCCATATCACCCGCCGTCAGATCAATGATGCCTGTCGTATATCCGGCATCGGCCATCTTCAGCAGCGTACCGCCGCAAGTCTGTTCCACGTCATCGGGGTGTGCTGCAATTGCAAGTAAATCGACCATAAAATTGTGCCTTAATTCCAGTAGATGTCGCGACGCCTATAGTGGCGGTCCCGGGTACCCATCAGTTTCACCAGCCCCATGCCGGCCACGAAGCCCCCGATATGCGCGAACCAGGCGACGCCGGCTTCCGAAACAGAGGTGTGGGCAATCGACCCATAGCCGCTCGAAAGCTGGATGAGGAACCAGTAGCCCAGGATGAACGCAGCCGGGATATCGGCGGTGGTGACAAACACGAGCACGAAGACCAGAGTCCGGATATTAGCCCGGGGGAACTTCAGGAGGTACGCGCCCATCACCCCGGCTATGGCTCCGCTGGCACCCACCGTGGGAACTCGCGAATAGAAGTTGATGGCGATATGTACCAGTGCGGACAGAACTCCACAGCTCAGGTAGAAGCCCAGAAACTTCGAATGCCCCATGGCATCCTCCAGGCTCTTGCCAAAGGCCCAGAGAAACAGCATGTTGCCGATGATGTGGCTCCACCCGCCGTGGAGGAACATGGAGGTTAGCAGGGACTGCAGCCGCAGATGCGCCGGCACCACGCCGTAGAGGGTCATGAAGTGGTTGCGCGAGTAATCGTCCAGCAGGAGTTCAAAAATGAAAACGAGCGAGCAGGCGATGATCAGCAGAGTAGTGACGATCGGCGCTGTGTAAGTCGGACGGTCGTCGCGAAGGGGGAACAAATCTCAGGATAGCAATGTTCAGGAAATCCGTGCCGTCGGCAGACTAAGACAATGCTCGTCGGGCAATTTCCTGTTGTGTGCGCCTTTCGCCGCGAGCGGCCAGCGTTTTCGCTTCGTCGACGGTAGCCAGACGCCCGCGGGCACCTACGGCTGTGCAGTTCAGGGCGGCCAGCGCGTTTGAAAACGTCAGAGCATCTTCAATTCCCATGTCCTGCAAGACCGAGTAGCAGAAGCCGCCGTGGAATACATCGCCTGCACCGGTGGTATCGAGACAATTCACCACAAACCCTGGCGAATAAACGAACCGGCCTTCAATCAAGGCCAGTGCACCGTGTGCGCCCAGTGTCATGGACGCTACTTTCATCCCGAACTTCTGCTGAATCGCAGTCAGCGCTTCGAAAGGGTCATCGATCCCCGTCCAGCGTCCGGGGAACTCAGAACTGGCAATCAGGTAATCGACATAAGGGAGGACCTTGTCGAAGCCCTTGTAAATGGTGTCCACATCCACGGTGACCGGAATTCCGTTCGCCCGGGCGATGCGTGCCGCATGCTCTACGGCTTTCGTGTCGTGGCCGTCAATATGGAGCAGGCGTGACCCGACAATCTGGTCTTCGGTGATCTCTTCCGGTGAGATTGCCAGGCAATCTGCGCGGCTCCACAACACCGTCCGCTCTCCCGTGGCCTCGTCGATAATGATGTACGCCGACTGGTTGGGGCAGTTCTTCCGCAACTGGACATGGTCGATATTCACGTTCGACGTTTCCAGACTCTCCATCTGGATACGGCCACGTTCGTCATCACCAATGGTGCCGATGTATTTGGCCCGCAGGCCGAGTCGCGCACAGGCCACAATGGCGGTGGCAACCTGGCCGCCGACTGAGTATTCTTCGCCGTGGAACGGCACCTTCCCTCCAAATGCGGGGAAGTGCGGCACCTTCAGCATGGTGTCGGTGGCATTCAGGCCAACGCCGACGACATCGAATTGTTTATCTTGCATCTAATTTGTCTTAAAGTGCTTACTTAGTTTCAGACCCTGCCGCTGGTACGAACTGCCAATCCCTTCGCCATACAGCACGCGGGGCCTCTCGAGCAGTTCTTCAAACACCAGGCTGGCCACTACCTGGCCATCTTCCATGATGAACGGGACCTCGTGCGACCGAACTTCGAGTACCGCCCGGGTTCCGCTGATCTCGCCCGCTGATCCGTACCCGAACCCCGGATCAAAGAACCCGGCGTAGTGGATTCGGAACTCGCCGATCGTGGGGTCGTACGGCACCATTTCAGCCGCATACATCGCTGGTATTCGGACTTTTTCCCGGGAAGCGAGGATGTAGAAATCTTCCGTGTCGAGGATGAGCGTCTTGCTTTGGCTCCGGTGGATCGGCTCCCAGAATTCCGTTGGGTCGTAATACTGAATCCGCGCGAGATCAACCAGCGGAGCATTCCGCCGTGCCCGGTACCCAATCACTGGAGAACCGTCAATACCTACCAGATCCACCGACAACCGCAGCCCGTTCTGGATCTCCGCTTCTGCACGTGATTCATCGGGGTGGAACACCAGGGCTTCCACACTCTCCAGATTTCGCAGCAACTGATCGGAAGGCCGGTATTCACCCTGGAACAGGCGAAGCTGGGATAATCGCTCGCCCTGGCGCACGACGACCGAAAAGGTTCGGGGTACAACTTCCGCGTACAAGCGGCCCTTGTAGCCGGCGGGCACGATCTCGAACTGCCGGCCCTCATCGGTAATCAGACGGGTAAAGATATCGAGGCGTCCGGTGGAACTCTTTGGATTGGCTTTGCCGGAAATGTCAGGAGGGAGCGAGAGCTCTTCCTGCAGGGGCACGATGTAAACGCAGCCCTTTTCCAGAACTGCGGGACGACTCAGATCCACCGTATGCATCCGGTACTGTTCCAGCTTGCTGGTAACGGTAGCGGATCCGGCAGCCAGGAAACTGGCACGCACGCGATAAGCCTCATGCCCGAGACGAAGGTCAATCGACGAAGGCTGAATCTGCTCCGGAAGAATAGGATTCCGAGCCCGGATCGCCCCGGAGGCGACCATTTTTTCGAGAGCCTGATACGGCAAAACGCCGCGGCCACTGGCTGTAACGGAACTCATGGTGGGAACTCTCCATCATGACATGCGGGTTCACGCACTAAAGGTCTACCAGTCCAAGACTGATTCGAATTGCCCGATCCACCCGTTGCATCGTCTCCGGACTCGCTTTCCCCTTGCCTTGGAGGACCTACTTTTTGACCTTTCTCTCTGATTGCTGTAAGCCCTGCCACGCGTCCTCCTCAAGCGGAAACCACTCTTCGGCGATCCCAAGATCCCGGTCCGCATGGGTAATGGCACAGGCCTCGAGCCGCTCGGCCAGCTGATTCCTGCCCTGCATCGAGACATCGTGCAGGACCGCATCAGAGATCAGGCGGCTCCGATTGCTCTTCGTAGTGACTCGGTCCAGGACCTGCACGGTTCCTTCACGCAAGATTATGTTGATTCTTACTGACAAGTTCACTCTCCGAGCTGATCATACTCATACTTCGTGTGTATGGAGCCGGAGCTTCCTTCTCTGCGCTCCGCTAACCACTCTCGTCGCCGATTCGCCCTTGCTGCAGATCGGGTTGAGCTTTCCTGATCTGCGCCGCCGGTGCCTGGGCCGTGTAGCGCCGATCCGGCTCAATCACTGGACCTTCTGCTCCAAGCCGACTGGTAGCCACCCTCCCCGCCGGTTCTCCAAAACTCGCCCGGCGGATATTCTGTTGAAAGAATATTCTGTTTGTAGCATACTGTACTTGCGTGGCATGGGAAGTTGAGTTTACGGATGAGTTCGGAAACTGCTGGAAATCGCTCACTGAAGAACAACAGGACGATGTCGCTCACTCCGTTGGTCTTCTGTCAGCAAAGGGGCCTGCCCTGGCTTTCCCCCACAGTTCCGGAATTCGGGGTGCCCGGACCACTTCCATGAGGGAGTTGCGGACTCAGAGTGGCGGTCGTCCTCTGCGGACCCTTTAAGTGTTTGATCCCCGACGGCACGCCATCCTGTTGGTGGGCGGAGACAAGACAGGTCAGGATCGCTGGTACGAATCGTTCGTTCCCTTAGCGGAACGCCTCTATGCCGACTATCTGGAAGAACTCAGGAAAGAAGGAAGACTCTAATGCCCACCCGGAAATTCTCTGAACTGATCGATGCTCTTCCCGCAGACCGCAGGGATGGCATCGCAGCGCGAGTCACCGAAACCATAGCAGGGATGCACCTTGACGAACTGAGGCGCGCCCGGAAGATGACCCAGGCCAGCCTCGGGCAGAGTCTCGGTGTAAATCAGGGAGAAATCTCCAAAATCGAACATCGGACGGATCTCTACCTCAGCACCATGTCGGAATACGTGGAAGCCCTCGGGGGCAAGCTGGAGATCCGGGCCGTTTTCCCGGATCAGGAAATCCGGATTACCCAATTTGAACGGTTGACCTGAAGGAAGTACTTAAATCTGGCGGCACTTCGCAAGGCTGTCGCGGCTCGCAGGCGTCCTGCGGCCAACGACAGTTGTCCGCCCAGACCGCGTCCCGTGCCGGGAGATCCACCGCCAGACGTGCCGGACGAAAACCCGGAATGTCACCGCGCTAGGCCTCTCCGGGCGAGTTCCAGTGTTCTTGGGTATTCCACGGCGGCAGGACTCAGGCTGTCATGTCCTGGAATTGTTTTTGAGGCCGAGTCGTCGACAGCAAGGAGAGTTTTCAAGCCCCCCAGTTGAATACTTCCAGATGATGCGTTTTGGCCGGCAGTGTCTTCGCGGCTGCCAGCAGCCGATTGTTCGGTGCGGGAGGGTTCTGCATCAGGTCCAAAACGCGCAGACTATCCCGCGCTGACAGCCGCACGCGGTCCGACCCGTCGACCACCGCCTTTGCAGCAACCAACGTATGCCCGAAGCAACAGCGCTTTTTCTTAGTCAACCTGCGCATAGATCCCCGCCACTATGGAGCGCATTCAAAGAGTACAGGTGCGGACCTGCGGGATCTTCGGATCCCGCAGGCCTGCCAACCAGCTACTTCAAATACTTGTCGAACCAGGTAATTTCTTCCCACAGAACGTGCTCCATGGTTTCAATCCCCCGGTAACTGTGCGCCTCGCCTGGCAACATCACCAAACGAACGATCCCGCCGTTCCCTCTTACCGCCGAATACAGCCTTTCCGATTGAATTGGGAAAGTCCCGGTATTATCGTCCGCCTCGCCGTGAATGAGCAAAATCGGCGTCTTGATCTTGTCCGCATACCAGAAGGGGGACATCTTCGTATACACATCCGAAGCCTCCCAGAACGTCCGACGCTCCGCCTGAAAGCCAAACGGAGTCAGCGTCCGGTTGTACGCGCCGCTCTCCGCCACACCCGCCTTGAAGATATTCGTGTGGGCCAGCAGATTCGCGGTCATGAACGCGCCATAGCTGTGCCCAAACACGCCGATCTTTTCCCGGTCCGCAAACCCCATCTCCACGGCCTTATCAACAGCCGCCTGCGCGCCCATCTTCAACTGCTCCACGTAGGTGTTGTTCACGGTATCGGGATCGCCCACAATCGGAATCGCGGCATTGTCGATCACGGCATACCCGTTCAGCACAAATAACTGGTGATAGTTGAGTTCCGGGAACGCCTGAGCCGCATGGCCGGTTACCTGACCAGCCGTGTCGTTGTCGCTGAATTCATAGGGATACGCCCACATCACGGACGGAAGTTTTGTGCCCGGCTTGTAATCCGCCGGCAGATACAACGTGAATGACAACGGCACCCCATCGGCGCGCTTGTACGTCACCAACTGCTTCTTGATTCCGGCAGCCCCCGGAGTCGAACCTTTGAAGTTCGTCAGGGCTTTAACTGTTGAACCTGTACGAATAAAGTAATTCGGCGGCTCGGTCGGGCTCTCCCGTTTCGTCAGCAGCCGCGAACCGGAATCATCCAGAACCGCTTCCACCACTTCGTACGCATCGGCTCCGGACTGATAGACCCGCTCCCTCTTCCCCGTCGCCACATTGAACTTGTCGAGGAACGGATGATCTCCGGTCGGCGACGAACCCGCGCCCGACAACAAAATCTCATCGCCCGCCTGAATCACCTGCCGACGCCCGCGCGCCCCGCTCTTTCCCACCGGAGTGCCCGGGTTTTTGTACGCGTCCCGCTCATTCCGGCTGAATAGAACCTTCGCTTCACTGCCGGGCTGTTCCAGGTCGATCAACATCGTTCGGACCACACGGCTGGTCCGCTCGTAATCCTCAACCAGAGCCTTGCCTCCCACCAAAGGCTGCATCCCCTGGAAGCGGTTCTTCACCTTGAATACTTCCTGAGGTTCACCCTGAAACGGGGCTGCGTGCGACAGAATCCGGTCCCGATTGGGAACCTTCTCCCTCGGATTCCCGCCATCCAAAGCTTCCACCCACGTCAGGGTTGCCGACTTTTCCTGGAGCCAGTCGTACGACCTCGGCCCGGTCCGCACACCTGCCAACGGAATTCTTTCCGCCAGAGGCTGACTCGCCAGCTTGTACTCCACTTTCGTCCCAGTCGCATCCCAAACTTCTACCTCCTGAGGGAACGACCCCGCCGGTAGTTGATACGAGTACGGCTTATGAAGGCGCGAAGTCAGGATATGTTTCTCGTCCGGTGACGGACGAACAATTGAGTAAATTCCAGGCTTCCCAAGCAGCCGGGACTTGCCCGTTACCGTATCCACATAAGCCAGTTGTGCGGTTGCGTAGTAGTCGAACAGGTCCTCATCATGCGGACTGGCCAGCAAATCTTCGTAGGTAGGAGCCGGACCAGCCTTACCCAAACTCTCCTGAACCTTGGGCCCCTTCGGAGCCGCAGGTTCTACCGGAGCCGGGCCACGATTTGCAGGGACCAGGTGCGCCAGAATCGTCTTGCTGTCGCCCAGCCATTCCACCGCGCCGCCGCCACCACCACCGCGCCCACCGCCGCCCGGACGGACGGTATTGACCACCACGCCGTCCAGACGCCGGGTCTGTCCGGTAGCCGTCGTGCCCAGCCAAAGTTCAATGCCCTTCGCTGTTGTATTCGTGAATGCAAACGTCTTGCCGTCCGGGCTCCACACAGGGGCGCCCAGCTTCGGTTCTTTCGGCAGAGAAACGGGAACATCCGCGCCGTCACTGAGGCGCTTAATCGCAAAGGAATGGTAACTGGGGGCCAGATGGAGCCCGTTGGTGTTGGAGTCGATACGAATGCCTGCCAGCCGTAACATGGGCTGGGTGACTTCGGCGATTGAGGGATAGCGTACCGGCTGCAGCAGAATTGCGTGGTCACGCGCGGGGCTCACGGTAATGGTTTGGGGGAGCGAAGCGTGGAGCGCATCCGCAACAGCTTTCGGAGGCTTCTGATAAGGGAACTCAGCGGTCAGAATGAGCGCGGAGGAGGTAACAAGAAGGATCGTTGCAGTTGTGCGGCGCATGCTCGATTTTACGTCATGAATTGCCGATCAGCACTCCTGTGAGAAAAACCAAGGCTCCCCCCAACCCCACCTGGAACGCTGCTGCCAGCGGGGGCGTGTCCATGTACTTGTAGCGAATCCACGTAATCACGGCGAGTTCCGCCAGTGTCACCCCTACTGCAGCCCCCGTTGCCACGCGGAAATCGTGAATCAAAAATGGCAGCGTATGCCCAATGCCGCCGATGGTCGTCATCAGGCCACAAACCAGCCCGCGGAACCATGGCTGACCCCGCCCGGTTAAACTGCCGTCATCCGACAGAGCTTCCGCGAAGCCCATGCTGATGCCGGCTCCCAACGACGCTGCGATTCCCACCAGGAACGCGTTCCAGCTGTTCTGCGTCGCAAACGCCGCGGCAAACACCGGGGCGAGCGTCGATACCGAGCCATCCATCAGCCCGGCAAGTCCCGGCTGTACGATCTGCAGGACAAACAGCTTGCGATTCGCCGCCTCTTCCTGCTCTTTAACGTCCCCGCCGAGTTCGGTTTTCTCCAACTCCCCGGCGCGGTGCTCATGCGACCGCTCTTCCTGGGCCAGATCGTTCAGCAGTTGCTTAATACTGGCGTCCTGGGTCCGTGACGCGACCTTTTCGTAGAACCGGCGTGTCTCGATTTCCATGGTGGCAGCCTGCGCGCGCACGGCTTCCAGGTTCAGGGGCTGCTGCAGCCAGATCGGATTCCGCTGCACGAACCCCTTCACATCCTGCTTGCGGATGAGGGGTATGTGCTCGCCAAACTTGGAGCGGTAGAGCTCAATCAGACGTCGGCGATGGTCTGATTCCTCCGCGCGCATCCCGTCAAACACCGCTGCTGACGCCGGGAAATTCTGCCGCAGGCCCTCGGCATAATCGCCGAAAATCCGCTCGTCCTCTTCTTCCAGAGAGATCGCCAGGGCCAGAGCTTCGCGCTCTGTCAGGCTGTCAAAAGTGCGCATAACTCAATTGTGCAACGGCGCTGCTACTTCCTGATGCGAAGCTACGCCCGGATACAAACTGCCGTGATGAACCGTCCATCGGGACTATTCATCTCGCCCACTACACGCAACCCGGCATGTTCCGTCAGCAACCACCGGAACGCCTCTGCCGTGTACATATAGCGGAAATTCAACAGGATTCTCTCGCCGCGCGCCATAGGGACTTCTTTCCCGCCCGCCTGGAACCGCAGATCCCGGGCAGCCTGGAAACGGCGAGTCACCATATACAGCCCGTCCAGCCTGTCGTCCCGATTTTCTGCGAAATCCACCTGGCCGTCATCCGGAGTGACGCCTGCGGCCTCCAGTGGCGCGAAAACAAACCGTCGCTGCTCTTCACGTGGGGGCAGCGCAGCGCCATCCCGCAAACGGGCATCGATGATCAGAATGTCGCCCTTCTGTACCACATCCGCAACCTGCTTAATCTGATCCATGGGATCAAAGCCGCCCAGAGTGTTGCCGACCATCAGGAAAATTCGGGGGGCTTCGCTTACATCCGCCGCCAGCACCAGATGCATGTGGCTGGCGATATCGGCCTTGATTCCGAGGACTTCGACATCGTCGTCTTCCGCGCCGGCAACCGCCATTTCCAGCAGCGTCTGGCTTGCGTCCACGGGGAAGTACTTCACGTCGCGACCTGCCGCCACCAACGCTCGCAGAAACAACCGATCCTTCAGGCCCTCACCGGCCCCCAGACTGATCACGGGGACCTTGGCGCCGAAAGGTGCCGTCAGCCCCGCAGCTTTTGCCGCCAGTGACTCCCAGGTTGCGCGCAGGGAACCTTCCGAACGCTCCGACAGCTCTTTCCATCTTTTCACCGACAAGGGCGTCCAGTAGAAAAACTTCTCGGGCAGATCGCGGGCTTCCAGCGAATCTGCAAATTCCTGCGCAATCTCCGCTTCGGTGAGGAGAACTTCAATATTCATCTGTTCACCAGCTTAGCGCTTTAGTGGCTCCCCATAGCAGTCAGCGCATCTCCGGTCAGCCGGAAAACCGTCCACTCGTCCATGGGAACCGCCCCCAGTTTCTTGTAGAACCCAATGGAAGGCTCATTCCAGTCCAGTACCGACCACTCCACGCGACCGCACCCTCTTGCTACGGCCCGTCGCGCTATTTCGCGCAGCAGCGCCCCGCCGATCCCCTTGCCTCGGGCTTCCGGCTTCACAAAAAGATCCTCCAGGAAGATGCCTGGCTTCGCCAAAAACGTGGAGTAGTTGGGGAAGAACAGGGCAAAACCCACCCACTCTCCACCCAGCCTTGCCAGCAGGACTTCGGCACCCGGACGTTCTCCAAACAGCGTTTCGCGCAGCTGTTCTTCGGTGGCCGCCATGGCATGTTCCAGCTTTTCGTACTCGGCGAGGCCGCGGATCATTTCCAGGACCACACCCGCATGTTCGGCCTGCGCCGCCAGGATCTCAAGTTCAGAGGTCATCGCTGACCAGTGTACTGCGGCACGAAAAGTGCAACTGGGTATGCTGCCATGAGTGCAATAGCCCATTCCCACGCGGTCGCCCGCGATTTCTCCCGGTCTCCCATGAACATCTACTGGGAAATGACCCAGGCCTGCGCTCTGGCCTGTCGCCACTGCCGTGCGGAAGCTATCTCCATGGCCCACCCTTCGGAACTTAACCACCAGCAGAGCCTGGACTTCCTTCGCCAGATCCCGGGTTTCGGCCAACCCTATCCCCAGCTCATCCTTACCGGCGGCGACCCTCTCGCCCGGACCGACCTCTACGACCTGATCGATGAAGCCCGCAGCCTCGGCATCGGCACCTCCATCACCCCCGCCGCTACGCCCGCCCTGACCCGCGAAGTTCTGGTTCGCCTCAAGGAGCATGGTGTCGAAGGTCTTGGTCTTTCCCTTGATGGCTCTACCGCCGAACATCACGACTCCATAAGAGGTGTACCCGGCACCTTTGATCGCACCATGCAGGCTCTGAAAGGGGCTCAGGAACTGGAAATCCCCGTCCAGGTCAACACCCTGGCCTCAGCCGAAACTGCCGCCGATATGCCTGGCATCTACGAGGTGCTGAAGCCCTTCCATATTGCCCGCTGGAGCCTCTTTTTCCTGATCGCTGTTGGTCGCGGTAAAGTCCTGCAGCCCCTGACTCCCGAGGAAGGCGAAACACTCATGAAGTGGATTGACGCAACCGGCAGGCAGGCTGATTTTATCAGCGCCACCACTGAAGCTCCTTCTTTCCGCCGCGTCGTTTTGGAACGCATGCGCTCTGAAGGGATGACGGGTGAACAAATTCGCCAGTCCGGCACCACTCGCAGCTATGGCATTCGCGATGGCCATGGCATCATGTTCATCTCGAACACGGGCGATATCTGTCCCGCCGGCTTCCTGCCCCTGCCGGTCGGCAGCGTCCTGACCGACAATATTGTCGATATCTACCGTGACGCTCCGCTTTTCCGGCAACTCCACGACCCCACTCACTTCGAAGATCGTTGTGGAGTCTGCGATTACCGGACCCTTTGTGGCGGCTCCAGGGCCAGAGCCTTTGCGGCCACGGGGAATCCCCTCGCGTCCGACCCCTTCTGTCAGTACGAACCCAAAATACCTGCGATAATTCGGGAAAGCAGGCCCTATGGCGACACAAGCCCTACCCCATCTCAGCGTTCAGCAGTATCTGGAAATTGAGCGTGCAGCCGAATTCCGCAGCGAGTATATTGACGGCCAAATGTACGCTATGGCAAGCGGTAGCCGCAACCACGCCCTGATCGCGATGGAGATCGGAGCCAGCTTGAATCGCCAACTCCGGGGCAAACCCTGTGCTGCGGCGGGAAGTGATCTCCGCCTCTACAGCAAGCAGGAGAAGACTCTCACATACCCCGACACCGTTGTATTTTGCGAACCGGCCCAGTTTCTGGACGGCGACCGGGACACCCTTACCGATGCGACTGTCATCGTGGAAGTCCTCTCCAAATCAACACAGAATTATGACCGCGGGGACAAATTCCGCACCTATCGGACCCTTCCCTCGTTCGCCGAATACCTGCTCCTCGCCCAGAATGAAATCCGCGCGGAGCACCACGTCCGCCAGCCCGATGGTACCTGGGTCTTCCGGGAATCCAAGGCGCCCGACACCCAGATCTACCTCGCCGCCATCGGCTGCACTCTCACCCTCGGCGAACTTTACGAACGCGTCGAATTCCCCACAGCGGAGAACTAGTTCTGCGCCTTCCAGAATTCCCCAGTCTTCAGGGGGCGCGGCGTCATCCGGGCCCGCAGGACCGAGCCCTTAAAGTAATCGACTTTCGTGTAGCGGACGCCCACCGAGGTTCCGCCGGCGGTTTGGGGCAGCAACTTCACTGCGGCTGAACCCTCCAGCACGCCGTCTACGTAATTCCGCAGTTCGTGACCGTCGTATACCGTCGCCGCGTGGTACCACTTGTCCAGAGGGTGCAATTTTGACCGGTCCATCAGAGCCTTCGAATCGGCTCCGCCTTTTACGAAGCTGTCCAGGCACCACTGGTCTCCGATGACCCGGATCTCAAACAGCATCCGGTTGTCGGAACCCTCCTCCTGGAAGTGAAAGAACCTCTGCTCCGGCTTGCCCCCGGTTTCCGGGCGGAACACAACCTCCCAGGTCCATGTTTCTGCCCCGGCCAAAGGATGCACCTTCAAAAACAGGGCATCATCCACGCCATTGAACTGCACCGCCTTACCCTCTGGCGTGGCAATCACTTTCGGATGCCCCAGCGCCGCAGCGGGGTTGCCGGCGATAGCTGTCACGCTGTCAAACTTCCAGATCTTCTGAGGCGGGACCGCCGCCACAAGCACCATTACACAAATCGCACCAATGAGGAAACGCATGACCGCAATTCTGTCACAACTGCACTACCAGATGTAATCTTTCGCT
>Ga0114970_10002224_pt1 | contig 14563 bp, 13 predicted proteins | sample M_140205_XF_Meta_FD_87030 | JGI IMG/M metagenome (GOLD analysis project Ga0114970, IMG submission 87030) | Freshwater microbial communities from Lake Montjoie, Canada to study carbon cycling - M_140205_XF_MetaG | ecosystem: Environmental > Aquatic > Freshwater > Lake | place: Lake Montjoie... | reverse complement strand
GGCGGCGCGATCGAGGTGGCCGAGGGCGAGTGGCGGCCGGAGCGCCTGGTCCTGATCGAATTCCCGAGCTGGGACGCGGCGATCGGCTGGTACCGCTCGGATGAGTACCAGGCCCTGCGCCGCATTCGCGAGAGCTGCGCGCGCACCGAGATGGTGCTGGTCGAGGGTCACCTTGGCTGAGTCCTGCGGCACCCTGCGCGGCATCGTCGTCGGCGAATCCGACGTCTTCGACCCGCTCGAGTACGCCGCCTACCGTGAGCTCGGGCAGCCGTCGGTTCGGCTGTACGACGGCGTCGCCCTCTGGAGCGGCGCCACGAGCGAGGTGCTCGAGGGCTCACGCACGTGGCAGCGGCAGGTCGGCATCGTCTTCGACAGCCTGGCAGCTGCGCACGTCTGGCTCGACTCGCCGGAGTACCAGCATGCGCGCGAACAGCGGCTGAAGGGCGCCCGCTCCAGCGTCTGGACCGTCGAGCAGACGGGTGAACCTCAGCACGTCGGCATCGCGCCCGCCGGGTCGGCCACGCCCCTCGCCTACCTGCTCGGCGATGTGACGGAGATCCGGGACAGCGGCCGGTTCAAGGAGTACCTCGCAGCCGTGGCGCCGTCGCTCGCCGCGGTCGGCGCGCGCGACCTGACACGCGGCGGCCGCATCGATCTGGTCGAGGGCCCGTGGCAGCCGAGTCGCGCCGTGCTGATCGAGTTCCCCGGCTGGGACGTCGCGCTCGCGTGGTACCGCTCCGACGCCTACCAACCGCTCGCACGGCTTCGCCAGAGCTGCTGCGACACGGAGCTCGTCCTGCTGGACGGCGTGCCGCCAACTCCGGCCCCGGCCTAGGCCGGCCCGGGCACCGCAGCCGCGCTAGGCGGGCTGGCGGACGACGCTGCCGTACTGCGGCTGCGCCGGGCCGATCGCCTCGGCCAGCGAGACGACCTCGCCGATCACGATCAGAGCGGGGGTCGGCACCGCGGCGGCCGCCTCCGCGATCTCGCCCAGGGTCGAGGTAACGACCTCCTGATCGAGGCGGGTGCCATTCGCGACGACGGCGGCGGGCGTGTCGGGATGCTTGCCGGCAGCGAGCAGGCCCTCGGCGATGCGCGGCAGGCTGCGAGCGCCCATGAAGAGCACCAGCGTGCCGGGATTCGCGGCGAGCCGCGGGAAGTCGAGGTCGGCGCCATGGCCCATCACGATCGTCGCCTCCTGCGCGAGACCGCGGTGGGTGACCGGGATGCCCGCGGCGCCTGGCACTGCCGCGAACGAGGAGACGCCGGGCACGACCTCGACCTCGATGCCGTGCGCGCGCAGGCGCAGCACCTCCTCGCCACCGCGGCCGAAGACGAACGGGTCGCCGCCCTTGAGCCGCACCACGCGCAGGCCGAGCAGGCCGTACTCGACGAGCAGGTCGTTGACCTCCTCCTGCTCGCTGCCGTCGCGGTCGATCAGCAGGGCGCCAGCGGGCGCCTCCGCAACGAGCTCGGGACCGACGAGGCGGTCGTAGATCAGCACCTGGCAGGCCTGGATCAGACGGAGGCCGCGGCGGGTGATCAGCTCGGGGTCGCCGGGGCCGGCGCCGACGAGGGCGACGCTCATCCGAGCGCCTTCTCGACGGCCCGCTGGAAGAAGACCTTGCGATCCTCGTAGGTGGCGAAGTTCTTCTTGGCCCAGGGGCGCAGCCGACGCAGCTCGTGGGCGAGCTGCTGGTGCTCGGGGCCGATCACGCTCTCGATGTCGCGGCGGATGCGCTGCGCGAGGGCGGGCGAGGCGCCGCCGGTCGAGATGCCGATCGCGATCGGGTCGCGGCGCAGCACGGCGGGCAGGATGAAGTTGCACAGCTCGGGCACGTCGGCGACGTTGCAGAGCATCGAGCGCAGCTCCGCGTCCGCGTAGACCTGGCGGTTGACCGCCGGGAAGTTGGTCGCTGCGATCACCAGGAAGCGACCCTCGAGATCGCCCGGCGCGTACTCACGCTGCACCCAGGTCAATGGCAACGCCTGCACCGCGGGGATCGCGGCGGGCGAGACGACCGTCACGTTGGCGCGCGCGTCGAGCAGGCCCTCGATCTTCTCCAGGCCGATCGGCCCGGCGCCGACGACGAGGCAGTCGCGCCCCTCGAGGTCGAGGCACGCCATGTAGAAGCGCTTGTCGCGGATCGGCTGCAGCAGGGCCGCCTCGACCGCGGTCAGGGCCTCGCCCGCGAAGATGACGTGGTCGTCCACCGGGCTCCTACAGCGAGACCGTGTGCAAGCGGGCGCCCTGGCGGTCGAGCCGCACCGACAGCTCGAGGCCGTCGGCGCCGATCGTCACCACGTAGGCACCCGGCCCGACCGACGAGATCGACACCTTCTCCAGCTCGCGCCCGACGAGCGACTGCAGCGCGCCGGTGATCTCCCTGGCGCCCTCGGTCAGCTCCTTGCCCAGCGGCAGCTTGCGGAACGTCTTGATCGCGGCCTGCTCGCCCTCGGGGCCGTAGACGGCGCGCAGCCGCCCCGACACCAGGCCGAGCTCGAGCAGCTCCTCGAGCGCCTGCGCCGAGTCGCCGGAGACCTCACCCTCGTCCACATCAGCGATCAGCTCGGCGAGGCGGGCGCGGCGACGCTCGTCCTGGACGTGCGCCAGCACGTGCTGGGCCTCGGCCAGCGCGACCTCGCGCGCCTCACCGCTCAGCTTGACAGGGGCGGGCGCAGCGGCCTCGGCCGCGTCGGCAGTCGTGGTAGCGCCGCTCACTTGTGGCCCTCGCCGACGATCGCGGCGACCTGGTGCTCGAAGCCGCCGGTCTCGATCGCGCAGTGCATGCCGCACTCCTTCGGCGCGCCCGACTCCCACCACCAGCGACCCGCGCGCTTGTCCTCGCCCGGGTTGATCGCCCGGGTGCACGGCGCGCAGCCGATCGAGGTGTAGCCCTTCGCGTACAGCGGGTGCACGGGCAGGTCGTTCTGCTTGATGTAGTCCCAGACCTCTTCCTCGACCCACTCGGCGAGCGGGTTGAGCTTGACGACGCCGCCGTGGTCGTGGTCGACCTCGAGCTTGCGGATGTTGGTGCGCGTCGCCCACTGGTCGCGGCGGAGGCCGGTGACCCAGGCGTCGAGCGTCGCCAGCTTGCGCTGCAGCGGCACGACCTTGCGCGTCGAGCAGCACTGCAGGCGGTTCTCGATCGACGTGTACATCAGGTTCGGGCCGTGCATGTTGACGAGCCGCGAGACCGGGCCCGGGTCGGGCATCAGGATGTCGAGGTTGAGGCTCGGGTAGCGCTCGCGCAGCGTCTCGATCAGCTCGTAGCTCTCGGCCGGCAGACGGCCCGTGTCCACGGTGAAGACCTGGACGTGCGGATCGATCTGGTAGGCCATGTCGATCAGCACGATGTCGTCGGCCTGCAGCGCCACCGACACGGCGAGCTTGCTCTTGAAGCGGCCGATCGCCCACTCGAGGACGTCCTGTGGCTCCAGCCCCTCGAACTCGACGGCGAGCTCGCCCGCCTCCAGCTCGTCGATGATCTCGTACGTGCTCATGTGTGTCCCCTACTCCTCTTCGTCGCGGCGGCTGCGCGCAGGCGCCACGCCTGCGAGCGCGCCGAGCTCGTCGTCGGACAGCCGGTCACAGAACGCCTTGAAGCTCTCCTCGGTCTGACGCCCGTCGAGCCAGCCCTGGATCAGGCCCTCGACCGGTGCGTCCAGCTCCTCGCTGAGGATGCGGCGGAAGAGCGGGCGCCCGATCGCCGCGTCGTTGCCGAGACCGCCGCGCACGAAGATGTCGTACGCCTGGCGGCGGGTGCCGGCCTCGTCGCGGGCCGTGGTGCCCTGGAAGCCGAGATCGGCGATCCAGTGCTGGGCACAGGCGTGCGGGCAGCCGTCGAGCTGGAGGCGGAGGTCGCCGATGGTGTCGCCGAAGCGCACCTCGAGCCGGTCGATGAGCGGGCCGAGGCGGCCCTTCGTCTCGGCGACGGCGAAGTTGCAGTGCGGCTCGCCGGTGCAGGCGATGCCGTTGGCGCGCAGCTTGTTGACGCGCAGCGAGAAGCCGATCTCCTCGACGCGGGCGATCGTGTCGTCGACCTGCTCGGCCGGGACGTTGACGAGCAGGAAGTTCTGCTGGCGCGTCATCCGCACGTCGGCGCCGATCGACTCGGCGAGGTCGGCGATCTGCTGGATCTGCTGGCCGGAGATGAGGCCGAGGTGCACCGGCACGCCGATCGTCGTCAGGCCGGGCTGGCTCTGCGGCGTGATGCCCATGTGGTCGATCGGGCGCGGCGCGGGCGGCGGCGTGAAGTCCTCGAGCTGCCGGCCGAGGAGGGCCTCGACGCGCTCGCGCATGCCCTCCGGGCCGATGTCGTCGATCATGAACTTGAGGCGCGCCTTGACGCGGGAGACGCGGTAGCGCAGGTCGGTCTTCCAGGCGTCCAGGATCGCGGCGAGCACCTCGACCCCCTCGTCCTTCGGCACGAAGATGCCCATGTCGCGGGCGAGGCGCGGCACCGACGAGAGGCCGCCGCCGACCGACACGGAGAAGCCCTCACGCCCGTCCTTGAGCTGGCCGATCAGCGAGATGCAGTTGATCTCCGGCGCGTTGCACTGGTGCGCGCAGGCCGAGATCGTGATCTTGTGCTTGCGCGGCAGGTCGACGTAGTCCGGGTTGCCGTAGAAGAACTCGGCCGCCTGGTGGACGATCTCGGTGGCGTCGAACAGCTCGCCGTGGCCGAGGCCACCGACCGGGCAGCCCGTGATGTTGCGCACCGTGTCGCCGCAGCCGCCGGCCGTGCTCAGGCCCACCGCGTCGAGGTCGGCGAAGACGTCGGGCAGCGAGGCGAGCTCGAGCCAGTGCAGCTGGATGTTCTGGCGCGTCGCGAGCTCGGCGTCGCCGCGGCCGTGCTTGACCGAGACCTCGCCGATGGCACGCAGCTGCTGCGTCGAGACCTCACCCGCGGGGAGCTTGACGCGCAGCATGAAGCGGCCGATCTTGGGCTTGTCGTGGTAGAGGCCCCACCACTGGAGGCGGACGATGTCCTCCTCCGGCACCGACTCGTAGCCCAGGGCGATGAGAGCCGGCAGCTCCTCGCGGATGCCCAGCGGGTTCTTGTCGCGCTTGATCCGCTCGACAGGGTTGCGCTTGTAGACGAGGTCCCAGTCGGGCTCGGGTGCGGGCGGACGCTTGCGGGGCTCGGCGGCTGACATCGGTGGTCGAACGGCTCCTTCGAACGGGTCGGGAGAGCCACGGTAGCAGTCCGAGCTATACGAAGTAAAGCGACTACCGTTGGTAAAGCCATGAATCTTTGCAATGTGAAGAAATGGCTCCCGATGCAGCTTTGCGCGGTCCGCAACGACCGGTCGGGAATGGCGTGGGGCGCCGTCGCCGGCGCCCCACGCGAGCCTCCGCTGTCGTCCTGCGGCTAGCCGAAGACGCCGGCCTCACGCAGCGCAGCGATGCGCTCCAGCGAGTAGCCGCAGTACTCCGAGAGCACCGCAGCCGTGTGCTCGCCCCGGAACGGGCCGCGCACGGGCGGCTGCGCCCGCAGCTCCTCGCCGTCGGCCCCGGAGAGGCGCAGCGGCGAGGCGATCGTCCGCACCCGGCCGAGGGTCGGGTGGTCATGCTCGATGATGTCCTCGCGGGCGATCACCTGCGGATCCTCCAGCGCCTCGAGCACGGTGTTGATCCGCGACGAGGGGATGCCTGCGGCGACCAGTGCAGTGACCCACTCGTCCACGGTGCGCTCGGCGAAGCTGCCATTGAGGATCTCCATCACGAGTGTCCGGTTCTCGAGCCGGCCCGCCATCGTGCTGAAGCGCGGATCCTCGTTCAGCTCGGGGTGGCCGATCACGTCGCAGAGCCGCTCCCAGAACTTCTGCTTGGCGGCGCCCACGACGAACCAGCCGTCCTTCGCCAGGTAGTTGCCGAACGGCACGATCGACGGGTGCCCCGAGTTCGGGGTGCGCTCCGGGACGTAGCCGTGCGTCGCCGCCCACGGGCCGATGTACATCAGCTCGTGCAGGGCGGTCTCGAGCAGCGAGACGTCGCAGTCACAGCCCACGCCGTCACGCCGTGCCCGCCAGACGCCGCTGAGCGTCGCGATCGCTGCCGCGTAGCCGCCCGACAGGTCGACGAGCGAGAGGCCCGACTTGGTGGGCGGCCCGCCGGGCTCGCCGGTCAGCGACTGCCAGCCGGCGAGCCCTTGCATCATGTAGTCGTAGCCGCCCTCGTTCGCCCGCGGGCCCGTCATGCCGAAGCCGGAGAGCGAGCAGCAGACGATGCGCGGGTTGACGTCCTTCAGCTGCGCGTACGTCAGCCCCAGCCGCTCCGGCTGGTCGCCGCGGAGGTTCGAGAACACGGCGTCGGCGTTGCGCACGAGGTCGTGGAAGACCTCGGTCGCCTGCGGGTGCTTGAGATCGAGCGAGACGGACTTCTTGTTGCGATTGAACGTCTCGAAGAAGAGCGAGTCCTCGCCCTCCTGGAACGGCGGCACGTAGCGGCTGACATCGCCGCCCGAGCCGGGATCCTCGATCTTGACGATCTCCGCGCCGAGGTCGGCCAGCTGGAGCGTGGCCCAGGGCCCCGCGCCGAACTGCTCGACACTGACGATGCGGACGTCTGCGAGCGGGAGCAGCCCTGCCATCTAGCTCTGCTTCTCCGCCCAGGTCGCGGCGCCGTCGAGCATCGCGTGCAGCATCCCGAGCTTCTCGCTGTGCGGCTTCGGGAAGCCGACGTGGCTGTGCGTGATGCCCAGCGAGAGCATCGTCTCGGCGATCTTGTACGTCGCCGGGCCCGGGTTGATCACCGGCACGGGCAGGTGCTCGTTGAGGAACGCGGCCGACTGGTGCATCGTCGTCGAGCCGAGCACGATTGCCTCGGCGCCCTGGTCGACCAGGCGCAGGCCCGCCTCGAGGAGCTTCGGGAAGACGACCTCTTCCTTGCCGCCGAGCAGGTTGCGCACGTCCGGCGGGGTGTTGATCGACTCGACGCCGACCAGGTGGTTCTGCAGGTTCATCTCGGCAGCGGCCTTCTTGTAGAGGGCCTTCCACGGGTCCCTCTGGGTGAGCACGCCGAACTTGTTGCCGAGCATCAGCATCAGGCCGAACGCGGTGCGGGCCGGCGAGATGACCGGGATGTCGAGCACCGAGCGCAGCGCGTTGGCGCCGGAGTCGCTCATCGTGTCGATGCAGAGGGCGTCGTAGCCCTCCTCCTGCGCGGTGCAGCCGGCCTCGAACATGGCGATGTCGGCCATGGCCAGGTCATGCCAGGAGTCGTAGAGGTCGGGACCGGCCTTGACCGGCTTGAAGTCGAACTGGATGTTCGGGCTGAGCACGACGGCATCGAGCTGCGCGCTGCGGTTCGCGAGCCCGACATCATCGAAGGCGAACGGGACGAGGACGACGACCTTCCACATGGTGCTGTCTCCTTCTCTAGCGGTGTGATTGCGAGGACGGGGAAAGGGAGAGCTCCTCGCGCAGGGGCGCGACGACCTCGTCGTGCAGGGCGACCACCTCGGCGAGGTAGCCGGCGGCCGGGCCAGCCGGGTTGAGCACGAAGTGCCGGACGCCCGCGTCGACGTACGCGCGCAGGCGCGCGCGGCACTCGGCCGGGTCGCCGGCGATCGTGTAGCGCGCGACGTGGTGCGGCTCGAACGGGGTGTTGTAGCGCTCGGTGAGGTGGGCGCGGGCCTGCTCGCGCGCGGCGTCGCCGTCGGCACCCACGTGGGCGGGCAGGACGATGGCGGGCGTCAGCGCCTCGGGGTCGCGGCCGGCCTCGACAGCATGGCGGCGCACCTCGGCGAAGTCGCGGGCAAAGCGGTCGGCGCCGACCATGTAGGCGAGCCAGCCGTCACCGAGCCGCCCGGCCCGGCGCAGCGCCGCCGGCGAGCGGCCACCGACGAGCAGCGGCGGGCCGCCCGCCTGGGCCGGCGGCGGGTCGATCTGCACGCTCTCGAAGCCGTAGAAGCGCCCGGCATGGCTGGCCGGCTGCTGCGCGCCCCACAGCGCGCGCAGCGCGGCGATGCCCTCGTCGGCGCGCGCGCCCCGCTCGCCGATCGGCACACCGGCCGCCTCGAAGTCCTTCGGCCCCTCGCCGCCCACGCCGACGCCGAGCAGCAGGCGGCCGCCGCTCACGAAGTCGATCGATCCGTACGTCTTGGCGACCCAGGAGGGGTGGCGTAGCGGCAGCAGCACGAGCCCGGCGCCCAGCTGCACGCGGCTGGTGCGCGCCGCGAAGATCGAGAGCGCCACCGAGAGATCGAGGATCGGGTTGTGGAACGAGAGGTGCTCGCCGCCCCAGATCGAGTCCCAGCCCAGGCCCTCGGCCAGGTCGGCCGCAGCGCCGAAGAGGCCCGGGTCGGGCAGCCCCTCGGTGTGCTGGCCGCTCCCCTGGATCCCGAAGAGGACACGGCTACCGGTCACTTCGCGAGTCCGCCCTGCTGATCGCGCGCCTTCGAGGCCTGCTTCCAGGCGCGGTCGTAGTACGGGCGCAGGAAGTCGAGGTGGGCACGCATCTCGCCCTCGGCCTCGTCGGGGCGGCCGCCCGCGATGGCGGCGGTGATCGCGCGGTGCTGCTCGTGGATGCCGCGATGGAAGCTGCGGCCGAGGCTCGAGCGGACGAGGTGGGTCTGCAGCACCGTAAACAGCGGCTGGGCTGCGATCACGATCAGCTGGTTGCCGCAGGCGCCGATCAACGTCGAGTGGAAGTCCTTGTTGACGGCGAACTGCTCGCTGGCGGTCAGCTGCAGCACCTCGTCCTCGATCGCCGCGTCGAGCGCGACGAGATCGCTGTCGCGACGCCGCACGGCCGCCAGGCGCGCCGCCGGCACCTCGAGCAGGTCGCGCGCCTCGAGCAGCTCCTCCAGCGAGAGGTCGCGCGACTCGGTCATCAGGTTGATGCTGGAGCGCAGGAACTCCGAGATGTGGTCGACGGTCGGCCGCGTGACGTACGAGCCGCCGCCCGCGCCCTTGGCCGTGGTGATCAGGTTCTGGGCCGCCAGCACGCGCAACGCCTCGCGCACGGTGGCCCGGCTGACGCCGAAGTCGCGCGCCAGAGCGTTCTCGTTCGGCAGCCGCTCGCCGCGTGGCAGCTCGCCCCCGAGGATCAGCTCGCGCAGCTGATCGGCGACCTGCTCGTACGCACGCCGCACCCGCCGCACCGGCATCCCGGCCGGGCGGTCGATGGCGCGGAGGAGACGGGGCTCCGCGTCTATGCGGAGCCCCTCCCCATCAACGCCGAGCGCACTGACTGCACACGGCGTCCCATGCTTTCTAGATCCGGCCGAACTGCTTGTCGGCAGCGAGCGAGACCGGATTGATCGTCCGGACGTGCGGCTTGGCGCGGTAGTAGTCGGTGAGGCTGGAGAAGCCCTCGCCGCGCTCACGGGCTGCCTTGATCTCGGCCCGTGCGACCTCGGTGGCAGCGTGGTCGATCTCGAGCGACACCTCGTCCTTGAAGATCACGCCGTACGCCTCGCGGGCCAGCGTGATCGTGGTGAAGTCGTCGAGGATGTCCTCGCGCACCATGTTCACGTCACGCTCCAGCGGGTCGCCGTAGCCGGCAGCGTTCGGCTCGACCAGCTCGACGAAGTCGCCGGCCGCGAACGGGATGCCGGTCACCTTCGCCTCGAGCCACTCCTCGCTGGCGGTGTCGGCGTTCTTGCGACACGACGCCACGAGACCGTCCCAGCCACCGAAGATGCCACGCGGCGGGTCAAACTGGCGATCGCCCTCGCAGCTGTACGTGCCATCCACCATGAAGCGGTTGCGCCGGATCGTGCCGATGCCGCCGCGCCACTTGCCCGGGGCGGCCGATTCGGGCCGCAGCTCGTACTGCTCGGTCCGCATCGGGAAGCGCATGTCGAGCTCCTCGATCGGGTTGTTGCGCGTGTTCGCCATCAGGTTGTCGACCGAGTCCATGGCGTCCTTGCCGTACCGGCCGCCGTAGGAGCCCTCGTTCACCTCGAGGTACAGCCAGTACTCGCCCTGCTTCTGATCGAAGCCCGAGTAGGCGCAGAAGTGGATGCTGGCCGAGTTGCCAGCGGTGACCTTGGTCGGCATTGCGTCGGCGAGGGCCAGGATCACGTTGTCGACGACCCGCTGGCACTGCGTGAAGCGTGAGAAGCAGGCACGCGGGAACTGCGGGTTGAAGATCGAGCCCTTCGGCGCGACCACCTTCACGCAGCGGAAGATGCCGTCGTTCTGCGGCACCTCCTCGGGGAACGTCACCTCGTCCAGGAAGATGGTGCGCACCGCGTAGTAGGCGGCCACCATCAGCGAGCCCTCGAACGGGACGTTGAAGCCCGTCGGCACCTCGGCGTTCGAGCCGGTCAGGTCGATCGTGATCGAGTCGCCCTCGACGATCACCTTGGTCTCGACGCGGAGCCGCACGCCGCGGTTCTTCGCATCGTCGTCGAGCCAGCCGGTCGGCGCGGTGTAGACACCGTCGGGGAGCTTGGAGATCTCCGCGCGCAGCATCCGCTCGGAGTAGTCCATCAGGTCGTACGCGCAGCTCATCACGACGTCGGGGCCGTAGCGCTCGACGAGCTTGAGGAAGCGGTCGCGACCGAGCTCGCAGGCGGCGCGCATGGCGTTCATGTCGCCGCGGTTCATCGTCTCGGTGCGGACGTTGTCGAACAGCATGTTGTCGAGATCCTCGTTCAACACGCCGCCCTGGTACCAGCGCAGGGCCGTCCACATCTTGCCCTCGGCGTAGACATCGAACGCGTCGGCGTTGACACCCGGGAACGAGCCACCGATGTCCAGCAGGTGGGCCGTCACGGCGGAGAAGCCGAGCAGCTCGCCCTCCCAGAAGATCGGCACGGCCACGGCCGCGTCCGGGCTGTGCGACGCGCCCAGGTACGGGTGGTTGTGGACGATGACATCGCCCTCCACGATCTTGCCGTCGAGGCGCGTCAGGAAGCCACGGATGTACCAGGGGAGCGAGCCGATGTGCATCGGCGTCGACTCGGACTCGCACAGCTCGCGGCCGACGTGGTCGAAGATCCCGGCACCGAGATCCTCGGACTCGCGGATGATCGAGCTGTACGACATGCGGAACAGCACGGACGCCATCTCGCGGGCGACCGCCTTGAAGGCGCCGTTGAGGACGCGCGTGGTGATCGGATCGACCGGAACGCGCTTGCGATCGGGCAGCCCCGGGGAGCGACCGACTTCGTACTCGGCAATCGACATCGTCTGCCTCCCTCCGTTAGTGGGCGGCCGCGGGAGCGGCGCCGGTCTCGATGATCAGGTTCCCGAAGCGGTCGACCAGGGCGGAGAGGCCCGGGAGGATGACCGTCGTCGAGTCGTACTGGTTGACGATCGCCGGGCCGACGATCTTGTTGCCGGCCTTCAGCTTCTCGCGGTCGTAGTAGGCCGTCGGGAGCTGCTGGAGCGTGCCGTCCACCTTGAACCACGCCTCGCCGGTGCGGCGCTTCGCGTGCTCGCTCGACTCGCCACCGAACTCGACCTCCGCCGTCGCGAGCGCCGGCATGAGGCCGATCGCGCGGATGCGGATGTTCGGGATCTCGATGTCGAAGCTCTCGTCGTGCTGGTGGTACTCACGCTGGTGCGCCTCGTTGAAGGCCTTGTGCGCCTTGCGACCCCACTCGGCGTCGATGGCGCCGGGCTCGAGGTCGATGCGCAGCTCGTAGCCCTGGCCCACGTAGCGGGCCTCGCCGATGCGCTGGATGACGATGCGATCGGCCGGGACGCCGTCGGCCTCGAGCTGGGCACGGGCCTCGTTCTCCAGCTTCTGGAACGTCTCGAACAGCATGGCGTTGTCGAGCCGCGAGAGGCGCTGGTAGACGGTCGAGACGTACTCGTACACCGAGTCGGTGGCGAGCAGGCCCATGGCCGCCGTGACGCCGGGATGCGGCGGCACGAGCACCCACGGGGTGCCGACCTCGAGCGCGACGAGCGCGCTGAACAGCGGGCCGGCGCCGCCCTCGGCGACGAGGGCGAACTCGCGCGGGTCGAAGCCCTTGCGCACCGAGTTCTCCTCGATTGCCTGGGTCATCGAGTGGGTGAGGATCTGGATGGCGCCGTACGACGCCTCCTCGACCGACATGCCGAGCGCCTTGGCCGGGCCGTCCACGAAGGCACGGCGTGCTGCGTCGGCGTCGAGCTTCATGCCGCCGCCGAGGACGCCCTCGGAGGAGAGCCAGCCGAGGTTGACCATGGCGTCGGTGGAGGTCGCCTCGGTGCCGCCGCGGCCGTAGGCCGCCGGGCCCGGGACGGCGCCTGCCGAGCGCGGGCCGACGCGGAACATGCCGCCGCCGTCGACGTAGGCGATGGAGCCGCCGCCGGCGCCGATCGTGTCGACGTCCACCATCGGGATCATCGCGCTGTAGGGGCCGACCTTGGTGTCGAGCAGGTGCTTCATGCGCAGGCGGCCGTCCTGTGCCAGGCCGACGTCGGCCGAGGTGCCACCGACGTCAAGCGTGATCACGTTGTCGAAGCCGGCCTGCTTGCCGGCCCAGATGCCGCCGACGACGCCGGCCACGGGGCCAGACATCAGCAGGTTGACGGGGCGCTCGATTGCGCCCTCCGCCGTCGCCACGCCGGCCGACGACGTCATCAGGTGCACGCCGGTGCGCACGCCGAGCGCGCGCAGCGAGTCCTCGAGGCGCCGGATGTAGCGCGACACCTTGGGGCCGACGAAGGCGTTGAGGCCGACGGTCGAGAAGCGCTCGTACTCGCGGTACTGCGGGATGACCTCCGAGGAGACCGAGATGAACGCCTCGGGGAACTCCTCGCGGACGATCTCGGCGACCTTCGCCTCGTGTGCGTTGTTGATGAACGAGAAGAGGAAGCAGATCGCGACCGCCTCGACGCCCTCGGCCTTCAGCTTGCGCACCTGCTCGCGGGCCTTCGCCTCGTCGAGCGGCACGAGCACCTTGCCGTCGCCGGTGATGCGCTCCGGCACGGTCAGGCGGTAGCGGCGGCGAACCACCGGGAAGGCCTGCCACGGCAGATCCTGGTAGTTCGAGAAGTTGAACGGCTTCTTGTGGCGCGCGATGTGCAGGATGTCGCGGTAGCCCTCGGTCGTGATCATCCCGACCTTGGCGCCGTTGTGCTCGATCACGATGTTGGTCGCGATCGTCGTGCCATGGAAGACCTGGTCGAGGTCGGCCGGCGAGATGCCGGCACGGGCAGTCAGCTCCTGGATGCCCTGCACCGTCGCCACTGACGGATCGTCAGGTGACGAGGGGAGCTTGTGCACGAGGACCGTACCGGCCTCGTCGTCGACGTAGATCAGGTCGGTGAACGTGCCACCGACGTCTACTCCGAGTCGCTTCACGAATCGAACCTCTTTCTCGTCCCCGTGCGGGGGTTTCAGGGCTTGATGACAACCTTGCCGAAGTGCTCGCGGCTCTCGACGCGGCGGAATGCGTCGGCGGTGTCATCGAGGGAGTAGACGGAGTCGACGAGCGACGTGATCTGACCGCGGGCGCACAGCGCCAGGCAGGTCTCGAACTCGTCCTTGTCGTAGACGAAGGAGCCGATGATGCTCTTCTGGCCCCGGAAGAACGGGATGATGTCGAGCGGCACGACCTCTTCCGAGTGGCCGCCGCAGGTGACGATGCGACCGCTCCAGGCGAGCGCGGCGAGGCTCTTGGTGAGCATGTCGCCACCGACGTGCTCGAACACGACCTCGACGCCCTTGCCGTCCGTGGCCTTCATGACCTCGGCGACAAGATCCTGCGTCTTGTAGTTGATGCCGACGTCCAGGCCGAACTCCTTGGCCTTGGCCAGCTTGGCGTCGCCCGACGAGTTGCCGATGACGTACGCGCCGGAGAGCTTGGCGAGCTGCACCGCAGCCGAGCCGATGCCGGAGCCGACCGAGTTGATCATCACGGTCTCGCCGATCTTCAGCTTGGCGCGGTTGAACAGCATGTGGAAGGCGGTGCCGAAGGCGACCTGGAGCGCCGCAGCGTCCTCCCAGGAGATGTTCTCCGGGATGCGCACGAGCGACGGCGCCTGCACGGCGACGTACTCGGCGAAGCCGCCGGGGCTGTCGATGCCGAGGAACTTGCCGACGCTGCCCAGCAGGTACGGCGTGACGCGGTCGCCGACGGCCCAGCCCTCGACACCGGCGCCGAGCGCGGCGATCTCGCCGACGAACTCGATGCCACCGATGTGCGGCATGGTGATCGGGAAGCGAGAGATGCCGTCGCGATGGTCGATCTCGACGTGGTTGATCGCCGCCGCCTTGACGCGGAGGAGCACCTCGCCGGCGCCCGCGACCGGATCCGGAACCTGCTCGACCTTGAAGACCTCGGCGCCGCCGTGCTCGTAGTACCTGACTGCCTTCACCGCTCCGGACCTCCCGTGAAAACGCTCTCAGACCTCAGTGAGTCTGCTTTATGTCTGACACCCGCGCCCGCTGTCAAGCCGGAGCTGGCAGGGGCCGCGGACTCCGTCGTTGCCGCCGGTCGGCGGTTGACTGAGCCGAATGTCTGACATATAACCATCAGAGCCGTGCTGCCGCTTCCTTTGGTTCGCCCACCTGCCGGTGCACCGGGAGCGACGACGAGAGCCTGCACCCTCCCCGGGTGCCATCTGAGAGGAGCAACACCATGAGCGAGGGACAGGCGCCCAAGGAGTG
>Ga0114970_10002223_pt1 | contig 14564 bp, 17 predicted proteins | sample M_140205_XF_Meta_FD_87030 | JGI IMG/M metagenome (GOLD analysis project Ga0114970, IMG submission 87030) | Freshwater microbial communities from Lake Montjoie, Canada to study carbon cycling - M_140205_XF_MetaG | ecosystem: Environmental > Aquatic > Freshwater > Lake | place: Lake Montjoie... | reverse complement strand
CTTGCGCGTCAGCCGCGCGCGCTGCAGCTCGAATTCGCGCTGGCCGGTGGCGACGACTATGAGCTGCTGTTCACCGCAGCGGCGGCAGCGGAGTCATTGTTGCTGTCGGCGGCAGCAGCAACCGGCGTTGCGTTGCGCCGGATCGGCCGCATCGAGGCCGCGCCAGGCCTGCGACTGCTCGATTCGCGAGGCTGCGAGCTGACCATCGCGCTGCGCGGCTTCGACCACTTCAGCGCCTGAGCATGGACCCCTCAAGCATTCGCCAACCCGACATCCGGCACGCCGCGCCGCGCCGCGCCAGCGCGCGCTTCATGATCGGCCACCCAGCACACTGGATGGCACTTGGCTTTGGCAGCGGACTTTCGCCGCGCGCGCCCGGCACGGTGGGAACGCTGTGGGCTTGGGCTTCGTTTCTGGTGGCCGATGCCTGGCGCGCTGAGTTGCCCTGGGGCTGGGTGATCACAGGGTCGCTGCTGGCGGGCTTTTGGGCCTGCACCCGCTGCGCCCAGAACCTGGGCCAAGCCGACCCGGGTGCGATCGTCTGGGACGAGATCGTGGCATTCTGGCTCGTGCTGTGGCTGGTGATGCCGACCGGGTTCTGGGGTCAGGCGGTCGCTTTTGTGCTGTTCCGCTTCTTCGATGCCGCCAAGCCCGGACCGGTGGGCTGGGCCGACCGGCGCTTCAAGCTCGCGCCTGGCCAGACCATCGGCTGGCGACAGGGATTTGGCATCTTGTTCGACGACTTGGTCGCGGCGCTGTGCACCCTGCTGGTGATCGCTTTGTGGCGCAGGTGGGTCGGATGATGCCGGATCGCCTGGTCGCGGCGCTGGCGGACGCGTTGCGTGCGCGCGGCTTGCGCATCGTCACTGCCGAGAGCTGCACCGGTGGCTTGATCGCCGGCGGCTGCACCGAGTTGGCCGGCTCTAGCGATTGGTTCGAGCGCGGCTTCGTCACCTACAGCAATGAGGCCAAGGCCGAGATGCTGGGCGTGGACGCAACCTTGATCGCCAGCCAGGGCGCCGTCAGTGAGCCGGTGGCGCGAGCGATGGCGGGCGGCGCGCTGACGCGATCGCGGGCCGATTTGGCGGTGGCGGTGACTGGCGTGGCCGGGCCGGGCGGCGGCAGCGCGGCCAAGCCTGTGGGCACGGTCTGGCTGGCCTGGGCTTGGCGGTCGGCTGACGGCGCAGTCGAGAGCGACGCGCTGCTGCAGCGCTTTGCCGGTGACCGGACCGCGGTGCGCCAGGCGACCGTGGTCTGCGCGCTGCAAGGCCTGCTCGACCGGCTGCCGAGAAATGCGGCATGAACCTGCTGCTGGCCGCTGAACTCGACCCCGCCGAGCGCAGCGACTGGGCCACGGCGCTGCGTCTGGCCTTGCCAGGCCACAGCTTGTACCTGGTGCGCGGCGAGGTGGCGGATGCCAGCATAGACGTTGCGATCGTCGCCAACCCGGCGCCTGGCAGTCTGTCAGGCCTGCCGGGACTGCGGCTGATCCAGTCGCTGTGGGCCGGTGTCGACCGCTTGCTGGGCGACCAGACCTTGCCGGTGGGGGTACCTCTGGCGCGCATGGTCGACCCGGCGATGAACTCGGCGATGGCTGAGACTGCGCTGTGGGCGACGCTGGCCTTGCAGCGCGGATTCTTCGAATACGCCCGCCACCAGCGGGCTTCGCGCTGGCAAGTCCATGGCCAGCGCCGCGCTGACGAGTCGCCTGTGCTGGTGCTGGGTTTTGGTCAGATGGGACGTACGGTGGCGGGCCGGTTGGCGCAGCAAGGCTATCCGGTCAGTGCTTGGCGGCGCGGCGCGACCGATGCCACTGGCGTTGAATCGCTGGCAGGCGTTCGGGTGCTGAACGGCGCGCCGGCGCTGGCCGACGCGCTGGCGCAGACCCGCATCCTGATCAACCTGCTGCCGCTGACGCCCGACACCCGCGGCCTGATCGACGCTGACCTGCTCGCAGCGCTGCCGCGTGGTGCCGGCTTGGTGAACCTGGCGCGCGGCGCCCATCTGGTCGACGCCGACCTGTTGGCGTCGTTGGCCAGTGGCCAGATCGGCCATGCAGTGCTCGACGTGTTCCAGGTCGAGCCCTTGCCCGCCGACCACGCTTTCTGGCTGCATCCCCAGGTGACCGTGCTGCCGCACGCCGCAGCGATGACCGACGCTCGCAGTGCTGCAGCCGTGGTGGCGCGCAACATCGAAGCGCTGGCCGCTGGGTTGCCTTTGCAGCACCTCGTGGAACGCGACGCGGGCTACTGAACCCGGACTGGGCGCAATCAGCCTAGCGAGGCTCCAGCACTTGCAGCGCCAGACCGGCGGGCGCCGGCCTGCCGCGTTGTGCCGGCGTGACGGCCTGCACCAGCAGCAACGCCAGTCGGGTCAGGGCCAGCCAGGGCTCGAGCGGCCACAGCGGGTGCTTGAGCCCCTTGATCACGCCGTCGCAGATGCTGGCGGCTTGCACCAGGTGGTTGAGCTGCTCGGCGCTCAGCAGCGGCAGCGCACGTTCGAACAGCCGCTCCTTCTGGCCCCAGACCCGGTTTTCGCGCAGCGCCATGGGCAGCGGCCGACCCTGGGCCAGCGCGTCCTTGACGCGCTTGAGGTTGCGGATGTCATCGGCCAGGCTCCAGTGCACCAGCACCGCTGCCTCGCCCTCGGCGCGCAGGCCGTCGAGCATGCGCAGTACGCGGGCGGTCTGGCCGGCGAGCACCGCTTCGCCGAGCTTGAAGACGTCGTAGCGCGCGACGTTCAGGACTGCCGCCTCGACCTGCTCGAAGGCCAACTCTGCGGCGGGGTAGAGCAGTGCGAGCTTTTGCAACTCCTGGTGCGCTGCCAGCAGATTGCCTTCGACACGGTCGGCGAAAAAGGCCAAGGTCCGCTGGCCCGGTTCGCCCTCGGCCACACGCTGGCCCTGGCCAGCCAGGCGCTGGGCGATCCAGCTTGGCAGCGCGCGGCGCTCCACCGGTTCGACCTTGATCGTCAGGCCTGCCTGGTCCAGCGCGCCGAACCAGGCCGCTTGCTGCTGCTGGCGCTCGAGCTTGGGGCAATGCACCAGCGTGAGCACCTCATCGGAGAGATGACTGCAGTAGCGCTGCAAGGCCTCGGACCCATCCTTGCCCGGTTTGCCGCTGGGGATGCGGATTTCCACCAGCTGGCGTTCGCCGAACAAGCTCATCGACTGTGCCGCGCCAGCCAGGCTCGACCAGTCGAAATGCGCACCGCTGACGGTGAAGACCTGGCGTTCGGTATGGCCGGCGGCGCGCGCGGCAGCGCGGACCGCGTCGCCGGCCTCCTGCGCCAGCAGCGGCTCGTCGCCGTGAATGGTGTAGACCCGCTGCAGGCCGCGGGCCAGGTGGGCGTTGAGCTGATCGGCGCGCAGTTGCATGGCGTTTCAGCGTTCGGGCGCGCTGGCGGCAGCCGGCCCATTGCCACGGGCCAGTCGGCGCAGCAGTTGCTGCACGATGTCGGTCTGCATCGCCGCGTAGATTTCGGCCTCTTCCTGGGCTTTGGCCAGCGCGAAACTCTCGCTGTAGCTCAGGTCGCGTGACAGCAGCAATTCGGTGGCGGGGATCAGCTCGCGCCCGCCGGGTGTGCTGAGGCGGAATTCGAACCTGAGCCGCAGCTGCAGCTCACGCACCTGGCCTGCCGCCGTCGACGCGACCACACTTCTCTCGCGCCGGTCGGTCAGCACCTGCAACACCACCTCGGCCTGCGCCGGACTGGCCACCGCCAACTCACCCAGCCTGGTGCGCAATTCCGCGCCCAGCGCCGAGCGGGCGGCAAAGCCCGTCAGTGCGATGCGAGAGAAAGGCAGCGGCGGCGTGCGGCGCAACTCGAAGCCGCAACCCGGCAACCAGCTCAGGGCCGCCAGCGCGCCCAACCAGCGGCGGCGCGCGAGAACGCACGGGTCGTTCGGCCTTCGGTTTGGCATGGATGTCGATCAGACCACCACGTTGACCAGCCGGCCGGGCACCACGATCACCTTCTTGGCCTGTTTGCCTTCTGAGAACTTGGCGAATTCGGGCGAGGCCAGCGCGGCAGCCTCGATGGCCGCCTTGTCGGCCGTCGCCGGCACCAGGATCGCACCGCGCATCTTGCCGCTGATCTGCAACACCAGTTCGATCTCGTCGCGCAGCAGTGCGGACTCATCGACCACCGGCCAGGGCGCGTCCAGCAGGTCGCCAAGCGCGTCGGCGTAGCCCAGCCCGGCCCACAGGTTGTGCGTGATGTGCGGACAGGCCGGGTAGAGACCGCGCAGCAGCACCGAGAAGCCTTCGCGCAACACCGCGCCATCGCCGGCGCTGCCATCGGGCTTGAAGCCCTCCAGCGCGTTGAGCAGCTTCATCGCCCCCGACACCACGGTGTTGTACTGCATGCGCTCGTAGTCGTAGCTCACCTGGCGCAGCACCAGGTGCACCTCGCGGCGCAGGCCCTTCGCTTCGGGGCGCAATCTGGCTGGCAGCGGGCCAGCGGCTCGCAGCAGGTCGGCATGCTTGGCGCCGAAACCCCAGACCCGCTTCAGAAAGCGGTGCGCACCCTCGACGCCGGCGTCGTTCCACTCCAAGGTCTGCTCGGGCGGCGATGCAAACATCACGAACAGCCGCGCGGTGTCGGCACCGTACTGGTCGATCAGGGCCTGCGGGTCTACCCCGTTGTTCTTGGACTTGGACATCGTGCCCACGCCCTCGTAGTCGACCAGCGAGCCGTCGCTCTTGAGCCGCGCGCCGGTGACCTTGCCTGACTCGTCGCGCAGGTCGACCACATCGGCGGGCCAGAAGTAGTCGATGCCGCCGGTAGCGCCGCGCCGGCTGTAAATGTGATTGAGCACCATGCCTTGCGTCAGCAGCTTGGTGAAGGGCTCGCTGACGCTGACCAGGCCGAGGTCGCGCATCACCTTGGTCCAGAAACGGGCGTAGAGCAAATGCAGGATCGCATGCTCGATGCCGCCGATGTACTGGTCCATCCCCGGCCCACCGGCCTGGGACCCGGCGGCGGGCATCCAGTACTTCGTGCCATCGGCCACCATCGCCTGCGCGTTGCCCGGGTCGCAATAGCGCATGAAGTACCACGAGCTGTCGACGAAGGTGTCCATCGTGTCGGTCTCGCGCCGCGCCGGCTTGCCGCAGCGCGGGCAAGCGACGTTGAGAAAATCGGCGCGCTTGTTCAGCGGGTTGCCGCTGCCGTCGGGGATGCAGTCTTCGGGCAGCACCACCGGCAGATCTTTGTCGGGCACCGGCACGGCGCCGCACCCCGGGGTCGGGCCCCCGGGACCATCACTGTCATCGCAGTGGATGATGGGGATTGGCGTGCCCCAGTAGCGCTGGCGGCTGACGCCCCAGTCGCGCAGCCGCCAAGTCGTCTTCTTCTCGCCTAGGCCTTTTTCGGCCAGCAACTCGGCCACTTTCGCCACCGCCGGCTTGAAGGCCAGGCCATCGAGGAATTCGAAACCAGGCCCCGAGTTGGCGCAGCGCCCGCGTTGTTTGTCGGCGTAACTGTCGGCCCAGGTCTCGGTGGAAAACGCTTCGCCCTCGACCGCGACCACGGGCCGGATGGCCAGGCCGTATTTCCTGGCAAAGACGAAGTCGCGCTCGTCGTGCGCCGGCACGCCCATCACCGCGCCATCGCCATAGCTCATCAGCACGTAGTTTCCGACCCAGACCTCGACCGCTGCACCGGTCAGCGGGTGCTTGACGGTCAAGCCGGTGGACACGCCTTTTTTCTCCTGGGTGGCCAATTCGGCCTCGGTGCTGCCCCCGCCCTGGCACTCGGCGATGAAGGCCGCCACTGCGGGCTGCGAGGCCGCAGCGTGCAGCGCCAGCGGGTGCTCGGGCGCCACAGCGCAGAAGGTCACGCCCATGATGGTGTCGGCGCGGGTGGTGAACACCCAGAGCCGGCCATCGCCGATGGTCGCGCCGGCGCCACCGGTGATCTGGTGCGGGAACGCGAAGCGCACGCCCTCGCTCTTGCCGATCCAGTTTTCCTGCATCAAGCGCACACGCTCGGGCCAGCCGGCGAGGTAGTTGGCGTCGGCGGGGTTGTTCACCGCCGACAGCAGTTCATCGGCGTACTGGGTGATCTTGAGGTAGTAGCCGGGAATCTCACGCTTCTCGATCACCGCGCCCGAACGCCAACCCTTGCCGTCGATCACCTGCTCGTTGGCCAGCACGGTCTGGTCGACCGGATCCCAGTTCACGACCTGGGTGCGGCGCTCGGCGATGCCTTTTTCCAGCATGCGCAGGAACAGCCACTGGTTCCATCGGTAATACGCCGGCGTACAGGTGGCGACCTCGCGCGACCAGTCGATGGCCAGGCCCATGGCCTGCATCTGGGCCTTCATGTGGGCGATGTTGTCGTAGGTCCACTGGGCTGGCGGCACACCGTTTTTCATTGCCGCGTTCTCGGCTGGCAGGCCGAAAGCGTCCCAGCCCATGGGCATCAGGACATTGAATCCCATCATGCGCAGCTGGCGCGCCAGCATGTCGTTGATGGTGTAGTTGCGCACATGGCCCATGTGCAGCTTGCCGCTCGGGTAAGGCAGCATCGAGCAAGCGTAGTACTTGGGCTTGAGATTGCCGAGGCTGTCGCGGGGGTCTTCGGTGACGCGGTAGGCGTCATGGCCGTTCCACAGCGGCTGCGCCCAGTGGCTGTGGGCGGCGGTTTCAAGTTCGGCGGGTGCGTATTTCTCGTTCATCGCGCCGATTGTAGGAGGGGGTGCTGCGCTACTTGGGCGGGTCCGCGGGCCTGTGACCAGGCACCTGGGCGGCCGTTTCGGTGACGAAGCCGATGCGCGACAGCCCACCCGCCTGCACCAGCCCGATCAACTCGGCGATGCGGCCATAGGGCACGCTCTTGTCGGCGCGCAGCTGCAGTTCGGTGGCCGGGTTGCGTGCCGCAGCTTCGCGAACCCGGGATGTCAGCACCGCGTCGGCCAGCGGCTCGTCGCCCCAGAACAACTGGCCTTGCGCGTCGACTGCCACACTGACGAACTGGGCTGCGCTGCCGGCCTGCGCGCCGGCGGCGTTGGGCAGGTCAAGGCGCAGGCTGTTGCTCATCAGCGGTGCGGTGATGATGAAAATCACCAGCAACACCAGCATCACGTCGATCAATGGCGTCATGTTGATGTCGCTCATCGGTTGCGAACTGCCTGATCGCTGCAGCCTGCCGAAGGCCATGCTTCAGGGCTCCGATGAAGTGTGAGCGTCCAGCGACATCTCGCGCAGGTCGTGGGCGAAACCTTCGAGCTCTGCCTCGCAGGCCGCGACCCACTTGCCGAACAGGTTGTAGGCCAGTACCGCGGGAATCGCCACCGCCAGTCCGGCTGCCGTCATGATCAGCGCCTCGCCGACCGGACCAGCCACTTTGTCGATGGTGATCGTGCCGGCCGCCGAAATACTCAGCAGCGCGTGGTAAATGCCCCAGACGGTGCCGAACAGGCCAATGAATGGCGAGGTGCTGCCGATCGAGGCCAGCAGCACCTGTCCGAACTGCAGGTGGGCCAGGCTGTGGTGGAGCGCATCGCGCAAGCGTCGCGTCAGCTGCGATGCGCCGCTCGCACGACTGGCCAGCGTGCCTATTGCATCGGTCGAGGTGCTGGCCAGCAGCAAGGGCAGCAGCACCTGCTCGCGATCGAGCGCGAGCAGCCTGGCGCTGCCCGCCGCCAGCGTGTCTGCGGCCCAGAATGCCGGCACGGCACGGGCGATGTCGTGTCTTGTGCGCAGCAAGACCCAGCCTTTCCACGCGATCAGCACCCAAGCGCTGACCGACATCGCCAGCAGCAGCGCCACCACCGTGCGGCCGATCGCGTCGCTTTCGGCCCAAAACGCGGCCAAGCCTTCCATCACGCCAGTCCGAGCACGTCGTTCATGTCGAACAGCCCATGGTCTCGGCTGGCCAGGAAGCGCGCGGCCCGCAGACTGCCTTGGGCATAAGTGGCGCGGCTGGAGCTCTTGTGGCTGATTTCGATGCGTTCGCCGGTGCCAGCGAACAGCACGGTGTGGTCGCCGACGATGTCACCGCCACGGATGGCGGCAAAGCCGATGCTCGACGGGTCGCGCTCGCCGGTCACGCCGTGACGGGCATAGACCGCGCAATCCTTCAGGTCGCGGCCCAGCGCATGCGCCAGCACCTCACCGATTTGCAGCGCGGTGCCGCTGGGCGCATCCACCTTGTGGCGGTGATGCGCCTCGATCACCTCGATGTCGTAACCGGTGTTCAGTGCACGCGCAGCTTGGTCGAGCAGCTTGAGCATCACGTTCACGCCCACGCTCATGTTGGGCGCCATCATCAACGCGATCTGGCCGGCATGGTCGGTGATCTCGGCCTTTTGGGCCGGCGTGAAGCCGGTGGTGCCGATCACCGCCTTGACGCCGAGCGCGCGGCAGACGGCCAGATGCACCAGCGTGCCTTCGGGGCGGGTGAAGTCGATCAGCAGTTGGGCCTGGGCCAAGCCTTGACGCAGGTCGCTGGTGATCGTCACGCCAGTGCTGCGGCCAGCGAAGGCGCCGGCGTCCTGACCCAAAGCCGGGCTGTCGGCGATGTCGAGCGCGCCGGTCAGCAAGCAGTCGGGTGCTGCCAGCACGGCTTCGATCAGCATGCGGCCCATCCGGCCTGAGGCGCCGGCAATTGCGATGCGCAGGCGGCTGTCGCTCATGACGGTTCTAGCGGCGGATAGCTACGCACGGCGCCCATTGGCAACACCGGTTCGGCGGCGGGTTTGGGCGGGGGCGGCAGGGCCTGCTTCTGCTCAGGCGTGAGTTCAAGCAGCGGCGCAGCGATCCGGGGTCTGGTGCGGCTGATCGAGGCCACGAACTCCTGCTCGCTGGGCAGCTCGGGCGAATCCAGCCGCTCCAGCTTGTCGCCTTTGAACAGCGCGACGATGGCCCGGCGCTGCGGTTCGGTGCCGGGGCGCAAGATCGTGAACACGTAGTCCCAGCGATCAGCGTGGAACACATCGGTCAGCATCGGCGAGCCGAGGATGTCGCGAACCTGTGCTCTGGACATGCCGGGTTTGACCATCGCGGCTTGTTCGCGTGTGACCACATTGCCCTGCACGATGTCCATCCGATAGGGTTTGATGAAACCCAGCAGGTCACCGCCCGCTGTCAGGGATGGTAGGGATGGCAGCGAGGGCATCGAAGGCAGCGACGAACAGCCGACCATCACCAACAGCAGCGTCAAGGAGCCAGCGCGGCGAGCAAGGGGGTGGATTGTCAATTGGCCTGCCATGCTTTGTGAGGTGGGGACTGCGTTGGCACAGGGCGGGCGCCACGCAGCTGGATATGATTCGGCAATTCTAGCCATCCACCCTGCCGCACCTGGCGGGCCCTCCATGACGCATGCCGACGAACTCAAGAGCAGCGGCCTGAAGGCCACGCTGCCGCGCATCAAGGTCCTCGAAGTCTTCCAGCGCACCGCGCAACGGCATATGAACGCCGAGGATGTGTTCAAGGCCTTGTTGCAAGACGGCGCCGATGTCGGGCTGGCCACGGTCTACCGTGTGCTGATGCAGTTCGAGCAGGCGGGACTGCTGTCACGCAGCCACTTCGAGTCAGGCAAATCGGTGTTCGAGCTGAACGAAGGCCAGCATCACGACCACCTGGTCTGCCTGACTTGCGGTCGGGTCGAAGAGTTCTTTGATGCGGAGATCGAACAACGTCAGCGCGCAGTGGCTGCGGCGCGTGGGTTTGAGCTGCAGGATCACGCGCTATCACTTTACGCGGTTTGCATCAAGCCTGACTGCGAGCGCCGCAGCAAATAGCGGGTTTGGTGGCTGCCGGCCGATCTTGCTCACGCATCGGGCTGCATCGCCCGCTGGTGGCGCTCGATGAACTCCTGGTAGGTGTCGATGCCGCGCAACTGCAGGATGGTGTTGCGCACCGCCGCTTCTACCAACACGGCCAAGTTGCGACCGGCATCCACCGTGATCACCGCCTTGCGCACCGGGATGCCCATGATGTCCTCGTACAGCGGTTCATAGGGCAGGCGTTCGAATTCACGCTCCATCGTCTCCTTGCGCACCAGATGGACGATCAGCTTGAGCCGCATCTTGCGCCGCACTGCGGTCTCGCCGAAAATGGCCCGGATGTCGAGCAGGCCGATGCCGCGCACCTCCAACAGATTGAGCAACAGGTCCGGACAGCGACCTTCGAGCGCGCTTTGCGAGATCTTGTAGAAATCCACTGCGTCGTCGGCGACCAAGCCATGGCCGCGCGAGATCAGCTCCAGCCCTAGCTCGCTCTTTCCCAGCCCTGACTCGCCGGTCAGCAACACGCCCAGGCCGAGGATGTCCATGAACACGCCGTGTCGGGTCAGGCGATCGGCGAACAGTTGCGCTAGGTAGGTTCGCACGATGTCGATCACGTGGCCGGCAGAGTCGGCGGTGACAAACAAGGGAATCTCGGCTCGGTCGCACATGGCGACCAAGCGCACGGGCGGGGTGACGCCATCGGCAGCGATCAGCACGGGTGGCTCAAGCGTGACGATGCGCGAGATCCTGCGTTCTTGGTCTTCAGGCGTCGATTGAGAAAGGTAGGCCACCTCGCGCCGGCCGACGATTTGAACCCGGTAGGGGTGGATGTAGTTGAGATAGCCCACCAAGTCGGCGGCCGATTGGGCATCTCGAACGGCCGCTTCGTCGAAGCGCCGCTCAGGATGGGCATGACCGGCGATCCACTCCCAGCGCAGCAATTCGCGGTGGGCCTCGAACAGCGCCTCGGCGCTGATCGATGTCGGTTTCATCGGCGGCCCGTCGCGCTGCCAGTGGCTGCGCTCATGCTGCGGACTTCAGGGGTGCCCAATCGGCGATCAGCTTGTGCAGCGCCGATGCATCCTCTGCCAGTTTGAGGCGCTCGCGCAAGTCGCGGTCTGACAGCATTTCGGCGATCTCGGACAGTATCTCGAGGTGCCGCTGGGTGGCCGCTTCGGGCACCAGCAGGAAGATCAGCAGGCTGACCGGCTCGTCGTCGGGGGCGTCGAAGGGAATGGGTTGAGCGACCCGCATCACCGCAGCCAATGGATTCTTCAGGCCTTTGATGCGGCCGTGCGGGATCGCAACGCCGTGGCCTAGGCCGGTCGAGCCCAGTCGCTCGCGAGCGAAGAGGTTGTCGGTGATCGTGGCCCGGGCAATCGCGTGGTGGTTTTCGAACAACACGCCGGCGTGCTCGAACACACGCTTCTTGCTGGTGGCTTCGATGCCAACCAACACATTGGCGGCGGGCAAGATGGCGGTGAGACGGTTCATGACGTTCCCCCGTTTGCTTGCCGTTTCTGAGCGGGCGCAACAACGGGTCGTGTGACAGAAAAATGATTATAGAAACGCATTGCTGCACCGCAATGAAAGCCATCACAGAATCGTTGAGCTGTTGTCACGATGCCTCAGTTGTGGCGTGGCGGCAAAGGAAAACGGCCCCCTCTGGGGCCGTTCTGTGCCGTCAGGCTCAGACCAGATCGGTATCCAGCCGCTTTGCCCCTGGGTGGTGATGGTCTTGCAACTTATCCTTGTGGCGGCAGACTTGGCGATCAAGCTTGTCCATCAGTTGATCGATGGCTGCGTAGAGGTCTTCGTGAGATTGCTCGACAAAAATGTCCTTTCCCTTGACATGGAGTGTCACTTCGGCCTTCTGCCGTCGCTCCTTCTCCTTGAGTTTCTCGACTGTCAGCAGAACACTGATGTCGACCACCTGATCAAAATGCCTGGTGACCCGATCCAGTTTGCTGAGCACGTACTCGCGCAGGGCCGGTGTCACGTCCAGATGGTGTCCGCTGATCGTCAGGTTCATCGGATCTTCCTTTCAAGAGGTTGTCGGAAACTGGGCGAGCCGCAACGGTTGACCGCTGTAGCTTGGCTCATCGCCCGGGTCCAGTGTGCACCTGTTTTCGGGCCCGTGACAAGTGCGTCACGCGATCTTTGTCAACTCCACGACCCCGGCCCGCTTGTGGCGCCTGATCCTGACTGGCAACTTGTCGCCGCATCAGGCTGTAATTTTCAACAGATGCCACACGAATCGACCTAGCGCTGCGGAAACGCGGTAGAGTGCAGCAGTGCGGCGTGGATTCCAAACTGATCGCGAATGTTGAGCGCTTGGTCGGATTCTCAGTTCTGCTGCGTATGCCGATCGGCCTGCGCCATTTTCACCGGGGCACATGTTTTCGCAGCAGCATGAGAAAAAGCGCGACGAATGACGATGTGTTGTCGACCCGTGAAGCTGCTGAGCGCTTGGGGGTAGCGTTGCGTACGATCCAGCTGTGGGTCGAAGCCGGCGTTCTGCCAGCTTGGAAGACGGCAGGCGGACATCGGAGGATTTCGCGCCAAGCGGTCGAGCGCTTGATGGGGCAGCGCCGAATCGCGCTGTCAGACGATTCGGCCTACCTGCCCGCCGTGGGGCGGGCCGATGCGCGGCTTCGGGTGATGGTGGTCGAGGATGAGCCCGAGTTGCTGAGGCTGTTCGTGATGATGATCGACAGCTGGGAGTTGCCGGTGATCGTGACCCCCGCAGGCAATGGTTTCGAGGCCTTGCTCCTGATCGGGCAGCAAGCGCCCGATCTGCTGATGACCGACCTCAACATGCCCGGCATGGATGGCTTCAAGATGATTGCCTCGCTTCGCACGGTTGCCTCAGCATTTGATGACATGGAAATCGTGGTGGTGACGGCGCTGACGGCTGAGGAAATCGGGCGCCGCGGCGGTCTGCCCGAAGGTGTGAGGGTGTTTCGCAAGCCTTTGCCCTTCGACGAGTTGGAGTCATTGATGCGAGGCCGAACGGCCTCGTTGGCATCTGTCACGTGAGCGCGCTGCGCTGGAACTTGTGATCCGGGTCTGGCAACACCAGGTGAACCAGCTGCTGGATCACCATGATGGCAAGCGACAGACTGCGTCAGCGACGAATTCTCCGGAGCCTCGGCGATGAAACGATTGCTGATCGTTGAAGATCAGGCTGACATCCGCAAGCTGATCCGCATGACCCTCGAATTCGAGGATTACGACATCCACGAGGCCGTCAATGGGGTCGAGGGCCTGCGCAAGGCGATCGAGATCACGCCCGACTTGATCCTGTTGGATGTGATGATGCCGGGCGAATTGGATGGATTGGCGGTCTGCGCCCGCGTTCGCGCCGATCCCGCGCTGCAGCAGACCAAGGTTGTGTTGCTGTCGGCCCGCAGCCAACTGCAAGACTTCGAGGCCGGCACAAGGGCCGGCGCTGATGCTTATCTCGCCAAGCCATTCAGCCCGCTGCAGCTGATCGAGTCCATCGAGCGGCTGCTGCCTTGCGCCTGACCGGGTCGGTTTCGCCTCTGCGCCTCGAGTGCCGGTGAGATAATGGCAACCTTGTTTCGCAGGAGCAACGCATTGGACCCCAGTCACCCTCGGTGACCGTCCACGCCAGGCTGGATCTGGGGTGAGGCGGTTTGCAGGCCCTTATTCCCCGGATCATTGTGGCGAGCCCCTCGCAGCTTGCCGCCCAGCCCTGGAGCTCCTCATGCTCAATGTCTTCACGCTGGTCCAAGGCCGGCTGGCGCAGCAAGAAATCGACAACCCCGCGATGCTGATCGAAGCGCGCCCGGTGTGGGTCGACCTCGAGTCACCTTTGGCGGTCGAAAAAGGCTGGATCGCTGCGCGATTCGGCCTGCAGATTCCAGACAACATCGTCGACGACGACCTGGAGGAGTCGGCGCGCTTCTACGAGGAAGACAACGGCGAACTGCACATACGCTCCGACTTTCTGATCGACGATGACGTGACCCCGCGCAATGTTCGGGTGGCTTTTATTCTCAAGGACGGGGTGCTGTTCTCGGTCCATGGTGAAGACCTGCCGGTATTCCGTCTGCTGCGGCTGCGGGCACGGCGCACCCCCGCGATGATTGGCGATGCCAAGGACGTGCTGCTCAAGCTCTACGATGCCGATGCCGAGTATTCGGCTGATGCGCTCGAAGGGATTTACGACAGCCTGGAAAGAGTCAGCGCGAGGGTGCTCAAGCAGGAGGTGGACGACGAAGCCGCCGGCGCTGCGCTGGGCGCGATTGCCAAGGAGGAAGACCTCAATGGCCGCATCCGGCGCAACGTGATGGACACCCGGCGGGCGGTGAGTTTCATGATGCGCAGCCGCATGCTCAGTGCCGAGCAGTTCGAGGAGGCAAGGCAGATCCTGCGCGACATCGATTCGCTCGACTCGCACACTGCTTTTGTGTTCGACAAGATCAACTTCCTGATGGACGCCACGGTCGGTTTCATCAACATCAACCAGAACAAGGTCATCAAGATCTTCTCGGTGGCCAGCGTGGCTTTGCTACCACCCACGTTGATCGCCAGCATCTACGGCATGAACTTCAAGTCCATGCCCGAGCTTGACCAGCCTTGGGGCTACCCGTTCGCACTGGCGCTGATGGTGGCGTCTGTGGCGGCGCCGTTCATCTATTTCCGCCGCAAGGGCTGGCTGCGCTGAGGCTGGACTGGGGACAGGACCTGCGTCCTGTCCCCAGCCAGCCGAAGGCTCTGCCCGCCTACGAGCGGGCAAGCTCCTGAGGCAGACCTAGAAGAGACAGGACCTGCGTCCTGTCCCCAGCCAGCCGAAGGCTCT
>Ga0114970_10002217_pt1 | contig 14577 bp, 15 predicted proteins | sample M_140205_XF_Meta_FD_87030 | JGI IMG/M metagenome (GOLD analysis project Ga0114970, IMG submission 87030) | Freshwater microbial communities from Lake Montjoie, Canada to study carbon cycling - M_140205_XF_MetaG | ecosystem: Environmental > Aquatic > Freshwater > Lake | place: Lake Montjoie... | reverse complement strand
GTCAGCCCGATGCAGGCCGAGACTTCGAATGGTGAGCCTGTCGGTCAGCTGGTTGCTCGACACGAATGTGGTCTGCGAGGCGATGAGGCCGGTGCCGCACCCCGGCGTGATGGCAAGTCTGGCGCGCCACGAAACTGAACTGGCCATCGCCGCACCGGTGTGGCACGAGTTGCGCTTTGGCTGGTTGCGAATGCCTGCCGGACAGCGGCGTGACGCCATCGGCCATTTCATCCAAGAAGTCGCTGGCAGCCTGCCTGTGCTGCCTTATGACGCACAGGCTGCGCGCATCCATGCCGAATTGCGTGACCTGCGCGAGCGAGTCGGCCAAGCACTGCCGTTTGTCGACGGCCAGATCGCAGCGATTGCCATCGCCTGCGGTGCGACGCTGGTCACCCGCAACACCCGAGACTTCGAAGGCCTTGCCGGCCTGCGCTTGGCCGACTGGTTCAGCGCAGCCTGAAATCCGCTTGCCGCAACGGGCACGCAGCCGGGTTCTGAGTCCTGCATACTGCGCCCATGACCTCTACCAGACTCGACGGCAAGCGGGTGTTGATCACCCAGTCACAGGACTTCATGGGCCCGGCGCTGTGCGAGGTGTTCGCGCGGCTGGGCGCGACGGTGACCGCCGACGCGCGGCCACTGGCCGACGACCCCGGCCTGCCGCGAGCTATCGTCGACGCCGCAGGCCCCATCGACGTGCTGGTGCTGCACCTGTCGCTGCCTGCGCCCAGCACGCCGGCGGCCGACATCAGCGACTCCGAATGGCGCAACACCTTCGCCCACCTGGTCGACCCAATGCCCAGGCTGGTCGCGGCCGTGCTGCCGCAGATGCTGGCACGCCGCCAGGGCCGCATCCTGGTGATGGGCAGCGCCGCGGCGCTGCGCGGCCAGAAACGCAACGCCAGCTACAGCGCGGCGCGCGGCGCGCAGCTGGCCTATGCGCAGTCGGTCGGTCTGGAACTCGCGCCACAAGGCGTGCAGCTCAACGCGATCGCACAGAACTTCGTCGACAACCCGACTTATTACGGCGCCGAGGTGCAGGCCAACCCGCGTTTCCAGGAACGACTGAAGCGCGAGGTACCGCTGGGCCGGCTGGTCAGTGCCGAAGAGGACGCGCTGTTCGCGGCCTACCTGTGCAGCGACGCAGCCGCCTGTTTCGTCGGCCAGGTCTTCCCGGTCAGCGGCGGCTGGGCCAACCGCTGACCCACTGAGCGCCCCAAGACCGGCCGAAGCCGGCCGCCCCCCGTGGGGATCAAGCCGCAAAGCCACATTTGCTTGAGAGCCGCTGGCGCGCTCAGGTCTGCCGTCAGAGAAAGAGAAATGCCGCTGCGGCGGCGACCAGCATCGGGCCGATGGCACCCAGCAAGAGGCCGCCAGCGCCGATGGACTCGTCGGCGAATCCGCGACGCAGCAGTGCGACCCTGCAGGATTCGGCGCATTGGCGATCACGGTCAGCCCGCCTCCCGCGACCGCACCAGCGACCAAAAAGTACTTCGATTCGCTCGAAATGCCTGCGATCTGTGAACCGAGCTAGGTGAGGGCTGCGTTGTCCGTGATCGCGGTGAGCCCCAGCGAGCCGAAGAACAGCGCCAGAGGATTGAGTGCCGACACGATCGGCTGCAGCCACCAACTCTGCATGCCACCCAGCACCACCAGCCCTGCGAGGAAGAAGGCGACCAGCAACGCCTCCTTGATGATCAAAGGGCGCTGGTAGCGCTCGTAGGCCTGCGTGAAACCCAAGAACACCAGATCACGGTCATCAGCACCGGCCGCGAAGCCGCAACCACCATCACCACAAAGACGAACAGCGGCTCGGTGTAGTTGCGCGATTCCGCATAAGCCAGCGCAGTGGCCCCGCCGCTTGTCAAGGCCATTGCGAGGACGAGCACGATGGCCCAGAACCCGAAGACGACCTCGACCTCGCCGGCGAGGTGGAACAGACCTGCGTGCTTGGGGTAGCGCTGGGCCAGGCGCTCGAACTGCTTGGCAGCGAAGGTGTGGCCAAGCGCCAAAGCGAAGATGATGGCCGCGGTGATTTGCACCGCCGGGTCCTGCGTCGAGTTCATGGTCGTCCTTGATCCGCGTGGCGGCCCGACCGACGCATGAACCTGTCGACTCGTCAAGAATCGACACCCATCTGAAGTCTAGTCGACAGCGCAAGGCTCAACGCCGTGCTCAGCGCTGCGGCATGTCCGCCACCCCGTAGCCCAGGCTGACGGTTGCGTCGGCGGCGATCGGCGGCATCGTCGCGGCCCAGTCTTCCCAGGCTTGGCGCATCGCGGCCAGCCGCTCGGGCTCGCGCTTGGCGTGGTTGGCGCGCTCGCGCTCGTCGTCAGGCAGCTTGAACAGGTATTCGTGGCCGTCGACCTGCAAGTATTTCCAGTCGCCCAATCGCAGCGCGCGCTGGCCGCGGTGATTCATGCGCCAGGCCATCGCGCGCTCGAAGGTCGCTGCAGGGTCGTGCAGCACCGGCAGCAGCGAGACGCCGTCGAGCGGGTGGTCAGCGTCGGCGGCCACGCCGGCAGCGGCAAGCATCGTCGCGCTCCAGTCCATCGTCAGGCATTGCTGGTCGCTGACACCGCCGGCTGCGATCGCCGCCGGCCAATGCGCGATCCAGGGCACACGGATACCGCCTTCGGTCAGGTCCATCTTGCCGCCCACCAGCGGCCAGTTGTCTGAGAAACGTTCGCCGCCGTTGTCGCTGGTGAACACCACCAGCGTGTCGCGATCGACCCCGGCCTGGCGCAGCGCTGCCATCACCCGGCCGATGCCCTCGTCCATCTGGTGGATCATCTTGCGGTAGCGGTGGATGTTGCCGCCGTGCAGGTGGAACAAATTGTCCTTGACCTCCTCGGCCAGCGCGGCGTCGTCGCGCGTCTCCCAGGGCCAGTGCGGCGCGGTGTAGTGCAGGCTCAGGAAGAACGGTTGACCGCCGCCGGCGGGGCCAGCCACCTCGCCCAGCCATTGCACCGCGCGGTCGGTGATCAAGTCGGTCAGGTAGCCGTCTTCGCGGTGCTCTTGCTCACCCTGCCACAGGTCGTGGGTGCCGCGCGAATCGCAGTGGCTGAAGTAATCGACCCCGCCCGACATCGGGCCGAAGAATCGCTGGTAGCCCGATTTGAGCGGGCTGAAGTGCGGCGGGTAGCCCAGGTGCCATTTGCCGATCAGCGCGGTGCGGTAGCCGGCGTCGCGCAGCAGCGAAGGCAGCGTCGGATGCTCGGGCGGCAAGCCCAGCGTTGCGCTGCCCCGGCTCTTGCTGTTGATCGGCTCCTCGGCAGCGCCGCGCAGCCGGTACTGGTAGCGCCCGGTCATCAGCGCAAAGCGCGTGGGCGAGCACACCGGTGAGTTGGCATAGCCCTGGGTGAATTTCAGGCCGGCCGCCGCGAGGCCGTCGAGCACGGGCGAGACCGGGCCGAACTCGGCCTCGCGGCCGCCGTAACAGCCGAGGTCGGCAAAGCCGAGGTCGTCGGCGACGATGAAAACGATGTTGGGACGCTGCGTCATGTCTTGCTCCTTCAATCGGCCTGGAAGCCAGAGGCCTTGACCGGTTGGGCCCATTTGGCCAGGTCGACGCGCTGCACTGCGGCCCGGCTGTGGACAGCGGGCAGCGACAGCGCGGCGGCGGTCAAGCGCAGGTTTCGGCGTTGCATGGTGCCTCCAGGATGGCAAGTCGGTCGAGCACGGACTTTAAGGGCTGGCCCGTCTTACCCACTGCCGGCCTGGCGCCGCGCGACTCACCGCGGCTTGCGCAGACCTGTTTGCTCCAGGTCGAGCTGGTCTATCGTCAAGCGCAGCGATGACGGCTCGCCCAGTTCGGCGCCGGCTGCGGCGAGGTCACCGACCAGCACCGCGCGCAACGCGGCAGCCTGCCAATGTTCGCGCGCAAAAGCCTGCACCTGCTCGGGCGTGACAGCCAGCAGGCCGGGCGCGTACTGCGCCAGCTCGGCCAACGGTCGGCCCTGCGCCAACTGACCGACCAGCAAGGCCGACAGCCCGGCCGTGGTCTCGAGCCGACGCGCAAAACCGCCCACCAAGCTGGCTTGGCGCGCCGCCAGTTCCTCGGCGCCGGGCGGTGCGTCGGCGAGTCGGGTGATCTCGCCACGCAAGAGCTGCAAGACCTCGGCAGCGCTGGGATGGTGGGTCTGGGCCCGGGCGCTGACCATGCCGCCGGCGGGAAAGCTCTCGGCGCTGCTGGACGCGCCGTAGCTCAGGCCGCGCTTGATCCGCACCTCCTGGTTCAGCCGCGCCGAATAACCGCCGCCCAGCACCGCGTTGGCCACCAGCCCGGCGTAGCGCTGCGCCGCGTCGCCAGCGCCGCGGGCTATGAAGGGTGCGGCCACAGCCGCCGCGCTCTGGCCACTGCCGGGCAGGTCGATCAGCACCAGCGGCGCGGCGATGGGTTGCGGCGCGGCTGCGGCTGCTTCGGGCGGCGCTGCGACCGGATTGCGCCAGTCGCCCAGCAAGCGCTCGGCCAGCGCCAAGGCCTGTGCCGGCGTGACATCGCCTGCCAGCACCAAAGTCACCCGGTCGGGCCGCACCCAGCGCGACTGGAAGGCCTGGACATCGGCACGCCGCAATCGCCGCAAGGCTGCCGGCGGCGCGACCCGGCCGTGCGGCACGTCGCCCCAGTAAGCGCGGCGCAGCACCAGCGCGGCAACCTCGGCCGGGCTGCCCAGCGTGACGCGCCAAGCGTCGATCGCCTGGGCGCGGGCGCGTTCAAGCTCGTCAGCGGCCAGCAGCGGGTGGCGCAACACATCGACTGCCAGCGCCAGCGCGGGCGCCAGCTGCGGGCTGCTCACGGTCATCGCCAGGCTGCTCGCCCCCCAGTTGCTGCCGGCCTCGAGCGCGCCGCCCAGCGCCTCGGCCTGGCGCACCAGCTCGGCGGCCGGCACGGCCCGGCCAGCACGCAGCGCACCCTTGGGCCAGAGCGTGGTGGTCATCGACGCGACGCCTGGCCGGCCGGGCGGATCGGCCTCGGGTCCAGCGCTAACCAGCAGGCTGATGCTGACCACCGGCAAGGCCGGGCGCGGCGCGACCACCAGCCTCAGCCCGTTGGCCAAGACCTGCTCGTGCAACACCGGCAGGACCAGTGCGCGCGGCGGCTGCGCCAGCGGTGGCAGCTCGAGCCCCGGCGTGCCAGCGCGCGCGGCAGGCCACAGGCTGCACAGCAGCGCCAGCAGCGCCAGCAGCGCAAGTTGGCGCCAGCGCGCCCGAAGCAGCAAGTAACTCATGACGCGGCGCCTTGGACATAGTCGATGCTGACACGGTGGCCGCGCAGCAGGTATTGCTGCAGCACGCGCTGCACATCGGCCGCACTCACTGCCTGCAGGCGGGCGATGCGCAGGTCGGCTTCGCGGGCGTCGCCATGCAGCAGCACCGCGCGGCCGATCGCATCGGCCTGGCCTTGCGGCGTCTGGCGCGACAGCAGCGTGGCCGTCAACAGCTGGGTCCGCACCTTGTCCATCTCGGCGCTGCCCAGGCTTCCCTGGGCCAATCGCCGGATCTGGACCCACAGCGCCTGCTCGATCCGGCGCAGCGGCTGACCGCTGGCGGCGATCGCATAGGCCGTCAGCATGCCGGCATCGGTGTACAGATCGGCCGAAAAACCTGCCGACTGCGCCACCTGGCTGCGGTAGACCAGGGCTTCGTTCAGGCGCGACGACTCGCCGGCCGACAGCAACGCGGCAGCGAGCTCAAGCGCAGGCGCATCGGCATGTGACACCGCCGGGCCCTTCCAGACCAGTGCGACCGCAGGCAGCGGCAGCTGGGACACCTTCAGCGTGACCCGGCTGTCGCGCTGGCGTGCCGGCTCGACCACGCTCACGCGCGGGATTGCCTGGGCCGGGTTGACGAGCGGGCCGAAGTAGCGGTCGACCCAGGCGTCGAGCTGGGTTGGGTCGAGATCGCCGGTCACGATCAGCAGCGCGTTGTCGGGCCGGTAATAGGTGGCGTGGAACTGGCGCACATCGGCCAGCGTGGCGGCGTTCAAGTCGGCCTCGCTGCCGATCACCGGACGCTGGTAGGGATGGGCCTCGAAGCATTGCTGCGTCAGCGCGTTGAACAGCCTGCCGTAAGGGTCGGCCAGCACGCGCTGGCGCAACTCCTCGATCACCACCTTGCGCTCGCTGTCGAAGCTGGCCTGGTCGACTTGCAGGTTGGCCAGGCGCTCGGCCTCGGCCCAGAGCAGACGCTCGAGGTGGTTGGACGGCACCTCGTTCTGGTAGGCCGTCACGTCCTCGGCGGTGAACGCGTTGTTCTGGCCACCGACGTCCTCGGTCAGTCGGTCGAACATCTCGTCGGCCATGTGCCGGGTGCGCTTGAACATCAGGTGCTCGAACAAATGCGCAAAGCCCGATCGGCCTGCCGGGTCGTCCTTGCCGCCGACCCGGTACCAGACCTGAACGCTGACGCTGCCGCCGCCCGTTGCCTCGGCCGAGCTGACCACCTGCAAGCCGTTGGCCAGCCTGCGCTGGCGCAAGCGCATCGCGGGCAGGCGGATCACCGCATTGGGCTGGACAGCGCCAGGCCTGGCGGCCCAGGCCGGGATGGTCGCGGCGCCCAGCAGCGCCAAGCCTTGGCGACGGGTCAACAACATCTTGGGGTCTCCGACAACTCGAAAGACCGAGATCATCGCCGAGGACCGCAGCATTCGCCGCGAGGCGCGTCAGTCTTCGAGCAGATCCGGTGGCAATCCACGCGCGCCACGCCAGCCGGGCAGATCCGCCAGGGTCTGGGCACCCTGGGTGACCTGGCGCCAGAACTGTGAGAACGAGCCGCAAAGCTGCTCAGGGTCGGCCAGCAAGCGCGGCGCGCTCTGGCGCCAAGCCGCAGGCCAGTCCGCAGGCAGGTGCTGGTTGTCGGTGCACTGGACCCGTGCCGCGCTGCCCAGCGACAGTTGCAGCGAGGCCGAATCGGCATGGACGACCTGGTGGCTGATCAAGGCCATGCGCTCGGCCACAAAACGCCAGCGCGCCGCCGACCAGGGCCAGCGGGCGTGGCACTCGGCGGGCCAAACCCCTAGCCGCAAGGTCTCGCGCGCGGCACGGTTGTCGGCCAGCGCCGCCGGGTCTGCCAGCGACCAAGGGTGGATCAGCCAGACCTCGCGTCCGGCCAGCGAGCGCGGCTTGGGCAGCGCCGAGATCGGCGGCAGATCGGGCGGCGGCGTGCGCCACAGCGCCGGCTCGGTCACGCCGCCGCTGGCCTTGACCGGTGCCGGCGGCAGCGGCGCAGCGCCACTGGCCCAGCGCTCGATCGTGGCATAGGCCGTGTCGACCACCGAGCCTGGGCTGGCCCAGCCCGGTATTGCACGGGCGTAGCGCGCGACGTTCTCAGCGTTGAACAGATAAGGCTTGTGGCTGCCTGTGCCCGCCACCCATTGCCAGGACAGGTGGTTGCTGGCCAGATCACCGTCGAGCAGGTGCGCCAGCATCCAATCGGCGCCGGCGCGCCAGTGCACGCCACGCACATGGACCACATAGCTGGCCAGCCACATCCTGACGTGGTTGTGCAGCCAACCGCTGGCATACAGCGTTCGCACTGCGGTGTCGATCACCGGCACGCCGGTGCGGGCGCAGCGGATGTCCTCGGGCAGCGTCGCGGCATAGTCGGCATCGGGCCTGGGGCCGGCATGCAGCGACTCGAAGATCGCCTCGCCACGGTGGCGCCAGACATGCTGGAAGAACTCGCGCCAGCCCAGCTCCTGCAGCAGCTTGTGCTCCAGACCCAGCCCGTGCCGCAGCGCGACCTCGGGCACGCTGAGCAAGCCATGGGTGAGGTAGGGCGAGAGCCTGGTGACAGCGCCGTCGAGGTGGTTGCGGGTGCTGGCATAAGCCGCAGCGCGAACTGCGGCCAAGCGGTTCTGGGCGGCAGCGCGGGTGGGTTCGAAAGTGTCGTTCATCGGGCCGATCATGCCCCGGTTCAAAACGGGTCGGTCGACAAGGCGCCAGCCACGCCCGAGTCGATCGCCAAGTCCACCCGGCTGAAGGACTGTTTCAACGCCGCTTCTTGCGCCGCCCCGGCGCTGCCGGGGCGGCGGCCAGTGCCTCCATCATCAGCATCATCTCGAAGGCATCGGGCTCGTCGTCACCGGCGTCGGGCAGATCGAGCGCGTTGATGACCGTGCGGCGCAGCGCCGGGTCTCGCAGCAGCGCGGTGTCGCGCTCAATCGCCTCGGCGCATTGCCTCAAATCGGTGATCTCATGGGTCAAGTCGATCTCGACCGCAGCCGGTGTCAGCTGGCGATGGCCCGGACCCATGGCCCTGCGGTAGGGCTCGACGCAGGCCTGCAATTCCTGCAGCAGCAGGTCCAACTGCTCGCGCAGCACCTGGTTGTAGTGCGCCAACCTGGCCTCGGGCAGCTTGATGAGATGCTGGCCGTCGATCTGCTCCAGGTCGAGTTGCATGGTCAGCAAGCCCAGCAGGTCGTTGCGCTGGTAGGCCTGGTTGGCCTGCTGCATCAGCCGGGTTTTGCGCTCACGCTCAATGGCGTCGGTCTCGCGGTCAGGGTGCAGCGCGCTGGCCAGCTTGCGAAAGACCTCGCGCACCGATTGGCCGGCCTGTTGCGTCGCCGCCTCCTGTCGCAGGCGCTCGGCCTCGGCCCGGCGGCCTTTGGCTGAGGACTGCGCGCGGGCCCCGCCATCTTGTTGTTCGGTCTGCGCTTGGGCGGCGATGTGTTGCGCGGCGTGCCGCAGCAAATCGTCCATCGTCCCGGCCTGGTGGTCCTTGAACGCGTCCTCGCCCAACACCCGGCTGAGCACCGCCTCGGCGCCGGCCAGATCGGCCTGCAGCAGCTCGGCATGCCGGACATCGCTGTAGCGGTCGAACAAGGCCTCGGCCTCGGCATCGGGGCCCTCCTCGAGCAGCAAGCTGGCCAGGTGCGGAACCCACGCGGCCAGTTTGCGGCGCTGCGTCTTGGCGAGCTTGGGCGAGGCGTCGGCGGCCATCAGCTGATCAAGCAGCAGCATCAAAGCGCGCCGGGCGCTGCGCAGCTGTGCTTGCACAGGCGCCATCTCGTGGACCAGACGCTGGTGGTAGCGCAGCCCGAAGTCCTGCCATTGGGCCAACAGCAGGCGCTGCTGCTGGAGCTGCGCAATCAGGCGGTTGAAGGCGCGCTGCGCCTTGCTTTGTGCCGCCGCCGGGGTCGATATGGCCAGCATTGCTGACGACCCGGCAGCCTGCACCGGTTCGTCGAACAAGGGCTGCTGGCCGGTCGCGTTGGGGCGGCGTCGGGGCGAATTGGCTTGGCTCATGGCGGTTGAGGGCTTGTTCAGGGATCTGCGGCGTGACAGGCCTGTAGCCGGTCGGCGAAGATTTTGCCTACAACCGCGCCAAGACGACTGTGGGTTGACATCCTCCCTGCCCTAGAGGGCCGGGATTCCCTCTACAGGGCTGCATGTCCGCAGCCGGCTCTGAACCTAGATAGTGTATGGACTGAGTGAGATTTTGAATCTATTAGCAACCCGATCAGGCGTCGCTTTTGACAGCTCCTTGAGAGCCATTGACAGGTTCTGCAAGCCTGCCAGTGACATATTTGTGCAGAACGCTGGCAATCAGTGTCTGATAGGGCAAGCCCTGCTGCAGCGCCTTCGCTTGAATATCACGAAGGTCGCCTGTGGAGAGGCGAATGTTGATTCGCTGATCTTTGATGGACGTTGCGCGCGCTGCTTCTCGCATCCGTTCCAGTTCCGCCTTGCTTGCCACCGGCATCAGCTTTCCGGATTCAAAGGCCTTGAGCACTTCCTCTTCATATTCATCAAGTTTCATGACGCTATTCCTTGCTTGCCAAGAATTCTCGTGTCGCCTTCCGGCTAGGGATGATCGTCTTGAGAAAAAAATAGTCTTCCTCCTCAACAACAGGAACGAGGTAGGCATAGCCTTCGATGCCGACAATCATGATCTTCTGTCCAGGATACTTCGAAGGTTTTTGGTGCGGTGCTATTTGAAGCAGATCACCGTTCTCTCAAGCAAATGTGGCTTTGCGGCTTGATCCCCACGGGGGGCGGCCGGCGTCGGCCGGCCTTGGGGCGCTCAATAGCTACGGTGATTTGCTCAAACGACAGGCCGCGCTCTCGTATGAGTTGCTCGTTCTTGTCGGGATCCCAGCGATAGGGCTTCATCGTCAGGCGATGATGATGACCCGTGTGCCGTTTGTCAACATTCTCCAGCACTGACCGGACTTGGTTTGCAACGGTCACCTTGCCATTGACCGGCCGGCCGAAGGCAGGTCCGTTTGAATTGCGGGAGGTACGCCCAGCATGGGCACCAACTGATGGGGCAGCAGTCCGGCCGCCCGAGTCAGGCGATACCCGCCCCAATCCACCCGATCAGCCCAGCAAGAGCTGCTGCCTAACCCAGGCCGCAGAGTTCGTGTCCCCAGCCACACCGGCAGCGATTTGCGCTCTGGCCCAGGCTTCCTGCCCCAGTTCACGCGCAGCCTCCAGCGCGTGATCGCGCGCGGCACGGACATCCGAGCCGGTGATCTCGTAGCCGGCGCCTCGCGCCATCCACTGCAGCGCATAGAGGGCCACCTTGACCGCAAAGTCGGGCTGGCTTTTCAGATGATCGCGGGCGGCGCGGATCAGCGTGGTCGGGTCCACGGCAGCGCGCTGGGCCAGCGCAAGCGCCAGGTCATATTGCTTGATCGTCTTGGCGGTGGCAAACCACTTGCCCTCGGTGCCCGGCGAGGAGGCGATCAAATCGGTCAGGATGCGTGCCGGCGCGATGCCGGGGTAGCGCTTGACGATGGCACGGAAGGTGGCGATGTGGGTGTTGGCATCGCAGGCAGCGATGGCATAGCGGGTGTAGGCCTCTTCGACGCGCCCGGCATCGAGCAGCACCTGTTCGGCCAGCGCGGACAGCGCGGCGTCAGACGCATAGGGGCTGCGCAAGTCCTCAATGAAGTCGATGGCAGCATCGACCTCGCCGCGCGCCACCATGACCTTGGCGACCCATTGCTGGCCGTGCCAGCCGGGTTTGGGGTCCAGGCTGCGAAGTTCGAGCAGATCGTCAAAGCGACGCGCCTTGAACAGCGCGCTCAAACAAGGCGTTTCGGCCTTGGCATAGGCGAAGACCCCGCTCCGCCGGTCGTCCAGCATCAGCCTGACCAGCGGCATCAGTCGGTCGGCCCAGTCCGAGGCCAGCGCTGGCGTGGCACACAAGTCGCCCCACAACTCGCCCAGGCATTCGATGTAGGGCGGGTCATCGTCCTGGTAGGCCTCGAACAGGCGGTCAAGCCATTTTCTGCGCAGCGCCTCGGGCACCCGGGCTCCCGAGATCAGCGGCGCCAGCTTGCTGACGGCGGTGGCCGCAGCCGAGCCCAGCGAACCCGATGAACTGTCGATGTGGGCCAGGGCAGGCGAGAGCTTTTCCAACAGCAGCACCGCGCCGTCGGCGGCCAGGGCGGGGTCGGTGCGTGCGGCACGCTCGATCTCGCCCAAGGCCTCCTTGATCCGGCCGATGGCCTTGCTCGTGCCGGCCCAGCCGAATGCGTTGCGTCGAAAGCTGGTCTTGAAGTTCCAGCTGTGTGCGGTGCTCATGGGATGCTGTCCATTTCAATGACCAGGCCGCACGTTCGCCCAAATGGCCGGCTGTGGTGCGCCATCGATCGCGGCGCCAGGCAAGGACCGGTCACATTGACCCCTGAGCTACCGGCAGCACGGTGGCCTTGGGCAATCGGTAATGCCACCAGGGCAAAGCCTGGATCAGCGACAGCACCTCGCCGCTGCGCGACGGTGCGTAGCCCGGCAAGGCCGACAACGCAGCCGGCCAGACGGGGCTGGCCAGCGCCTGGCGCAGCTTGTGCACCGCAGGATGGTCGAGGGCGTCCTTCAGGCAGACCAGGTAGTAGTCCTCGGCGACCAGCGGCAGAAAATCGAGGCCGAACTGGCGCGCCGCAGCCTCGATGCCGGGCCCGACATCGCCGACGCCGCTCGCCACCGCAGCGGCCACCCCAAGGTGGCTGTCTTCGGGGGCGTCGAAGTAGCCGCGCACGCTGGTCGGATCCAGCCCCCGCTCGGCCAGCAGATGGTCCATCAGCAGCCGGGTGCCCGATCCGCTCTGGCGGTTGACGAATCGCGGCGCAGCGCCGCCGGCAGACACCAGGTCGGCCAGGCCGCGCAGCCCCAGCGGATTGCCGGGCCGCACCATCAGGCCCTGGTTGCGTCGCAGGCAGCCGATCAGCTTGTGCAGGCCGGGTTTGAGCAGCGGCTTGATCGCGCCGGCAAACTGCGCTGAGCCGGCGGCCAGCGGCGGCACGTGGAAACCCGCGACCAGGCAGCGGCCCTGGCTCAGCGCACGCAGCGCGTCGACGCTGCCGGCAAAGCGCAGCTCGATGTGCAGGCCTTGCTGCTGGCTGGCCAGGTCGCGCAGCGCAGGCAGCGCCAGGTCGTGGCTGGCGAAGACCGTCAGCACATGCTGGCTGCCATCCAGCGCCTCGGCCAGCACCCGCTCGAGTTCGGCGCGCAGCGCTTCGATGTGCGGCGTCAGCCTGGTGCGGGCGCGGGTTTCGGCCCACAGCAGCCGGTCGGCAAAAGGCGTCAGACGCGCCGGCTGGCCCTGGGTCCAGGTCACCAGCGGCTCGCCCATCACATCCTCCCAGCGCTTGAGCTGGCCCCAGATGTGGCGGTAGGACGCGCCCAGCGCCTTGGCGGTGTGCTGGATCGAGCCGTGCTCGCGCACTGCCCACAGCAGGTCGAACAGCGGGTTGTGCAGCACCGCGCCGCGCTGGCCGTCAGCCTCGAAGCTGTACTGCAGGTGGACGCCGCGGGCTTTCATCGATCGATGCCAGGCAGCGCTCAGCCGCCGAACAATCGCTTGAACCAGGCCAGCAAGCGCGCGAACAGGCCGGGCGGCGCAATCACAACCCGAGCGACCTCGACAGCCTGGCGCTGGGTCAGCCGGGTGTTGAAGTTGACGAAAAACTCGGTGGCCATCTTCTGCGCCGCCATGTCGACCAGGCGCGAGCCGATCTGCGCGATCTTGCCGCCGACCGTCGCATGCGCGGTGTAGTGCAGCATGGTCTGGTTCGGACCAATCGCCTCGAGCCGGATCTCGGCGTTGCCCTTGCCGTGGCCGGCGGCGCCGCCCTGGCCTTCGAAGCGCAGCGTGTAGGAGGTCGGTGGCTGCAAGTCCTCAAGCTGCAACTTGCCCTTGAACTTGGCTTTGACCGGGCCGATCGCCGCCGTGATCAGCACCTCGAACTGGTTCTCGCCGGTCGGGGTGATGCTCTCGCAGCCAGGGATGGCCTGCTGCAGCAATGTGATGTCGTTGAGCGCGGCCCAGGCCTGGGCTTGGCTGACGGGCAGGGTCTGCTGGTTGGTGAGTTGCATGGTGGCGGGTACCGGTTTGAAAGAATGGGTTCAGCGCGTCGCCGGGGCGGGCCGGGCTGAGGCGGGCTCTCGCGCAGCCAGCACCTGGACCAGGTCGGTCAGGCTCTGCAGGTTGTGCGCTGGCAGGAATCGATCGACATGCGGCAGCATGGCCTTGATGCCGCCGGCCCGGGGCTCGAACTGGTCGAAGCGAAGCAAAGGGTTGAGCCAGATCAGCCGGCGGCAGCTCTTGTGCAGCCGCTCCATCTCGAAAGACAGCGCCTGGGTGTCGCCATGCTCGAGGCCGTCGGTGACGAGCAGCACGGTGGCCTGGGTGCCAAGCACGCGGCGCGCCCAGCGCTGGTTGAACTCATGCAAGCTGGTGGTGATGCGGGTACCGCCCGACCAGTCGGCCACCGCGCGAACCACCTGGGCCACCGCCAGATCAGGGTCGCGGCTCTTGAGCAGCCGGGTGGTGCGGGTCAGCCTGGTGCCGAAGACGAAGCTCTCGACCCTGGCGTCGGCATGGCCCAGCGCATGGGCGAAGTGCAGCAGCATGCGCGAGTAGCGGCTCATCGACCCCGAGATGTCGGCCAGCAACACCAGCGGCGCAGGCTGCTCGCGGGCACTGCGCCAGCGCATCTCGGCCAGCTCACCGCCTTGCCTGGCCATGCGCGCCAGCGTCGCGCGCCAGTCGGGCCTGCCGGGACGCGTTGCACGGGCGCTGCGCCGCGTGGGCAGTGGCTCGAACACCAGCCGCAACTGGGCCAGCGCGCGCTGCGCGGCGCGCCACTCGTCAGCGCTCATCGTGTCGAAATCGGCTTGCCGCAAGACCTCGCGATCGTTCCAGGTCAGCTCGGCGTTGATCTCGATCTGCTCCTGCTCAGGGCTGTCCGGCAGCCGGTTGGGCTGGTGCGGGAACAGCGCTTCGCCCAGACGCCGGTTCTCGGGTGGCGGCGGCAAGGCGCCATCCTTCAGGCTGACCTTGGGCAGCAGCATCGCGCGCATCCGGCCCATCAGGTCGGGGTCACGCCAGAACAGCGTGAAAGCCTGGTCGAACAGCTCGCGGTGCTCGGCCCGGTCGACCAGGCAGGCGCTGAGCACAGCGTGGAAATCGCGCTTGCTCTGCAGCCCCGCCACCTGCAAGGCCTGCAGCGCGGTATGCACCCGGTCGCCGCCGACCGGCATGCCAGCGTTGCGCAGCACGCGGGCGAAGTGCATCACATTCTCAGCCAGATAGCTGCCGCTTGGCGCCAGGCGGCCCGCTGGGCTT
>Ga0114970_10002216_pt1 | contig 14577 bp, 22 predicted proteins | sample M_140205_XF_Meta_FD_87030 | JGI IMG/M metagenome (GOLD analysis project Ga0114970, IMG submission 87030) | Freshwater microbial communities from Lake Montjoie, Canada to study carbon cycling - M_140205_XF_MetaG | ecosystem: Environmental > Aquatic > Freshwater > Lake | place: Lake Montjoie... | reverse complement strand
GTTGGGTCGGGGTCATATGTTTGTTTCCATAAAAAACGGTTTCTGGTTTTGTTATTGCAAAGCCTTTGTCTTTCAATGCTTCATTGCGGTGGTGGTTTTGTATTGCGTCACGTTTGCGTTTGTAGGCCTGACCCCTTCGACTGTTGCAAGGTAGGCAGGCGGGCACCATTTCGTCATGTGATCCACCGCGGTCTAATTCCACTAGATGATCAGCAGTTGTTGCTTCGTTGCCACACCAATGGCAGGTGGGGTTGTCTGCTAGTAGCGCTGCACGTTTGCGTTTGTATTCCGCTGTGTCGTATGGGGTGCTGGGTCTTGTCATGTTTGCTCACGCGCCTTCGGCTTGTGCTAGCGCGCGCTTCGCGCTTGCTGTCATTTCTTATAGTAGGGCATCTGGACGGGCGTATGTTTGTTGTGTTTGTTTTGTGTATGTCATTTTGTTTGTTTGCGCCAAGGCATAGATGTGATTGCCCCACCCACCAGATTGCCCAACCTGGTACCCATTTTCATTCAATGACGATTGTTTACGCCTTGCCAAATCGCTTTGCCTAAACCATTTCGTGTTGCATGTTTCAGGGCGCGATTTTCTACCCAGGTTCCCCTGTTTACTGCCCACCCCATGCAAACGGGGCACACACATGACGCTGGCCTATTGTTGCTTTGAAATTAGGAAATCTACTAGATCGGTGTACGGCACAAACAAATCGGCGGCCGCTGTGTACACCGTGATGTCAATTTTGCGTTTGCTATCGAATGTGCCTTCCACGTCCCATTTGGCAAATGTTGCCCGTGGGGACAGGCACCAGATGTTGGCGGTCTTTTTGCAAACCATGACATACGCCAACGGTTTCACCGTTTTCATGTCATAACCATATTTGGTGTCAATGAATAATGGGTCATAAATCAATTGGCCTTGGTCATCACAAATATGGGTGCGCGCTTTGACCTCTAATGGTTTATCTGTCCACGGCAGGCAAATGTCCTTTTCGTGGCGTGTAATCCATTCCTGTGTGCGGTCTTTTGGTGGCTCTGGTGTCCAGCATTGCACCCCGCGCAATTTCAGGCGGTCAGCAATCATGCTGGCCCAATATGCGCCCTCACTAAATGCGGCTGGATAGTCAAAAGTCATGGTCATTGATGTGGGTTGCTCAACATGTACAGCACATATTCCATGTCTGATGGTTTCCACACCGCGGAATACACCCCAGCCTGTTCAAATGCCAACAGCCAACGTTTCTGCAATGGGCTGGTTTTGCCTTTTTCGCTTTTCAATTCGATAGCCAAAATTTTTCCGCCCGTAGGGTGAATAAGTAGCAGATCAGGGAAACCAGCGTCACCTTGAATGTGTGTAGCCCATGCGCCGCGCCTGTTCATTGCTGGCAGGTCATGGTGAATAAGCCAGCCATAACGTTTGGCTACGCCAATCACCAGGTCTTTGAATTCGCTTTCATTCATCAGCGGGCACAATTCTTTTGTTGTCTGCCAACCATTCCCAGGCTTGCGCCAGTTTTTGCCACGTTTCGCGGCTTGCCTCTAAATCTGCATATCGCTTTTCTAATAATGCTTTTTCAGCGCGCAATGTGTCAATTACACCGCGCAAATAATCAACTATTTCAACAGGTGTTGCCCCAGTTTGTTTTTCATCAAATGTCATTTCAATGCCTCAATGACCGCGCTGGCCTCATGTGATTTCAACAATTCCAACACAGCATCATCACGGTTCACGGTGCGCTGTATAAATTCCAACAAATTCAAATCGTCCATGTTTGCATCTTTTGCCAATTTCTTGATGTAGCCCTGTTGCTTAGGTGTAGCAAATGCGCCAAAGGGTGTGTGCACTTGCGCGCTAGAAGCACCTTGACCGCCCTGGCGTTCGACTTTTTGCATTTCCTCACGGGAAGGCCGTTTGCCTTGTGTAGCAAAACCCATGTTGGCTAAACATCTGCCCAAACTAGACGTTTCACAATTTTCAACAAATGATGTGGCATTTACGCCGCGGTCTGTGTGGATTTCATGCGCGTACCCCGTAGCGGTTGGGTGTGCATCATCACGGTGTTTCCAGATCACGGTGCGAACAATGCAGGTGTCCCCGTCATAGTTCATCAACGTGGTTTCAACGCGCCCGTCTGGGTATGTTTCCCAAAATCGGTTCAACCGTGTTTCTACGGTTTCATAATTGGATAAGTCAAATGCCATTGGTGTTTCCTTCTGTCTGTTTTCTAGTTGTTCTCTGCGTTTCGCATCACTTCGAATGTTGTTTGCTGTGTGGGAATTATATTTGGAACGCTCATTAGATGTGTAATAGCGGGCCATTGGTTTACAGTTCGCCGCCTAGTTCCTCTATGCAACGCAAACATGTTTCTGCATAGATTTCGTTACCTGATAAATCAAAGTCTGTTTTCATTACCTTCAACGTGCGTATCAGGTAATCGTCACGAATAGGTTTGGGTTTGTGTGCAGGCCTGCAAATATCATCAATGAGTTTCATCATTGCATGGGTTTGTGGCGTTACTTGCAAATCAATTTTGTCTGTAATCATTTTTCGTGTTTCCTCTGTCATGGAATTTTCGGATAATGGGTATTCGATCATTTGGGTAAACGCCAGGGTGACCAACCTGACCTAGTCCAAATAATCAAACCTGCTTTCAGATTAGTTTGTGCATGTAACAGCTTTTCGCATGATGTGATAAGGCCTGTTTTTTGTAGGTAACTATTCGGGCCTTCACACCAAAAAGAATTGATCTGTAAAAGGCCATAGGACTGTCCTACTGTGTCCCGTTTGTTATGTGAATTGGGTGTGCATCGACTTTCGCGCTGCATAACATATTCCAATTTGTCACGTTGCTTTACTGGCCAACCCAGGTTGACGGCCAATGCGCTGAATTGTTGGCAAACGGTGGCTGATGGGTTTATGTAGAAAACCGTGGTTGCCGTGGTGCTGGTGGCGCTTGGTTCAATCAGGTAGGGCGCTAGTGCAATGGTGGTGTTAGGTGGATCTGATTGGCTCATTAGAGGCTGTATGGCAAGCGTAAAACCCACTAGGGCTGAAATAACACCTGCCACAATTTTGGTTGCTGTAAACGTCATTTTTTCTCCAATTGGTATGGAACGCCCCAGGTGTCCCCAATGGCGTTTTTGAATGACAGTTGGGCGTGTAACACTTTTTGGCTGTCTGGGTCACGAAAAATTTGCACCATCACAATTTGGTTTGTTTCCAATGCGGTGGTGAAAACCTCATATGTGTAGGTCTTAGCGTCAGCCATAACTGTTTATCCCTCTGTCAGGTATATGTCCACCCTATGGGGTGGGTGTGGCTGGGTCAAGCATTAGCGCTGGCGGGGTCTTATCGCCCACAAAATAAAACCAATGCCACGGTTCAGCGGGCATTACCTCTAATGACCAACCATATTTTGGCGCGTTCTCACATAGCCACGCCCATGTTGCTGGGTCTTTGCTGTTAGCAATATCGACTGCCAAACCCAAATTATGGCGTGATGATCCAGGCGCGGCCAACGGTGCGTTCCCTGGCTTCAAATAGTATTTGCGGCCTTCCCACGTTCTGGTTGACGCGCCAACGATTGGTTCCAATGTGTAGCGCTGTAAGAAACCTGCACGTTGTTGGGCTAACGATCGGTAAGTGTCGCCCGCGCTGGTTGGTTTGAATTGTTTGATGCCTGACGCAAACGCGGCCTGACGCATCGCTGTCCAACTAGCGGCCGCTAAATGATGCAATTTTCCAAACGGCTTTACATCGCGCAAAAGGTTCATTGGCAATTCGCCTGGTTTGCAATGCACCAGATCCGCTGGCAAAACCAGTTTTCTAATCGGTGGTTGCACTAAATCCAGGCTTTGATTTCAGGCCATTCGATGCCACAAGGCCAGACAACGTGCCAGTCAAAAACACCAGCAGAGTGCTTAGCAAATCAATTAGTTGTGCGTCTGTTGGTGCCTGCTCTGTTGGCTGATCCACAAACAAAATTCCGTAAATGAACGCCATGACCGTGAACGTAAAACATAAGGCCATCAAACGGCCAACAAAAACAATAAGTGAGGCGTGATGTTGTTCTGGTGTCTTAGTCACATGCGGCCTTTGTAAAACATTGATATTTGATATTAGTTTTTGAAATTGTGCAACCACTACAACCCCACAGCACTACCGCAATTAGTAACGCGTAACCAAGAAAAGCACGCCATCGCATTATGCAATAGGTGGTGGGTTGTCTGCTAGTTCGGTTGCCTTAGCAATTGTTGCTGCCTCTGTTGGTTGCAAGGCTGGGTCATCTAACCATTCAAGGCAATAATATCCGTCACCTGGTTCGTTGTATCGCCACGTTGTACCAGGCGCAAGTTCGCGTGTGGCGTTGCCAATTTGAGTGTCTATTTGCTGTTTAGTTGCCATTATCCAATTTTCACAATCGTGATCTGTGCGTAATTTTCGCTAATTCCCGCTGAACTAATTTGTACACCTAAACCGTTTGTTGCAACTGCTGCACCTGTTTGGTAATACTGCAATTCAAAGTTTTTTGTTCCCGTAATAGTAAACGTGCCGTCTAACAGGGTGTAACAAGCGGACGCGCTCAACGAATAGTTGTTTGGGCCTGAAATGGTTGTTGTGCTGTCTGTTGTATTGCGTAAACGTAACGCCACAGCATTTGAGTTGAAATGTGGTGAAATAGCAGAAACTCTGTAGGTTCCAGCAACTAATGCAATCACGCTTGATGTCAGCGTTGCACCAATGTTGTTGACAATGGTGGTATTCAATATGCGTTTTGTGTAGGTGGTCTGAACGCTTGCACCGCCTGCTGTGCCGCTGGCCTGTGTTTCACTAAATATCGCAACAGTTTGTGCAAGCGCGACACTTTGCCATGCAGCACCGTCATAGTATTGCGTGGTGTCAGTTGCTTCGATATATGCGAATTGCCCTTCGGCAAGTGTTTTTTCACCAGCGCCACCAAATGCAGCGTCCCGTGTTGTTGTTGATGCAAAAACTGGTATTCCACAATTTACGTTGTCCATCTGTGCAGCGGTCAAAATCTGGTTTGCTACAAAATCGTATGTTGTTGTTACTGCATTTGCGCCCATAGTAATACCTATCCTAAGACATTCAGGCTGTCTAGTGTGCCATATACCGCATTGTCTAAAATCAATTCAAACACAATTGTGGTGGGTGCCGTTGACAGCAAAATACTATGTCCAGCGCCCACGGTGATGGTGTGTTCAATGCCTTCCACGCTTAGTTCCTGGGCTAGTTCGGTAGTGCCTGTACCGCTAGGAAATGTCTTTTCCACGGTAATGGTTTGCCCTATTTCAATGCTGGCCACGGTGTCGCGCTGGGCTGTGCTCAACATCAGGAAATCGGTTTCTACGCTGGTATAGCGGGCCTCTGGTTCGCCGTTCAGTAGATATGACGCGGCGGTGTCAATAGATGGTTGTTCGTGTAGCAGGCTGTTGGTGATGCTGTTTGTCTGAATAAAATACGTAGCGATTGAGGCTAGATCCTCTGCGGTGGCGGTGTTGCCATTTAGGCCTGTGACCACGGCGCGGTTTATTACCGCGTCCGCTTCAAATGATATGCCTACGCCGTTGTAAGGAATGTTTGTTCCATCGTCATGGAAATCAGCCACACTTGCCGAAAGTGTGTTCCCGATCCTGTCCTGAAATGTCAGTTTGCCTTCGGCGCTCATAAACAGGCGGCCAAATTCTGCGGTGCTGTTGATCTGGTTGATGTATTGCAAAACGTTTGTTCCAGCAGGAACGGTGTAGGCGGCAGCATGTCCCAGGTTCACGGTGCCTGTTGATATGTCACGATCAGCCAATGGAAAATCAACCTCTGGCAAATCCAACACCGTTTCAATTCGCGCGCCAGACAATTCGGCTGATGGGTTGAATTCGTCTAGATAGGTTTGGGCCAGCAAATAGAATTGATCTGAACAATAAACTGTGACGGTATCAATGCCACCCAACGCAAAGTTGTAGTCATAGTTGACCACATAACCTCTGAACAGGTAATGGGCCACGTTGCTGTTGTCGTATCGAATTAGGCGCACCTCACGCATTGGTGCTAGCCCTGGCTTTGCTTCCGCGGTGTCGTAGTACGGGCTATTTTCATCAAATGGATTGAATACGCCGCCAGCCAATGTGTCGTTCAATGTGAATGACATGGTGCCTGCGCTGAATTGGTCACCTATGTCGCGCCTGCCGCGTTTGACGGAAACACCAATACAACCGTCCATGACGCTGGCAAATTCGCCTTCACCGTCCAAAAGGTATTGTGTATTGTCTAACACTCCGCGCGTTGCATCGTCCAATGTAAACGCATTGATTGAAAACCCTGTGGCTACTTGCAGGTCATAATTTCCGCTGTCAATTACTGCAACGCCTGGCATCACGCCACCTGAATGTTTGCTGGGCCAGCGCTGCGGTTGTAGGCGCGTATTGCGTTGACTACGGCCTGACCAATTTCGGCGCTAGTGGCTAGTCCGCCGTTCACGTTGACGGTAATACCGCCGCCCATGCCACCCATTTTTGATAGTGGAACTACGGCCTCTGGGCCTGCTTCACCAATCATGGCAAGTGTTGGGCCTGTAACAATTCCACCTTCCGCCAACATAGGAATGTTTGGAACGTCAAATCCTTTTCCGCCTAAGCCTGGCACCCATGATGGAAAACTAAATGACAGTTTGCCAATGGTGTTATTCCACAGGCTTGCAATGCCGTTGAAAATTGATTTGTAGATATTTAGGACGGCGGTGAAATAGGTTTTGATTGCGTCAAAACTAAATTTGACACCTGTGGTTATCGCATCGAATACGGTGTCCACGATTTTGCGGACACCATCAAATTTGAAATACAGCGCGGCCAAAATGGCAATCAAGGCAACCACGGCAATGATCACCAGGGTAATTGGGTTGGCCAATAGCAAAGCGTTCCAAACTGCCGTCAGCGCGTTTGTAATGACCTGCACAGCGTTGTAAACCTTCAAGGCAGTATTGACAGCCAAAACCGCTAACGCAATGCCACCGATTAGGCCAGCAATGACAATGAACGTGGTGGTGTTGTTTTGTGCCCATGCACCCAGCGCGGTGAGCAATGGCAACACTTTTTCAACAACAGGGATCAGCGCCGCGCCAATGTTTTCTTTTGCTTCGGCAATTGCTATTCCAAATCGTTTCATTTGGCCTTCGGCGGTTCCTGCTGCGGTAGCGGTAGCACCACCAAATGTTCCACCCAGCACGTCCATCACGGTGTTGAGGTCTGCACCGTCTTTGATTAGTGCGGCCATTTCTGGTGAAAGCGCTTTCAGGCCTTTCATGTTTCCGCCATAGGCTTTTGCTAGCGCGTCTGAAACTGTTGCTAAATCTTTTCCTGTGGCTGTGGAAATATCCATTGCCAGGCTTAGGCCTTCTTGTGCCTTGCCAATGTCTTTTGTACCGCGCGCAAGGTTGGCCAGAGCGGGCCTCAAATCATCATCAGCAATTCCGCTAGCCAATGACATTTTGCTGATCATGGTTTCTGTTGCAGCAATTTGTGCATCAGTAGCGCTGGCCGAAATGTTTAGTGTTCGCGCCAATTCGACTTGCGCGGCCTCATCTTCCATTGCGGCTTTCGTGGCACCAGCCAACGCATAACCCAACGCGCCAACAGCGGCGGCGGCAGGCAGGGCGGCCTTTTTGATAGCAAACCCTGCTTTAGCGCCAACACCTTCAAGGCTTTGAAATTCCTTTACGGCTTTATCTAAACCTTTGCTGTCAAATTCGCTAATGATCGGAATTTTGATTGCCATTACATCACCAGGTTTCTATTGACAGCGTCCATTACGCGTTCCACCAATTCAACCATGTTTTGTTCAACAGCGCCCGCATTGCGGTCATATGCAGGCCACATGACGCGTGAAGGCAAACCAAACTGCAACGTTAGGGCTGAAATGAAATTGGCACCCTGGGCGTTGGATCCACCCTTTTTGCCTGCCATATCAATGATGGCGGCGGCAGGATCTTTTTGAATAATGCTGATGGTGCTTGAATTTCGTTTGCTCACATCTACTTTGACACCAACACCGCGCTGGGCTTTTTGCTGGCTATACGGAAATTTTTGGTTTCCCCGCTGTGTCCATGCGCGTTCCATACCAGACAGCAAGCGCGGTGGGTAACTGGCTTTTGCATCATCAATGGCAGGTTTGGCTAGTTCCTTTGCCTCTTTGTTTATGGTCTTGCGTAAATCGGGGTCAACATTGCGCAATTCTTTCAGCGCCTCTTTCAACCCGTAAACCTCAATCTGTGCCGTGGCGCTCATCGTTTTCCCTTGTTTTGCTTATTCAACACAGTAATGACTGTTTGCAAATCTTGGGTGTCAAATTCGATGTGTGGCGGCCACCAGCCGACAGCCACAAGTACTTCGGCTAATTGGCGGCGGTAGGTGCCGCGTCCGTAGGGTTTGGGTTTGTTTGATCCACCGCTTCAATGTCCATGTTTGGGTTTTGTTTCAACCATTCAGACCATGTTGCTGGCATGGTTTCGCCCGCCAATTTGTACAGATGGAACGCCCAGCAAACCATGTCATTGACACCGATACCACGGCCGTCTGACACTTTGCGGTTCTCTGATTTTTCCCATTCGCTGATCACAAGCAGGTTTGTGGTTACCTCACGCGGTGGGGTGTTTTCGTTCAGGGTGATGCGTAGTTTGATTTTCATTTCAATCCTTCCGTCTAGTTTGTGTTATTGAAATTTAGGCTGTGGTGTCAACGCTGTAAACACCGCCCTGAAATGTCAGATCAATGGTGTTCAATTCGCCCAGCGATGCGTTCACCACTGGCAGACTTTCCAAATAAGTGTCAGTCAAAATAAAACCTGGGTTGGTCACGCTGTCTACTGATCCATAGGCAGGGTTTACTTTCACAGTGCATTTTGTGCCCACTAAATCTTTCAGGCTTGCGTAGGTTTCGCTTGCCACATATGACATAAACATTGTCACGGTCAATTCGTTGTTTTCAAGTCCGCCCACATAGGTGCGCGATCCCGTTCCAAATGCGGTGTCCTCTAGCGCTTCAACTGTGCGCGTCAATGTTGCAGATGTGGTCTGGTCAGTTAGATCAACAATGGTTCCAATTGCGGTTCCGATTTTGACGCTAGGGTTGCTCAATTGTGTGCTGGTGGCCATGATGGTTTACTCCTTCGGTTTGGTTTTCACTTTAGATGGTTTTGATGGCTTGTCGGTGGATTGTCTAATGAACCCACCAGCCACCAAATGATCCACGTTGCTATCACCTGGGTCAAATTCGTCACCTGGCGTTCCTAGACGTGGGGAAATGATCACATATTTCATGCTGTTTGTGCCTGTTGCATCACGGTCAATTCATAGCAGGGCAACATCACGCCACCAATGTCAAGGGTAGTTGGACGGCCAGCGGTAACGGATCCAACGCCTGCCAGCACTAACGCGCTTAGGTTCAAAAGGTTTCGCATTGCGTCAAGGTTTGATGGCCCCATTGAAATGATCTGTACTGGCCAACTGATTTTGACGATGTTGTAATTCCAGGCTTCAAATGAGCAAGCACCAATGAACGCGCATGGTGGCACCATGTTTCTGGGATCTGTGACTACCTGCAAACCTGTGATGGTTTCCAATTTGGTTTTTAGATCGTCCAGCGCCTCATTGAACAGGTCTGTGTATGCAACGGGCATCAGGCCACCTGCGGGCGTGAAATACCTAGCAACTGTTTGATGATTGGGGACAGGCCTGTTGTTGGTGCTGTGCCCATTTCGCTGAATGATGCAAACACATCAATTGATCCGCGTTGACGGTAAAGCGCGCCACCATATTGGATTGTTCCAAGCGTCACGTCACCTGATGGGCTGGTAGTCAAACTATCGACATAGCCCGCTTCTTGCCGTCTGCGATAACAAAACGCGTTTGCAGCGCTTGCGCATTGCGTCAAAAATGTGGTGTCCGCTGCTGTAGCGGTACCAATGCCTAGCCAATCCTCAATGTTTCCAGCGGTGATCCATGTGCAAACAGGGTTATATGCAATGGTGCCAGATGATGCAACGCGAATTACATCGCTAGCGGTTTTCGCAAACAACACCTGATTTTCAATTGGAATCTGATAGTCAAATATCAAATCGCCTTCGGTGTCCACACCCATGAACAGATATTGAGGCAATGCGTAAACGGAATAGGTACCGTTGAACGTTGCATCAACACCTGCCACGGTGATTGACTGGCCAACTGCAATTTCATTGGGGGTGAGTAATTGCAAGACTGCGTAATTGTCAACCAGGTATTTGTTGGTGACTGTGTAAGTAGCCATGGCGGTTAGGCCGCCTTTCTACTAAGCCTGGGTGATCTTGCGGATCATTCCACCAATTGCTGCGAAGGTTGAAACATAACCATAGAAACTCATGTTTCGACCCAAGGTTGCTGGGTTCTCAAATGACTGCAAGCCACGGATTGATTCGTAGAACTCATAGGCATCGCCTTGGCCTTGACCTACGCGGGTGATGATCATGGTTTTTGCAGCAAAGTTGCTGTCAACTACCAACTGCAGACCCAATGGGTTGCCGTTCCATGATGTTGCGTTTCCGCCACCCAATGCGTTTTGACCTGTGAGGCCTGCGCCGATGAATGGGAATACTGGACGGCCAGTTGTGTCGGCAAGTTGTCCAAGTTGACCCCACACGTCTGGGCTAACGAACATGTGAGTAGGTGTCCAGTTGCGGTTTGTGGAAATGTCAACGGCTGCATCGTAAACCGATTTCAACAAGTCTGCAACGGTCAAGTCCCAAACGCCTGATGCGTTTGCTGCGGCAAGCATGTTGTCTGCTGCAACGTTGTCTGATGCAATCATGTATTCGCCCATGAGGTCATTCAAGATCAACTGCATTGCCGATGGGTTTGTGAAATCAATGTCTTGTGCCGACAAAGTAACTTGTCCAGCAAGTGTTGTCTTAGTGACTGAATTGCTTGCAATCACCATGGTTGTTGCAGATACTGAAGACAATTCAGTTGCCTGTGATGCAACGCTTGTGTGTGTGGTGATTGTTGGACGAATAAAAGTCTTTGACTGTCCGCTGTCTGGGTAAGCGCGAGCGCCTACTGCATCAACTACTGGACGCAAGAAGTTCAGGTCTTGAACTAATGGCCCAAGAACTGGAACTGGCAAAAGACCAGGTGTATCAGTTGTAAGCACGTCGCCCGCGGCTGCTTGCAACGCGGTGCGTTTTGACGCGGTGTATTCTGCTACTGCAGCGTTCATGTTTTTGAACGTGTCGCCCCCGATATGGTAAGCGGCCATGAATTCGCCTGCTGATGGCAATACAAATTCTTTTTTGGCTTGTGCAAAAATTGGTGCTGTTGGGATAGTTGCTTCAACTGCTGGTGCTACTGGTTCGGACATTTCTGTTTCCTTTTCAATCGGTTCCTGTGTTTCAGTATTGCTGATTTCCTCTGGCTCTTGGTGGATACTTGCAGCCACTTGTGAGATGTTAGCCATATCGCCAAACGCGCCGATTGGAACCAGGCTTAGTTCCTGCCATTCGGCTGCTTCGATGATCATGGTTCCTGCCTCATCGTAAGAAAATTTGGTTGGGTTTACGCCAACGCTGACCTGGTCAATGGTGCCGTCCGCGGCCATTACTAACGCGTCATTGCCCAATGATGTGGCGCTGATTTTGGCTGTAAACATCATTCCCTGTTCGGTGTCCACGCGTTCGGTGACCACACCAACAGGCATTGATGCGTCATGGTACATAAACAGGCGCGGTGCTTTGCCTTCAACAGGTAGGGAACCTGGGCGGAAAATCACCTCTGTGCCATCGCTTACGCGGGCGGGAACGTTATAGGGAACCGCGGTTCCAGAAATTGAACGGCGGGGCTGTTCGCCTTGCGCTGCGTCTAGCGTAAAATCGCCTGCAATTAGTTTGATCATCGGTTTGCTAACTCCTCTTGTGTATTTTCCTGAATAACGGTTTCTGTATTGTCCATGCTGTCTGCCATAAAGTTTTCCTCTAGGTATTCATCAGCATCAAATTCGACATATGTGCCCCGCGGTAAAACATTATCCATTGACAATGCGCCAGCAATGGCATCTGCATACAACTTGACACCAAATAGGTAAAGATCCGCGCGGGCCTGTTGGCTTGACTGGTATGAATACGCGCCAGTAGCAACGCCCACAAGATATGGCGGAACATTTGCTAAGCGTGACATTTCCAGCGCCTGATATTGGCTGGCCTCAATCAACAGCATTTTGTCAGGTGTTGCAGCAGTTTCTGTGTAGGTCAAATACTGGTTCAACGCGGCTGTTTGGTTTGTCGCGCGCGCTGCATTGAATTGTGCAGCAAGGTCTGAAAGTTCTTGGGCGCTTAGTGGTTCGCTGTTTTCGGTTTGGCGCAATATGCCAGCAGGAATTGATGATGATGCGTTTCGGTTTCTTGCTTGTTCTAATTTCAACGCGGTATCAATTGCGTTTGGCGCGGAATAAACCAAACCCTGTTCAGGTGATAAAAATTGCACAAGGTTTGCTGGGTCAATTTCACCACCCTGAAAATACACTTGTGTCGAAGGCGCAAACCAGACGGGTGGGGCCATATCGGTGGTGGTGATTGATCCCGCTGGCAAACGTGTGAATGATGCAGGGTAACCATCAGCGGTACGGCTGGTGATGTACCAAAACGCGCGCCCATAAAACAGCAAGTCGTCAAGCGTCCACGCCATCAAAAACTGGTATGAAACAGATGGATCTGGACGGCGTAACCATGAACGTGGTGCGATGTACACCTTTTCCATTTCATCGCCGTTCCACATTTCGTTGTACATTTTCAACGGCATTGAACCGATTACTGATTTGAATAGTGAGTTTGCGCGGTTGATGGTTGGCACCGAAACAGCGGCGTTTCTTTGTTCGCCTTCGCGGTAGGTGTAGTACTGGCCGATCATGTTTACGCCAACATTTGATGATGAATAGCCTGGGGAAAATCCGCCTGCCACCGCTGGTTCACCTACATGGGTTGAAATTGCAGCCTGTTTGGTGCGCGAAAAAATAGCCATGCGTCAAGCATTACACACAAAGGGTTGTTGATGGTGACACCAGGCTATGCGAAACCCGACAGAAGGCGAAGGCCAGCCTGGTGCCGTTTTCATATTAGCCATTTGAAACAACCATCATGGGTTTGCCACCAGTTTTTGGTTTGCTAGTCAACGCTGCTGCAAAGACCGCTAGGCGCGCTAATTCGATAGGGCCACTTGAACGCTGTGAGGAAAGCGCTATGGATCCCTGTGACCTGACGGCAACGGCGCGCTGGATATGTTCAGCCAGCATGGTTTCCCCTGTGTGGACTAACAGTTTTTGGCGGATCATTTGACGAACTGGATCTGTCCATTTCAAAATTTCGCCGTAGCCAACGATCACTTTTTTGCGTTCTAAATGCAACGGCCAATGCAGATCAATGGACGGTGTGATAGCGAATTTGATGGCAGGGTTTTGGTTCAATCGTTCAGCGTGTTCCATGACCTGGGCGTAGGTGTCCACCATAAATTCCACGGTGATGGCGGTGCGTCCGTCTGGCAGGGCTACGGCGCGCAAACCAAAATACCGTGTTTCGTCCACGCTGTTTTCAATTGCCACGGTGCCACCGTCAGGGATATCCCCTTCGAATTTGAGTGATGGCCATAGCCCTGGGTTCAACCAACCCTGATCTGACGCCACCCACAGGTTGCATGAGGCGCGCAAAAATTGTGTGCGGTCAGGGTTTTCACTTTCCGCGGTTATGGTTTCCATTGTCAACGTGTGCCCTAGCGCGGGGTTTCCCCATGACCATGCAGCAGGGTTCATTGGGTTTAGGTCTGGTGGTGGTGACCATTCCGCAAAATACAGGTTTCCTGTTTTCTTTTGGTCAATCATTCGCAAAGCCTGTTCCCGCCATTTGAGAAAGGCGCGGGAATTTTCTGTGCCCGCCGTTGACCAGCAGGAAAGCAAGGGCGATTTTTGGGCGCGCATTGCGGGCAACAAACCACCGTCAATTGCTTCGCTGGAAATGTCCCAAATTTCATCAGCCACAATTAGGTTTGGGCTGGTGCCGTGACCAACGGAAGGGCCAGCAGCGCGAACAAACCAGCGGGATCCATCAGGCATTGTGACGCTGTTCCGCCCGTAGGAATGTGAAACCTTTGCACCAAATTTGGCTTCCAAGATTGGGGCCAATTCGTCAAACAGCATTACACCCAAATCAAGCCTGTGGCTGACAGACAACACCAACTGTTTTTTCCCTCTGATGATTGGCATTTTTGTGAGCCACCAACCCACCAACGTCATCAGGGCAACGGTCTTTCCGTTCTGCCGCGCTGTCGATACCAACGAAATACGGTTATGCAAATTCAAATCATCATCATGGACTAACTGGTTGGTCAAACACCTGATCTGCCAAGGCATCAATTCAATCCCCAGCACGTCCCTAGCCCAGCCCCCCAGATCCGCCCCAAACGATCCCAACCCATCAGGCACCACCGTTTCCAAGCGCGGCCCATCATGGCTAGTTGGCTCTGATCCTGGCTGGTTCGGGCTTTCTGATATAGAACTGAG
>Ga0114970_10002212_pt1 | contig 14583 bp, 8 predicted proteins | sample M_140205_XF_Meta_FD_87030 | JGI IMG/M metagenome (GOLD analysis project Ga0114970, IMG submission 87030) | Freshwater microbial communities from Lake Montjoie, Canada to study carbon cycling - M_140205_XF_MetaG | ecosystem: Environmental > Aquatic > Freshwater > Lake | place: Lake Montjoie... | reverse complement strand
TTAAAAGGTAAAAAGACAATCTTAAAAAGAATTAATAACAAAAAAACAAAAAAAAAAAAATTCTATGGTATTAAATGTAACAGAACAAACAACTACATTTCCATGTCCAGTAAACAAACTTAAAGGTAATTTAATGGATAACAAAGGTATGGTAATTGAAACCGCGTTTGGTAAGTATGTTGTTAATGACGAGTTAATTGAGTGGATAACAAAAAATGCTAACACTTCAATGTTCAATCCAGCAAGATCTTATATATATAATAAAGCATTGCATGAACAATTTAAAGACTATCATACAAGTCCAATTGAATCGGAAGTAGTTCCTAACGTGTATGATCTTATTAGACAATGGGCAGATGAACGTGGTATATATAAGTCTGGTGATACTAAAACTCAGTTTGCTAAACTTCAAGAAGAAGCAGGTGAATTAGCTAGAGCAATACTTAAAAACAATCGTGAAGAGTTTATTGACGCTATTGGCGATATGATGGTTGTGTTAACTAATTTAGCAGCATTAGAAGGATTAAAAGTTGAAGATTGTGTTGTATCAGCTTATGACGTAATTAAGTCAAGACAAGGTCAGATGGTAAACGGTACATTTGTTAAAGAAGTTAATGATCATATTAAAGCAACAATATAAATGGCTAAAAAGAAAATAGATTTTAGAGATCCTATTGTAGAAAGAGTTGTAGATAAATTTGTTTCTAGATCTGATGTTGGTTATGAAAAATACGGTAATACACTTCATGACGAACGAACTAAAAAAATGAAAGGTTTGTTTAAATACTTAAACGACGTTCAAGAAGAGTTAATGGATGCAATATTATATATTCAAGCATGTAAAGAAGAAATCCAAGACTTAAGTGAAGAAGCTTTAATACAAGAGTTTAAAGAACCTGAAATTCCAGAACATAAAGGTCATCATTATGCTTTCACAATAGACGAAGACAGGATGGATGTTATAGGTCAAAACGGTAATGACGGTTTGCATTATGAAGAAGATCAAGAAAAGTATTGGCATGGTAATGCTACAATACAATATGACAAATTTACTTTTTCAATTAAATGAAAAGAATAACAAGAAAAAAAGGACCAGTTGTTTCTAAAAAGGTGGTATATGATGGTATCACCTTTGCTTCTGGTTTAGAAAAATATATGTATAAAGCTTTAAAAGAAGCTGGCATAGATTGTAGGTATGAAAGTGAGTCATTTGAACTATTACCTTCTTTTACTTTTAAAAATGATTGCATAGAAAGACAATCAAATGGTAAAGGTGATTATATAAATAGAGGTAATAAAAAAGTTTTAAATTTAAAATACACTCCTGATTTTATTGGAGAAGATTTTATAATTGAAACTAAAGGTAGAGCTAACGACTCATTTCCAATACGTTGGAAAATGTTTAAATACTTAATGAGTTTGATAAATGATGAAAGAACATTATATAAGCCTCAGTCACAAAAAGAGTGTGACATAACTATTGAATTAATATTAAAAAAAAGAAAAAGATGAGTGAAGAAAAAGGTTGGGAATTAGGTATAGGTTTATACCCCGGATTGTTGTTTGGTTTTAGGTTATATGAAGAACCAGAGTTTAATACATACGTTCTTTATTTACCATTTGTAAACATACTTTTAACATTAGATAATTAAATACATGAGTTTAAGTTTAGACAAACAAATATTAAGTGATATTACAGTTTACACCAAATATGCTAAATACCTTCCCAATAAAGAGAGGCGTGAAACATGGGAGGAATTAGTGACTAGAAACATGGAAATGCACATTGCAAAGTTTCCAAAAATGAAAGAATCAATTGAACAAGTTTACAAGAATTTTGTTTTTAATAAAAAGGTTTTACCTTCAATGCGAAGCCTCCAGTTTGGTGGTAAAGCTATTGAGCTTAATAATGCTCGCATTTATAACTGTGCTTTTTTACCTGTTGATAGTATTCACAGTTTTTCTGAGACTATGTTTTTATTGCTTGGAGGTACTGGTGTCGGTTATTCGGTACAACAACATCAAATTGATAAACTTCCTGAAATCAGAAAACCAAATTACGATAGAAAGAAAAGATATGTAGTACAAGATAGTATTATTGGTTGGGCTGATGCTATTAAAACTTTATTTAAGTCTTATACTGGAGGATTAACTTCTCATATTGAATTTGATTTATCAGACATAAGACCTAAAGGAGCGTTATTAGTTACTGCTGGAGGAAAAGCTCCTGGTCCAGAACCATTAAGATTAGCGTTAGTAAAAATAGAAGCGATATTACGTGAAAAAGAAGATAGATCAAAACTTACAGATATTGAGTGCCATGACATACAATGCCATATTGCGGATGCAGTATTGGCTGGAGGTATTAGGCGTGCTGCCATGATTTCTTTATTTGATCTTGATAGTACTGAAATGTTAAATTGTAAAGCTGGTAATTGGTGGGAGAATAATCCTCAAAGAGGTAGAGCTAACAATTCAGTTGTATTATTAAGACATAAGATTGATAAAAAGACTTTTGATAAAGTATGGGAAAGAATTGAAGCATCAGGATCTGGTGAACCTGGTATTTATTTAACAAATGATAAAGATTGGGGAACTAATCCTTGTTGTGAGATCGCCTTAAGACCTTATCAGTTTTGTAATCTTACTGAAATTAATATGAGTGATATTGAAAGTCAAGAAGATTTTAATGCAAGAGCATCTGCTGCTTCTTTTATAGGAACATTGCAAGCATCGTATTCAGACTTTCATTACTTAAGAGATGTATGGACTAAAAACACAGAAAAAGATGCATTACTTGGAGTATCAATGACTGGTATTGCATCAGAGTCAAATTTAAAACTAAATTATGAAGAAGCTGCACAAGTGGTTAAAGATACAAATAATGTTATTTCTGCTGCATTGGGAATTAACAAAGCAGCGAGAACGACCGCTGTTAAACCAGCTGGGACTACTTCTCTGGTACTTGGTACTAGTAGTGGGATTCATGCTTGGCATAATGATTACTATATACGCAGGATGCGTCTTGGTAAGAACGAAGCTATTTATTCTTACTTAGCAATACATCATCCAGAATTGCTAGAAGATGAATATTTTAATCCAACATTGCAATCGGTTATTTCTGTTCCTCAGAAAGCTCCTATTGGCGCGATAACAAGACATGAGTCAACGTTAGATTTATTAGAAAGAGTTAAATTAATATCTAAGGACTGGGTTAAACAAGGTCACGATAAAGGTAATAATACTCATAATGTTTCATGCACTGTTTCTGTTCGTGATGATGAGTGGAAGATTATTGGTGAATGGATGTGGGCGAATAAAGAATATTACAACGGTTTGTCTGTTCTACCTTATCATGGTGGAACATATAAGCAAACTCCATTTGAAGACTGCACCAAAGAAGTTTACGAAGAAATGATGTCTACTTTGAAAAATGTAGATTTATCAAGAATTGTAGAAATACAAGATAATACAAGCTTTAGTGATTCAGCTGCTTGCGGTGGAGGTAATTGTGAAATAACATAGTTATGATATATATTAAAGACGATTTCCTAAGTCAAGACTTAATAGATACATTAAACGATGACAAAAACGTTTTTCATAAAGTTGATACACCCGGAAAATCTTTCTGGGTAAAACTTCCTTCTGATGATCTTTTAAATCTAATATGTGATAAAATATCTAATTTAGAGAATTGTTATATAAATCCAGTATTTGCTTTTATTAGAGAAGCTAAAGAAGGTCAAGATAATGATTGGAGAATTCATAACGATGCTATTATAGAAGGTCAACAACCTGACAGAGCTGCGGTATTATATATATCAGAAGATAAACATGAAGGTTTAAATGGAACTGCTTTTTGGGAACATAAATTATATGGAGATAAATTTAAAGACATATCGCCTGAAAAATATAATAAACTTTTAAATGAAGATGCGAATGATTTAGATAAATGGATTTTAAAATCTATAATAGGTCACAAACAAAATAGATTAATATCTTATCCATGTAATTACTTCCACAGTAAATACCCAAATGAATTTGTAGATAGTAGAATTGTATTTGTAATATTTTATAAAATAGAAAAATGAAAGAACAAAGTTTAATTGAAATGAAAAATAAAGTAGAAGCTTTAACAAGAGTTCTACAACATGTAATGAATGAACAGCAGCATTTAACTACTTTAGCGGCTGGTACATTAGAAACAATAAAGTTAATGCCTGGTTATGATGATGCTATCAAAGCGATGACCGATAAGGCTAAAGAAGAACTTGAAGCAAAAAAAGTAGAAGAATAGAATATTAATTTAATGAAATAAGAAAAGGGGATCACAATTAAGTGTATCCCCTTTCTTTGTATAGGAACGTTGAGTATGGTGCTCATTTTATTGTGTTCCTGTTTTATGGCATTTTAAGTTCATTAGTTTTTAATTCACTTGTTTTAAGTTCTGGTATTTTTAAACTTCCAGAAGAACTCATTTGTACATTTTTGTTTTTACCTAATCCTAAATTCCATTCGTTAAAACCCATAAAGAAAGCTAATCTCTCCCATGCTTCAAAGTCTGAATTTAAAGCATTACTTAAATTTTGCGTTTTAACATACAATCTGTCTACCGGAAGATTAGTTGATGCTGATGTTAAAGAAGTTAGAGCTTCCAATGCATACACATTATCTGGACTAAAACCTTTATATAATATCTCATCTTTATTATATTCTACAGCTTTATAAGATTTAGCTAAAGCTCTAGCTTTGATACCTATAGATGGTGATAAATTAGCGGCTTCTAATAATACATCTCCCCATCCTTTTGGATCACCACTTTTTTCGTACCATTTAACTATAATATTCTTAACAGTAGCAAGAATAGCTCCTTGTAAACCAGAACCTCTAAGAAGTGTATCCATAGTTCCACTTAAAGCTCTAAATTTTGCAGAATCAAATTTAGCTTTTTTCTGTTCATCTTCATCATCCCAAAGTAAAGAGAATAAAGCGTTTTGCATAAAGTTAAACATTATATTTTGAACTGCTCCGTAATATAATATTTTAGCTATATTGTTTGGTACACTACCTCTTCCTTTAATTAAGTCAATAGCAGATCTTTTAATTAATCTAGAATATTGTAAAGGAGTATTTTGGAATGCTAATATAAGTCTTCCTTTAACGCTTGCTTGATTCATTGATATTTTAGAAACGTCTGCCGACTGTTGAGAAGATTCAGACACTTGGTAAAAATCACGCATTGTAGCTTTTTTAGCTTCATCTTCTGTCATTCCAGATTTAAGATACGTGTTTATTCTATTTCTATAAAAACCAGCGCCACCTAAAGCAATTGCAAAACTATCTGCCAATCTAGTTGGAGCATAACCTTGTTTTAATATCCAATAATTAACAGCTTTGAATTTATCTAGAATACTTTTGTTTCTAGGATCATTCATTAATTGTGCTAATTCAGCTTCAGCAACATCGTTCATTAGACCAGATCTTCTATCTCTAAGATAATCTGAATTCCATATAGTAAAAAAGTCTTTAGTGTACTGAGGTACATTTAATAACGCTGCTCCTGCTTTTAATATATTATTATCAGAAGTGTTTATAAAGTTAATAGCACCTAAAGTTTGAAGTAAAGCAGAACGCATATTAGCAAACATTGTTACTGCTGTTGCTCCGTTTAACCAATTTAAGAAATTATCATTTGCTCCATCAACTCTATTACTACCAGTCTTCATTCTATCAAGAGTGTTTCTTAAAGCCGTAGCATATTTTCTACCATATACAGCTTCAATTTTACTCATGTTATCTTTAGAGAAAGCTTTTTCAACATTTTTTGTCCAATGTTCTAAATATTTAGCTCTATTTGATTTTGATATAATATCGTTAATATCTCCAACTACAGAACCAAATCCCCAATTATGACCAGGTTTAGTCCAACCGTTAGCTTGTTTAGAAAGTAAAGAAACGTCATCAGCAAATTTCCTTAATTTAGGATCCGTTCTTACTTTTTCAACTAAGTTAAATATGTCTTTTTTATCTAAACCGGGTATTTCATAACCAGCTTTTTTCCATAAATAAACTCTAACTGCTTGATCATATAAATAACCACCGTAACCAGAATCTTGTTTAAGTATTTTACTTATACCTTTATGTTTCTTGTTTATTAAATCTGTCCAATCCTTGTACATTGTTTGCCTTGCTTTCATCAGATTAAGCATTGCATCACTATAAGGTTTTAATAAAGTGTTTCTAAAAAACTCAAGTTGTTCTTCACCTCTAATGCCAGACGCTGAAGCAAGTGTGTATAGCAGTCCTTCAAAGTCTTCATCTTCAGGTGGTAAATAAATTTTATGTCTACCAACGTTTTTACCTAAATTTTTAGCAGTTTCAGGAGAGAATTTTTCTTCTGATTTTACACCTTTATTTTCTTCTATAATATCATTGATTGTTTTCTCAATGTTATTATTCATTTCAACTATTTCTTGATATTTTTTAGATTTATAATCAAGAGCGTCTAATACCTGTTTTGTTAAAGGTCCATTAGCGTTTTTCTTAACTGTAAATTCAAAGTCATTGTAACCTTCTGCTACTTTTTGAATTATAAAATAAGCAGTAGATTTGTCTGACATTTTAGATCTACTTGGTACTTTAAAAGTAACTTTAGTTCCATCGGTTATTTTAGCGTTTTTAATAGCATTATCAATATCTCTTGCTACAACCCATTGCTCTGTAAACGGAAGACCTTCTAAGAAATTAGATAATTTACCATTTTCTTGTTCTGCTAAACTAAATTTTATAATTTCTTTAGGTTTAGATTTTAATTTCTTTGTAGCAAATTCACCAGTATTATGATCTTCATATGTGTAATAAACTTCTTCTGCTAATTTGAATACTTCGCTTTCTTTTATTGTATCTTCTATATCTTCATCATATTCACCTCTATCTATTATATCTAATTTTTCTACTTTCTTTAAATAAGAAAACCAAAGATTGTCAAATCCAGTCATTTCCATGTTTAAGTTTTCTAACTCTTTTAAACCTGTGACTTCTATATTTCCTCCTGAAATAGATTCTATGTTTTCAGTTGATAAAGTTTTTAACTTTGAAGGTAATTTAATTGCGTTAGTTATTACACCCGCGATAGAAACTGTATTTGCGTTTTGCAGATTTGATAATACAATTTCTTCTGTTTGTTGTTCATTAAAATATAATTCTAAATTTCTACCAGAAATATCAACAGGTTCATAAAAAATATTAGTACCAACTTCTGTGTCAACTGGATCACCATCATAGAAATCTAAAGAAATATTATAATCTATTTTTGATGGTAGATTTAAGAAATCTCCTTGATTTGTTTTAAACTCAATATTAAGATTTTTAGCATTTTCTAGTTTTTTGGCTTCAAAGCTAAGTAATCCTCTAATTGTTAAATTATCTGCTTTCGTTAATTCGTTTAATTTAATATCTTCATAAGGATCACTAACAGTTTCTAAAAATTCTAGATCATTATTTGGATTAAAACCTAATTGAATATTTACGTCAGAAGTAAATTCAGTCAATTGATTTAAAACATCTAAATCAAAATCACTTAAAACTTCACTTATTCCATCTTCATTAATATTAAATCCGTTTTTATAAATTTCCAGTGGATCAGCACCTGAAGCTCGTTGCTTTTCCATTAACACTTTTCTCAATTGACTACTAGCATATTTTGATTTTTTGTATATATCTTTTTCAAAATGTATATTTATATCTTTTGATAAAATAAATCCTTTTAATATGTCTTCATCGTTAATTTTTCTTATATCTTCTTCTGTATTTCCATATAATCTTTTAGCCGTCTCTAATTGATTTAAAACTAAATCTTTATTACTAGAAGGTAGTTCATTTGCAGCAAATTCTATTTTACCAAAATCTTGTTTCCACAAGTTTTGATCATCTCTAGTACCAGCCATCTCAACAATGTTTTCATTATCATATCTTACTGCTAATACTGGTATTTTACTATTTTTATTTGCTATTATATAGAAATCACCACCAGACAATTGATTAGCTGCCATTTGCATAGAAGCACCAGTACACCAACTAGAACCTTTATATCCAGATTTTACACTATAAGACGCTAATTTATTAAGTGTTTTAATTTCTTTTTCGTCTGTACCTCTATTGAACTTATATAAACTATTATCTTCATCTACGTCTTGAATAAAATTACTATCAAAACTAATTGGCTTTTCATTCATTTTTTTAGCCAAATACAAAGCTCCAATTCCTACACTTTTGTTATTTGAATAGTTTTTCCATATTTCTTTTAAAGTGTCAAGATCAGTATAATCTTGTACTGGTTGTATAGTTGTTTTATATTCTGATTTTTTTATAGACTTCCTAGTTATGTTTTCGTCTCCATCTGGATAATATCTATTACTAAGAACATCTTTTAAAAATAAATATTTAAAAAACAAACTATAATCATGTGAATCAAATTCATTTATAGTATCAGCTAATTGTTGTAGAGCGTTCTCTTGTTGAAGTTGTATTTTCTCTAATTCCTTTTGTCTAAACTTTTCATCGTTTTTCATTTTAGTCCAATAAGGAAGATGAACTTCTTCTTCTGGAATGTTTATAGATCTATTTAACATAGTATCTATATAACCTTCTTTATACTCTTTAATTACCCATTCATTTTCACTGTAATCATCATACAAAGAATCAAACAAGTCAGAATATCTTTTTTCAATCTCTCTATTTAATTCACTAGCAGATTTTAAAGTATGAAGTTTTTTAGTATTTACATCATCATCTTGAATATCAGATTGTTGTAAAGCTTTTATTATCCAACCTTCATAGTCTTCAAGTTCGTCAGTGTTTATTCTAGATAAAAAATCTTTAAACTTACTTTGTGGTTCAGGTGCTGGTTCTTCTATTTCAGCAAGACTAAACTTTATAAAGTCAGAAGGATTACTAAATAACTCTTCGTATTTTAAAGAATACATAGGATTATCTCCTATCATGTTTGAAGGATTAGTAGTAATATAATCTGGTTTTGGTCTAACAGGAATTTCTTCAACTAAACTAAACTTAACTATATCACTCTTACCTTTAGCCATATCATTAAGAACTTTTGCTCTAATAATATCATCTTTAAGTTCGTTATATAAGTTTACATTTCTTTCAGCTACTCTTTCTAAGAAGTCTGGTTGTCTTAATAATCTTCTAGCTTCTTGTAAAACCATTACATCACCAAAAAGTTCCATCAAAGCGGTTCTTCTATCAAAGTAAGTTGTTGGTCTTAGTTTACCACCATCTTTCTCACTAACTTCAGGTTCTTCTAATTGTTTTAGTTCTTCAGTAGCATTTTCACCACCGTATATTTTTATAATACGAGTAGCATCGTCAACACCGTAAAAAGACTGTAAGAATTTTACTCTTGATATATCTTTTATTTTTCTAAAATCACCTTTTTCATCTTGTTCTTTAAGTCTAGGAGGTAATTTTTTAGAAGCGTAACTAGATTCTCCAGTGATAGGATCTACAGGGTGATTAATCACGTCGTATAATAATTTCCATTTATCATACATGAAAGATTCTATTTCTGGTCCATTTTTAAAAGTCATTCTTCTAGCCATTGTTTTTGACAATGTAGATAATCTTTCTTTAAAATTTCTATATTCTAATGTTTCTATATTTGGAGATCGTAATATCTCACGTCCAACCTCATCAGAAATGATTTTAGCAGGCGTATCTGGCATAGAAAGAGCTTCAAACGTGTTTACCATCATTCCGGTTGAAAGATCGTAAGATTTGAAAGATTTCAAAGCTTTTAATTCTTCCTTTTCTTCAAATGTTAAATCTTTTTTTGCTTGTAATTGTAAACCTCTATCTAGATCTCTTATTTGTCTATTAAGATCTGTTATTTTAACTGGATCGGTTTCTGTTTTAAGTTTTCTATTAGCGGCTACTGTTGGATCAGATGCTTCTGTAACGAAGAATCCTCCAAAAGGAACTGTTTCTATATCTATTTGTTTACCGTCTTCATCCACAAATTTAAAAGTTGGATCACTAAGTAATACTGCTAATCCTCTTTGTTCGTCTGCGAAGTCTTGTTCAGCATCAAATACACTGTCTGAATCATCTAAAAATGTACTTTCTTCCCCTGATTCACCAGCAAAATCGTCTTGAATTCTTTTTTCTTTAAAACCTTCACCTTGAATGTCTTCTGCAAATATTTGGGATGTTACGTTACCTGTTTTAAGGGCATCTTTCATCTTATTTGCTAATTGAGAATTTATATAAGCGTTTAAATCTGTATTTTCTTTTACAATGCCTTTTTTACCTTGATAACCTTTTTCGTCTTGAACTTCGACTTTATCTTTAAACTCTTTACTATTAGGATCTAATCCTTTTGCTTCAAGTTCTTTTTTGTATTCTTCTCTCTTTTGAAAGAATTCTTTATTAAAATTACGAATAAGAGGGATCATCGCTAACTGCGTTTCACTAACAAAGTCCATTTCGCTAAAGTCTGGTAAATTTGCATAACCAAGTCCTTTTGCTTTACCTTTTATTATATAGTCGTATTCATTTAATATATCATACATTACTCTATTAATAGCTGGATTTTCATCTTTGGAATTACTTCCAGTACTCCAAGCTTCTTTATTGTATGTTTTATTTACGTCTCTTTTAATATCTTCTGAAGACTTTCTTTCGCTCAAAGAAAATTTAGCCACTGTAGTAAAGTTAGATCCTTCTTTTGGTTTACTAACTTCTTTAGTCTCTTTATTTTCTTTTTGTATGTTTATTTTAGCGCCTTCATTACTCATTTTAGTTAGAGCTTTACCCCAGTTACCTGTTTCAACGCTATGATTATAATCTTTTAAGAAATTATAAACATCTCTACCAGAATTAAATTTTATATCTTTTATACCTAAATATTGTAAAACTCTTCTTATTGTGTCTCCAAGTTTAGTAAAAGTACTTTCTTCGTATTTTATGTGTCCTCTTCTTAAAGCGTCAGAATAAGTTGTTAAAGCTTCTTCCCACATGACACCATCTATTTTATTAAGCATATCGTTATGCTCTGCTTTTAAAGCAGCTATTTTAGATGGATCACCGTCTGCTTCTCTTAATTTTATTTCGTACGAAGCTATTTCTTTTGCTTTTAAATTTACACTATGATCAATGTATTGTTTTAGTCTTTGTATAAATCTTCCAGAAACTGGAGTTTCTTTAGATCCTTTCTTTTGCAAAGTATCATGCATTTTCATTAATTCATTAGTCAATGCAGTACCAATTAATTTTTGCGCTTCAGGATTATCTTTTAAAGTATTTTGTAATACTCCATGTAAAAATTCATGTTGTATAACACCAGCATCTTTACTTTTTGATTCATTAACGACAACTATTTGAGTTTTATCAGAGATAGAACTTGGATCTTTAGAATATTTTTTTAATGTTTCAGAATTTACTACAAACCCAGGATTAACTAAATAAGAATCAGCAGTTTGTTTTGACATACCTAATTCATTCATTAAATAATCTCTAGTTTCTTCTGTACTTGAAAATGTTTTCATTTCAGTACCTTTAGCCACTCCTTTTTTAATAGCATCTGCTATAGCTTTATTCTTAACCTTTAACTCACTTTCATATTGTATGTCAACGATCTTCTGTCTTATTTCGTCTATTTTATCATCTATTTCACCGTGAAAAGCTTTATCTACAGATTTCTTTTCATTTTCTAATTTAGTAACCTTATTCAACTCTCTCATAACAGGCATTGCTGCTTCTGGAGTTATAGTTTTAGGTAATTTGTTTATATTATCAGCATAAATATCAACGTCTCTTTTTAAATTATCTGCTTGATCTACAGTAAAGACTTTTTCATTAACAAGACCATCTATAATTTTAGTGAACTCTTTTTTGTTTTTAGCAAGTGTACTTAACGATGTTAAATCATCTATGTTTTCATCTGGAGAATGAAAATCAGGTAGTTTCATTTTAGATATAAGACCTGAAGATAAAAAAGATAAAATAGAGGTATTTACGAAATCATCGCCAGATATAACCTCGTTCATTATCTTTTTACCAGCTTCAAGATTTGTTATTTTATTCGCGCCAATCTCACCTACTTGCTGTATGTTTTCTTGAATAACTTCTTTACCACCTTCCTCAGCGAAACCTATCATGTTTTTAGGAGCGTTTTTAACAATATCATCTAAATATTGTACAAAACCTTTTTCACCTTGTTTAGTATATTGGTCTATAGCTTTTTTTATTATATTCTTAGGTCCAAATAAGTTCTCAGCAACTTCAGTTTGAGGGTTTATTATACCAGTAGCACTATATAATATAGCTAATCTTTGAGCAGCTGAAGAAGCTAATTTAAAAGCTTCACCATCTGTTATACCATTTTCTCTAGCTGCTTTTAAAGTTTCTTCATATCCTTGACTGTAACCTAAAGCACCTTGCGCTATCATAGAATAACCTTCTGCTCTTCGCAATGGTACCATCTTTAAAGCGTTTGATGTGTCATTTAACAAAGAACTAAACTTTGTAGCTCTTTGAGCTCCGCTTAATGCTAATCTTGTTTCTGTAGCTATTGCTCCAAATTGACCAACGCCACGTGTTAAAGCGGCTTGAATGATCATATCACCCATTATATTAGCAGTTTGAGTCGCCGCACCTTGACCGCTAAAAGCCCAATCTGACGGTGCATGTTTAGAGTCACTTAATATTTTTTCATAAGTGCTTTTACCTAATAAATCCGTAACTCTTATCTTAGCATCTTTATCATATACTTGACCTCTAGAATCAACTATATAATCGGTACCATTGTATTTTACTAATTTACCTGAAGCATAAGCAAAACCTCTATCGTCTGGTCTAGATAATTGAGTTTGTTCTGCGTTTAATCTTATACCTTCAGCAACATCAGTCATTCCTAATTTTTCATAAACTACTGGACTTACTTGATCCAATCTGTCTATCATACCATACCAACCAGCTCTACCAATTTTACCAAGTGTATCCCAAGACCAAAAATCAGAGGAACCTTTCTTAGATTCTTCATATAATTTAGCATTCTCGGCATCTCTATCTTTTAATTTTTGAGCAACACTTGGAAAATTATTTTCAATGTATTTTGCTGTTTTATTTTGATCAAATAAAGATCTATTTATTATTTGTTTTTCTTTTATATTACCAGATACTAATTCTATCTCTTGATTTAAGTCTTGTTTAGTGTAATCACGTCTTTGCATGTTATCCATATACAAGTTTAACATACGTTTTTTAGCTAGTTCATCTGCTAACTTATAATTGTGACCGGTCATAAAGTTAGATCCTTGTCCACTAAATAAACCTCTTTCTTTCTTGTCTAAATAATCTTGCTTGTATCCGTTTTTATTTAAGAAACCATCGAAGTCTTCAGTGTTTACACCTAAACCTTCTAATTCTGTTCTATTATAATTTTCATCAATAAAATTATCTTCTGGATTTTGTTTTTTAGAAGAATAATATAAATAAGGATAATCAAGATCAGAATCTGTTTCTCTAATTTTTTCTTTTAATTGCGCTATCTTATATTTACTATTTTCTCCTAATTCTCCTGTAACTGGATTATCTGCAAAATTTTCAACAAGTTTTTTAATTTGCTCTCTAGTACCACCTGATTTCATTTTCAAAATTTCACCTTCTTTTGGAAAGTTTATGTTTTTTACAGCGGTATTATCTTTTGGAATAGTTCTATATTTTTCTTGTTGTATTTTTTCATTTAACTTTTGCTCAAGAGTTTTTTCTTTAAAAATAGGTTTGTTTTCTAAAAGTGATTTTAGTTTTTTATTCTTTGCTAATCTAAAATCTTCTTTACTTTCTTTTTCTATTAATTCAGAAGTTGTTGAATATAAATTATTTAGATCAACATTAACTCTTGGCGTAGCAGAAGGTGGAGGAACTAAACCTCTCTTCTGCATTGTTTCAAAATCGTTATCGTTTGCTAATCTATATTTTTGTGAACCCGAAGAACCACTTGCCTGCTTGGATTCCGTATTTTGTGCTTTCTTTTTCGGCATCACGCCCGCACTCTTCGCAACGCCTTTTAACTTTTTTGCATTTGGATTCTCCATTAAAAAGTTAATTCTTTCAAAATCTGAATAATTAGACAAATCTACTTGTGATCCATCCGGTAATGAATATACTTCTTCCATGTGTTATTATTTAATTTGATCTTTGGTATCTTGCTTTATATTGTTCTAATGATTCTCCGTTTGCTCTAGGATTTTTTTCTGTCCAAACTCTTAGATCTTCTAATCTAGCTTCTGTTAATTTACCTTGCAACTTCTTTTTCTCTCCTTCTCCAGCTGTTTGGTCTAAAGCAAATCTAACTCTGTCATAGGCTTTGCTAAAATTATATCCAGTAACTGGTTTATAAGCTCCTTCACCTTTTTTCATGTATATCTTACTATTACCAAATGCTTTTGAGAATAACTTATCAGGATTTGTTGTTAATTCACCTTTTTTATAGGCTTCTGCAATAGTTAAACCTGTGTCGTATTTTCCTTTTACATAAGGTTGTTCTAAATATTCTTTATATAGATC
>Ga0114970_10002211_pt1 | contig 14585 bp, 17 predicted proteins | sample M_140205_XF_Meta_FD_87030 | JGI IMG/M metagenome (GOLD analysis project Ga0114970, IMG submission 87030) | Freshwater microbial communities from Lake Montjoie, Canada to study carbon cycling - M_140205_XF_MetaG | ecosystem: Environmental > Aquatic > Freshwater > Lake | place: Lake Montjoie... | reverse complement strand
GTTTAAACGCACGGCACTATTGGCAAGGGTGCCCAAGATTCGCTTTCACGATCTGCGACACACCTTCGCTTCGCACTTCTTGATGGGAGGAGGAAATATCTATGATCTACAGAAAATTTTGGGTCATTCGACAGTGCAAGTTACCGAACGATACACTCACTTGATTCCTGAGCATTTGCAGGGGAAAACGGAAGTACTGGGATTCTAAGCTGTCAGCATTGTCAGCGTGAAACAGCCTGTCTTCGAGTTCCATTAATAAAGATTTCAACAAAAAAGCCCCTGGGAATTTCTTCCCAGGGGCTCGATCTTACTACATTTGGTAGCGGGGGTAGGATTTGAACCTACGGTCTTCGGGTTATGAGCCCGACGAGATACCAGACTTCTCCACCCCGCGTCAAAGGAACCCCCAATCTATCGGACCCAGAAAAAAAGTCAAGCTTTTTTCCCTGATATATGGTTTCTTTACCCCAATCTACCTATGGGAGACCCTCCATGATATCATCTCAACCCCTTGCCATCGTTGGTGCCACAGGCAATGTAGGCCGACAAGTCGTAGAAATGTTGCTGCTGCGCGGACTTGCTACCCCGGCTGCCTTATCACTATATGCATCTCTCCGCTCTGCGGGAAAGAATCTCCACCTTGGAGAACATTCATTTTCCGTCGAAACCCTTTCCCCAGAGAGTTTCGAAGGGAAAAAGCTTTGTGTTTTTACCACAGAAGCCCCTGTTTCTGCCGAGTGGATTCCCCATGCACTTGCAGCAGGCGCCTACGTCATCGACGCGAGCTCCCACTACCGATTGCATCCAGAGGTGCCCCTCATCGTCCCTCCCGTCAATCGAGACCAAATCACCTCCCAGATAAAACTCTACGCCCATGCCAACTGCTTGACCTCCCCCATTGCCACGGTCATCGCCCCTTTACACCGCACCTGGAAGATCCTCCGCCTGGAGGCCACCACCTTCCAATCCACCGCGGGAGCTGGAAAAGCAGCCATGGAGGAATGCACAGAAGAAACTCGGGCGCTTCTGCATAATCAACCCTATCATCGCTCCATCTTCCCGAGACAAATTGCAGGCAACGTAATCCCCCAAGTTGGGGAATTACGCTCCGATGGCTTTACCACTGAAGAATATAAAATTCGGGAAGAAGTGAAGAAAGTGGTGGATACTTCCCTTGCCATTACAGCAACAGCCGTTAGAGTCCCTGTCCTGATCGGACATTCCATTGCGTTAACCGTGGAGTTCTCCGAACCCTTTTCTCTAGAGGAAGTCAAAAAAACCTTATCCCAAGCACCCTCGGTGCAACTAAGTACCAACGACTACAGCACACCGGTAGAAGTAGTCGGGAGTGATGATGTATGGGTGGGACGCATCAGAAGGGATCCTTCTCGAACGAACAGCCTCCAGATGTGGCTGTGCTCCGATAATTTACGGCGAGGCGCTGCCACAGATGCAGTAGAGATCGCAGAGGAAATCTTAGCTCACATATGACACGATTAACTTACGCGGCCCAAAGGTAAATCCTAACTTAGTAAGCAACGTATAAGTGCCCACCATCTTGCGATCCAAAAACAAGGCTTCTCGGGGTGGTGGGCGCAAGCGAAACGTAAAGACAGCATCCTTCGCTAGCTTCGTAAGTCGTTGCAATACATCTGTCTTTCCCCATGCATAAGCCTTGGGACCCGGGTCCCCACTTCCATCGAGAGAAGCACTCTCAACCCCTGGTTCAAATCCCTCCACGGCTTGCAAACACATCTCACAGAATAATCCCAGTGCCTCCTCTGGATCCTCCTCTCGCAAGAATCCCAGCTCTATCCCCGCTGAAATCATCGCTTTTACATCCTCAAACAAGGCGCCCCGCACCAATCGTGAAAAAGGTCCAATATAGCGAGTTGGGAATTTGCGCACTGCACCAAAATCGAGCAACACCCACTGATCTCGCCCATTTTCTTGCAACCGAATGCGATAGTTTCCAAAATGAGGATCTGTTTGCACCGTCTTCCACACAAAAATCTCTCGGAACATCAAATCCATCGCAGCCATACCCAACTGATTGCGACGCTCCTGAGACAGTTCGCTAACTACAGGGTTTTCTACCTCCAATCCAGATTCATAGCTCATAGCAAGGACGCGCCCACTGGAAAATTCTCGATACGGTTTTGGAATCACAAATCGAGTGTCTCCAGATAACCACTCTCGGTACATCTCCATGGTGACAAGTTCTCGCTCATAATCCACCTCATATCGAAGGATCATTCGAATTTCTTGAAAGAGAGAATCGAAGCCCTCATGATTAGGCAAGAGTTGGGAAAAAGAGAGAATCCGCTGCAAGGCTTTTAAATCACTATCGATCGCCCGATCCACCCCTGGGTACTGCACCTTCAAAGCCAACACTTCTCCTGTGGATTTCACAGTAGCTCGATAGACTTGCCCCAAAGAAGCAGCTCCAATGGGCGTTCGTTCAATCTCTAGTGCATCTAATTTTTCAGCTCCTAACTGCTGAACCAACACTCGATGCATCTCCTCCCATACCACCGGTCGACTATTCGCGTGGAGGTTACGTAAAATTTCATTTACCTCCTTGGGCAGGAAGTGTTCTCCATACATGGAAAGCAACTGCCCCGCCTTCATAATGCTTCCCTTGAGTTGCCCAATTTCTTCCACCAATTGTGCCGCTTGCTTCCCTAAAAAAGCTTCCAATCGCTTTTGTCGGGTCTCGGGATCTGCAAACAAATCTCCCACCTTTAGCCCCATAAAACTCCCCCCACTAGACAAGGTAAGCTGAAGCAGGGAGAGACCTCGAGAAAATCCCGTGGATCGAATTTTGGATAAGGGCTCTTTGACAAAAGGCTTTTTCTTCATTTCCTGTCACTCTCAAAGAAAATCATCGGATTGGCGTAGATTTTTCTCGCCTTTTTCGATAGAACGTCTCGAGCTAGAGCTTATACCCAACCGCCTAAGAGTGATAGGCCTTCTATGATTTCCATGCGCATCGAGAAACTTGTATATCCCGGAAAAAGCCTCGCAAGAGCGGAGGACGGTCGCGTGGTCCTATGGGACGGAGGCCTACCGGGAGATCTCTGCGAAGTAGAAATCGCAAAAGATCATGGACGCTTTCTCGAAGCCACACTCCTGCGCATCAGCGAGCCATCTGCGGAGCGCCAGCCCTCTGTGTGCCGATACTCTACCCAATGTGGAGGGTGTCAATGGTTGGAAGCACCCTATAAGTCCCAAACTCAGTGGAAAAAATCCTTTGTGGAAGAAGCCCTCCAACGCATTGGAAAAATCGAAGCGTTGCCTCCCATTACCTTTGTACCTAGCAAGGATCCCCTCTTCTATCGCAACCGCATTATGCTTCGAGGCCATGTCGGCACCGAAGGCGACATCCAGATTGGATTTTTTGAATCCCAATCCCACTCCCTCACAGCCATTACCCAGTGTCAGGTAGCGCGCCCAGCATTGAATGCCATCATAGCCGCTATTGCCACCCTCAAGTTACCCACCTCCCATAAAAAATTTCGCTGCACCTTGCAGGAATTGGCCCAAGAAAAAGTATCCATCCTGCTCGAACCCATTGAAAAGCCCTACACCTGGATTGAGCCCTTGCGAGAAGCCCTTTCTCAAATTGCCTGCGTGGCTTGGGTGGGACTCCAAGGGGAGAAAGCCCCTTTCCAGGTATTCGAAGACACCGCCACAGGTCCTATGTATACGCTGCCTGGGATTTTTCAACAGATCAACTCCAAGCAAAATGAAAAGGTACGCGATCTCATTCGCATCGACGTGGAACGGAAAAAACCCAAGACACTTCTCGATCTATATTGTGGATCCGGTAACCTCTCCTTGCAGTTTGCTCGCGACAACATCGAGGTGGTGGGCGTTGAGTTCAACGCGCAGTCCATACGGGCGGCCCAATATACTGTAAAAACCCAGATACTTCCTACTATGCAGTATCTGGCCCAAGATGCCGCTCGATACCTACAAATGCTCGCTTCTTCCCACAAGACCTTTGACTATGTCCTGGTGGATCCACCTCGCAGTGGCATGAAGGAACTCATCCCCTCTTTGCTGCAAAGCAACATCCCATACCTCACCTATGTAAGTTGCAATCCAACCACCCTAGCCCGTGACCTAGGCCAACTTGCAGCCAAATACCAAGTCGATGCCATTACAGCCTACGATTTCTTCCCCCAAACCTATCACGTAGAAACCGTTGCCTTTCTTTCCCTTCGAGGAAAACTCCCACTTGTCGCCGAATTTTTATAGCCTACAGTTTTCAAAGGCAAAATCAGGAAACCATACTGCCGTTTGACTTCCTAGCCAAAATGTTTTAATCGTACTGTGGATGTTCACACACAATATTATCTATATATGATCTGGAAATACTTGGCAGAAAAGAGATGTACTATGAAGGCAACTACCCTAACCAAAGAAAAAATTGCAGACGAGCTGCAGCAAAATTTTGATCTCTCCCTGCGAGAGTCAAAAACCTTGATCGAGACTCTCTTAGAAGAAATGAAACAAGAACTTGAAAACGGCGAATCTGTGAAGATTTCTGGATTCGGCAAGTGGCTGGTAAAGAAGAAACGAGCTCGTCCGGGACGCAACCCCCATACAGGCGAAAAATTGGAGATTACCGCACGCAACGTGGTGGTATTTCACCCTTCTGAACGCTTTCGTGCCAGCATGAATGGAGAGGCCTATACAGAAGTTGCAGAATCTATTTAAGAGACTTGGGAGGCTTAGCTCCCTTCACTTGATCTCGCTCATCCTGCTCCCGGAATTCATCCAGGGGATGGGCCACCTCCTTGACCTCCCGACCTAAACTTTCCTTCGAAATTTCCATATATCGCATGCGCAAATATTCGAAGTAGCGTTGTTTATCCGCTTCCCCTTTGGGGGCTGCTTGCCACGCAGCGGCATCCAATGTCCGCGCCAATACCCAGAGGGTCTTCATACTCTCATAGAATAGCTCAACCTTTTTCGGGAAGGAGAGGGCGTCCACTCGCAATCGGTCGCCCAAATCCTCGGTCATATAGTAGAAGCACCAATGATATAACGCTCTCTTCTCCTGCACCTTACTCCCAAAAATTCTTTTGGCATGAAGCAAATCCCGTTCATCGACAATGCCGCCCTGATCCGCCTGAATTTGCTTCCAACAGGTGGCTACCTGAGTCGGCGGCATAGGATGCTCCATCAAGAGCTGCTGCGTACTCTGTGATGTGGCAAAATCAGGATCCACAATCACGGACAACGGATCCACAGGCCCTGCCGCAGGAGGCGTTGTACACCGAACCACTACTCCCAAGATAACAATCCAATTGAGACTCATACGCATCATGTTAGTACCATCCTCCCACTGACAGGGAAACCCACGCAAAGGACATCCCTGGATTGTATTGAAACCCCACGGTGGGTTGCACCCCCACGGTACCGTAGTAGATCCGTCCATACATGAACTCAGCCCAGACCGCAGTCCCTCCTATATAGGGGCCTTTGGATGTGGCTAACTCCTTTGCCTGTTTTTCTGTGGTGGGATCCATCGCCGCCAAGACAGAAGGGATTCCAATACCACCGCTCAAAAACCACACAGTCCGGATCGGATATCGATCGTGGGTTTCCTCTACTCGAATTTTCTCCCGATCTCGCTCTTTAGAAATGAGGTCTGTAACTCGCCCTATGGCAAAGGCAGGGCCCCAGTAATAGAGGTTATATCGCCCGCCAAGATCATCTACACTACCCGACCCAGAAAATGGCGCGATACGAGCGCCCACCCATCCTTGGACGGCTTCGTTGGGCCGAGTTGTGCGCAATCGAAAAAGTGCGGTAACATGGGTGGTAAGATCCGTTGTGAAATAGCTACGAGGGGAATGGGTCCACACCCAAGGAACCACCAGTCCCATCTGAACCATGGCCCGATACAAGCGAGGCTCTTGGGCTTCCGTAGCCAGCGCTTCAGCCACGGAAGAGGGAGAGGGAGGGGAAGGCGGATTTTCCTGCCCATGAATCGTATGCAACCGGATGACGTCCTGATCCATCTGTGCTGGCATAGCCGAAGGAGGCTGCATCTCATGGGGCGTTTCAATAGGGAGGATGGGATCTGCTTGGATAGACCTACACATCCAGAGGAGAAACACTCCCCCAATCTGAAATCGTTTGCCCATTTTTGCCATACTCCATGAGGATTACCATGTAGTGTATCCAGTTTGGGTTTAGATGACGACTGCTTTTATCACGATCTGACGCGGAAGGGCTTTTATGTTTCCCTCACCCCATGATTCCAAAAAAATCGTTGCCGAACACCATCCTCATGCGAAGCATTGGCTTTACTTCATATCTGTGCTCGGACTTCTGGTTGCCGTTGTTGGATATTTTTACTCCATCTACGAGTCCAAGGAACTGCTACCGCTCCAGTCCATCTATTTTGAAATTACCGTCATCGATGGAGAGGGTCACCCCTTAGGTGGCGCCACCGTCTCTGCCAAAGGAAAAGACCTTGGTGTCACCGATTCCTTCGGAGAATGGCGCCGATTCCTTCGTGTACACCCTGGAAGCACGCTCTCCCTCCATATGGAAAAAATGCACCAAGGTGCCCTCCTCGAGGTAACCAAAAATCTTGCGATCCCACGGGAAACTTTCGCTCTGAAGGACATGGAGATCCGAGCCACCATCCAACTGCAACCCCAGTCACCTTCCCAGAATATGGTGAGCGCCGCCAAGGAACCCCCAGCTCCCGCTGAACCCATTCTCACGCACCAAATTTGGTTTGCTCAGCTGGAAGGCTCCAAGACCCAATCCCCAGAAGTCACCCATAAAATACAAAGCCTACTCACCTCCCTTACCAGCCAAGCCAAAAAACAAGGGTATGAGGTGGATAAAAAAAGCCTCTGGCAAGTAGCCTTACAGTGGATTCCAGCCCAAGAGCCCCACCATGACTCCGGACTCCTCCGAGTGATTTCCCTCCAACCGGGAGCCAAATCCCCCTTGGATTTTTTGCAACCCACCATTGCCTCTAGTCCGACTACAGCCGCAAGTATCTTGGAAAAAATCTTGGCCCCCGAACTCACCCTGCCTGGAGAAGAGAGCGCATCCCACTACATCCATATCCAAGGGCACAATCCTTCTGACCTCGACGTGTTTGTTTCGGGAAAAAAAGCCACCTATGATCCCGCAGAGAAGGGATGGAAATATACTGAGCCCTCTTTTACTAAGTCATTTTTGACCATTTTGCATGAAGGTCATGTGATATACCGAAAACAGATCCTCCATCAACCCGGTCTTCCTGTCGACGTAAGTCTATGACAGACTTCGAGTAACATGCCAGTACCCGCTGCAATATAAATGGGCTCCAAAAATAAAAGGACTTGATGAAATCCCGTTCCCTTCTCCACGGGAAAGAAGGGAGAAACTGCGAAGAATAGCAACGTACACAGAAAGAGAATCAGTAGAAAGCTCCTAGACTGGGATAAGAGACCGTTCTTTGGCAGAAAGAACCCTCCCAGCGCAAGCACCACAAGGCTACCGGCATAGTATCCATCTACCTGCTCCACCAAAGATTGAGCCCACGGCTTCCAAAAAGATAAAGTAAAGAGGGTAGGTATGCCAACAGACACCTCCAACGGATGCCACAGCCCTCCGAGCCACACAGTCCCCAGAAAAAGCCCTACGGGAAGCCCACAAGAAAGAGTCCACTCGAAAGACAAGCGCCGCCTTGCTAGAAGCAAACTTAAAGGCACCACCAGTCCCAGCAAGCACAACCGTGCCTCAATCAATCCCAGCACAAAAAGCCACACATAACTGCCCCAATAGACCCGCCGATCCTGAAACCGAAATGCCGCACCCAAAAAAAGCAGCCACAAAGCCAAGAAAAAGGAAGCCCACGGAATCAGAGATATCACATGAATATGGGCCACGATGGTATTGCGAAACAGTACAGTGACCGCTACCGTAGCTACAATCAACCAAGAAGACACCAAAAGCCGCATCGCCAGCAAGAGAAGAAAGGCTGTGCTCACAAAGAGCCATAAATTAAGTCGCATCAATCCAGCCAAGGAAAAAGGAGACTCCAATTCACAGCGAGCTCGCAGCACCCCGTAGTAAAAAGGAGAGGGCGAAGAAGAAAAGGAGGCCTGCCCAGAAGATACCTCCTCCCAAGAGTGGGCCTGACAAATACGCGCCAAAGAAGGGCAAGATACGATTTGATTCACAGCCAACAAAGTCGCACTGACTGAATGACCGATCTCCGGTTGATAGGGACGCAGCTGCATCCAAACCAAACGACTCAGCGCCATCAAACAAATAAATAGAAATAGGCCCACTTGAAACGGGTATACCGAAAAGGCACGATCCGACTTCAAAGGGTAAGACTCCTTTTGTGCACAAATTGCAAAAAAGACCGCACAAAGTCATATCCAAAGGCGTAGGCTGCTTCATCGGGGAGAGTGAATCCCCCCCGACTGACAAAAATGGGCACCGCCTCCGGATGAGGCTGAATCCCCCAAACCGGGGCTGTTTTCCCCCGAATGGCCTCATGCTCATAGAGGTCACTGTGGCCCCAGGTCTCAAAGAAAGAAGGGCACTCCACTACAAACTCCCGATGGGATACCACCAGAGGCCCCTTTCTACGAGATCTCTCTAAGCGAGAGTCAGCCTCCAAGATGCAGACACGGGCACCCGTATGCTTCTGTGCTACCGATCCGAGCCGCCCCCCAAACATATGAGCGAGCAACTGATGCCCATAGCAAATGCCCAACACAGGGACTTGCTGCTCAATCTTCTTGTGAAGCCAAGCCTCCAGCTTTTTTTGCCACGGAGCTTCATCCAAGGCGCTAGCGCTACTTCCCAATACCAAGACCCCCGCACAACGCCCCTGATAGGGATCATCCAAGGAGGCATCCTCAAATAACGCGGGGAGATGATAGCTGCAAGTTAGCGGACTATTAAGCGCAATGGAGTTAAAACACTCCACCTCGGGAATGTCCGTACCAGGGTCTACCACATACAGCGTTGGAGAAGAGAGGGGCCGTATCATGTCCACCGCCTTATTTTTCCTGAGAAGCGGGAGAAAAAGTGTCTTGAAAGTGGCACTCGTTGACCCGCTTCTCACTGTACTCTGCCGTTCGAACCAAATTTTCGTCCCGAAGCAGTTTGGCCGGTGGATGGTTCTTTTCTGAAAAGACTACGATCCCACAATGGGGGCAGGCAAGCTCAACTCGAGCCTCTGGAGAAGCCTCTGTATCATAGGCAATATGGAAGCGCCGAGTACAGACAATATTATCGACAAGAATTTTTTTATAGGTCATAGTGGTGCCTTACACGGTTATGATCATCGTAGCAGGGAAGTACTACTTGTACCATGGAAGACACCCTTTTTGACAAGATCCTCCGCAAGGAAATTTCCGCAGATATCGTCTATGAAGACGACTGGGTTCTCGCCTTTCGAGACATCCACCCCCAAGCCCCTATCCATGTGCTGGTAATTCCCAAGAAAAAATGGGCTGGATTCCAGGCCTTCCAATCCGCCTCCCCCGAAGAGGTGGGACGTTATATTCAGGGCGTTTCCGCTGTGGCCCATGCCCTCGGTTTGGATGAAAACGGGTACCGCATCGTATGGAATCAAGGGCGTGATGGCCAACAAACCGTAGCCTATGTCCACGCCCATATCCTCGGTGGACGCAGCCTCCACTGGCCTCCTGGATGAGAGCAACATGACCTTACTCGATCCCCTATTGGAAACCACGGTCTTGTTACGCCCCGACCGATTTACCCCTTTACAGAAAACCCCATGGGCGGGTACCGCCATCAGTACCCAATATAAGCACCAGCTCTTGCCACTCTTGGGACAAGCCGCTATTGGTGAGAGCTGGGAGTTCTCCTGCGATCCCACGTTTCCTTCCATTCTGGCGGATACAGGAGAAACCCTGCCTGATTGGATTGCTCATCACCCAGCCAAGGTATTGTCCCCAGCTTTGGCGAAAACCAGCCCCTCCTGCGAGATTTTGCTCAAGCTACTCCACGCCGCAAGCCCTCTTTCTGTGCAAGTGCATCCCGAAGATCAAGACCCTCATTTGCAGGCAGATGAATGCGGGAAACCGGAGTCTTGGTTGGTCCTCCACGCAGACCCGGGGGCCGGTCTTTATTTGGGATTTTCCCACGCCATGTCAAAGGCAGACCTGCGGCATCTACTGGAAACCAAGGCCAACCTTGCCCCTTACCTGCAGTTTGTTCCTGTACAAGCGGGAGAATATTTTGAAATTGCCCCCGGCGTTTGCCATGCCGTAGGTCCCGGGGTACTCCTTTTGGAACCCCAACGGATTGCCCCGGGAAAAACAGGAAAAACCTACCGCCTCTGGGACTGGAACCGCACCTACGACTCCCAAGGGCATTTTTCCGCCACTGGAACTCCGCGGTCCCTTCATTTGGAAGAATCACTTGCCATCGTAGATCCTGCCAAGCAGTATGGGGCGAATTTTCTCCGCACAGTACGGAAAACAGCTACGGTCCATCCCCTAGGAGAAAAAGGCCAGTATTGGCACTACCCAGCCAATGCCCATTACCAACTCCTTCGCTTACAGCTTCCCCGCCGCTGCACGTTGCAGATCGAGGGAGGATATGGAGCGGGCCTCATGCTTGGGGGATCTGCTACGATTACCTCTCGCTTTGGGCGTACCCAGTTGGTGGAAAAAGGACAACCTTTTTTGCTTCCTTTTCATATGTTGCCCGCGGTATGCTGCGGAGAAGAAGACCCCATCGACGGAAGCCCATCTGAATTGATTTTGGTGCTTCCTGCGAGTGCTCACTTTCAAGTGGTATAATACCCAAGAAGAAGGATCCAATGACAATGATTCCATTTCGCGTATATGACCGAGACAAGAAAATTACGTGGGTTGTGTTGAACTACCATGAGACCGCCCAAGGGGGGCAGTACTTGGTGGCACGCAATGATGACTCCAAAGAAGACGGGCAAATCAGCACCCTCACCGTAGAGCAAATGAAAAGCCTTCGATTACTGGACTTCTGCGACGAGCACGAATGATGAAACCCTCCTGGGTGCGGACTATTCTTTTACTCACCAGTTGGAGTTCTACTCTCAGCTGGGGGGTACCTGTTACCTCTCGGGAGACTCAGATCATATCCGAAAGGCCTCCCCATGAGGCCGTTATCGATCGCATGTTGCTCTCCATTCAAGAAAATTCCCATTATACCCAGCGGCAATGCGAACTATATTTGGCTGTCATGCATGGAATTGCACCAGATCCTTTGTTGCCCAAGGCCGAAACGGCCTCTTGGCTGGCGGCACGCAATTATTTCTTGGATGAAAGACTGGCTTGGGAGGAAATCCATACTTCGAGCTTCTATGCGGTCTCTTCTCGCGTATTGGATGCGAGCTGGTTTCTCCTAGATCAAGAAAGGAAAAACCAGGCTAGCTATACAGGCAAGGCCTTAGCCCGTCTTGAAGCCACGGATGCCGAGCTGCATGCCCTGCTTAAAGAAGTATTGATGATTCAAAATGCAAAAAATCTCAAAGCCAAATTAGAAATGCCTGAACCGTGGATTGCAGTGCTGCATCACAAATATCGATGGCGTTTTTACGACAATACTGCAACCTATATTCCTCTTACCCCCTTGCATCCTGAAACGGCTGAGCCGTGAAAGGCATTCACGCGTTTAAAGCGAGTACACCGGTACCCTATGCGGCCTTGGCGGCCCACTGTGAACGATGGGGCTATTGGAGCCCCGAATCCACCCAGCGAAGTCTGCAAGACCCTCGCTATGAGCTGCTTTTCCACCAACAGTCCCCTGAGGCACCTTGGAGTGCAAGTTTGCTCTATTGGATCGGGGAAGGATATGCGGAGCTGCTCTACCTCTTCACTGAGCCCAGTGTGCGCAAGCAAGGGATAGGCAAATCCCTCTTTCTTGCCATGGAGACACGACTACGGGCCCTCCCCCATTGCCACCGGGTATGCCTGGAGGTACGGGTGAGCAATCATAGCGCCCAATCCTTGTATTGTAGTATGGGAATGCACGAGGAGCGCATACGGACAAAGTACTACGAAGATGGGGAAGACGCTCGATTGATGGCAAAGGAATGGTAGATGGATAAGGCATTACCCCCCCTCGATGAAATCACCCATGTGGTTTGGATCCAAACCGCTTTCTTTGGGGACTCGGTTCTCACTACGGCTGCATTTTCCTGGATCGCGGCCCATTTTCCCCATTGGAAACAGACCCTCATTACTACCCCTTTCGGGCAACACCTGCTCCAGGGACATCCCCACTTGCACCACGTGGAAGTGCTAAATAAGAAAATCCCCATTTGGAAAGAGTTTCCCCGCATTCGTCGCGCCATGCCCTTGGGGAAAACCCTCGTACTCCAACCCCACCGCAGCGCTCGCTCTAGCGCACTGGCCCGCTACTTGGGTTTTCCCACCGTGACCTATGAGGAAACCCAATTCTCCTGGCTAGCGACGGTACGGGTACCTCGGGTCATGGTACTCCATGAAGCCTACCGCATTGGATTACTTCTGGAACCTTTGGGGGCCAAGCGAGAGGATATCCTCGCTTTACAACCCAGCTTGCAAGCGCCTTCGGCTATACCAGATCAAAGTCAACTTACGGATTTTTTCCAAGCCTCTGCAGGACGGAAAAAGATCGGTATCGCACCTGGGAGTGTATGGGCCACCAAACGCTGGCCTGTTGAATCCTTCCGTATGCTGACACGCGAACTTCTCCAACGAGGGGCGGATGTGATCCTCATCGGAGGTAAAGAGGAAGCCCCCTTGGCCCAGGAAATTCTTCGAGACCTTCCACAGGGATCCAATTCCCATATCCTCGATGCCACAGGAGGCTCCCTCCCCGATATGAGGTGGCTTTTTTCTCGCTTAGATCTTGTGATTTCCAATGATAGTGCTCCCATTCACGTGGCCTCTGCTTTTCAGGTACCCACCATCGGGATATTCGGCGCCACCGTATCCAGCATGGGATTTGGTCCTCTGGCAAAAGGAAGTCGCGTGGTGGAACTCGGGGATTTACCTTGTCGACCTTGCGGTACCCATGGCGCTCACATCTGCCCTTTAGGGCATTTTCGCTGCATGAAAATCTTAGGTGTGCCCATTGTACTGAAAGCGGTTTCTCCCTTTTTGTAATTCCTACGCTTTTAATGCTATACTGGCTTTCAAGATTTCTTTCTCCAATTTATAGGAACTACGTATGAAAAAAGTCTTCTATTGGCTTGCTTCCAGTTATCTATTTGTTGCCCCTCTCGCCTCTCTCCAGGCTACACCTCCAAGCCCACTTTCAGCGGAAGAAACCGTTCGCATTCTCCAACATCAAAAAGCGGAAACGTTAATCATCAGTTTTCAATCCGGAGGGGAAAGAAAAATTTTAGATGCCATTTCCAAAGGGCCCTCAATGGCATCTCTCATAATTAGACGAATGAAAAAAGAAATCGCAGGGCATTATGTCTTAGAGCCCGAAGATATGGAGAAACTCAGCAGCAAAACCCATCTGTTGCTATTTTTCACCAACACTCAACTCACCACACAGCAAGAGAATGTATCTGTGGTGTATGACTATTTAGTAAAAATTACCCAAAAAGCGATAGCCATAGCAAATCTGGAAGAGACCATTATATATGCGGATGCCAATGGTGCCAGCGAACTATTCCCACCCGTAGAAAAGCAGCCACTGCCTCAAAGACCAAATCTTTTCCTCCCCGGAAAGGGCAATACGGCGCGTACAGCCACCGCATCTCCAGCAACCCCCCTTCCGGCAGATCTCCCTCTTTCTCGCCTTCAATTGCCCACCACAGCAGAATTTTCCTTCGGACTACCAGCTGGCTTTGTTCTCTATATCGGCACGGTTCAAGGGTACTGGAACGAGAAAAATATGCTTGCAGAACATCACATTACCCATACGCTCAGCTTGGTAGATGTGAATGATGAAAAATCCTATCCAAAACCAAAACCATTCACTCCATATGAAGTCCCAACCGCACACCAATTGCATATTCTCAATTTCGCGGATACGACAAGTGCAAACTTACGAGAGAAAATACCCACCCTTTTACAATTTTTTGATCAAGCACTAACTGACAATCAAACCGTACCCTCCCACGTGTTTGTCCATTGTCATGCGGGGGTTTCCCGTTCTCCCTCTGCCGTTATGGTCTTTTTACTTCATTCAAGAGCCGAGTATTTGAAGATGCATCATCAAAAATGGGAGGCCTATACACCCACAGAGCTGGCTTACCTTCGTACCATCAATCCGGAGTTCCAACCGTCTATGCGTCTGTCGGATGTACTAAGTATGTTACTTCGACACAGTCGGCCTGTGGTATCCCCCAATATCGGATTTGCTGCGCAGCTGGCCGAGTATGAAAATAAGCTAAAAACCGAAGTGAATCAACACTCATAATCTTTGAACAACTTCACGCCGCAATCCCGTTCCTTTAGGGGCGGGATTGCGGCGTGTCCTTATTTTTCTTTCCATGTTTTATCTAGATTTCTCTTACGCCCTCTAAAATTTTCGGACCGAGAAAGATTCTTCTGTGGCGTGGGTTTTCTTTGGTTTTCAACATAGGCCTTTAC
>Ga0114970_10002207_pt1 | contig 14586 bp, 13 predicted proteins | sample M_140205_XF_Meta_FD_87030 | JGI IMG/M metagenome (GOLD analysis project Ga0114970, IMG submission 87030) | Freshwater microbial communities from Lake Montjoie, Canada to study carbon cycling - M_140205_XF_MetaG | ecosystem: Environmental > Aquatic > Freshwater > Lake | place: Lake Montjoie... | reverse complement strand
TCGCCGGTGGCGTGATGCACCACGGCGTGCGCTTGGGCCAAAATGGGTGGTGCGCACGAACCGCAGAACGGTCCGCTGGAGATGGTGGGAAGGTCATGGAGTACGCTCCTGTCGGTGGCTTGCGTCGGACTTCCATCGGAGCATAAGGGCAGCGCCCCGGCACCATCAAGGTACGCCATCGCGCATCGCCCGCTGTCTCTGGGGGCGCCCGCTCGTGCCGCGCAAGACGACGTGGCCCGCGCCTGCCATGCCCGGAAATTGCAGGGGGTGCCGCCTAAACTCTGTTATTGGCCGGTGGCAAAAGCGATATAGTTGTAAGGTCTGCATTGCACCTGACCAATAATGGGTGGCAATTCCGATTTTCTGTTTCTCAACTGGAGTACATGCCATGAAGTTTTCCAAGATGCACCTCGCGGTCGCTGCGGTCGCCACTCTGGGCGCGCTGGTCGCGGCCCCGGCCCACGCCGGAAAGACCATCGACACCATCAAGGCCCGCGGACAGCTGGTCTGCGGGGTCAACCCCAACCTGGCGGGTTTCGCCGCCGCCGACAGCCAGGGCAACTACTCCGGAATGGACGTGGATATTTGCAAGGCGGTCACCGCCACAGTGCTCAACGACGCCAGCAAGGTGAAATGGGTGCCGCTCAACGCGGCGCAGCGCTTTGCCGCCCTGCAGGCCGGCGAAATCGACATCCTGTCGCGCAACACCACCTGGACCCTGACACGCGACGCGTCGCTGGGACTGACCTTCACCGGCGTCACCTACTACGACGGCCAGGGCTTCATGGTGCCAAAGAAGTCCAAGATCACGAGCGCCAAGCAGCTCAAGGGGGCCACCGTGTGCGTGCAGTCCGGCACCACCACGGAGAAGAATCTCTCAGACTATTCCAAGTCGATGAACCTGAACATGAAGTCGGTGGTTTTTGAAACCCAGGAAGCGACCAACAAAGCGTATTTTGCCGGCCGTTGCCAGGCCTACACGACCGACGCGTCGGGCCTGGCTTCGATCCGCAACAAGGAGGCGACGAAGCCCGATGACCACCTGATCCTGCCCGAGCTCATCTCCAAGGAACCGCTCGGGCCATCGGTCCGTCGTGGCGACGACGAGTTCACCTCCATTGTGAAATGGGTGGTGTTCGCACTGATTGAAGCCGAGGAGTACGGCATCACGCAGGCCAATGTCGACCAGATGAAAGCCGATAGCAAGGACCCGGTCATCCAACGCATTTTGGGAACCTCCGAGGATACCGGCAAGCTGCTGGGCCTGGACAAGGACTGGGCTTATCGCGCCATCAAGGCGACCGGCAATTACGGCGAAATCTTCGAGCGCAACGTCGGTCCGAAGTCGGCGCTGATGCTGCCACGCGGTGCAAACAATCTGTGGAACAAGGGCGGCTTTCTGTACGCCCCCCCAGTTCGCTAATTGCCTGAAGCAAGCAACGGCCGGCGTGCTGCAAGCATGACGCCGCCTGCCATCGCGCCAAAGTCGCGCCAATGGAATTGGCGCAGCAAGGCTTTTCGAAGCATGGTGTACCAGGTGATCGCACTGGTGGCGGTGATCGCCATGGGTGCCTACCTGGTACACAACACGCTTCAAAACATGCGCATCCGCGGCATTCAAAGCGGCTTTGATTTCATCACGCAGCCCGCCGGTTTTTCGATCGGCGAGAGTGTCGTCCCCTTCGATTCGGACGACAGCTACGGCAAGGCTTTCCTGGTCGGACTCTCCAACACGCTGCGCGTCGCCGTCGTCGGTATCGTTCTCGCCACCCTGCTGGGAACACTGGTGGGCATCGGGCGCCTTTCGCAAAACTTTTTGCTGCGAACGCTCTGCGCTGTCTATGTGGAAATCTTTCGCAATGTGCCGCTGCTGTTGCAGCTGTTCATCTGGTACTTCGTCCTGACCGAACTGCTGCCGCCCATCGAGACCGCCTTGCATCCGATGGCAGGCGTATTTTTCAGCAAGAACGGGTTGCAGTACCCGGTGCCAGTATGGGCTGGCGGCCACTGGATGACGCTGGCCGGTCTTGCGCTCGGCGTTGTCGCCGTCTGGGCCTGGTCGCGCGCGACGCGGGCACACCTGTACGCCACCGGCCTGGTGCGGCCCGTCTTTTGGCCGGGACTGGCCATCCTTATCGCCTGTGCCCTGCTTGGCTGGTTGGCGGGTGGTGCGCCGGGCGGCCTGGATATCCCGGAAAAGACCGAGATCAACGTCGTGGGCGGCGCAGCGCTAACTCCCGAATTCCTGACCGTGCTGGTCGGGCTGGCGATCTACACCGCCTCCTACATCGCCGAGATCGTCCGCGGCGGCATACAGGCCGTTCCCTATGGCCAGCACGAGGCGGCCGCGGCGCTGGGCCTGAGCCGGCAAATGGACGTTCGGCTAGTGCAATTGCCGCAGGCGCTGCGGGTCATCATCCCGCCGTTGACCAGTCAATACCTGAACCTCACCAAGAACTCGTCGCTCGCGGTCGCGGTCGGATATCCGGACCTGGTATCGATCTCAAATACGTCACTCAACCAGACCGGGCGCGCCATCGAATGCATCGCGCTGGTGATGGCGTGTTACCTCACGCTGTCGCTGCTAACGGCGGCGTTTATGAATGCGTACAACAAGCGCTCGCTGATCAAGGAGCGCTAAAGCGAATGGCCGCCCACAGTTTGACGACCCACACGGTGAGCTTTGAGGCCATTGCCAGCAGGCCGCCACCGCGCTCGGTCAAAGGCGTCGCCGCATGGCTGCGAGCCAACCTGTTCGACGGTTGGGCCAACACGCTGGCGACGCTTCTGGTGCTGGCGGTACTGGCGCTGGCGCTGCCGCCACTGACGCAGTGGATGCTGGTCCAAGCCGTATTCGCTCCGGACAACGCCGCGTGCCGGTTGGCGGTAGAGCACGGCGCCTGCTGGGGCGTGGTGGCCGAAAAATACCGCCTGATCATCTTCGGCCGCTACCCTTATGCGGAACAGTGGCGTCCGCTGCTGGCCTGCAGCATGCTGATCGGACTGCTGGTCGCGAGCTGTTACCGGCCCTTTTGGCGGCGCGGGCTAGCAATCGCCTGGATACTGGTGCTGGCGGCGTTCTTCACGCTGATGTTCGGCGGACGCTTCGGAATGGGCAAGGTAGAGACGGACCGCTGGGGCGGCTTCCCGCTCACCCTGCTGCTATCGACCATCAGTCTCGTGCTTGCCTTTCCACTGGCGGTGATGGTGGCGCTGGGGCGGCAATCGCGCATGCCCGGCATCCGCGCGATCTGCGTGATCTACGTCGAACTGGTTCGCGGGGTGCCGCTGATCTCGGTGCTGTTCATGGCCTCGTTCATGTTCCCGCTGTTCATGCCGCAAGGCACAACGATCGATGTGCTGGTGCGCGTGCTGGTCGGCATGACGCTGTTCACCGCGGCCTACCTGGCCGAGGTGATCCGTGGCGGCCTGCAGGCGCTGCCCAAAGGCCAGATCGAGGCGGCGCAGTCGCTGGGCCTGTCGGACTGGCAGACTACCCGAAAGATCGTCCTGCCGCAGGCGCTGCGGCTGGTGGTGCCGGCGATCATGAACACCTTTATCGGCGCCTTCAAGGACACCTCGCTGGTGACGATCGTCAGCCTGTACGACCTCACCGGCTCGCTGCAACTCGCCTTGGGCGACGCCAACTGGCGCAAGTTCTTCCTGGAAGGCCAGCTCTTCATCGCGGCGATCTATTTTATTTTCTGTTTCGCGATGTCGCGCTACAGCCAGTGGATAGAAAGCCACCTCAATACCGGCACCCGACGCCAGTGACGCCCGCCGCATCGCACGCACAACACCCCGAACCCGCCATGACATCGCCAAGCCCCATCATCGAGTTCAATCGCGTCAACAAATGGTACGGCGACTTCCATGTGCTGCGCGACATCGACCTGCATGTCGCGCAGGGGGAACGCATCGTGATCTGTGGGCCCTCGGGTTCCGGGAAATCGACCCTGATCCGCTGCATCAACCGGCTTGAAGAACACCAGCAGGGCCAACTCATCGTCGACGCCACCGAGCTGTCGGACGACCTGAAAGCCATCGAAAAGGTGCGCCGCAACGTCGGCATGGTGTTCCAGCAGTTCAACCTGTTCCCGCACCTGACGGTGCTGGAGAACCTGACCCTCGCGCCGATGTGGGTCGGCAAGCTGCCCAAGAAAGAGGCTGAAGACCGGGCCATGGCACAGCTCAAGCGGGTACAGATCGCCGAGCAGGCGCTCAAGTACCCGCTGCAACTCTCCGGCGGCCAGCAGCAGCGGGTGGCCATCGCACGCGCGCTGTGCCTGACGCCCAAGATCATGCTGTTCGACGAGCCGACCTCGGCGCTCGATCCGGAGATGATCCAGGAGGTGCTCGACGTGATGGTCGAGCTCGCCGGGCAGGGGATCACGATGATCTGCGTGACGCACGAAATGGCCTTTGCCAAGGCGGTCGCCAACCGGGTGATATTCATGGACCAAGGGCAGATCGTCGAGCAGGCTGCGCCGGACGAATTTTTTGAAAGCCCCAAGAGCGATCGCACCAAGGACTTTCTGTCCAAGATCCTGTCGCACTAAGCGGCGTGTCGCCAGGGCTGCGGGCCCCGGTGGGCCAGCCATCGGGAGATGACATAGATCAAGTCTGCCAGTGTTTGGGATTGGCCTCAACCGAGCTAGATGCTAGCCTCGGTGCTGTCCACATCAACCACCGGGGAAGCACCGTGACAGACACCACAGCAGCCACTATCAGCCACCAGCAACAACTCGTCAGCGATATGAAGTCGGTGATCGCCGACGCCGAGGGCATGCTGCACGCAACCGCCGAGCAGGCCGGCGAGCAGGTAGCGGGAATGCGCGCGAGCATCCAAGAACGACTCAAGGGCGCCAGGATCCGGCTCGCTGAAGCCGAGGCCACCCTGATGGCCAAGACCCGGGCCGCAGCGCGCGCCACCGACGCCTATGTCCACGAGTCCCCCTGGACCGCTGTCGGCGTCGCAGCGGGCGTGGGGCTGCTGCTCGGGTTGGTGCTGAGCCGGCGCTAGGGCAGCGCGTGCGATGCCTGCCCGGGCGCGGCCCGTGAGCCATCCCGCTGCCGACCCGCCGGATGACCGGCCCGGCCTGCTGCGATCCCTGCAGGGGCTGGCTGCCACACTAGTGGCCACCGGGCGCACCCGACTTGAGTTGCTGGCCAATGAATTCGAAGTCCAGAAACTGTTGGCGATTCAGCTGCTACTGCTGTCACAAGCGCTGATGTTCTGCTTGGCGCTCGCCGTGCTGCTCGCAGTGGCCCTGCTGACCATGGTGCTGTGGGAGCAGCGACAACTGGTGCTGTCTTTCTTTTGCGCCGTATTCGGCGCCGCCGCGGCGCTGTGCTACGGCCAGCTCAAGCGACTGCTGAACCCGCCACAAGCCGCATTTTCGGCGTCGCTGACCGAACTGCAGGAAGACATCCGCAGGCTCAAGAAGGCTGCAAGCCATGCAGGCGCGCCTGATTGAGCTGGCGCTGCAGCGCGGGCGCCTGCAGGAGCGCATCGCCCGCCAGCGCGATACGCTCGCTGGCGGCTTTGCGCCGATCGCAGCCGCGCTGGCCTGGCCGGCCCGCCTGCTGCGCGTCGGGCGACAGGCGAAGGGCGCTATCCTGCGCCACCCGAGCCTGGCCGCGGCGATGCTGGGCGCCGCTCTGGTGCTCAGTCCCCGCCGTGTGCTGCGCTGGAGCCAGCGCGCCTGGATGGTGTGGCGTACTTGGCGAACCGTCCACGGCCTGCTGGGCCCGCTATTGCGACAGCTCTGAAGCGCCGCTTCGGGCGCGGGAACACCTCAGCGCAGCGGACCGCCCCGGTGGCGCGCGACGTCGAGTTCGGACAGTGCAGCGGCGCTGTTACCCCAGGCACCCCGGATGTGGGTGAGCACCGCAGCGATGTCCCCGTCGCTCAACAGCACCTGGTAGGGCGGCATACCGAAAGGCCTGGGATTGCCATCGGTTGCGGGCGCAAAGCCGCCCCGCAATACCATCTGCACCAAATTACGGCTATCGCCCATCAGGACCGCGCGGTTGCCCGCCAGCGCGGGATAGGCACCCGAGACGCCCTCGCCGCTGTCGCCGTGGCAGTTTGCGCAATGCTTCTCGTACAGCCTAGAGCCGGCCGCAGACCCGAGGCCCAGTGGTGCCGATGACTGAGTGACCCGCGGCGACCCGGTTTGCATGCTGCGCAGGTAGACTGCGACGGCCGACAGGTCCGGGTTGCTCAGGTACTGCGTGCCGTGGAGCACCACCTCGGCCATCGGGCCCGACACCGACGCTCTGGCGCCAACGCCGGTGCGCAGCAAGGCAACGATGTCGCGTTCGTCCCAGTCCCCGAGGCCGGCCTCGCCGGCGCGCAGCAGCGACGGCGCGTACCAGCCCTGCACCATACCGCCGACCTGCCGTTCCGTGTCCTCGGCACCCCATGCGTTGCGACTGCTATGGCAGGCGCTGCAGTGGCCGAGACCACCCACCAGATACGCGCCACGGTTCCAGGCCGGGCTTCTCGCGGCGTCGGGCTGCCAGACAGCGGGCCTGAAATACAGGGCGCGCCACAGGGCCAGCGCCGGCTGCGTGCCGAAAGGCCAGCGCAGCGCCGGCGCCGGGTTGGCCTGCTCCACGGCAGCGCGGCTCATCAGGAAGGCGAATAGTGCATCGCTATCCTCGCGCAGGACCCGGGTGGTGTTGGCATAGGGAAAGGCGGGCACCAGCAACCGGCCGTCGCGCGATCGGCCGTGGTGCATCGCGCGCCAGAAATCCGCCGCACTCCAGGCGCCGATTCCGGTGAGCGCGTCGGGCGTCAGGTTGCTGGAGTGGACCACGCCGAATGGCGTCTCGATGGCGCGACCGCCCGCGTATTCGGCGCCGCCGCGGCGTGTATGGCAGCCCTTGCAATTACCGGCGCGCGCCAGATAGGCGCCAGCGGCGACGCTGGCGGCTTGCCGCGGCTGCGGCGCCTGCGCCGACACAGCGCCAGCCACGACCGACGGCTCGAGTGCGTCGCGCACGCCAAACCACCACAGCAGCGCGGCCGCGATGACCATCACGGCCAGCGCCACTAACAGGGTGCGGGCCAGCAGCGGCCCAAGGCGCCGGCGCATCAGGGGGAGGCACCACCGAGTTCGGGCGCGCTGCCGCAGGCGATCGACCCGGGTGCACGCTGCGGCGCCTTCCCGGCAGGCCCTGGCTGGCCCGGCAGCGCCTGCGCCGCCAGCCAGAGCGTAATGGCGGCAGCGTCGTCGTCGCCGAGTCGGCGCACGACCTGTGCCATGCAGTCGGGGCTTTGCGCGCGCCGATGGCCGGTCTTCCATGCGCCGAGTTGCGCGTTCAGGTAGTCGCGCGGGAGCCCCAGCAGTCCGGGAACGTGGGGTACCACACCGGTCAGCGCGCTGCCGTGGCAACTCGCACAGGCGGGTATACCCAGGGCCGCATCGCCCTTGAGCGCCAGCGTTTCACCGCGCCGACCTGCAGGCGCGGCCATCGCCGCCGGTGGCCCATAGGGCAGCTTGAGCGCCGAGAAATAACGCGCTATTTCGAGCAGGTACGCATCGCTCAGCGGGTCAACCAATCCGGCCATCAGCGCGTAATGGCGCCGACCCTCGCGGAAATTGCGCAGCTGGTTGAACAGATAACCCGCCGGTTTTCCGGCAATGCGCGGGTAGTAGCCGTCCGGCGCCGCCCTACCCTGTTCACCGTGGCAGGGCGTGCAGGCCAGCATGCGCTGCGCCATGGAGTCCTCGAATTTCACCGCGGCTGCGGCATGCGTCGTCCACAGGCACGCCAGCAGCCATGCAGGCCACGCGCGCGATCGCACGCGCCAAGCCCACGGCGACGCAGGCGGCTGCGTGCGTCGGGCATCGGACTCGGTCGGGGCTTGCATCAGAGATAGCTCACATCGCGCGGCGGCGCGCATTCTGCACACGCGGGCGAGCAGCATAGGCCATTATCCCCGGCAGGGCCGTGCAACAATGCCAGCCACCATCACGAGCGCCCCCAAGCCTTTCAAACCATGCGACTACTCCACACCATGCTGCGCGTCGGCGACCTGCAGCGCTCTATCGATTTCTATACCAAGATACTTGGGATGCAACTGCTGCGCAAGTCCGAGAACCCGCAGTACAAGTACACGCTGGCCTTCGTGGGCTACGGGTCCAACCCCGAGCATGCCGAGATCGAGCTGACCTACAACTGGGGAACCGACCACTACGATCTCGGTACCGCATTCGGCCACATCGCGCTCGGCGTACCCGACGCCTACGCCGCCTGTGAAGCGATCCGCGCCAGTGGCGGCAACGTCACGCGCGACGCAGGTCCGGTCAAGGGCGGCAGCACCGTCATCGCATTCGTCACCGACCCCGACGGTTACAAGATCGAGCTGATACAGCGCTAAACGCCATGGGGCGAACAGGTATAGACCGGCGGGGCGCTCTTCTGGTTTTTGGCTCCGCCGTGGTATGGAGCTTTGGCGGCGCCATCGCACGCTTCATCACCACGGGCGACAGTTGGACGATTGTCTTTTGGCGCTCGGCCTTTGCCGCACTGTTTCTGCTCGGTTTCATGCTGCACCGAGAAGGATGGCGCGGCACTCGGAGAATGCTCGCCGACATGGGACTCGCGGGGTTCGGCGTAGGCGCCTGTTTTGCCACTGCGTCGACCTGCTTTGTCGCAGCGCTGGCCTACACCAGCGTGGCCAACATCCTGCTGATGCAGGCCGGAGCGCCACTGTTCGCGGCGCTGATGGGCTTCGCGCTATTTGGTGAGCGCGTCGGCGCCGCCACCTGGATCGCAATCGCTGCCGTCATTTCCGGCATCGCGATCATGGTGTCGGAGTCGATCGGTGGCCAGGCTTCTGCTGTCGGTGACGCGCTCGGTTTGCTGATGTCGATCGCGTTCGCCGTTGCCACCGTGCTTACCCGGCGCCACGCCCGTGTGCGCATGATGCCGGCGGTCTTTCTGGGGACCCTGATCGCCGCCAGCGTCGGCGCCGCCATGGGCGGAGCGACCCGCGTCGGCGCGGCCGACGCCGGACTTCTTTTCGTCTTCGGTGCGCTCAACCTGGGGCTGGGGATGGCCCTGTTTGTGACCGGCGTTCGGTTGCTCCCGGCAGCGCTGGCAGCGCTGATCGGCATGGCCGAGCCTGTGCTCGGGCCGGTCTGGGTCTGGCTGGTGCACGGCGAACTGTCGTCGGTTCGGACGATGATCGGCGGCGCTGTCGTGATCCTGACGCTGATGGTGCATATAGGCTGGCAGTCCCGGCAGCAGGGTCCGCCGGCCGACGCCACCGCGCAGCCCGGACCGTGAGGCGGCGCAGCTGGATACTGAGTGCAGCGGGCGCCGCCGGCACGCTGGTCGTCGGCTGGTGCCTGATGCCGGCGCGATCGCGTTTGGGCAGCCCCGGCGCCATGCTGCCTACACAGGGCGATGTGGCGCTCAACGGCTGGATCAAGATCGCCGCCGACGGCACCGTCGTGCTGGCAATGCCGCGCAGCGAAATGGGCCAGGGCGTGCATACCGCGCTGGCCATGCTGGCGGCCGAGGAACTGGATCTGCCGCTGGAGCGGGTGCGGCTTGAACAGGCTGGCGCCGACCGCATTTATGGCAACGTCGCGATGATCGTCGCGGGTCTGCCGGTGCATCCATCCGAATCCGAACCCGGCGCCAGGACCGCCCGGCTGCGTGCAGCCGAATGGATCATCGGCAAGATTGCGCGCGAACTCGGGATCATCGCCACCGGCGGTTCCTCGAGTGTCGCCGACGCGTGGCAGCCTGTTCGGCTGGCGGCGGCCACCGCGCGCGCGCAGTTGCTCGCAGCCGCTTCGGCGCGATGGCAGGTGCCGCTGGAAGAGTTGTCGGCCCACGACGGCCTGGTGACCAGCGCATCGGGTCGCACGGCGCATTACGGCGAACTCGCTGGCGCAGCGGCCGGCGTTGCGCCAGCTGAGGTTCGCCTCAAGGAGCGCAGCCAATGGCGCCTGATCGGACGCCCGGCACGGCGAAGCGACAGCGCGGCCAAGGTCGACGGCAGCGCGCAATACAGTGCCGACATGCGTCCGGCAGGGCTGCTGTTCGCCGCAGTTTGCCAGTCGCCGATCCTGGGCGCTACCGCGATTTCCATCGATGCCAACGAAGCGCTAGCGCTGCCCGGCGTCCATCGGCTGGTCGCCTTCGACGCAATGGGTGGCGCCAGCGCCGGTTTCGCGGTCGTCGGCATCAGCACCTGGCACGCCCTGCGCGGGGTCGCGGCGGTAAAGGCCCAATGGCAACCCGGTGCAGCGGCAGCGCCCGACACGCGGCGCATCGCCAGCGCCCTGGACGCTGCGCTCGACCAGGACGAAGGCCATGTCTTTTACGAAAGAGGCGACGCCGCAAAGGCGCAGGCCAAAGCCGCACGGCTGATCAGCGCCAGCTACAGCGCGCCCTACCTGGCGCACGCGACGATGGAGCCGACCAACTGCACAGCGCAGGTACACGATGGCAGAGTCGACATCTGGGCGCCCACGCAGGTTCCGCAAATCGCCCGCGCGATCGCAGCCAAAGTCGCAGGCGTGGATATCGACCGGGTGCAGTTGCATCTACCGTTTCTGGGCGGAGGCTTCGGCCGGCGGCTGGAGGTGGATTTCGTCGCGCAGGCGGTGCGGGTGGCGATGGCTTGCGAAGGGCGTCCGGTCCAACTGATGGCGTCGCGCGAAGAAGACATGGCGCACGACTTCTACCGACCGATGCAGGTAGCCAGGCTTCAAGCTGGCGTCGACGCCGACGGCACAGTGAGCAGCCTGCACATCAAGTCGGCCGGCGACGCGATCAACCCGCGCTGGATGGAGCGCAGCATGCCAGCGTTGTCGTTACCAGTGGACATGGCCGACAAGGCAACGGCCGAAGGCCTGTACGACCTGCCTTATGCCATCGCCAACCAGCAGATGGCGCACGTGCCCACGCGCATGCAGGTTCCGGTCGGCTTCTGGCGTTCGGTGGGCCACTCGCACAACGCCTTTTTTTCCGAAGCCTTTATCGACGAACTGGCAAGCGAGACCGGCAAGGACCCGCTCGCCTTGCGCCGCTCGTTGCTGAGGGACGCGCCGCGCCATCTCGCCGTGCTCAACCTCGCCGCCGACAAAGCACAGTGGGACTCGCTGCTGCCTGCAGGCCGCGCGCGCGGCATCGCGCTGCACGCCTGCTTTGGTTCGATCGTTGCCCAGGTGGCCGAGGTGACGCTGGACGATGGACAACTGCGGGTGCACCGGGTGGTCTGTGCGATCGACTGCGGAAGCGTCGTCAACCCCGCCATCGTTGCGCAACAGATGGAGGGCGCGGTGGTGTTCGCGCTGAGTGCTGCGCTTTACGGCCGGATCGACATCCACCAGGGCGTTGTCCAGCAGCGCAACTTCAACGACTACCGCGTCGTGGGCATGGCGCAGGCGCCGTTTGTCGAAACCTGGATTGTTGACAGCGATAACCCGCCGGGCGGCGTGGGGGAACCAGGGGTGCCGCCCCTGGCACCCGCGGTAGCGAATGCATTATTCCTGCTGACCGGACGACGCCAGCGCGCGCTGCCGCTACAGGGTTAAGGCAGCGGGCGACTCGCTAAGATGGGGCCGATCGCGGGTTCAATGGTTCGCGGCGCGCCTGTCCGCAGCGTCGCGCGAAAGCAGCGAATTGCTATCACAGGAGCGCCAGCATGAACAACACCGGCAACAGCACCGCAAGCGGCCCTGCATTAGCACAAGGGCCAGACACAGCCAACCGCCGCCCGCGCCGTGCCGGAGGCCGCGAGCGACGCGACCCCAACGCCCGGGCCACGGGGCCGGCCTACATCACCCGCGCGATACCGACCTACGACATCATGGGCGAAGAAAGCCTGTGCAGGATCGAGGCCGCCTGCGACCGGATCCTGGCCGAGGTGGGTCTGGATATCCGCGATGACGACGAATGCCTGGCGCTGTTTCGCCGGGCTGGCGCCAAGGTCGATGGCGTGCGGGTTCGCTTCGAGCCAGGCCACCTGCGCGAGATTCTGAAGACGGCGCCGAACCGCTTCACCCAGCATGCGCGCAACCCGGCGCGCTCGGTCGAAATCGGCGGCAACAGCGTGGTCTTCTCGCCCGCCTACGGGTCCCCCTTCGTGATGGACCTGGACCGCGGCCGTCGCTACGGAACGCTCGAAGACTTCCAGAACTTCATCAAGCTCGCCTACGCCTGCCCCTGGCTGCACCATTCGGGCGGAACCGTCTGCGAACCGACCGACGTGCCGGTGAACAAGCGCCACCTGGACATGGTCTACGCGCACATCCGGTATTCTGACAAAGCCTTCATGGGATCGATCACCTCCGAAGAGCGCGCCGAGGACTCGATCGCCATGAGCCGGCTGCTGTTCGGCGCCGACTTCGTGGACCGCAACTGCGTCATTCTGGGCAATGTCAACGTCAATTCGCCGCTGCTGTGGGACGGCACCATGACCAAGTCAGCCCGCGCCTACGCCCGCGCGAACCAGGCTGCGGTGATCGTCCCGTTCATCCTGGGCGGAGCGATGGGCCCGGTGACCAACGCCGGCGCCATCGCGCAGGCGCACGCCGAGACCATGGTCGGGTGTGCCATCACCCAGCTCGAGCGCCCCGGCGCGCCGGTCATCTACGGCAACTTCCTCTCCAGCATGTCGCTGCGCTCGGGTTCGCCGACCTTCGGAACGCCCGAGCCCGCGATAGGCTCGATGGTGATTGGCCAACTGGCGCGCCGGCTCGGCCTGCCGCTGCGCTGCGCAGGCTCTTTCACCACCTCCAAACTGCCGGACGGGCAGGCGATGCAGGAAAGCGTTATGTCGATGCTGTCGGCGGTGCACTGCGGCGCCAATTTCATCCTGCATTCGGCCGGCTTTCTGGACGGTCTGCTGTCGATGAGCTACGAAAAATTCATGATGGACGCCGATTTTTGTGGCGCGCTGCACAGCTACCTGGCGGGCGTCGTGGTAGACGACAACACGCTGGCGATCGACGCCTTCAAGGAAGTGGGGCCGGGCAGCCATTTTCTGGGTTGCGCCCACACCATGGCGAACTACACAACGGCGTTTTACGACTCCAACCTGTCCGACGACACGCCCTTCGAGACCTGGAGCGAGGCGGGCCGGACCGACAGCGCCATGCGCGCCAACCGGCGCTGGAAGCAGTCACTTTGCGAGTACCAGGCGCCTGCCATCGACCCGGGCGTCGACGAGTCGATCCGCGACTATGTCGAGCGCAAGAAGGCCGCCACCAGCGACCAGTGGTACTGAGGCCGTCTGCAGGCGCGCCAACACAGCGAAGGGAGACAAACCGAATGGCCACAGGCAACGACCCCCTGCTGCAACCGCTGCAGCTCAAACACCTGCGGATCAAAAATCGGGTTATGACGACCTCGCACGAGCCGGCCTATCCCGAAGACGGAATGCCCAAGGAGCGCTACCGCGCTTACCATGTCGAGCGCGCGAAGGCCGGCATCGGCCTGACGATGACGGCGGGTTCGGCGACGGTGTCGCGCGACAGTCCGCCGGTTTTCAACAACATTCTGGCCTACCGCGACGAGGTGGTTCCCTGGCTCAGGGATATGGTCGACGCATGCCACGAACACGGCAGCGCGGTGATGATCCAGTTGACGCATCTGGGCCGCAGGACCAGCTGGTCCAAGGGTGACTGGCTGCCCGCTGTGTCGCCCTCGCACGAGCGCGAGGCATCGCACCGCGCCTTTCCAAAAAAAATGGAAACCTGGGACATCGATCGCATCGTCGGCGACTATGCCGACGCCGCCGAGCGCATGCTGGCGGCCGGAATGGACGGTATTGAACTCGAGGCCTACGGCCACCTGATGGACCAGTTCTGGTCGCCACGGACCAACACGCTCGACGCGCCCTACGGGGGCTCCCTCGACAACCGCCTGCGCTTCACCTTCGAGGTGCTGGCGGCGATGCGCAAGCGGGTAGGCCCGGACTTCATCGTCGGCGTACGCTACACCGCCGACGAATGCCTCGAGGGCGGACTGACCCGCAACGAAGGCTTTGAAGTCTCGCGCCGCCTGCGCGACAGCGGCATGGTCGATTTTCTCAACATCATCCGCGGCCATATCGACACCGACGCCGGACTCACCGACGTGATACCGGTACAGGGCATGAAGAGCGCCCCGCATCTGGACTTCGCCGGCGAGATCCGCGCCGCCACCGGCTTTGCAACCTTTCACGCAGCCAAGATACAGGACGTCACGACCGCGCGCTACGCAATCGCCTCGGGCAAGCTCGACATGGTCGGAATGACGCGCGCGCACATGGCAGACCCGCACATCATGCGCAAGATCCTGGCCGGACGCGAAGACCAAATCCGGCCCTGCGTCGGGGCAAACTTCTGCCTCGACCGAATCTACCAGGGCGGCGAAGCCTATTGCATCCACAACCCGGCAACCGGCCGCGAGTTGAGCATGCCGCACGACATTGCGGCTGCCACGGTGCGACGCAAGGTGCTCGTCGTTGGCGCGGGCCCGGCCGGGTTGGAAGCCGCGCGGGTCGCGTCCGAGCGCGGACATCAGGTGGTGGTTTTCGAGGCAGCCCCTAAGCCCGGCGGCCAGGTCCGC
>Ga0114970_10002203_pt1 | contig 14601 bp, 11 predicted proteins | sample M_140205_XF_Meta_FD_87030 | JGI IMG/M metagenome (GOLD analysis project Ga0114970, IMG submission 87030) | Freshwater microbial communities from Lake Montjoie, Canada to study carbon cycling - M_140205_XF_MetaG | ecosystem: Environmental > Aquatic > Freshwater > Lake | place: Lake Montjoie... | reverse complement strand
TCCTATCAAATCAATCGGTTGCAATAAAACTGAAATTGCCGGAGAAAAGTAAGAGAATACCTCGCTATCATCAAAAGAAATAATTCGAACTTGTTGTGGGATTTCCATCTTCAATTCTTTTAAAGCAGCCAATGTTCTTAGGCCCACTTTGCTATTCAATGATAAAAATGAATCTACACCATTATCCAAAAGATCTTTCACGCATTTCGTTATTTCGATTTGTTCAATCGGTAAATTAACAACCTCATAAGGAACTTTTGCATCAATACAGCCTTTTGTGGCACCTTCAATTCGAGAATTTATAGTAGAAATAGCTATGGACTGTTGAGATAAAATCGCTAGTTTTTTTGGTTTTTTAGAGAATTTAGAAATTAATTGTTCCGCTTCTTTCGCATTATTAATTCCGACGAAATCAGCATTTTCATCGCCAATTCTATCTGTAAAAACAAATGGAATATGAGTTGATCTTAATATTGGGATTAATGTATCTATAGAATTACAGGGTGAAATTATCATACCATCAATGGATCGTTGAATCAATTCACTCAATAAAATACATTCTCCCTCAGGATTGTCATTTGAATTTACAATTAATACATTATATCCTTTCTTATATAACTCTTCTTGTATTGTTTTACATAATTCACCGTAATAGGCACTTGATATATCCCCTACTAATAGTCCAATTGTATTTGTTTTACCCTGTCGAAGACCTTTTGCAAAGTAATTTGGAACATAAGCCAGCTCTTTTGCTTTTTCATGAATCTTTGCCTGCATTCCTTTACTAATATGATAGGTGTCTCCCTTGCCATTCAAAACAAATGATATTGTTGCTTTTGAAACCCCAAGGCTCGCGGCTAAATCACTAATGGATGTTCGTTTTTCTCTCATATTGCAGGAATTATTCTATTATTTGGGTAATAAAGATACCATTTTTTTATATTCCTCTTTATAGTGATTCGCACCTAAGCAACCCATTGTAATTTGTGAATTTAAGAAGTGTTCCATTCTTCCTTCTGGGTTGGGATGTGTACTTAAAAACTCTGGTGGACGAATATTACTACCTAAAGAATCTATTTTTTGAAAAAAACCAGCTCCACCAGCTGCGTTGTATTGAGTGGGACATAAATACATCACGGAACGCTGATCTGCTTCAGATTCATGATTTCTTGAAAATTTTAAACCAACAATCGCTGAAGTTAATTGTTGCAACATCGCATGATTTCCTAACAAAATTTGCTCGATTACCTGAACTCCAAACATGGTTGTCATTTGGCGTGTCGAATGCCGCATATCTGCATGCCCCATTTCATGTCCCATTACTCCTGCTAATTGATCTTCAGAATCCATGAATTTCAAAATCCCAGTGTAAATGTAAATATAGCCACCAGGCGTACAAAAAGCATTTAACGTATTATCATCATGAATAATACGGATTCTCCATTTGAAATCGTCTTTAAAGTCAACTTTCCCGGAATTTAGGATAGTATTTCTAACTTTATAAATATACGTATACACTTCTTTATATCTCACTGAATCCAAGAGCGGATATTGTTGAGGATTTCCGTCAATTTCCTGCGCTACAGTTGCTCCTAAATCTCTGTCTTGTTGCACAGTAAACAAATTTATTCCTTTTCCTTTATTTTTTTTATTGATAGTTCCACAAGCGGTTGCTACCAGAACAAGTACTGCAATTAATCCGGTTTTAATTTGATATATTTTCATTGTATTATTGATCTTATTTTTAAAAAGGGTAATATAAATTTACGGTAAAAGTAATAATGAAACTTAAGAAATAACCTGATATTAGTTCTATAGAATTATGTTTATTGAGGTATAATCGCGATGAAAGGACAATACCAGAAACGAGCAAGACAAAGATAAGTATCCAAAGCTGAAAAAATAGTTGTTCAGAAATATAGGCAAATACGAAGCCGGTTAATATGCCCACTCCTGTAGCATGTAAACTTATCTTAAAATAGATATTTAAAATTGAAAAAAGAGTGATGATTATGCCACCTGCAAGACATAACCCGTAAACATATTTTGGTAACACAACTTGTATGGAATTGAATGTATAAAATAATAAAAAGCAAAATATAGCCATTAAAATCATGGGCATATTTCTTTCTTTTTTATCGTCTAATTGTATTGTTTTAATGATATTTAATTTCAGGAAAATACTATACATGGCTACCGGCGCAATCACTGTAAAAAGAATATAATTAGATAATATCGCGACTTTATTTTGATTTGAAAAGATAAATAATGAATTCTCCTCGCTTAAGTTGAAAGGTTGTGACGGCGTATACATCACTAAAAGTAATGCGTAAACTGGCATTAAAATTGGCATAAATAGCCAAGTCGCAATTTGAAATAAAATTCTCATTATAGTTCTTTTCGCAATCTAGCAACGGGGATATTAAGCTGTTCTCTATACTTTGCAACTGTTCTTCTAGCGATATTATATCCTTTTTCTTTTAGTAATTCAGTTAATTTTTCATCTGTTAATGGGCGAAACTTTACTTCTCCTTCAATGGCTTCAGATAATATTTTTTTCACTTCTCTTGTTGAAACTTCTTCTCCCGCATCATTGGATAAAGATTCGGAGAAAAAATATTTTAAAGCAAATGTTCCAAATCCAGTTTGAACATATTTACTATTGGCAACCCTCGAAACAGTAGAGATATCCAAATTAACAATTTCAGCAATATCTTTCAGAATCATCGGTCGCAAATTCGTTTCATCGCCGGTTATAAAATATTCGAATTGATACATCATAATTGCATGCATCGTGCTTAAAAGTGTATTTTGACGTTGTTTTATTGCATCAATAAACCATTTAGCACCATCTAATTTTTGCTTCACGAACATCACAGCTTCCTTGTCCGCTTTTGACGTTTTTGCCCCTTCAGAATACGTTCGAAGCATATGTTCGTAATCTCTACTCACTTTTAATTCTGGAGCATTTCTGCCGTTCAATGTCAGTTCTAATTTCCCTTCTAATTCAATAATAACGAAATCAGGGATAATTTGTTGATGATTTTTAGGAGCTTCTTTCATGGAACCTCCTGGCTTTGGATTTAATCGAATTATTTCATCAATCGCTTCTTTTAAATCTTCATCACTAATTTCTAATTTCTTTTGAATTTTATCGTAATGTTTCTTTGTAAATTCTTCAAAATGATCCTCCAGAATTTTTTTTGCGGTGAAACGGGTGATATCTCCATCATGAATACGGGTAATTTGAAGTAGTAAACATTCTCTCAAATTACGCGCTCCAATTCCAGCTGGATCCAATTCTTGAACTAATGTCAACACGAATTCAACCTCTTTTTCAGTCGTTGTAATGTTGGCAGAAAAAGCTAAATCGTCCACAATTGCTTCTATGTCTCTATTCAAATACCCTGATTCATCCAAGTTTCCGATAATTGTGTCGGCAATCATAAATTGATCATCAGATAAATCTAATAAGTGTAATTGTTCCGTTAAACTTTGTTGAAATGATTGTTCACCTGATAAAGGCACCACTCTTTCTTCATCATCTTTACTGGTGTTGTTCGCTTGTGTTTTATAATCTGCCGAATCTTCTTCGAAATAATCTGAAATATCAAAATCATCCGAATCATCATCTGTATCAGTGTCGAAATCCTCTTCGAAATCCTCTTCATTTTCTTCGAGTCCTTCTTCGAGAGCAGGGTTTTCTTCTAATTCTTGTTTTATTCTCTGATCCAATTCCATAGTCGGAACTTGCAGCAATTTCATTAATTGAATTTGCTGAGGCGATAATCGCTGTTCGAGTTTATGTGCGAGATATTGTTTTAATGCCATTTTTAAAAAAAATTAGATTCAAGATAGTGAGATAAAAGATATTAAGACTTAATTACATTCTGTCTTGAGTCTTGCAGTCTTAAATCTTTTTGTCTAAATTAAAATTCTGCACTCATCGGCGTTCTTGGAAAAGGAATCACATCTCTAATATTTGTCATTCCCGTTACAAACATGACCATTCTTTCAAACCCTAGTCCGAATCCTGCGTGTGGAACACTTCCGAATTTACGGGTGTCCATGTACCACCAAAGTTCCTCTTCGTCGATATGGAAAGCAGCACATTTTTCTTTTAAAATATCCATTCTTTCTTCTCTTTGAGACCCTCCTACGATTTCTCCAATACCAGGAAATAGAACGTCCATCGCTGCCACTGTTTTTCCATCGTCATTTTGCCGCATATAAAATGCTTTAATTTCAGCAGGATAATCCGTTAAAATAACTGGACAATTGAATTCTTTTTCTACTAAGTAACGCTCGTGTTCACTTTGTAAATCGATTCCCCATGCTACATCGTATTTGAATTTTTTCTTTTTATAGTGATTTGAATTCAATAATACTTGAATTGCTTCTGTGTACGTTAATCGTTTAAAATCATTGTTTACAACAAATTCCAAACGTTGAATTAATCCTAATTCATTGCGTTCATTTAGAGGTTTTTGTGACTGTTCTGACGCGTCTCTTTCGTGTAGAAATTGTAAATCATCCACACAATTTTCTAAAATATATTGGCTGATGTATTTCAAAAATTCTTCTGTTAAATCCATATTATCTTTCAAATCATTGAAAGCTACTTCTGGTTCAATCATCCAAAATTCTGCTAAATGGCGAGAAGTATTTGAGTTTTCAGCTCTAAATGTTGGACCAAATGTATATACTTGACCTAAAGCTAATGCTGCTAATTCGGCTTCTAATTGTCCAGAAACTGTTAAGTTTACAGCTTTTCCAAAAAAGTCTTCTTTGTAATTTACAGTTCCATCTTCATTCAAAGGTGGATTTAAAGCATCTAAATTCGTAACTCTAAACATTTCACCCGCTCCTTCAGCATCTGAACCAGTAATAATTGGTGTATTCAAATAGAAAAAACCTTTGTCATTGAAGAATTTATGGATTGCAAAAGCCACATGGTGACGAATTCTAAAAACCGCTCCGAAAACATTTGTTCTGAAACGTAAATGTGCTTGTTCCCGTAGGTAATCTAAGCTATGTTTTTTAGGTTGCATCACTGTTTTCTGAATATCATCTGGATTTGCTTCACCAATAATTTCAATTTCAGTAACCTGTAATTCAACGGCTTGTCCAGCACCTTGCGATTCAACCAATATTCCTTTTAAGCCAACTGCAGCTCCTGTTGTTATCTTTTTTAATAACGCCTCTTCAAAATTTTCAGCTTCAACAACCGCTTGTAATGTTTTAATCGTTGAACCATCGTTCAGTTGAATAAAGCGATCATTCCGAAAACCACGCACCCATCCTTTAACAATCAACTCTTTACCTAAGGCAGGTTGAGCAAAAACATCAGCAATTTTTATTCTCTTCATTTTTATATTTTAATCTAAGGGTAAAAATAAGGTAAAAATCGCGTTTTTGAAAGCATATAGTTTCATAAATCCAAAAAAGGGAGTTGGTTGATTGAGATTAGTGCAATGATTTTTTTATTTCCTTTGTAATTGCGTCTTTATTTTCTCTAGATCATACCGTAAATTACGAAACATTTCTTGTATATTTTCAACGCCTAAATCATCCGGGGAATATTCAGTTGTACAAAAACTACACTCAAATTCCCAAATTTCGAGTATCTCAGAAGCTTTGATTTCATAGGGTTTATAAAAGGAATTATCGGAGTGTAACATGAAAATATTCCCTTTTTTATTTTTTCTAAACATCCGTTTGTACACAATTCCTTCATTCTGACTCAAGACAATATATGTTTTTCCGTCTTTGATTTCCATTAGATTTTCCACATAATGTGCCACGATAAAAGTCCCATTTTTATGGGGAGGCATCGAATCTCCTTCGATTGGGAACGCGCGGTATTTACCTTTGGAAAGAAACGGTAAGTACATGTGCTTTAATTGCTCAATAAATTCCGGATCTCCATAGCCATTCAAATAACCGGCTTTCGCTTTTAAAGGAATTATTTCAATATTATCCTTGCCTTGCTTATCAACTGTAATGGGTAAAAGAATTCGGTTATCTTCCATTTTTAGCAATTTATCAAGTGATATTTTCGTGACATTCACACTGATTAGTAAATCAATACTCACATGAAAATAGGAAGAAATCCGCTTCATAATCTCTAATGGCGGTTCAGATCTTGCTTCCTCATAAGAGGATAAACGAGCTCTAGAGATGATTAATTCATCGGAAAGTTTTTGTTGAGACAAATTACGTTGCGCTCTTAAATACCTTATGTTATCTGATAATATTGACATTTGCTATAATTTATAGCAACAAATATACATATAATTGCTATAAATAGGTGTAAAATTGTAGTAGAAATTATTTCTCTTATTTTTTCAGATAAATTTTCGGTCAAATGAATAGAACTATAGTGCACATGGATTTGGATACTTTCTTTGTTTCTTGTGAGCGACTTTTAAACTCACAGCTGAATGGTATTCCATTAATTATTGGGGGTGGAGACAGAGGTGTTGTTGCTTCTTGTTCGTATGAAGCGCGCGTATTTGGGGTGCGTTCTGCTATGCCTATCAAAATGGCTCTTCGACTATGTCCACAAGCGAGGATTGTAAAAGGAGATATGGAATTATATTCCAAACAATCCAATTTAGTGACTCAGATTATACAAGAAAGTTCACCGGTGATGGAAAAAGCGAGTATCGATGAATTTTATATGGATATTTCAGGCATGGATCGTTTTTTTGGTTGTTATAAATGGACGACCGAATTATCTCAGAAAGTGATTCATGAAACGGGTTTACCTATTAGTTTTGGATTATCGGTAAATAAAACAGTGTCGAAAATTGCTACTGGTGAAGGGAAGCCCGTTGGAAAAATAGAAGTAAATAGACCTATGGTAAAGGCGTTCCTGAATCCTTTATCCATCAAAAAAATTCCTATGTTAGGGGATACGACTTTTCAGTTGTTGTCAAGAATTGGGATTAGAAAAATTGAAACTCTTTCTGAAATGCCTGTTGAAATACTGCAAAAATTACTGGGTAAAAACGGGAAAGAGTTATGGCAAAAAGCCAATGGAATTGATGAGAAACCTGTAGAACCTTATTCCGAACGGAAATCTATTTCTACAGAACATACGTTTGATCAAGATACAATTGATGTACCTAAACTGCGAGGAATATTTGTGCGAATGGTCGAAAAATTGGGATTTCAATTGAGAAAAGAACAATGGTTAACTTCTGTTATCGTTGTGAAAATAAGATATAGTAATTTTGACACAGAGACCAAACAATGTAAAATCGCCTACACCTCCTGTGATCATGTATTGATTGAAAAAGTATATTCTTTGTTTGAGAATTTGTATCAAAGAAGAATGCGCTTACGTTTGATTGGGCTAAAATTTACCGGATTAGTTCGTGGGAATTATCAAATCAATTTATTTGAAGATACAACGGAATTAATTTCTCTCTATCAGGCTATCGATAAGATGAAATTACGATTTGGAGAAGATGCGATAAAACGTTGTATAGGAATGAATTCTGATAAAAACTTCTTATAATGTATCTAAATTGTCATTCTTATCACAGTTTACGGTACGGTACTATTCCCATAACGGGATTGATTCAGTTAGCAAAAGAAAATGGGGTTACTCAAATGGCTCTGACAGACATAAATGCAAGCGCAGGCGTTTTTGACTTTGTAAAATGTTGTTTAGAAAATGATATTAAACCACTTGTAGGTATTGAATTTCGGTCCAATCAAAGGCTTCTATATATCACTTTAGCAAAAAATACCGATGGATTTGCAGAAATATGCACGTATTTATCTTTTTACAATTTGGCCAAGGAAAAAGTTCCTTCGTGCGCTCCAGAATTTAAAAATGTGTTTGTTATTTATACATTAGATACAGCTCCAAAAAAACTACGTGACTTCGAATTTATAGGAATCCGAAAAAGTGACTTAACTCAATTAATTCAACCAAAATGGCATGATTTAATCTATAAGATGGTCGTTTTACACTCTGTGACAATTCGAGATGAAAAGGAATTTAATTTACATAAAATACTTAGAGCTGTTGATTTGAATATTCTTCTCACTATGCTCAAAAAGAACGATTTTTGCTGTGAAAATGAAAAAATAGTGAAGCAGGAAGAGTGTGTCGAATCGTACAAAAATTTTCCGCGCTTACTAGAAAATACGAAAGCCATTTTTGATGCTTGTACGTTTGAATTTGATTTCAAAATTTCAAGGAATAAAAAGTATTTTACTGAAAATGAGCATCAGGATAGAGAACTACTACGAAAGCTATCGTACGAAGGTTTAACCAAAAGATATGGGGAAAATAATTTAGCTGCTCAAAAAAGGATTGAAAAGGAATTAGCTGTTATAGATAATTTAAAATTTGCCGCCTATTTTTTAATTACTTGGGATATTATTCAATTCAGCTGTAGACAAGGTTTTTTGCACATTGGAAGAGGAAGCGGAGCGAACAGTATTGTCAGTTACTGTTTAGGGATTACAAATATTTGCCCTATTGAATTGGATCTCTATTTTGAGCGTTTTTTAAACCCCGATAGATCGAGTCCTCCCGATTTCGATATCGATTGGAGTTGGACTGATCGAGATACCATTTTGGAATATATTTTCACTCGTTATGGCGCTAATCATGTTGCATTTACAGGAACAACCGTCGAGTTTAAATACCGTTCAATCATTCGAGAACTCGGTAAGGTGTTTGGTTTGCCAAAGGAAGAATTAGATGTTTTAATAAGATCGTCAAAGTCTTCACACGATAAAAATAAGGTCGTAAACTTAGTACATAAATACGGGTTAATGTTAGAAAAATATCCCAACCAAAGAAGTATGCATTCCTGCGGGATCCTCATTTCAGAAGAGCCTATCACCAATTTTATGGTACTTGAAATGCCCCCGAAAGGATTTCCAACAGCACAAATAAATATGCATGTTGCCGAAGCGATTGGTTTTGAAAAATTTGATATTTTGAGTCAGAGAGGGATTGGGCATATTAATGAAAGTGTACGTTTAATAGAAAAAAATAGAGGTATAAAAGTGGACATTCGAGACGTTCGTTTAAGTAAAGATGAAAAACGGTCGAATGAGTATTTAAAAGCGGGGAAAACAATTGGCTGTTTTTATATTGAAAGTCCTGCCATGCGTGGATTACTTCGGAAATTGAACTGTGAGTCGTACAAAGTTTTGGTAGCAGCCTCCTCCATAATACGACCAGGAGTAGCGCAAAGTGGCATGATGCGAGAATATGTTTTTAGACATAATAATCCTGATAAATATGAATATTTTCACCCTGTTTTTGAAGAGTATTTGGGAGAAACCTATGGTGTAATGGTTTACCAAGAAGACGTGATAAAAATTGCGCATCATTTTGCGGGAATTGACCTAGCAAAAGCCGACATTTTACGACGTGCCATGAGCGGTAAAACACGTTCGAAAAAAGAATTGGAAGGTGTTAAATCGAGTTACTTTGAGAATTGCAAATTGAAAGGCTTTTCCGATCAGTTAGCACAAGAAGTTTACCGACAAATTGAATCATTTGCAGGATATTCATTTTGTAAAGCACATTCCGCTTCGTACGCTGTAGAAAGTTACCAAAGCCTCTACTTGAAAGCCTATTATCCGATTGAATTTATGGTGGCTGTTATTGTAAATGAAGGTGGATTTTACAGAACAGAAGTTTACATTCATGAAGCGAAAATGGCTGGAGCAAAGGTTCTGAATTCTTGTGTTAACAAAAGTGAATACGTCACCACATTGTATGGAAAAAAAGTGTTTTTAGGATTTCGACATTTACAAAATTTGGAAGAAAAAATAGCGAAAAAAATTGTAAAAGAGCGCAAAGAAAGCGGTGAGTACAAGTCATTGGAGGATTTTATTAATCGAGTACCTATAGGAATTGAAAATTTACAAGTTCTCATTTTTATCGGAGCTTTTCGATTTACACATAAAACAAAAAATGAACTGATTCTGATTGCGCGCATGTTATTAATGAATTTCAATCCTGAAAATAGAAATGAATTATTGATTCAAGAACCGCTCATTGAGTACTCGTTACCGAAGTTGGAACGCTCTTTTTTCGAAGATGCTTTTGATGAAATAGAATTGATCGGCTTTCCGATTTCTTGCACCCCATTTGATTTACTAAAGACGAAATTTCGAGGATCTATTAAAATAAATGAGTTAGAGAGTTATGATAAAAAAATTGTGAAAATGGTTGGCTATCTAATCAGCCGAAAAGATGTTCCTATCAAAACAGGAATGATGCACTTTGGTACTTGGATTGATCCCGAAGGTAATTATTTCGACACCACTCATTGGCCTGACTCATTGCGCCAAAGTCCTTTTCAAGGGGGTGGTTGTTATTTATTGCTAGGGAAGGTAGATGTAGATTTCAGTTTCCCTTCCATTGTTATTACAAAAATGGCAAAACTTCCATTTATACCAGATCCGCGCTATTATGATCAAAAGGACAGTAAATTGAGTCCTCAAAATTTATTAAAAAGCGACACAAGCACAACACATAGAGCACCATATCCAAGTGAAAAAGAAATTGGATTACCACGTTACAAGATTTGAGGCATTTAGAATTTTAATTGAACAAGTAATCCCGATTTAATGTGAAGTCTGTTGGAAAATGATTTTAATGAAGTTCAAAAAAATTATTTTTTACTTCATTTTTTACTCCACACAACAATACGAATTCATACTTTTTAGGGCATAAAAAAAGCCCAGTAAAACTCAGCTTTTGCCTTATGGCTTTGTAGCGGGGGCCGGACTCGAACCTGCGTCCGCCAGCTGGCGGATATGAACGCAAAGAGTTACTGTTTTTTGAACTGATTTATTTGAGCTCTACAAAATTCTCGTCCTCTAAAAGTTTTTAATTGCTTCTCTATAATACTCCCCAAATGTTGCTAATGTTAAGCAGTTTTGTGAAACCATTACTGGCACAAGATGATAAAACAGTAACTCTTACTGTGAGTGGGCAAGGCAAAACGCAAGATGAAGCAAAGCAAGTAGTTTTACGCAGTGCTATTGAGCAGGCTTTCGGGACTTTTATATCGTCTAACACCACCATTTTAAATGATAATTTAGTGAAAGATGAAATAGTATCGGTAAGCAGCGGTAACATACAAAAATATGATTTGCTGAATACTTCTACTCTGCCAGACGGCACTTCCGCTGTTACTTTAAGTGCCGTAGTTTCGGTATCTAAGTTAATTAGTTTTAGTGAAGCAAAAGGCGCAGTAATTGAGTTTAAAGGTGGTTTATTTACAATTAATGTGAAACAACAAATATTAAACGAACAGGCAGAGGTAAAAGCTATATGGGATATGTTATTTATATTGAATCTAATAGCTGTTCAGTCTTTTGATTATACTATACAAAATAGCAACTAGCACAATAGTTGGTAGTGGCCAAGCAAATACAAAAACGATTATTGATGGGTATGTAATACCTTAAATAGCCGATCGCTTATGCAATGACATTATAATTAATAGATTTAACGATTGGTTTTTGCCTTCAAAGGACGAGCTTGATTTATTAAGGGGGGTTGTGTGTCTGCCTTAAAAAGAATCGATAGGCTTTACTAGTTTGAGTAGCGGTCGATATTGGAGTTCGTCGCAACCAAATAATAAGGATAATTATAATAGCGATAAGAATTGTGTAGTTGCAGTAAGAGCTTTTTAAGCAGTTTTAACTATTTTATAAATATGAATGATGCAAAGGAGGTTATAAAGCGTTTTAAGCGGAAAAAAAACAAAACGGAGTCAGCTGAAAATCCGAATAAATCTCTAACACATTGTAAAGATAACCATACAAATAATTAGGTGTAAATTTTAGGAGAAGAAAAATAGTTATTGTTTGCTATTGTAAATTATTAAATGTATTATTGCAATGAATAAATTTTAAAATAGTAAAAACATGTAATTATTTAGACATATTCACTTTTTTATTAACAAAGTAACCAATCAAATAAATTATACAAAATCAATCATTATGCAAGAATTAATAGATCAAATCGCAAATAATCCTGCTGCCTCATTAGGAATAATTTTGAATTTAATTATCATAGAAAGTTTACTTTCAGTAGATAATGCAGCTGTGTTAGCCACGATGGTTATGGATTTACCTACAAAGGAAAGAGATAAGGCTTTAAAATATGGTATTTGGGGAGCCTACATTTTTAGAGGTCTAGCAATGATTTTTGCAGCTTTCCTTTTGGGTTTTTGGTGGTTAAAGCCTTTAGGCGGTATGTATCTTTTATGGTTAGTTGCAGATCAATTTAAAAATAAATTAGGATATGGGGAAAAAGGCACCATTGTTTTTAAAATACTTTCTTTGTTTGGTATAATGTTTTTAATTCGAAATGATGGCACCATTAATGAGATTGCATTATGGACTTTAAGAGCTGTTGCTGCTATTTTTATATCTTATTTAATTTATTCATTTATAAAACTTAAAGAAGATGAGGAAGATGATGGATCAATTAATAAATCTAATAATACTGTATATAAATTTTTTCAAAATAAAATTGGAATTTTTTGGTCTACAGTTATTCTCGTAGAAATAATGGATATGGCGTTTTCCATAGACAATGTATTTGCGGCAGTTGCTTTTACACCAAATATAATTCTTGTTTGCATAGGAGTATTTATTGGAATTTTAGCAATGCGATTTATTGCTCAATGGTTTGTTAGGTTAATGGAAATATATACGTTTCTTGAAACTGCAGCGTTTGTTGTTATTACAATTCTCGGAATTAAGCTCTTAATGTCGATTTACGAGCATTTTTATCCAGAATCAGGTTTTAGCATATTTTTAAAAGGTCATACAGCAGACATATTAGTTTCAATTTTAACTGTTTCTATTTTCTTTATACCAATTTTAACTAGTAAGTTATTGAACTTCCCAAAAAAGCAAGAAAAATCAGATTTGTGAAATATTGTTTTCAAACGATTTAAATATTCTGGAGCCTATTATTGGTTGAAATTAAGTTAAATTCAACTCAAAATCAGTGAAAAAACAGTATATAAATACCTCGTTGTTATTGATATATTTATTTAGTATTTTAGGAACTTTACTTGTAGAAGAATCTGTCAAGTTATAGGCCATGACTTTTTATCTAGACCAGATTTAACTTTGGTTTCATGGTATAAATCACAAAAGAGTTCTTTAAAAATAGGGGGATGGTAATTGATAAAATAATAGTTGTTAATAATCGAAGTGAGGTTAATAGTTTCTTCACTTTTAAATCCGCACCAAAACAATCGTTATTATTGCGATCGAACGTGCATAAGAAAAAAATAGAGTTAAATTTTTTTTGAACTGCTGGGAGGTATGCAGATTTTTTACTAATTTAGTAATTAACTAAATGAATGACTTTTTGACTTTGCACCTTGAATTCAGCTCATATGAAATTAAAAAGTCCAGATTTTCACTAAAGAGAAAAGTAAACAAGTGGAGTCCAGAAACCACAAAAAAATGGGACATCTTCCGGAAAGCCAAAAGAGCAAGGAAATTAAAATTCAAAAATTATGTCAAAACCAGCTTTTTGTAAAATGTGTGATGGTTATCACTGGGATAATTGTTCATACTTTGAGAATAAAACAAATGAAACTATTTATTTCTGTTCCGAGAAACATAAAAGTGAATACATAAGTCAACGTAACTCGCCGAAGATTTCTCAAGAAGATCGCGATGCGAAGCATGCTTCAGTTGTTGCTGCCAATAGGGAAAGAAGAGAGGAAAAAGAACAAGAATATGAAAGGAAAGCGATACGAGATGAACGTCAACGAAGGTTAGAGTTAGAAGAAGATAAACAATTCGCAGAAAAAGAAGCCAAAGAAACAGCTGCACGTAAGCAAAGAGCAGATGAATTGAGAAGTCAAGGAAAAAATTTTCAAGCCTTTCTTGTTGAATTTCAAAATGGTATTATTGGAGTTGCGGTCGTTGCAGGCTTAGCTTTGTTTTTTTACTTTTTCACTCATAATGAGGAAGTAAATAAACAAGATGCAATGAAAATAAATTCTGAATTAGAACTTATCGAAGATTCTGTTAAAATATACATTACTAATAAAAATTATGATAGAGCTCTAATATTAACAAACAAGCTTATTCATACTTCTCATGAAGATATGGAGAACTTGGAATTTGATGCGTGGAATGGGTATCCTAAATTTGATGAATATTGGACAAAGAAAAAGGCGGAATACAAAACAATAATATTTAATAAAGGGACTCTTAATTTAGAGGCCGAAAAATCACCTGAAGAGAAAACAAGTGATGAATCAGCAACCGAAGAGAAAAAGACAAATAATAACGAAAAACCAAAAGTTCAGAAAGAATCTAAGGTGAACGAAGAGAAAATTATTTCTACTGAACCTGATAACAATACTAATTCAGATGATGAAGAATTGGATGACGAGTATAAATAGTAAAAATTTATTTCCCATAAAAAAAGCCCAGTAAAACTGGGCTTTTGCCTTATGGCTTTGTAGCGGGGGCCGGACTCGAACCTGCGACCTTCGGGTTATGAGCCCGACGAGCTACCAACTGCTCCACCCCACACTCTATTCAATTATAGTAATCGCTTACTGCAAG
>Ga0114970_10002201_pt1 | contig 14613 bp, 11 predicted proteins | sample M_140205_XF_Meta_FD_87030 | JGI IMG/M metagenome (GOLD analysis project Ga0114970, IMG submission 87030) | Freshwater microbial communities from Lake Montjoie, Canada to study carbon cycling - M_140205_XF_MetaG | ecosystem: Environmental > Aquatic > Freshwater > Lake | place: Lake Montjoie... | reverse complement strand
ATTCTGCCTTTGCGGGGACCGGAGCGAGTGGATCGACAGCACCGACTTTTTTGTTCTTATCAACGCATGGATCGCACAGTATGCTATGCGCTCACTCTGGCTCCTGGATATTCTCGGGAAGAGGCCGAACCCTTGGCGCGTAATTTATTTCTGAATACCTTGGCAGAAGCCTGTGGCATTTCGGATCGTTTGCCGCTGCCCTTGCGAGAGGGAGATACCTTCAACACTCAAACGGTGCAGGCCACGGCTGCCATGCAAGCCGTGCTATTGGGAACCTCTCCTGCTCATGCACTCATTGGGAGTCCCTCCAAACCTAAGGTGTTATTTTCTTCCTCCTGTAATCCCTTCCATCGAGGGCATGTACGAATGATGGAATTGGCAGCGCAGGAAACGGGACATCCGGTGAGTGTGGAAATTCCATTATTCAACGCAGACAAACCCCCTGTGGATTATATCTCCTTGCAGCATCGCGTGGCTTCTGTCACCCACTTGTATCCTGTGAAAAGTTTATGGATCAGTGGATTGCGGACTTTTGCGGAAAAGGCACGCCATTTTGGAGGGGATTTGTGGTTTGTGATTGGGGAGGATACTGCCCAACGTATTTGCCAGCCTCATTTTTACCCCCAAGGTGTGGAAGCAGCGTTAGAGGAACTCCGAACGCTTCGTTGTCGATTTCTTTGTTTTGCTCGGGGAGAAAAGGCCCATGGAGGCTATCCAGAGGCATTTCGAGCCATTACTACATTGCTACCTCCTTCTAAATTTTTGGATCCCATTTCCTCCACTCTTTTGCGAGAGCAAAAGGAAAAATTGGAGGAATAAGTATAGAAAGGAAACAGAATGATTTCGAGTATCTTGTTTGGTTTGGCCCATGTGACGGATGTATTTTTTAATTTGTTGACGCTGATTTTGATTGTATCGGTGGCATTGTCTTGGTTCAGTGCTGATCCATATAATCCCTATGTGAGAATGGTACGCAATTTATCCGAAATGATCTGTCGTCCCTTGCGTCGCTTTACGGATCGAATTGGCGGACCGTTGGATTTTGCTCCCATGTTAGCTATGCTGATCATTGTATTCTTACAAAAGAGTATCCCCATGTATCTCATGCGTCTATCTTATCAATTGCGAGATATGTAATGTCCGAAAGTAGTATGGAAGTCCACATCAAGCGGGAAAGAGCCAACGCCCGGGAGTTGCGAAAGTCTCGCTGGTGGAAAGAAAAAATCCATCAAAATCCTGTTTGTCATTACTGCGAAAGAAAATTACCAGTGGAGGAAGTGACCATGGATCATTTGATTCCCTTGAGCCAAGGGGGGATGACCACCAAAGGGAATGTGGTCATTGCTTGTAAGGCGTGTAACAATGAGAAAAAATCGACTTCGAATATAGAGATGATTCTCAAATCTTTATAACCAAGGAGGGCGTTCCCCCCTCCTTGGACCTCACCCCTATCCACACCCCTCCTATCCAAACTACGCAGTTGGTTCCCTACGTAAGAAACTAAGGATGATAATGCCAATCAAGTAGTGGCAACATGGGCAAGGGAAATAGGCTGGTAAACTCATTCCAAGTGGGTGGTGTATAGATCTTTGGCTGCATATTTTGGAAAGGAATGGAGCATATCAATCCTGCACTATAAACCTGTGTGTTGATGTCCGCATAAGCAGAGAATCCCAAGGCTACGGACCACGGAGGGCATGTGCTTGTGTATTGACTGCTGGTCAGAGGTAAGCTTGGTGGGTTACCCGTTGCGGCAGTGCCATTCAAACAAACCCCTGAAAAGGCAATGATATTTCCTCCTGTAACAAAAAGATTGATTCGTTGAAATCCATAGGATTTTGTGCAGTCGAGGGTAGTGGGGGTGCCTGTTTTAGAATCAGAGCCAATGGCAGAGAGTTTTCTTGTGTTGCTATCGGCGCAATATCCATCCAGGCCAACGATTTTTCCACCGGCGCTATAAAGCGTTAGGGTGGTTAACCATCCATTGGCACAATTATTGGAGAATAATGTTCCTCCAGGGAGTCCAATGGTTTGGGGGGTTGTGGTTGTGTTGGTAGAGTAAGTTACCTTTGTACCAGAGAGTGCATTAGGGGAGAGCAGAGAATTTTGTACCCATACGGTACCTGTACCAAGAGAGTTATTTACATCGTTGGCAGCAGAGCATATGGCAGGAGGTGTGCAGGTAGCTACCTCCGTGATGGTGGAGGTAGTAATCACAGGTTCTGTATGAGGGGATTGAAATCGAGTATCGAGTGCTGCGAGCATACCTGGTGGATAGGCATATCGAGAAGGATCCCATGAGAGGACTGAACTTGATCCCTGGAGAGTAGAGTAAGGCACGGAACATAGGAATCCAAAACTATCTGGTGCGCCACTGGTTGTATTTATTGTAGCTTGGATGCCGACAGCGATGGAGTAGGGATTACAGGTAGAGTTTGTGAGTGTTGTGTTGGTGAGAGTGGAGGTAGTTGTCGTAGTCGTGGTAATGGTCTTGCTGGTTGTATTCGTGCCAGTAGTTGTCGTGATTATAGTTGTGTACGGGCTTCCAGCCGTGCTGGAAACGCCAGATAAGCAAGTGGCCATCAATTGTTGCAATCCATTGATCCCGGTGGAGGCACCAAAACTCGCAAAACCATTTCCTTGGGAGCAATCTAAGGCAAAAGAAGTTGTGCCCGTGGTTATGCCAAAGGGAGGGGAGATATACCCATTGGAACAGGTGACAGAGAGCTGAGAAATACCGCTGGCTGTGGAAGTACCCGTGAGTTGCGTGATCCATCCTCCTGGACAAACAAAGCCTGGAAAGGTGGTATTGGCATTCAAAGGGGGAGGGTTAGCGGCAGAGCTCCAAAAGGTGTTGGTGGCTGTGGTTGCTAGGGAGGTTGTAGCCCCCACCAAGGCAGGTGTAGGGGTTACAAGAATATTGACGGGGGAAAAATTTACATCCAAAAGACAGACGGGAATCGTAGAGGCTGGATACAAGGGATTTTGCCCAGGGGCACAGCGAGGCAGCCAGGTACAAGAGGGCGGAAGAAAGTCAGCCGTGCAGGAACAGGGGGTAGATTGGGCTTGGCTGAGACAAGGCTTAAGGAGGGTGGGTGGCGGTGGGGGAGCTATGGCGATGGTTGTCGTTTCACTGTGGGTTTCCTCCGTAAGGCTTTCCATGGGGGCAGGCTCCATAAGTGTGGAGGCGACGGTGGGAGGTTCTAAGGTAGAGGTAATGATGGCAAGGGATGTGGTGGTTTCCGCCAGATGGGCTTCATTCGAGGAAGACCGTTTTGAAATGGGGGTATGATCAGGGGCGCAAGAGAAGAAAATCCAAACCCACGTGCTGAATTGTATAATGGTGTGCTTTTTCACCGCGTACCCCTTTACTGAATCGTATGAGGTTATTATACGTGATGAACTTGTTTTTTCCTGCCATTGCGGAGAGGCTATGGGGTTTCTGGAAGGGGGAGATCTACTTCTAAGGCTTTTTTCTCTTCTCCATAAAAAAGCCATAATCCAATGGCAAATAGTCCTACCGACACAGCGAAAACCCAAGGAATGGATTCATCTAAGAAAAACCACCCAAAAAATGAAGCAAATAGTGGGGTTATCAACCCACCAAATGAAATAAAAGAAGCGGAATATCGTTTTAGTAAATATCCGTATAAATTGTAGCAAATCCCGTTGGATATCAAAGCGATAATCAATACGTTCTTTAGAAAAGGACCCCAGTCTGTTACGGGAAAAGGAGCCCAATTTTCTCCAGACAAGTAGGAGTGGACCAAAGCCAAAATCCCCCCAAAGGTCATCCCAATGCCATTCACGGAAATAGGGGAGAGCCCACCCGAGGTGACACTTTTCTTGAGAAGAATCCAGCCTAAGGAGCTGCTGCACACGGCAAATACGATGGCCAAGTCTCCGAGAGAAATAAGCCCGCCCAAGCTTCCATCCATAGAGCAGGAGGAGTGTTCGAGAACGATGGGCAATACCCCACAGAACCCTAGGCAGAGACCAGCCCATTTTTTGGCTGTGAGAACTTCATGAAGTACAAAGTAAGCAATGATGGCGGCGGCAAACGGAGACAAGCTGTAAAGGAAGCAGGCTCGCGCGGATACCATACGGGAGATGCCCCAAATTTCGGCAATATTGGTGGCATAAATGGCGAAAAAACCAAAGAGGCAGAGGGCAGGTAGCTGCTTGAGAGCCGCTAAAAGGCCCTTTCGATCTCGGATGGCTTGGTAGACAAGGAAGCCAATGCCGGCTAAAAACATGCGGGAACCGATGAGAAAAAAAGGCTCGCTATATTGGAGTGCCACCTTAAATAAGCTAAATAAACTGGCAAAGAGAGCAAATAAGGTGATGACGCCAATCATAGAGAGTTCCTTCGTTAGGTTCGCAAAGAGAAGGGACCATAGCAAGCAGCGGATCCCAGCTCTTCTTCAATGCGAAGCAATTGGTTATACTTACAGATTCGATCCGTTCTAGATGTGGATCCGGTTTTGATTTGCCCAGCCCCACAAGCGACGGCTAGATCCGCAATGGCTGTATCTTCGGTTTCACCTGAGCGGTGGGATACCATGACCCCATATCCGGCTCGTTGGGCGAGCTCGATACAATCTAAGGTTTCTGTTAGGGTGCCAATTTGGTTGAGCTTGATCAAGATACCGTTTGCAGCTCTAGTTGCAATGCCTTTCTGTACATATTTGGGGTTGGTCACAAATAAATCATCCCCTACAATCTGCACCTGATGTCCAATGGCGCTTGTTAATTGAGTAAAACCCGCCCAATCTCCCTCAGCAAGACCATCTTCAATGGAGACAATGGGATACCGATGGGAGAATTGTACCAGTTTTTCCACCAGTTCGCTTGTGGTGAGTACCAGCCCCTCTCCTTCCAGATGGTAGCGTCCTTCGCGGAAAAAAGAACTGGCAGCCACATCCAAGGCCAGGGCAATTTCTTTGCCTGGTTCGTAGCCCGCTTGTTCGATGGCTTGGAGAATGAGGCCTAAGGCGGCTTCATTTGACTCCAGTTCGGGTGCAAAGCCCCCTTCATCCCCCACAGCCGTGCTCATTCCCTTCTTGGTAAGGATTTTTTTGAGTTGGTGAAAGACCTCTACGGCCCCTCTCAGGCCTTCTCGAAAGGAGGAGAAGCCTACGGGTGCGATCATAAATTCCTGAAAATCAAGAGAGTTATTGGCGTGAGCCCCTCCATTGATAATATTGACAAAGGGGATAGGCATACGACTGCTTCGCACCCCTCCAATATAGCGATAGAGGGGAAGCTGGCAAACCTGGGCCCCGGCTTTGGCTGCGGCCATGGAGGCCCCAAGCAGGGCATTGGCACCCAAATGGGTTTTTTGCTCGGTGCCGTCGAGGTCGATCAACAGGCGATCGAGCCCCCGTTGGTCCAATACATCAAATTGGAGTAACGCGGGGGCGATTTTCTCCCGTACATGGCGAACGACAGTCAATACCCCCTTTCCTCCGTATCGTTTCATGTCCCCATCTCGAAGTTCGCAGGCTTCCCCTTCCCCTGTGGAGGCCCCAGAAGGGACAGCAAAGGTGCCCGTGCATCCACTTTCGGTGATCACATCCACTTCGAGGGTGGGATTGCCTCGGGAGTCCAAAATTTCTCTGGCTAGTACATGTTGAATTCGACTCATCCTTAGGTTTCCTTTGCATAGAAAAATAGACTAAGATGGCAGCAAGATAAAAGGAAGCCAATCTGTACCGGTTATGTTCCATGTGGAACGGGCTCCCCATTCTTCCATGCATGATATAGGGAAAAAAAAAGAATGAAAGAAGCCTTTTTACGAAAATCTTGGAAAGAACTTCTTCCAGAAGCCTCGAGTTGGATCGATCGCGTACAGATCCAAACGAACCTGGGGGAGGGTTCTGTGACGCATCTTGTGGGATTTTCCAAACCCGCAGAAGGCACGGCATGTACCTTGCTGAGTGCCACCTTGACAGCGGCAGAAAAATCCGAAATCTTGCGTGGAGCCGAGGCTCAAGGATGGAGCGGAGGAACTTCCGTTGAAGTGATGTGTCAAGGAATTCTCTATGTTCTGCTCCCTTTGGCCCCTGTGAATCGCTGCCCCCAAATCCAATTGGATCGACAGTTGGGATTAGATATGGCGGCATATCTACAAGATCGGAATACGACCCAAATCGCCATTCATCATGAGGCTTCCACCTTGGAGGTCCTCGACGGACTGCTGCAGGGACAGTTTCGCTTTACTCTCAAGGCCAAAGGTGCCGGGAAACCAAAGCTGACGGATATTTTTCTTTGTGATCTACCCCCATGTAGCGCAGAAGCTGTAGCATACCAAAAGGCTCAAGCCAAAGCTTTGTACCTCACTCGCATGATTCAAGAGGCGCCACCCAACTACATGACACCGGCCCGCATGGCATCCATCGCCACGGATATCAGTCAAGAGTGCGGATTCAAGTGCCAGATCAAAGGGCGCGACGAAATCTTGGCTATGGGGATGGAGGCCTTTCATAGTGTGGGCAAAGGATCCCATAATGAGCCGAAGTTGATTGTCCTGGAAATTCCTGGCAAGGATACGAGTAAGACACTAGCCCTAGTGGGGAAAGCGGTCACCTTCGATTCAGGCGGAATTAGTTTGAAGCCTGGTGCTCAGATGGATGAGATGAAATATGATCTCTCGGGAGGGGCTGCTGTTTTGGGTACCGCCTACCTTCTGGGACATATGCAGCCGGCTACCAACGTTCTTTGTTTGATTGGTGCAGTGGAAAACATGCCAGGATTTGAGGCCACACGTCCCAGCGATATTGTATATGCGCGAAATGGGAAGAGCATTGAAATCTTAAATACCGATGCCGAAGGTCGATTGGTGCTAGCTGATTTATTGGCTTATGCCGTGGATACCTATCACCCAACGTTCATTGCTGACATTGCAACCTTGACAGGGGCTGTGTTGATGGCCTTGGGGACCATGGGTGCTGCGGTATTGGGGAATAGCGAAGCCCATGTGGGATGGACTCTTGATATGGCAAGAAAAACAGGGGAACCCTTGTGGCAGTTGCCTATCTGGCCGGAAATGGAACGGGTGGTACAATCCAAAGTGGCAGATTTGAAAAACATCGCCTCCGGTGCTGTAAAGGGAGGCACTCTCGTGGGGGGAAGTTTCCTTCGGGAATTTGTGGGAGATACCCCTTGGGTGCATTTGGATATTGCGGGCGTGGCATGGAATACCATGGCCACGGGGTATCCTCAAGTGGGGGGCAATGGATATGGGGTGAAGTTGCTTACTGGGTTATGTTTGTCTACTTTTTGTGGGAAACCAACTGCGTAGTTTTCCCACACCCTTCTTTGCTTGCAGCTGGCGCCCCAAGAAGAATTGCCGGCCATACAAAAATAGCATACGCTCATAGGCAGATATCCAACATTTCAAGGAGTCTCTATGCGCGTATCCAGGGCTTTGTGCGCCATCTCTCTGATTTTTGCCCCTTGGCAGGCTTTTGGGGAATATCAAACAATTTGTTATGATAGCGATGAGTTTTCGGTGGAAGGGCAAGAGATCTGCGTAACCCAAGACCCTGGGGATGCGAGTGATTATGTGATCTATTTTTTTCATGGATTGAATGGATCTCCCTCAGAGATGGGACGAGGGGATATGCTCAACTACATCAACCAAATATGGGAAAAAGAACTCCCCGGGAAAAAGCCCTCGATTATTGGATATAGCTTAGGGCGTCGTTCCAATTTGGCGAAACCAGGGCTCATTCAACTCGCCATGGAAGAAATATTTCCCAAGATTGAAGCGGATTATTTGAAAGTCCAGCCCAAGTTTCGTGCCGCATTGGCCATTTCTTTAGGGGGATGGAATCTCTTTCATTTAACTCAGCATAATGCCTCGTTTTTTACGAAGGCGGCGTTCCTCTGTCCTGCGTTGGCGCCTATTACGCCATGGTCGTCCTCTGCAGAGATAGCAGCCTATCGGAAGCGAACGGGGGCCAGTTGGCTTTACGTCAAGTTCATGCTACAAGGCGTAAGCGAGGCCTATGACAACAACGAGGCGTTATTTCGTCCTTTTTCTCCATATCCTCTGATGGAAAGCCATCAAGGTTCCTTTGGTGATTTATATATTGCTGTAGAAACCAAAGATGAGTTCGGATTTCAAGAAGGAGCTACTCATTTTGCAGAGAAGTCTGCAGCCAAGGGATCCAAAGTCGAGTTTCACCTGCGTCCAGGTGGGCATTGCAAAAGTCAAAAAATGGATGAAGTGGCAAAGTTTTTGACTATCCACTCTCCCGCTCAATCATAAGAGATCTGATCCTTGAAACATCTGTCATCTTCTGTTTTGCGTATTTTGGGTAAAAAACCCCTCCTCTGGTTATGCATCAGCGCAGGGGCAGGTATTGGACTTTCTGTGGTGGAGGTTCAACTCTCCGTTTTTATCCAATTGTTCCTCCAAAGCCTGGGAATGCCCATGCAGGTGGATACGGGTGCCTTTGGCCTCTTACCCACGTCGACCTCTTTGGGGGGACTCATGGTGATTTTGGCTGTGATTGGTATCAGTCGGTCGATGTGCCAACTGGTGGTCATGCAAGCGTCGAGCATTGCCCAAGAAAGCTGCAGTGCTCGGTTGCGTCGCATCGCCTTGCGAGATCTTCTCTATAGCCCTCATCATCGCTATGTCTCGGCAGCGGACACCCATACCCGTTTGGGGGAAATTTTCCCCAAGACATCTCAATTTTTTTTCCACTTGGCCCAGGGCATTCCTTTGCTTGTCATGGCTGGGATTCTCACTCTCATTTTGTTTACTCTTTCTGTACCCTCTGCATTGATCAGTCTTGGGGGATTGGGGATCATCGGAGGATTGCTCATTCCCCTCAACCGTGCGGTGGGGCATTCGGCGCGGAAGATTCCCCATGAGCAGGCCCACCTCCTACGAGGCGTAGAACGGGTCACCCGAAATTGGCTGTTGGTCCGTGTCTTTCGCACCCATACGAAGGAGTTTCGGATTCTCTCGGGGAATATTGCGCAGTATGCCTCCCATGCCATTCGCGCCCAATTCCTGGGGGCTACCGGGATGGCGATTCCGCAAATTCTAGGTATTTTTCTGCTGATTGGGCTTTTGCTGTTGCATATTACGGTGCTTCATACTTCGGCATCTCAAGTGGTGGCCTTTCTCTATTTATTCTTGCGTTTGGTGCAAACCTTGGCCCAAGCTATGGCCTACTTGGGGGCAGCCGCTGTGTTCTTTCCTAATGTGCGATGGACTCATACCTATTTGGCAGAGTTTTCTTCGGCTCAAGTGGAAGCCGCAACGACGATGATGCTAGATAACAAAGGAGAGGAGATTCCAAGGTCGTCGAACCACCCTGTGGCGCCGAATGTGGAGATTACCGATCTTTCCTTTCGTCATGCCTCCCAGCCCAACTATTTATTCAATCGTTTTCAGCTTTCTGTGCAAGCCGGTCAGCAAATGGGTATCGTAGGCGCCAGTGGAAGTGGCAAATCCACCTTGCTGGCACTGATCTTGGGGGTGTTACAGGGAGAGTCCGGCTCGGTGCACGTGGGAGGGATACCAGCGGATGCATACTTGAAGCAATACACAGATTGGATTGGATTTGTGGGGGCGGAGCCCTTCCTGTTGGCAGGAACCTTGGCAGAAAATTTGAGCTATGGAGCCTCCCATGTGTACACAGAGAAGGAATATGCAGAAGCGTTAGCCCAAGCTTCGCTCCTCTCCTTTGTGGAGGGATTGCCCGAAGGACTTTCATATCGCATTCAAGAGAATGGAGATGGGTTGTCTGCGGGGCAGAAGCAACGGCTTTCCATAGCACGAGCTCTCTTGCGAAAACCCGTTCTCTTGGTTTTGGATGAGGTAACAGCGAACTTAGATGCTAAGACGGAGCAGGAGATTGTGGAGACGGTGGCGAGCCTCAAAGGATCGTGTACCACTTTGTGGATTTCTCACCGTCCCGAGGCCCTTCGTTGTGCCGACGTGGTTCTTGAATTGGCGTAAGAAGCTATTTACCATCTAATAGTGCCGCTCCATAGAGCCCTGTGGCAGGAAATTTCCTTTGTAATCCACTTAAGGTAGAAGCCGCGACGGAAGGGACTTGCATGCTTTGTACACTGCGAGTGTCGGAGTCATCGTCTGCTTGAGCGATGGTTGTGTCAATGAGAGTGGCGAAATCTTTCCAAATTCTTGTGGTTTCGTCCACAGATTCGAAGGCATAGGCGAGATTTTTACTTGTACCTCCGCGCCCATCTTCAAATACGTAGATGACGAAGCTTTCCGTTCGAGCGATGGTGGGGATGCTATCACTCGATGCCATCAGGTTAAGATTGATTCGGATGGCAAGTATCCGCTTACCTAGCTCTTTTTTGTTTCCCTTATCCTTAATCTCCTTTATGAGGCCTAGCCCATATTCAATATGAATACCGGCTTTTGTACTGACAGAGCGAAGATCTCCATTGCTATGGACCACATGCTCGATGGCTTCTTGAAGTGTGGTATAGTTTTCTGCCGTCAAAGGGAGGGTTCCGACTTGCCTCACGTCTGGATTTTTGATTTTAATCCCTGGGGTTTTTTGAATTTCTTGCAGACTGCGAGCCAAACCTTGTTTTCCTTCCAATTCCTTGTTGATTCGCTCCAATTCTGCGAGACTTTTTTGTCTGCGTTTTGTTATATCCTCTTCTTCTCGCTTGCTGGTTGCTCTTAGGGTTTCGAGTTCTCTTTTGAGGCCTTCTAGTTCGACGCGTCCCTTATCTAATGTCATTCCAATTTGCGCTGTTTCAAAGGAGCACCTTGTCTTTTGTGCCCTATACTCTTCTTGGGCTTGTTGCATATCCTGGGTGTGTTGCTGAGATAGGTCTTGCAGTTGAGATTCGTATTCGGCCCTACAATGGGAGAGTTGAGCTTCAAATTTTTCTTGTAGCTCTTCTTGTTGGCGTTTTAGTTGTTGGGAGTAGGCTTCCAACTCTTGCTCTTTTTGCGCTCGCTTTTCGGCCAATTGTTCGATGGCTTCTGCTTCTTCCCCTTTGAGAAGACCGAGCTTCAATCCTTGTATCACCAGTTCTACAGGTTTTTTCATGGGATCAAGTAAAAAAGAAAATCCTTTTTCGCTTTGAATCAATTCTTGTACCCTCTTAAGGGCTTCGTGTTCCTCTCGATCCATTTCTTTCATGGATTCTTCGTGGGTTTTGATTTTCTCTTCCAGTTTTTTCTCTGCGTCTTCCATGCTGCCTAGTAATTTAAGAAGATAGCGCTCTCTTCCCGTAAATTCATCGTTCTCTTTGGATACGGGTTGTAAGGCTGATCGAATGCTACTTCGCGCCTTTTCATTTTTGCTGGATAACAATTCAGACTCTCTTTGAAGGGCCTCCATGGTCTGGGTCCAGATGCGATGTTTATTCTGTAGATCTTCGATGGAGGCGGCTATTTCTGGACTGGTATCTTCTTTCCAAACCCCGTAGTTTTTTCTATAAGATTCTTGATATATCTCTTCCAATACTCCGCTTTGAGAGGAGAGTGGATTCGATTTAGTTTGCACAAGACTGTATAGATTATCTCTAAGTTGTCGTAATTTTGTCGATAGGCTTTTATCGGAAATTTCTTGGGTAAGTATGCTATCGGTAATTCGAAGAGCCACATGACAGGCACCCACATGAGCTGGAATCATAGGGCCTTTTGGTTCTAGATATTGCTGTACATGGGAAAAAACCTCTCGAAGGAGGAGGAGCTTATGATGAAAGACAAATCGAGAAGATTGCAAGGTGGGTTGTATGGATTCTTCGGCGGTAAGGGCAAGATTGACGGCAGATGGATACTTGGTGTGAGCAGATGAGAACGCCAGCGATTCTATTATTACTGCTAGTGCTGTCATCGAGCATCGCAAAAGTTTCTTCATATGGATTCCTCCTGAATTTCCTTCGGGCTACTGGAAACCTCTAGTGAAAATTCAGGGGGCTGTCAAAGGTTTTGTCATCCGTTTCTTACGCGGTGATCGTCATGTAATAATTCAACTTCTTTATGGTATTTAGAAATTACCCCCATACGTTTTACCTTCTGTGTGGGCGTGAGTTCTCCACTTTCTTGAGAAAAAGCGGTGGGTAAAATGTAAAATTTTTTAATGGTTTGCACTCGAGATAAACTGGAATTTACCAATTGTAATTGGGTTTCGATATAGCTTCGGAAATGGGGGCATGAGGTGAGCTCGGAACGGGACAGGGCTTCGCTCCCATACTCTGCAGCTTTTGTGCGAGCCATATCTATATCGAGTGTCATCAGGGCGCCCAGATATTTTTTTCCGTCCCCCGTGATTACCGCATGCTCGATTCCTGGTATTTTTGTGACCTTGGATTCAAGCATCTCGGGAGAAATATTTTCCCCTCCTGCGGTGATGATGAGATTTTTTTTGCGACCTTGGATGCGCAAAAATCCGTTTTCATCGAGGGAGCCTAAATCTCCGGAGTGAAGCCAGCCTTGTTTATCCATGGGAAACTCGCTTTGGGCATGGAGATACCCCATGCATACATGGTTGCCTCGGATCAATACTTCTCCATCTTCGGCAATGGAGAGCTCAGCGCCCACTAACGTTTTTCCGGCAAAGTAGGGTTGGTATAACCCAGGTACGGATACGGTGGTGGGGCCCGAACATTCACTCATGCCATAGAGTTCATAGAGAGGCATTTCGATCCCGAGGAAAAACTGTACGGTATCTTGTCGAATAGGAGCTGCCGCTGTGATGGCAACTCGACAACGAGAGAACCCCAATTTCTTTCGAAGGGGTCGATACACCAATTTTTGCATGAGGCGAAATGCTAGAGATGGGTTTCCTCCGGCTTGTACATGTACTGTTTCTCGTTGTCCCACCCGTTGTGCATAGGCAAAGAGGTATTGCTTCCATCGGGGGGCTTTTTTGAGTTCCATGGCAACCTTGGCTTGGATTTTTTCCCAAACTCGAGGTACGCCAATAAAGTAGGTGGGTTTCACGAGCTGTAACCCTTGGGGTAACTTCTCTATGCTTTCCGCAAATACCACTTGGGCACCGGCCAATAGGGGGCCGTAGATAGAGTTGATCTGCTCGGCAATATGACTCAAAGGCAAGTAGGAAATTCCTACATCTTGGGTATCTAATTGGAAGGCCATGCTCATGGCTTGTTTTGTGGTCCAGAGGAGGTTGTGATGGGAGAGCATCACCGCTTTTGGATGGGCGGTGGTACCGGAGGTGTAGACCAGGGTAACCAAATCCCCGGATTGTTGGGCGGCCATGGCAGCATCCAATGTGGAGGGTGGGATCGAGGTCCCTCGTGCGAGAAATGCATCCCAACTTTCTCCTATGGAAAGGGAGGGGGAGGTGGGTTGCATTTCCACTCGACACACTAAAATTTCAGGCAGAGAAAGGGTCTCCAATTTTTTCCGCTCTGTCTCCCCACCCCAAAAAAGCCCTCGAGCTTCGCTGTGGGTGAGGAGGTAGCTGATCTGTTCAGGGGAGGAGGTGGGATAAATCCCAAATGGTACATGGCCTGCGAGGATGGTGCCGAGATTGGCAATGAGCCATTGGCACGAGTTGTTCCCAATGAGACCCACCCGAGACTGGGGCGGCCATCCAAAGGCCAGGAGGCTTTTGGCCACTGCGGAGGCTTCCTGCCAGTAGGTCTGCCAGTCCCGGGTGTGGATGGTACCGCCTTGGATGACACCCAGGGCGGCGGCTGTGGGCATTTTTTGAGAGATGTGACGAAAGGCTTGAGGGATGGTGGAATGCATCAAGACGCCTCCTTGGGGGGAAAGGAGGTCGTTCAACCAAAAACCCCCTTTTATTATGGCATGATGACATGGGGGTGAAGGGTCTGCAAGTACTCCATATCTTGATGCCCGCAACCCACGAGCAGCACGTCGACATTCAAATGCCGCCCGACTTCCAGGTCATGATCCGTATCGCCCACCAGAAGGGTTTCGCTCAGGTCAATGGTATGTTCATCGAGTAAGCGCTGGCCCAGATGGACTTTGCTGTCGGCATGGTGGTGATCAAGGCCATAGACACCGTGGAAAAGATGCCCGATGTCGAAGTGCTCCATCATTTCTTCGAGGTGAAGTTTAGGCGCGGCAGACAGGATAAATTGGGAAATCCCTTGGTCTTTCAAGGATTCGAGGAGTGTTTTGCGTCCATCGTAGAGGGCCATGTGGGGGCGTTTCTCATTATAGGACTGATGAAATTCCCGATTCAATTGGGAGAAATCTTGGCCTTCTTCGAGGAGTCCGATGGAGGTATAGAAGGATTGGACGGGGAAATGGAACCTCTTGCGAAGTTCAGGGATTTCCATGGGGGGTAAATTCTTCTTTTCTAATTGGCGGTTGAGGCAAAACTGGGTGATGGCAATATCGTTGACAAGGGTGCCGTTCCAGTCCCAGATGATGTGTTTATAGTTAGAGAGATGCTTATGTAACATATTGTTTCTTTTCTTACTGGAGGGCGTTCCCCCCTCCAGACCACCCCCTATCGGGGTTCTGCGCAAGGAGGGGTTTGGGGAAACTGCGCAGCTGGTTCCCCAAGAGGAAAGACAAATACCATACAACCCAAAAAGTCGCTAGACTCCATCAAAAAAATAGCCTAAAAAAATAACATACATCAATAAAATAGGTTGGTT
>Ga0114970_10002200_pt1 | contig 14616 bp, 25 predicted proteins | sample M_140205_XF_Meta_FD_87030 | JGI IMG/M metagenome (GOLD analysis project Ga0114970, IMG submission 87030) | Freshwater microbial communities from Lake Montjoie, Canada to study carbon cycling - M_140205_XF_MetaG | ecosystem: Environmental > Aquatic > Freshwater > Lake | place: Lake Montjoie... | reverse complement strand
ATTAACTAACTGCTGTAAATATATTAACTTTTCATTTAAGTCTTTAAAATAACTTATTAACATTTTATTATCTGAATTTAATACAAGCATTCTTGCTGCAGATATTTGTAATTCTTCTAAGTGTGTTTTAATTGTTGTTGTCATAGTAATTCTAATTGATTTGTTTTTGGCTTATCAAATATACCCCTTGCAATATTAAAAATAGTTAAACCTGCTTCATAGTCTACTAAATTTCTTGCCATTTTTAAAGCTGATTGTTTTCCTTTATATTTATTAAAATCATAGTTATGAAAATTGCATAAACCATTTAACTCATCTTTAGCAGAACAAACAGCAAACCTTCTGTCGCCTAAATCATTTGGCAGGTTAAAATTAGTCCAATATAAATGCCTTCCTCTTTTTTGTGCAGGCACTAATGGTTCATAAAATGGTATTACATTTTCAACTACAAATTTACCAGTTTTATAGTAATGCTGTAAAAATAATATTTCTTCATATAATTTTAAATCAGGATAAATTGGTTTTGTTAAAGTATCGTAATTTGAACTATTCCAATACCTGGCTCTTGAGTGGCTTGGGCAAGGTGGTGAACTCCATATAAAATCAAATTCTTTATAATGGTCTAATAAATATTGGTGTGCATCTGCAACTATTACAATATCATTAGGAAAACGTTCTTGGTAAAGTCTTGCAGCTTCTACATCTAATTCAACTGCTGTTACTTCACAATCAGTCCATTTGTACCTATTACCACCCAAACAAGCGTAAAGGTTTAAAACTTTGTATTTTTCCATACTAAAATATATCTTTTAGTGGGTCGTAAAAAGCACCTTCAACTTGTGGTAATCCAAAACTATTAACTTTAAAACTAAAGTTTTCAAATGGAGCATTCCTACTTCGTTTGCAAGATACAGTAACTAAACCCTTGTTAATTGTATTTAATTCTAATTGTATTTGTGTTTCTGCTTTCTTTTCTAAAAAACTACCTAAATGACCTGTAGGTTTATCTGAACCAAAATTACTATGTATTACTGTAACTATGTGGCAATTTAATTCTTTGCTCCATTTCATTAGCTTTTGAACTACAGCATTTGATTCTTCAATGTTATTTACGTCAGAACATAAATCTGCAATACCATCAATAATAACTAAACCTATTTCTTTTGCTTCTAATTTGTCATAAAGGTAGTATTCTATAAATTCAACACGTTCTTTAAATGATAGCTGCCTTAATGCTAATGTATGATATCTATCTGTTTTTTTACCTGTCATATCTAATGGTCGTTTAAAAACCATTTGAGCGTGAAAATTACCCTGTTCAGTATCAAAATGTATTATGTGTTGATTTTCTCTATTTGCTTTTAAATCACCACAAAATGATTCTAAATGTTCAGCTAAATATACTGCAGCTAATAAACTAACAAAAAATGTTTTCTTTGATTTAGGTGGGGCTTGTACAAAACTAAAATTACCATAAGTTCCTAAAGGTACAGGATATTCTTTTGAGCCATCTTTTGTTTCATAACTTTTAGTACCAAATGATATTGCAGGTTTAGGATATTCTATTTTTTCTAATGGATTAATAAAGCAATCTTCTTCAAACATTTGCATTAATAACCTTTGTGCTTCTATATCCATATTATTGTTTTCTTGTTTTATATTTTAAAAAAAAGGGGCTTTTACACCCCTAATTAATTTAGAATGGTAAATCATCTTCTACCAATTCTTTTGAACTAACTTCTTGCTTTTTATCAGCAAGTTTAATGTTACCATCAGTCCAAACTACATTACCATTACCTAAGTAAGATTTTGGTTTTTTAGCTTCACGTTCTTCTTTAGTTTGTGAATCTGTTGCAGAAACATTTTGCCCCCATTGGTTTGATTCATCATTTACACTGATTGTAAAATTGTAATAAACTTTACCATCTTTACCTTGAACAAACTTTTCTTTAGGCAAAGCATCTACTCTTAAACTTAAATTTATAATTGCACTCATAATTTTTTTAGCACTTAACCTTGCAATCGGTTTCAAATTAATTTTAATTGTTTTTCAATTATCTTATTACCTTTTTTAAAATTATCACTTGCCCATAAAGGTTGAAAATTGGTATAGTGATTTAACTTAATTAATTCTTCTTCTGTTTTGGCTGAAGATATTGGTATTATATGGTCCAAATGTATTTCACTTAAACGTTCTAAACTCATTCCATCTTTAAATTGCGAAGATATAAAATTTAAAAAGAATTCAAAACTGCATCCTAAAATTTCTTGAGTTTTATTATTTTTAATAAATTTACCATTACAAGTTCTTAAAAAAGATTGAGCAATAGAAGTTCTTATATTCCAACTCATTTTATATAATGAATCATTTTTTCTTCTATCTCTTTGGTATTTATTAAAATATTCTTTTCTATTTAATTGGCTATATTTATATTCACATTTTTTACAATCTGAACGATAACCTGATTTTCTTTCTTTTCTAATTCTGAATTGGTCTAAAGATTTATTTACTTTACATTTAGAGCATATTTTCATAATCTTATTTAACTTTTAGTAATTCATCTTTGACTACTTTAGTCATTTTATATTTACCTTCAATAGTTGCAATATTACCACCATTTTTTAAATATTCAATAGCTTTATTAAATTCAGGTGTGTTTTTATTTAACCATTTTAAATCATCAGCTACAGGTTCTTTATCGTGCTTATTACCTGCATCAGGGTCTTGTGTATCATCAATTAGTAATAAATTACCTAATGCGTACTTTTTAGCATAACTTGAAGCAGAACCAAACTTTTGTGGCATTTGCATACCTTTTTGTTCTAAATCAATACCTACTATAGCTGTGGCTTGAATAGTATCTATATCATCATTTATAGAAGCTGTAGAACATAGCATTGGAAAATGATTAAACTGTGAGTGTACTATTGATTCTGTAATTGTAAAATTAACCTGGTACTTTTCGTTAAATGGTTTAAGTGCTTCTAATATATCTTCTGCACTTCTAAAATTGTATTTTCCAAAGCTGTTAAACTTTGATTTGCTTGCTTTAAATTCTTTTTGAATTAAAGATAATTTTTGGTTTAATGTTAATTCCATTTTAATTGTTTTTTGAGTTGTAAAGTTCTTGTTTAATAATTGTTTTGTATTCATTAGGACATTCTAAATCTGCCAATTCAAAAACATAAGTTTCTAATGTAGAAATATGGTGTTCTAATTTGCATATTTGTGCCTGTAAAGCTTCCATTCTAAATCTGTTGTAGTCTAATAAATCTTTCATCTTAAATAAAGTTAGTGATTAATAATTGCATTGTAAATAAACCAAGCCATAATAATAAAGCTAATCCGAAATTTTTTAATGTTTGTTTCATAATATTTGTTTTTGTTTGTTAATTATAGGGCAAATATATAAATGTATTTTAAATAAAAAACTATGATTTAAAACTTTAACAAAACTTTAACAGATAAAAAAACCCTGCACTATTAATACAGGGTTTTAAAACAAAGAAAAACAAGAAACAAATTATAAACTATTTACTTTTTCAGTATAGTGTTCTATTAACTCTATTAAATCTATTTCTGTAAATTTAACAGTTTCATTTGACTTTTCATATAACCTATCAGGAAAGTTATTATCAAATTTTAAACAAAGGTATTTATTGTATAAGTATATTTCACCTGCCCTGAATACATTACACCCTGCACATTGTACGTGACAATTATTTTCATCCCAACGTGTGCTATAGTGCCTGCGTGACATAAAGTGTCCGTTTTGTAATTTAGTCCAATGTTCTTTTTTACCACAGGTAACACAGGTAGCAACATCATTAATAGCATCTTTACGCCTTATGTACTGGCTAAAGATTTTATCTAACTTTTCTACTAATGATTTTCTTGTTGGTTTTTTCATTTGCCAAATGTAAACATATGATATTAACATTATTGTTAAAAACTAAATTTTAAATATTGCAATATTGTAAAAAATAACCTGTAACTTTGCCAAATACTTTTTTAAAATAAATAAAAAAAACAAAATAAGTTTACAAAAAATAAACAAAAAAAGTTTAAAATATTATACAAAAAAAGCAAAATATGCTGCTAATAGCTATGCTTTTATCTACCCTGGCCTTTATAGGTTTTTTTATAGTTCTTTGAAGACTTTAATTTAGAACTTTTAGATTTAGAATGTATATTAGGCCTGCTAATATTATTTTCTAATTTTACAATAACAGCCGTTTGCTTCGCCATATTAAATATATTATTATAATTCCTAAAATAAACCACAAATAAATAAAGTAATTTGCCTTTTTATCTATTTGTTTTTCTTTACTATTTTCTTTACTTGATGTTTTAACCTTATTATCTATTTTAACGTGTTTTAAGGCGTTTTCTGTCACTTTAACTTTATTATTATATAAAGTATTAGTTTTAGTTTTTTTATAGCTTAAAACAACGTTCTTGTACTTTTTACCTTCTACAATAAATTCTTTTAAACTATCTAATGGTTTTATTATAATTTCATCAAAGTAAACAGTTTTGTTTATATTAGTTTCTGAGATAGAATCTTTAACTTTAGTTTCAGTTAAATCAATTTTAGTTTCTACTAAACTATCTTTTTTAACTTCTTTAATCTTTAAATCAACTTTACGTGATGCACAAGAAAATAATAATAAACTAACTAAAATATATATTGGCTTCATAAATTCTTCTTTTGGTTAAACCTGGTACTTCTTTTTTATTTACTTTATTCCACTTTTTAAATTCTAATGCTATTGTAAGATCATTGTGGTTTTTGTTTACTTTTTTTAATATTGTAGAACTTGCAAAATTACCTGTTCCAATATTATATGCTAAAGAAACTAAAGCATTAAATTGATTTTGATTTAAAGGACTTGTAACTAATTTACTAACTACACTTGCAAATCTATCTGCAATGGTTTTAAACATTTCAAATGCTTGTACTTTAGTTATTTCTTTGTCTAATAAAGTTACACGTTTGTTATCAGAATAATAAGTTGAACCATAACCTATAGTAGGTATTTTAGCACTACATAAATATGGCTTTGCACTAAAACCTTCAAATTCTGTTATAAGTAAATAACCGCTATTGTTCAGTTTCATTTTTTTTATTTTGTTCCATTAAATACCATCTTCTTGCAGTGTATCCTGTAGCTATTATAAAAGCTATAACTTTCATTGCAACATCAACATTAGCAAATGTAACCATAAAATATGTTCCTGTTAAAAGTGACTGCCTCAAATCTAAAATCTTGTTAATCATTTTTTTAATTGTGTAACTATATTCGTAAATCCTTCTATTCCTATATAAGCTGTAGCAATAACAACCCAATCTGATGAAGTTAATGTTTGATTAAACAACCCAATACAAGCTATTAAAAATACTAATAACTTGCGTGATATCCATTTACTTAAAATTATATCAAATTGTTCTCTACTCATAATTTAAATATTGTGCATTATCAGGTATTTCACAATCTACTAATTCAAATAAATTAGGATATTCTATTATTGAACTATGTTCATCTAAAGGTTCATTTGCAATAACAACAGTATATGTTTCTGTATTTATTTGTCTAATGTGTTTCATAATTAAGAAGTAAAGTATTGTACAATAATATCTGCAAATAAATATCCACCTGACGGACCATTTGAATTTATTTCAAATCCATTATTTGCTGAATTTGACCTTAAAAAAACTCTATTTGAAGCTGATGGAATACCTGTTAATGAATTTGTAAACAATCCATTTCCCATATATAAATTATTACTTGCAGCTGTTAATCCTGTAGGTTTTAATGGTGAAGGACAATCAGTTGGTAACGTTACTAAAACAGCAGTTAAAGCATTTCCTATAGTTGCGTAAACTATTGTTATTTTTAAAGTAACTAAATTTCCTATTCTAATCCAATTATAAGTATGATTTGTAGCTCCTGAAGGTGCAGTTGTTCCTGTCCAAGTAATTGTACCTGTATAAGTTTGTTGCGAAGGACTTCTATAAGATGTTTCAGCTACATCAGCTGTAGAAGCTGTATTATTTACTAATAAAGAATAAGATGATATTGATTTATTTGATTTAGAATTTAATTGCGTTTGAATAGAACTTGTAGCATCATTAAAACTATTTTGGTTATCTGTTTGATACCTTTTATTTGTGCTATCTGCTATATCAGCTGTTGTAGCATCTGCACCTGCAGTTACTAAACCTTTTGAATCGTATGTTATTTTAGTTTTTGTAGCACCTGTTATAGCAGTATTTTTAACAACTAAATTAGACAAATCTTGGTCACCTGTATTAGTTCCACTTTGATTGCCAATAGTTGTTAAATTTGCATCAGTTACATAACGCTTATTTGTGCTATCTGATATATCTACTGTTGTTACACTTTTATTTTTCCATAAATCAGTTGCAAGGTCATAAGATAATAATTGTTTATCTGCAACACTTGTAATAGCTACATCGTGTATTTCTTCTAATTCATAACCATTTTGAATACCTACTTCAATTTGACCTTGTGTTGGGTGTGAACGTGTAACTTTACCTATATAAACTAAATGTGTAGGTGCTAATGTTTTTGTTGAAGTATAAGTTCCTGCAGTAACACCACTTAAATATAATTGTACTCCTTCTGTATAAGCTGAAGTATCTAATCCTGTTAAATCACCAATTATAACACAATATCCTACACCATTGTTTGAAATATTTGATTGTAATAAACCAAATGTTCTTGCACTTAAAGCATCTGTTGTAGCTAATGCTTTTGATACTAATGGTTTGTTTCCATTTGCACCACTAATATAAACTACAGTACCTTTATTTAATGTTGCACCTGTCATATTCTTAACTTCACGTACTAATGTACCTGCTTGACCTGCTGTTGGAATATCTAATGCAGTTATAAAAGGATTTGTGCCATCAGCACCATTATTAGTTAATTGGCTTGTTTGTGTTGGTATTGTAGGTTTATTTAATATTTGTGAAACTCCACTAACTGAATTCCAATCACTATTAACTTGAGCTGCAGGAATAGTTGGTTTGTTTAATATTTGTGCATCACCACTTGTAGCATTCCAATCAGCATTTACATTTACTTCAGCACCTGCAGCAATACCATCTAATTTAGTTTTTAAAGCATTGGTAAAGTTATTATCTGAAGTAGCAATTACAACATCACCTGTTTGCCCATTTACAGAAGTAACTGCACCACCACCACCTGAAATAGTATTAATATTTATAGTAGTTAAATTAGGTGTAGAGTTTATTGTAATTGTTTCAGTAGTTTGTGAAACATTAATATCTATAGTATCTGCCATTTTATCTTGTTATATCACAATTAATAGTAAAGTTTCCATCTACCCAAGTTTTTACAGTACCATCTGCAAATGTTATTTCAATATCATATAAGTAATTGAATTCAGGTATATTAATTATCTGTTTGTTAATTTTAAATAAACCACCTGCAGCATTTGTAATAGTAATACCTGCAGAAGAAACTGAAGTAAAAGATAAAATAGGTACACCACCACATTCTTTTTTTAATTGCATCTTAATTACTGCACCTGTTAAATTTAAAGCTACTGCATTTTTTAAAACTGCAAAATTAACAGCTTCAAAAGTATCGCCTTGTATATGTGTAAAATTTAAACTCATAACTCTTTTTGTTTTTCTAATTTATTTAAAAATACTTCTAATTTCTTTACATTAGTTTCTTTTGGTTTATATGTTTCTTTTATAGTACCCATCCTGAAAAATTAGCATCTTTATCAGGATATACATCTGCATTTGAATTTAGATTGTATTCAGGAAATAAAGATTGATTAAAACACATATAATCAATAAATCTATTTGTATAACTTTGTGCAGTATCACGTGCTTTTTCAATTAAAAAATCTATTTCTGTTTTATCTACTGCTGTACTATTCTCTGAACTATGTTTAAAAACACCTTTTTCTGATATCTTAATTGACGCATAAGGCAAGAATTCTACCATAGTCCAATGTATTACCATCATTTTAATATAGTCGCTTAAAAGCGTTGTATATGGACTTGCTAAGTTACCTGCTACAATACCATCATTAATTTTATTGTATAATTTAGTACCTAAATAGTTTTGTATATGTATTTGCTGTGCCTGAAAAATATATTGTGTATATGAATCAGGATCAACATTACCATTTACAATAGTATATTTAACTAAATCGTTTGTTGTTATAAATAGTGCTTTTGCCATTTTTTATCCTTTATAATTTGGGTGATGTCCTCTGTTAGGCATATCTATTGGTGCTATTTGTGCTTCACTCCAACCTGCTGGGTTAGGGTTGTAACCTTCAATAGAATCTACTTCTTCACTTGAACTTAATGCTTTATCTACATAAGGTGTTCCATCGGTTTTAGTTTTTAACCTATATAGGTTTTCATTCCATACGTGGGAGCAATTAACTCCGCCTTTATATTTAAAGAGTGAGTAATTCTGGCCATTGTGTCCAAATTCAATATTAACACCCTGAAAACTTGCCTGGTCTATATCTTCTTTTCTATAAACAACACCGTTAGCAGTTCTTGCCATCATTCTTTTACAAAAATCTCTTGAATTACCACTTGAATACTTTTCAAAATATTCATAACGTACTTTGTAATTACCTTGGTCTAAATAACTTTCATCACTTGGTTTTGATTTTATAAAATCAGCTAATTTTTCAGATATTGTTTTTTTATTTTTTATTTTAGAATTTGCCCAGTCTTTAATAGAAATATTAGAATCTGAATATTCTCTTTTATCTACCAATTCCCATTCATCACCAATAGCTTCTCCATTTAATAAATCAAGTATATTGTTACCTTCTTCATCTGTTAAATCTTTAGAACTTAAACAAGTATGTTCTGACATTTTAACACCTGTTTCTTCTTCTTTTGTTTGTGCATTCATTCCTTCAATATCAACAAATTCTAAAGGTTGTATTGTTTTAAAATATAATTTTAATGATATACTATTAATTGCTAATATTTCATCAAGTGCATCAATTATTTCAAGTTGATATGGTTTAATAACTATGTTGTCAAATAACAAAGTTGCAGTTTTAATTTCATCAGCATTGTTACCTAAACCACCTTCGCCTGTTCTAATCCCTAAAAGCATTGGTGAAGTAACCCTATGGCCTACAATTAATTTATCAAAACATTCTTTACTTAGATATTCATAGTGTGCTGGTGCATCGTTCAAAGGTAAATCTTCAACTGTAGTTTTAGATTCTGCATTAGCGTTAAAAGCTATAATTACTTTTTCACCTCTTGCACCTGTTAATTTAGCCATAACATCACGCTTCATAGTGTCACGCATTTCTTCAGAAGGAATACCATTGTTAAAATTTATAACTTTAGTACCACTAAATCCATTTTGAACATCATTAATCTGATAATCAGCTATTGATTCTTCTAAATAAGCATAAGGTAAAGAACCTGAATAATCTATTGGTGTATAATAATCAAAACCACTTAAGTATGGTTTAATTACATAAATTTCTACTTCATTACCATTACCAAAACCAAAAGCAGGAATTCTTTTTACTTCTTCACTTGGCTTTTTATTCTTCCAATCATAATGGTAATAATATGCTTCTATTTGCCCTTTATCGTTACATTTTTCTGCACGTAATGTTTGCATTGGAAAATGAAGAACTTGTTTAACTAAATTCTTTTCTTTTACAACCTGCATAGCAGCCATTCCTAACAATTTACGTTCTAATGCTATTTTACGCAAATCTGAATCCTTTATAATAGATTTCATTTGTGCATATTCATTAGGTTTTTTGTTAGAATCTAAAGCATCTAAACCTTTACCATAAATCATATTTGCAATACCTGTAATAATAGCACCATTTGTAGCACTATATAAATACCTATCAATTAAATATTGAAAGTAATTATTATCACTTCCGTATTCAATATAATCGCCTTTTTTATTTTCTTTAATTATAGGGCTCGTATAAGCACTTAAATTTACTATTGATATATTACTCATAAATTTTAAATTCGTTGTTTGTAACGTTTGAAACGTATTGATTTTGGTTTACTGTATAAGTATCATTTGCTTGATTTGTGCAAAATATTTTATCTTTGTAAACTATATTATTACCATTTTTAATAGTTAAATTATAAAATGTATTTTCTTTTAATGCAAAAATAGTTGTAGCTGTTATGTAATAATCTGACAAATAAAAATCAGCTGCTATATTTGTTTCAGTCCCTGTAGTTTCATTTCTTAAAACAATAGTTGTAGCATTCATTTCACGTGGAATAAATGTAATGCTTTGTGTTGTGTTTTGTTCTTTTAAAATTATCATAAACTATTTTTATATATTAATAATTTAAACTTAAAATTGTTTTAAAACAAAAAAGGATGCTAAATAAATAGCACCCCTTTTATAAAAAACAAACAATAATATTATGCTACAGTTCCTTCAACAATAGTTGTTAAAATAGCAGTAGTTAATGGTCCTGTTACAAAGTTTGCAGGTACAGGTTCCATTCCTTGGAATTCCATTTTGTAACCTGACATATCAGCCATTGCAGCACCACTTGAAATAGTTGCAGTAACTAAATCCATTCCTTTAGTTAAACCTGCTAAAAAGAAGTTTCCATTGTTATCTTCTACAATAATTTGAGGTCTTCCATAAGCTAAAAGTTTCAACTGCTTGTGATCAGCAATAGATAATTTTTTAATACTTAAAGATAGTTTTTGGTCCACAAATGTAGTTCCATTTTCTCTTGATGAAGTAACAGTTTGTTCAAATGTTGAAGTTCCTTTTAATTCATATTTGTAACCTGTAGGCGTTCCACCTAATGCAGTAATTACATCTTCTTGTCCTGCAGTTGCAGAATATGTTACCGTTGTTGCATCACCCCAATTAATGAAGTATGCAGCTTTTAATCCACCGATTGAATTTTTACATTGTTCGGCTCTTCCTAATGATATATCGCAAGGCATAGTTTTATTTTTTTAAAAGTTAATAAAAAAGGGCAGGTACTTTTACCTACCCTTATTTAAATAAACTAAATTAGTATTAGTTAGCAGCGTTTGTAATTCCGTATGTAGTAATATCTTCAACAGCACCATATTGAACTGCAGCAGTAAATCTCATTACAACTCTTACGTTTTGTGAACCATCAATTGGTGACATATCAATTACTTGAACTTCGTTAGTATCATTTAATAGACCTGTTCCAAAGTATAAGTTAGATTTTTGAGCAGCAATAGCAACAGTTGGAGCTAAACCATTAGCAACAAATATTTTAATACCATCAAAAGATAAACTTCCATTATTATACCATTGTGTACCCATAGCGTTAGTACCATTAGCACCTAAACCTGAAGCTCCAAATCCACCTAATGCTCTAACATAAGCACGTGCAGTAGCTTGTGAAACATATAAGTACAAATCTTCTTTTCCGTAAAGTGAAGCAGGAATAGCATCTACCAATTTACCAAGTTCAGCAACTACAGTAGCAGAAGCAGTAATGTTAGTTGAAGTAGCAGCAACTTCTTGTGCAGCAGGTAAACCTGCATCTAAAGTTAATAATCTTGTAAATCCGTTAAATTCACCTGCATTAGCAGTAACACCCGCCCAAATATTTTTTTCTGTTTTTTCAGCAACTTTAGTAGCTACGTGAGAAATTAAGAAGTCAGAAAAGCTTGGTGGCAAAGAATCAAATGCAGAATATCCCATTTGAACTGCTTCCCAAGTTTGGTGGAAGTCTTTTTTACAAAGTTGTAAATTTACTTGGAATTCCTCAGGTTGAATAACTCTTTCAGTTAATGTTACAGTAGAAGTAGCATCAAAATCACAAGTAGCATCTTTAACGATTGCATCAGTTCCAATTTTAGAAATTACTTGTTTGAATTTTACATTTGGTAATACTTCAATTCCACCATTTGCAATAGTAGATCCTGAAAGTAACGCTGCAGAAATATATTTTCCTGCAAATTCACCTGCATAAGTAGGCGAAGTAATGGTTGTTGTAGTAGCCATAATTTATTAATTAAAAAGTTTTGCCATAACTAAATCCTGTGTAGTCATTTGGCGATTAGGTGATAATTTATTTAGTTTAATTTCGTTTTTAACTTCAGGTGAATGTGTCAATGGTTCAACAACAACATCTGAACTTAATTCTTCTTTAACAACTTCTTTAGCTAATTTTAATTCAGCAATTTCAGTTCTTAATTTTTCAATTTCTGCAAAAAACATTTCTTTAGAAACTGATTCAACAATTCTTTTTGGAGTAGCTGTTTCTGCTTGTGCTTCAACCTCAACTTCTACTTCAGATTCAGGTGCTTCAGGTGCTTCAACAACTGCTTCTTTAATTTCAGCAATAACACCTTCAACGGTTACTACTAAAATCATTCCATCTTCTAATTCGTATTCTCCAACAGGTACAGGAATTTTTTCCTCACCATTAACAATAAAAACATTGTTATCCATTTCAAAAGCATCAGCTTCTAAAACAGTAACTCCGTCTTTTAGTTTCATTTGAGCAAGTTTTACTTCCATACCCAAAAGAGTTTTGATTTCATTGATTACATTCATATTAATAAGTATTTATTAGTTAAATTATTATTATTTGTTTTTGTTATAAATTAGTTAGTTCTTGTTGATATTATATTACCTGCAGAATCTTTAACTACACAATTAGATTGTGATACTGTAGTACCAATTCCTTGTTCTGATAATTCACCTTTGCAACATTCTGAATTATAAGTTCCATCTTTGCATAAACATCCTCTTTTCCCACCTTTAGGTGAACTTGTTTTTTGTGACATAATTTTTAATTTAATCGTTTGTAAATAATTTTCCAATTCCATCAATTTGTTTAATAACATTTTCATTATTATCGTAATGTGTATCTATTTTTAAACTTTTGATTTTATTAATTTTATTTGTATTGCTTCCTGTTGCATAAACTCTATTTAAAGGAATACCTAATTCTTTAGCTTTATTTAACATTCCACTTTTTAAATGCCTTGCAGAAATAATATATAAATCGTTATTTTCTGCTATTAGTTTCTTTGCTAATTCTGTACCTTTTGCAGTAGATAATGTAGAATCATAATCAAAAGATATTTTAGCTAATTGAACTTTTTTTTTTCACCATTTAAAATGATGTTTTTTATTTGTTCCATTAACTCTAATTCTTTTTCTTTTTCTAAACTCATTTCTAATTTGTCAGCAAAATATCCTTCAATCGAAAATCCTTTAACCTTACCTGTTTTAACAAAGTCATTCCATATAGTATCATTGTTTACTTTCATTGAAACTACCCAAGACCCTACAGGTGCATCTAAACCATATTTTTTAGACTTATCCATTTCAGAATCTTCTACAATCCAAGATTCAACGATACTTAAATCCTTTAATTCTTTTTCGTGTTCTAATGTTGCATTATTTTGATTTGAATTCATCAAAAATAATTCACTTGCTTTACGTACTGTTTCATCAGAAAAGAAAATGTAATATTCATCTTCACCATTTCTTCTATAAATGTGCTTATTAGGAATTAAAGCAGCACCCATTAAAATACGTTTTTCATCATCAACTTTAGCCAGTGCTAATTGTTTATTTAATGAAATAAAATTAGATTCTATTGCAGGAAATTCTACTATTGAAACTGCATCAACTCCTGATAGTTTTTCGTTTTCGTCTATTATTAGTTCTATTATCTTCATATTATTAAAATAAATTAAATTTTGTTTTGTTTTTTAAACTTTAATTTTAAAGTTGTTTTTATTTGATTTAAAGGATTATAATTAATTATTATATGCTATATTGTTTTTTTAAAGTTTTTTAATTTAACGCAAAATGCTAATAAAACCAATACTTTGCAACGCAAGTTTTTATTTATAGTAAATTATAATTTTAATAGTTTTTATTTATAGTTGCATTAACCTATTGATGCGTTGTTTACTATGTTTCTATCTAATGATTGACTTGTTGTTACATCATTTGATACTACATACGCTTTTAAAGGTTGTTGTTCTTGTCCTGCTATTGATTGTGCTAATTGATTTGCACCACCTTGACCTACTACATTGAAGCTTGGAGCAGCAGCTGTAGGAGCTGATGGAGCAGAACCACCACCGCCACCACCGCCTTCAGGTACTTGAACAGACATAATCTTTTGCACGTTTGCAATACCTTGTGTAGCTACAATAGCAGTAGAAGCAATTTTAACAGCCATATCCACAACAGGATTTCCCATAGATGCAGCACCCCAAACTTCTGAAATACCTTTATACGTGTTAATAGTTGCTGATGCTATAGCTAATGCTTTTCCTGCTGCAGTTTTTTCACCTGCTATTTTTGCCAATCCATCTAAAGCATTTGCAACTGCTCCTGCTTGTGCTAATTTAGCATTCTTTTCTGCTTTGTCAATATCCTCTCTCGATTTGGATAGTCCTTTTACCTTACGATTATACTCCTCTTCTGAAATTACTTTGTCGTCTAATTGCTTTTGAAATAATGCTTGCTCTGCGTCAACAGCTGCGAGTCTATTTTCAAAACTTAAAGTATTATCGTTAATAGTTTTTTCTAACTCAGTCGCTTTT